>Ga0114995_10000141_pt1 | contig 45029 bp, 38 predicted proteins | sample ArcticOcean_MG_C_11_FD_87038 | JGI IMG/M metagenome (GOLD analysis project Ga0114995, IMG submission 87038) | Marine microbial communities from western Arctic Ocean - ArcticOcean_MG_CB2_154 | ecosystem: Environmental > Aquatic > Marine > Oceanic | place: Arctic Ocean: Canada Basin | collected... | reverse complement strand
GACCGAGTTCGAACTCCTGAAACACATTTATTATTTGAGCTAACTAAAAGAACCACAGGGCTTTATGAGAATAAAAAAAGCGGAACTCTGTCTCAAAATGAGATGAATTCCGCTTTGGTGGGCAATGAGGGACTCGAACCCCCGACTTCCTCCTTGTAAGGGAGGCACTCTGAACCAACTGAGTTAATCGCCCAATATTGGGTTGCAAATATAATTGATTTTACTACATCTACAAACATTCCTTAATAAATTATAAAATTTCTGCAACTACGAATGTACTACCGCCAATAAAGACCAGATCTTTAGTGTTGGCATTGTTAATTGCTTGCTCATAAGCTTGTTTCACATTTTTAAAAATTAGGCCTGTAATTCCTTTCTTTTTAGCGATAGATGTTAGTTTTTCTATTTTTAATGCTCTTTGTATTTTGGGTTGGCAGAAATAATAGTCTACTCTTTCTGTTGGAAGTAAATCTAAGATGTCCTCTATGTTTTTGTCTTCCACAAAGCCAATAACAAAGTGAAGTTTTTGGTAATTTATAGATTTTAATTGCTCTACGATTTGTTTAATGCCTTCTATGTTATGGCCAGTATCACATATAACAAGAGGGTCTGATTTTAGTATTTGCCACCTCCCTTGTAATTGAGTGTTTGCAACTACATTTTTTAATCCTACGATTATATTTTTTTCTGAGACATTCCAACCTAATTTTTTTAATTGGATTATGGTTTCAACAGATGTATTTATGTTTTCTTTTTGGTAATTTCCTTTTAAATCGCAGTTGTAAGAATAACTTTTTGCCAGTGTAAGTTCTGCATTATTTGTGCTGGAAATTTTTTCGAAGATAGAATGAATCTCTTCTTGTTTTCTGCCAATAATTACTGGTGTGTTGTTTTTTATTATACCTGCTTTTTCTTTAGCGATTTCCTCAATGGTATTTCCTAATAAATTGGAATGGTCCATGCTAATGTTGGTAATAACAGAAACCAAGGGATTTATAATGTTAGTGCTGTCTAATCTCCCGCCTAAGCCAGTTTCTATAATTGCTATATCAACCTTTTGTTTGGCAAAATAATCGAATGACATAGCAACTGTCATTTCAAAAAAGGAAGCTCCTAAATCACTAAACAAAGATTTGTTTTGACTTACAAATGCAATGACATCGGTTTGTGAAATCATCTGTCCGTTTACACGAATTCTTTCTCTAAAGTCTTTTAGGTGAGGGGAGGTGTATAGTCCCACTTTATATCCTGCATTCTGTAGTATCGATGCCAGCATGTGAGAACTAGATCCTTTTCCGTTAGTTCCGGCTATATGAACAGAAGGGAATTTAAGTTGAGGTTGGTCTAGCTTTTTGCAAGCTTCTACAATATTGCCGATATCGGCTTTATAGGCTGCTTTACCTTGGTTTTGATACATAGGCAGTTGGCTAAATAGCCAATCTACGGTCTGTTGGTAATTCATTAGTTTAATTTAAAATGGTAAATGATAGTTCCTATCTGAACCTTAGGAGCATCAGCCTTAGGCTTAAAGGTTGTTTTTAAAGCAGCTTCCTTGGCTTTTGAGTATAAGTATGCGTTTGTTGTAGTTGACCCTTTAGCACCAGGATTTGCGCTAATTACTTTTCCGTTTTGATTTACACGTATGGTAACTACTACTTTACCTTGTGCTTGACTGTCATAAATTGGTTTCTTAACCTCACTAATGGTTCTTCCGCCTAGGCTAAAAGCAATTCCGTCATAGCCATTTCCGCCACCAGTATAGCTATTAGCATCAGGATTGCCGTTTTCACTTCCTTGGTTTCCATCTCCATTACTTACTCCTTGACTTGTACTATTGTTTTCTTTTTTACCAGGATATAATGCTTTAGTATTAACTACTTTTTCTTCCTTTTTATCCTCTGTTACTTCAGTGGTTTCTGTAGGCTTGATGGTAGTTTCTTTTGGTTTTTCTTTTACCACAGAAACCTCTTCCACATCTTGAGTGCTAATATCGTCGGTGCTTTCAACAGGTACTACTTTTGTTTCTGTTGGCTCAGAAATACTTGGTTCTGTATCTCCACTTCCGAAGTCATCAAAACCAAAATTGATAGCAATACCTTCTTCAGCAGGAGGCGGATTTTGATATTTTAATCCCATAAAAATAAAGCATAGCAATAGCAGTAAGTGAAACATTATAGTTCCCATTAATGCTTTCTTTTTGCCTTTGTTTTTTGCCATTATTTAGGGTTGGTAGCTAATACTACTTTGAATTTATTTCGATAGGCAATATCCATCACTTTTACAGCATACTCTATATCTACGCTTTTGTCTGCATGAAGAATTATTGCAGGATCTACCTCTTGTGCAAGCCTAGAAATCAATTCTGATTCTAGAGATTCGAAAGGAAATTGAACGTCTCCAATGTAGTAGTCTATTTCTGGTGTGATAGAAACCGAGATAGTTTGTTTCTCTAGGGTTTTAGACTTACTATTAGGCAGTAGTAATTTTAAAGCATTGGGACTAACTAGGGTAGAAGTAAGCATAAAGAAAATAAGCAATAGAAAGACAATGTCAGTCATTGACGACATATTAAAAGTTGCACTTACTTTATTTTTACTTCTTAAACTCATTTATTTGTTATTGTGTAATAAATCCATGAATTCTGTAGTGGTAGCTTCTAACAAGAATACTACTTTTTCTACTTTAGTAACCAATACGTTATATGCTATATAAGCGATAATTCCTACTACCAGTCCTGCAACGGTAGTTACCATTGCAGTATATATTCCTTTTGATAAAAGCTCTACATCAATGTTTCCTCCAGCACTTGCCATTTCGTGAAAAGCAACAATCATTCCAATTACAGTTCCTAAAAAACCTATCATAGGAGCAGCCCCAGAAATGGTAGCTAAGTTTGCTAAATTATTTTCCAATTGATACACTTCTAATTTACCTTGATTTTCGATCGATGCAAAAATATCAGCTACTGGCTTATCTATTCTGTCAATTCCTTTTTCAAGCATTCTTGAAATTGGGGTATTGCTATTTTTACACAGTGTTTTAGCTGCTTTTATGTCTTTATCCTGAACATAGTTTTTAATGCTGTTAAGAAAAACAGGCTCTTCTTTGCTAGCTTTTTTTAATGCGCTAAAACGTTCGATTAAAAGATAAACAGATATGATAGAAAGGATTGCTAGTGTAATCATTATTATGTTTCCACCAGCTCCACCACTAGAAACTAATTCTAGAATAGACAGCGTTTTCTCTTCTATTACAATATCATCTTGCGAAAGTGTTGATAAGGTATCGCTTGTTAGATTAATTTGAGCAAATAATGGAGTCATATTAATTAGTTTAAATTGAAACGAATCGGATAAAATATTATTGCATTAAGATATAAGTTGCTGCACCAGCTAAATAGCCCATTAAAGCTAAAATACTTATTTTTTTAACGTACCAAATAAAGTCCACTTTTAGAATTCCCATAACAGCAACACCTGCAGCAGAACCGATAATTAAAACGCTACCTCCCGTTCCTGCACAGTAAGCTAAAAACTGCCAGAATTTTCCGTCAACAGCAAATAAACCTACTTCTGAAACTTCATACATTCCCATTGCTCCTGCAACTAATGGAACGTTGTCTACAATAGATGATAAAAGACCTATTATGATGTTAATAGCGTAAATATTTCCGTTAAAAGTGTCGTTTAAAATTAAAGCTAAATCTTTTAAGTGACCCATACTTTGTAAACTTGCAACCGCAAGTAAGATACCCATGAAAAAGAATATGGTAGCTACATCTACTTTTTTTATTACTGCAATAACAGAAAGTTTAGATTTTATTTCAGAGCTTTTTTTAGCGTGTAATAGTTCGGTTACTAACCAAAGAACTCCTAAGCTAAATAAAATACCTAAGTAAGGAGGTAAATGTGTTACTGTTTTAAATACCGGTACAAATAAAAGACCTGCAACTCCTAATATAAATACTAAGTTTCTTTCCGAACTAGGTACTTTAAAAGTATTCCCTTTATTTTCTTCAATTGATAGTGGAGCTAATTCTCCTTTCATCTTAAAACTTATATAAGTTAGAGGAACAATTAAACAAACAATGGAAGGAATTATAATTGCTTTTATAATGCTTGCTGCTGTAACCTGACCACCTATCCATAGCATGATAGTAGTTACATCGCCAATAGGGGACCATGCCCCACCTGCGTTTGCAGAAATAATAATCATACCAGCAAACATCCAAAGGTCGTTTTTGTCTTTGATTAGTTTAGATATTAGAGCTGCCATTACAATCGAGGTTGTTAGATTGTCTAAAACTGCTGAGAAGAAGAAAGTGATAATGCATAATATCCACATTAATTTTACACGGTGTCTAGTAGCAATTTTGTCGGTAATAACAGTGAACCCTTCGTGAACGTCAATTAATTCTACAATAGTCATTGCTCCTAAAAGGAAGAATAATATTTCTGCTATATCGACAAGGTGGTGCTTAAGCTCTTCGCTAATATGGTGAGCTTCCATTCCGCTAAAAGCAAAAAGTGCCCATCCTAGAGCTCCTATAATTAATGCGGAAGCTGCTTTATCCACTTTAATTGGGTGTTCTAGAGCAATGGCTACATATCCTAAAACAAATACGACAAGCATTATAATGTAAATCATTTCTTTATTGGTTTAATTGGGTTTTATTTTTCGTTTTGCAAATATACTGTTGTAGATGGAAATGCAAAATCACATTTATGACTTTCTACAATTTCCATTATTTTATAATTGATATCTTGTTTTGTGTTTATATAGTCTTCCCATCTTGGGCTATTTACAAAGAAAATGATCAATATATCTAAAGAACTAGATCCAAATTCTTGGAATCGAACAATACTCTCGTTGTTTGTCATTTCGTGATCGTTTAACATTTTCTGAACGTCTTCGACTACTGACTTTATTTGATCTGTTGAAGAATCATAAGTCAGTCCGATCATAAATTTAGCTCTCCTAACTTTTCTAAGTCCAAGATTGTCTAGCTCCGCAGAGATTAAATTTTTATTTGGAACGGTAACTATACTTCTGTCGAAAGTTTTAATTCTAGTAGATCTGAACCCTACTTTTTCTACCACACCTGTTATAGATCCGATACTTATAATGTCTCCTACGGTAAATGGTTTGTCGAAAAAGATAGTGAAAGAACCCAATAGGTTTTCTAGACTTTCTTTTGATGCCATCGCTATTGCTAGTCCTCCAATTCCAAGTCCTGCAGCTAAAGTGGTTACATCAATGTTAAAGATGTTTCCTAAAAGATAAAATGCTGCAAAAATGTATACCGTTATTTTGGCAAAGTCAATTGCAAATGGTACAATTTGATCATCCATTTTGGATGCTGTTTTCTCAGCTCGTTTAGATAATATAAGTCCTATATAGTCAGCAAATCGAAGACCAATCCTCACAAATGCTACCAAATAAAGAATAGAAAACGAATGATTTAAAATAGATTGAATTCCTACTTCACCCTTTTTGGCAAAGTCTAGTTGTGTAGGAAATTCTAATGATTGACAAGCAAAATAAACAAAGGCTAAAAAGGTGAAGAATGACAATGGTTTTACCAATAAATTGTCGAAAGTTTTAATATCGACATAATTGTTTTTGTTTAAAAGCCTGAAAATAAAATGACTAATATATTTAGATATTAGTTTGCGAAACAATACCCCAATAAGAATAAGGGTGGTGAAGATTAAATAATCTTTAACGCTATTTCCTAAGATTATTTGTTGCAGTATTTCGTTTATTTCCATGTTTAAATTAATTGTTTAAGTGCAATTTCAAATGCAGTTTTTGAAACTTGAGTCTTTGAGTTATTTAATTCGTATGATTTTATTAAAGCTTTCTTTATAATATTTGAAGTGTCTTCGAAAATTGCAGTATCACTCATTTCGATTTCATTCTGCATAAGATAAGCAAATACTCTTGCCATCCCACAGTTTGCAATAAAATCAGGGATAACACTTAGGTGTTTGTCCGCATATTCGCTGATGGGTCCGAAGAAAATTTCTTTGTCAGCAAAAGGAACATTTGCACCGCACGAAACTACTTCAAGTCCAGCTGCTATCATAGAATCTATTTGCTCTTTTGTTACTAGTCTCGATGCAGCGGCTGGAATAAATATTTCTGCTCCAATGCTCCAAATTTTTTGATCTACTTCTTTAAACGATAACATGTTATCGCTTACTAAAGTATTTCCATTTTTATTTTTAAATAGATTAGTTATCTCTTCTAAGCTAAAGCCACTTTCGTTAATTAATCCTCCATCTCTATCAATAATTCCTACTACTTTTGCTCCCAATTGAGCTTGATAATAAGCTGCAGCTGCTCCTACATTTCCCCATCCTTGAATTATAACTCTTTTGCCTTCGATATTTACTTTGTGTAAATCATAAAAGTGCTTTATAGCTTCGGATACTCCATATCCCGTAATCATGTCGGCAACAGTAAATTTTCCGCTTGTGTCTGGGGTTAAGGTTTTATTGGTGACAGGAAATAACACTCCAGTTTGCAACTGTTTTATAATAACTGCTTTTTCTGTGTCATTAGGCTTAAAGTGGCCATTAAAAACACCTTCTTGAGGATGCTCAATTCCTAGTTCTGAAGTGATAGGAATAACTTCGTGAATTTCGTCTACGTTTAGGTCGCCTCCTGTTCCGTAATAATTTTTTAATAATGGTTTAATTGCTGCGTACCATCTTTTAAGCACTCCTTTTTTTCTAGGATCATTAGGGTCAAAGTTAATTCCTGACTTAGCACCTCCAATGGCAGGTCCTGCAACCGTAAATTTAACTTCCATGGTTTTAGCTAAAGATTCGACTTCATTTTTATTTAAGCCTACTCTCATCCTTGTTCCACCACCAGCAGAGCCTCCTCTTAAAGAGTTTATGACTACCCATCCTTTTGCTTCTGTTTCGCTATCGCTCCATTCAAAAACAATTTCTGGTGCCTTATTCTCGTACTGTTTTAATAATTTTTTCATACTTAAACGCTATAATATAATTTTGGCAAAAATAATTATTAATAATCAATTAACTGCCCACTTATCGAATCTTGACTTGCGCCGGTAACTGATTTGTAACAATTGATCTGATTTCTAAACTTTAATACGCCTAAAAATCCAAATACTAATGCCTCTTTAAATTCGACTAATTTTTTTTCTGGAATAACAATTTCAGCATTACTGAAATGATTAATTCTTTCTATTAAAAAGGTGTTAAATGCTCCACCTCCCGTTACCAGACATTGATTATTTTTTAATTTAGAACCTATTTGAAAAGAAAAATGCTCTAGGCAGCTTCTTAAAATATTTTCATTTGACTCTTTGTATCTTTCAATTATTGGAATGAAATTTTCGTTTACCCATTCAATTCCTAAAGATTTTGGCGCTTTTTTATGGTAATATTTAAGCTCGTTTAACTCGTTGAATAAATCTTGATTTAATATTCCTTTGCGAGCTATTGTTCCTTGATCGTCATAAGCATAGCCTAACAAATTAGAATATTTATTAAGTACTACATTTAGTGGGCTGATGTCATAAGCAATTCTTTCTCCATTTTCCTGATAAGAAAAATTGCTAAACCCTCCAAGGTTTAAGCAATACTTGTAGTTAGAGAAAAGAAGGTGGTCTCCTACTGGCACCAATGGAGCCCCTTGTCCTCCAAGTTCTACATCTTTAGACCTAAAATCGAATACTACTGCTTTTTCACATTCTTTAGAAATAATTTCTCCGTTGCCAATTTGTAGAGTAATCTTTTTTTGAGGCTCATGAAAAATAGTATGACCGTGAGAGCATATTAATTCAACTTTTAATTTATTTTCTTTGATGAATGCATTGACACATTCACTTAAATATTTGCCGTAATTATTGTCTGTTTCTAAAATATATTCCTCGCTTTTAGAAAAAAGATTTTTCAATTTTTTTTGCCAGAAATCGGGATAGGAGATAGTCTTGCATTCTCCTAATTCATATTTCCATTTATTTTTAAAGAATGTAAAAGTAATATAAGCTATGTCGAGTCCGTCTAAAGACGTTCCAGACATGAGTCCTATTACCCTATATTTTTGAAGTGTTTTCAATCTAGCTCAAAAATAACTTAAAATGAGTATTTTTGCACATCAAAAATCAAATAAAGCTAACTAATATATTATGAATTTTAAATTAACAGAAGAACACGAAATGATTCGTCAGGCAGCTAGAGACTTTGCTCAAAACGAATTGTTGCCAGGTGTAATCGATAGAGATGAAAAGCAAGAATTTCCAAAAGAACAGATCAAAAAACTTGGAGAGCTAGGTTTCATGGGAATGATGGTTGACCCTAAATACGGAGGGGCAGGAATGGATACTATTTCCTATGTGTTAGCAATGGAAGAGTTGTCTAAAGTAGATGCATCAACTTCTGTGGTTGTTTCTGTAAACAATTCGTTAGTATGTTGGGGAATTGAGAAATTTGGTGATGAAGAACAAAAACAAAAATATTTAAGGCCTCTTGCAACTGGTGAAAAAATTGGTGCTTTTTGTCTTTCTGAACCTGAAGCAGGTAGTGATGCTACTTCTCAGCAAACTACAGCTATCGATATGGGTGACCATTATCTTTTGAATGGTACTAAGAATTGGATTACCAATGGTAGTTCTGCTTCCACTTATATTGTTATTGCTCAAACTGATGTTGAGAAAGGCCATAGAGGTATTAATGCCTTGATTGTTGAAAAAGGAATGCCCGGATTTGAAATTGGACTAAAAGAAAATAAATTAGGTATTAGAGGATCTGATACCCATTCTTTAATGTTTACCGATGTTAAAGTCCCTAAAGAAAATAGAATTGGTGAAGACGGATTCGGATTTAAGTTTGCAATGAAAACTTTATCAGGAGGACGAATTGGTATTGCAGCTCAAGCTTTAGGAATTGCATCTGGTTCTTACGAACTATCTTTAGAGTATTCTAAACAAAGAAAAGCATTTGGAAAACCAATTAGTGAGCACCAAGCTATTGCTTTTAAATTAGCGGATATGGCTACAGAAATTGATGCTGCACGTTTATTATGTCTAAGGTCTGCTTGGTTAAAAGACCAAGGATTGAATTTTGATAAAGAAAGCGCGATGGCAAAATTATTCGCCTCTGAAACTGCAATGAAATCTGCCACAGAAGCAGTTCAGATTCATGGTGGTTACGGATTTGTAAAAGAGTACCACGTAGAAAGGTTTATGAGAGATGCTAAAATTACTCAGATATACGAAGGAACTTCTGAAATTCAGAGAGTTGTAATTTCAAGGTCTGTTATTAAATAAATCTATTATATAATTATTCCTATATTCGAAAACTATTAAATTGTTATTATGATTACAAGATTTTTTTTATTGTTTTTGATTGTTTTATGTCAATTTGGCTTTGCTCAAAACAGCAAAATATTGCAAAATATTAATCAGTCAAACACAAGTAATAGTTTAAGATTTGTTCCTTCTAATATAGATCCTTCAAGCGTAAACCCTTCTGATGTTCCTAGCGAGGACGTGCTTAGAAAAATGGGACTAAGTGAGCAGGAAATTACAGAAGCTTTAGATTTTAAATTTCAACAAGGAAAATACGATCCTAATTATTCCGAGCTTGATTCTTCAATGAGTTATTCCAAGCTACAGAATACTAATGGTTTGTATAACTCTATTGCTAGTCTTGAGTTTAACGATTCGATATTATATCCTCTAGGAAAAGTTTATGGACAAGATTTATTTCGTTCCAACGAATTAAGTTTTTTTAATAGAGCTTTCGATGCTCAAGCGCCAGACAACTATTTATTAGGAGAGAATGACGAGTTGACGATTTCTATTTGGGGACTCGCAGAACATAGCGAAACAGTTACTGTGAATGATAAAGGCTATGTAAATACGCAATACGCTGGCCGAATTTATGTAGGTTCTAAAAACTTCAAAAAAGTTAAGTCTCTTTTGAAAAGTCGAATGGGTAACTATTTTGATTTGAATAAGTCACAGTTCGACTTAAGTCTTAATTATTCAAGAGTAATAACCGTAAATATAGTAGGAGAGGTCTTCAACCCTGGTTCTTATACTTTTGCGGCAACAAACACAGTGTTTAATGCTCTTATGGCAGCAGGAGGCCCTAATCAAGTTGGTTCGGTAAGAAACATTTTTATTAAAAGAGGTGGCAAGACTGTCGATTCTTTAGATGTCTATAAGTTTTTGTTTGATCCTAACTCTAACCAAGATGTTTTCTTGCAAAACAACGATTATATCCTTGTGGAGAACACATCTAAAGTGGTGCAGGTTTCTGGTGAGGTTAATAGACCTTACACTTATGAGGCCAAAGCAGGAGATAATTTGCTTGATTTAATAACTTACTCTGGAGGGTTTACTAAAAACGCCTACAATGGTTCTATTTTTATTTCAAGATTAATTGACAACTCTAAACAAACTATTACGGTATCTGAGAATGATTTTGCCTCTTTTCAAATCGAAAATGGAGATGAGGTTATTGTTAGTAGAGCGCCCGACTTAGAGAAAAACTATGTAGACGTTCAAACTTCAACAGGAGTTTCTGGAAGATATCAATTTACTAAGGACTTGTCTATTTATGATTTACTTAATTCTTCTCAATCTTTGACAGATGAACTCTATCTAGAAAAAGCCTACTTAATTAGAACTTTGCAAGACTATTCTAAAGAGTATGTTATTATTGAGATGAAAAAGATTATTGAAAATCCTTCATCTTCTTTTAATGTTCTTGTAAAGGAATATGACGAATTACACTTTCTTTCTAAGCGTGATTTTCTAGATGAGTTTGAAGTTAAAGTTAGTGGTGGAGTAAGAGAGTCGGGTAGTTTTAGCTTCGGTAATGGTGCTACTTTAGGAGATATTATTTTGTTGTCTGGCGGATTTGTTCAGGAAGCTTCAGGAGGTAAGGTAGAAGTATTCAGAACCGTAAGTTATGATGTGGAATCTAATCAGATTTCACCTAGAAAAACGTCTTCAAAAACATTCAAAATAAACAATTTAGGCTCTCTTGATGATGCAGCTTTATCCTATCAGCTTTCTCCTTTTGATCATGTAGCAATTAGAGTAAACCCTGATTTTGAGCCGACCCAGACTATTTCATTAGAAGGAGAGGTTAAGTATCCTGGAGAATATACTATTAAGAATAAAACTCAAAAAATAGCAGATTTAATTGATCAAGCTGGAGGGATTCAAGTTTTTGGTGATTTAGGTTCTAGTACTGTTTATAGGCTTACTAAAATTGAAAGTAGCACCATTGACGAATACCTAGCTATTAATCAAGATGAAGAAGTTGTAAATGGCTTTTATTCTGATGGGGAGTTTGTAGAAATTGCAGCACTAAATGACAATATTAATTCTGAAGTTGATACGTCAATAAGCACGGTGACGGTGTATGTTCCCATTTCTATCAATCTTAAAAGAGCATTGAAAAACAGAAGGTCAAAACACAATATTTACTTGCAAGACGGAGATAAGATTGTTATTCCTACTTTAGAGAACATTGTTACAATAACTGGTGCAACAAAAAATTTACGAAACAGTACTATTAATACTCCATTCTTTAAGAGAAGAGCAAACTATTATGTAAATAATTTTGCAGGAGGATTTTCTAAGCATAACTTAAAAGATGAGACTTATGTTTTGTACCCTTCTGGTTCAATCAAGAAAGCAAGAAATTATGGTTTGTTTATTCTATATCCTAAAGTTACAAATGGTTCGACTATAAAGGTGACCGAAGACATAAAGATTAAACGTCTTAAGTCGGAGCCAGTTGATTGGACTAAAATTATTGAAAGTACTGTTACTAAGATAACAGGAGTTGCATCTTTATATATTTTATACTTATCAAGACAGTAAACTATGAGTGATTTCTCTGAGGAAAGAACATCTACAGTTACCCTAAAGGATGTAATTGTTTTAATAAATAGAATTTGGAAAGTTTTATTTAAAAGGAAAATACAGCTTGTTATTTTTACTTTTATTTTTGCAATTGTTGGTTATTTCTTAGCCTCTTTAGATGCTGAAACTTTTGATGCTGAAGTTACTTTTGTAATTGAAGATAACGATGCTTCTTCCCCTTTAGGAGGTTTAGGAGGCTTGGCAAGTCAGTTTGGAGTAGATTTGGGAGGTTCCTCCAATGCTTTTAGCCAAGGAAATATCGAAGAATTAGTTTTATCTAGAAGATTAATTGAAGACGCGCTTATGACCTATGGTGTCGTAAACGAAAAGGAAGATAAGCTAATACACCATTTTATTTCTATTTCTGAGTTAGACGAAAATTGGGAAGAAAATTCGTTTGCTGGTTTTACTTTTCCAGACGATAAAGATATGTTTACATTTGACCATGATAGTATTATGGGGATAGCTTTTAAATCTATCATTTCTTCCAATGTTTTTATTGATTTCAAAAATGAGACAAACATAATGTCTCTAAAAGTTAGATCAGAAAATGAAGATTTTTCCTTTAGATTAGTAGAATCTTTATTAACTAAGCTTGACAAGTTTTATGTTTCATTTGAGACAGCCAAGTCTCAATTAAATCTTAATTTCATTTCTAATAGGGCGGACTCAGTTCTTACAGAACTTCAGTCAGCTGAGTTGATTTATGCAGACTATAAGGATTCAAATTTTGGAGTTAAAAAATCGAAAGGCTTTTTGCAAGAGTTAAGACTGCAAAGAGATGTTCAGATATTGAATGTTATGTATTCTGAAATCATTAAAAATTTAGAGCAAACAAAATTTACTTCTCTATATCAAAAACCACTCATTAGTATTATAGACACTCCTAAATTTCCTTTGAAAAAAAATGTAAAATCGAAATCAAAGTTTTTTGTATTGTTTGCAATTCTTGGTTTTTTTATTGCTTCTAGCTTTTTTGTTTTAGTTCAGTTCGTAAGAGACGAGCTAAATTAAAGAACCCTTTCTAATTGTTCTAGCTTAATTCCTCTAGATCCTTTTAGCAATACATGGCTATTAATAATAGGGCGTGTTGTTATCCACTTACTTGCCAAATCAACAGTGTCAAAATGTTTATATGAATGTTTGCATCTACCAAATTCATCTCCAACGATAATAACATTTTTAGCATTTTTTTCTTCTAATCTATCGATTATTTTTTGGTGCTCTTCTAGGGAAATTTTGCCAAGTTCTAGCATGTCCCCAAGTATTAGCCAATACGACTTCTTTTTTACCTGTAAAAAGGAATCAATGGATAGACTCATGCTTGTTGGGTTAGCATTGTATGCATCTAAAATAAGTGTGTTTTTAGAGTCCGTTATTTTAAGTTCCGAACGATTATTGCTAGGAGTATAATTTTGTAAGGACTCTACTATACTTTTTTCGTCTACCCCGAAGTACGATGCGATAGTATAAGCAGCTATAATATTACTTGTGTTGTACGAGCCAATTAGTTTTGTTTTAACTTCTTTGTTATTTATAGATACAGAAGCTAAACTATCTTCATTATTAGTGATTTTGAAGTCGGTGTAAAATACTCTGTCAATCTTTTCAGAAAGCTCAACTAATAGTTTGTCTTTTTTATTTACAAAGACTTTTTTGTTTTTCTTTTGAATGAATTGATAAAGTTCGTTTTTAGTTTTTATTATGTTTTCGTAACTGCCAAATCCTTCTAAGTGTGCTTTTCCTATGTTTGTTATAAGGCCATAATCTATTTGTGCCATTTCACATAGAGTATTAATTTCTCGAATGTGATTTGCTCCCATTTCTACGATAAGCATTTCTGTATCTAAGGGGCTAGATAGAATGGTTAACGGAACTCCAATATCGTTATTAAGATTGCCTTTAGTGCATACAGTCCTAAACTTTGAGCTTAGCACGCAATGCATCAATTCTTTGGTTGTTGTTTTTCCATTAGTGCCTGTTATTCCTATTACTGGGCACTTAAGTTTACTTCGATGGTAGCTAGCAAGAGACTGTAAGCTTTTCAGCACATTATCTACCACTATATATCTTTCGTCTTTTTTATAGCTTAAATCGTCTATAACTACGTTTGAAGCACCTAGTTCTATGGCTTTTGATGCGTATTCATTTCCGTTGAAGTTTTCTCCTGTTAATGCAAAGAAAATACAATCCTTTTTTAATGTTCGGGTATCCGTACAGATTCCAGAAGAATTAAGATATATGGTATGTAGTTGATTTATATTCATAATAAAAAAAAGCCTCAAATAAATTGAGGCTTTGTAATTTTACTTTCCACTTTTCGAATCCCAATCAACAGGATTTCGTTGGTTTTCTTTAAGATTGCTGGAAGGAGTTCCTAATCTATCCATAGCACATCTAAATCCAATCGTTTTAGTAGATTGTTTTTGGTCTAAGAATCTTCTAGTTCCAGGAACCATCCAGTAAGCTCTATCGTTCCAAGAACCTCCTTTGTATACTCTTGTTTGGTCTGAGACTAGAGATGTTTTATCTAGTTCATATAATTCGTTAGTTGTGTTGCTAGTTCCGTCGTTTAACCAATCGCTAGTACTTAGCCTAGAATCGAAGTCACCATCTTTAAAGTTGATGTTGTCTGATTGACTGTAGTTTCTTCTGTCAATATTGTCTTCAACAGTTACTTTTCTTTTAATGAGATTACCAAGGCTATCTTTTTCAACTAAAAACTGCTCTTCATCTCTTTCGTATGTTTCGTAAACATTTCCTCTAAAAGGATTGTTGTCAACTGCGTTCTGGTCCGATAATGGTCTGTAAACATCCATTACCCATTCCGATACGTTTCCACCCATATTGTACAAGCCAAAATCATTTGGCCAATACGTATGAACTGGAGCAGTTAAATCTCCATTATCGTTTAGTTTACCGGCAACTCCCATATTGTCTCCTCTACCTCTCTTGAAATTTGCAACAATTTCCCCTTTATTTTTAGACGATGGGTTTCTTACACCATCACCATCCCAAGGATACAATCTTCTTTGATCAATTGTTTCTTCATCCGAGTTTCCAACTAAAGATAATGCTGCGTATTCCCATTCTGCTTCAGTAGGTAATCTAAACTTTGGCATTAAAATACCATCTATTTCCTGAACTGTTCTTATTGCGCTTTTATCTCTTCCTGCTTTCTTGTCGTAAGCATGAACACCTAGTTTTAGGTTTGATAAACTTCTTCTTGTATTTCCTTCGTATTGTCCTTTAAGGTATGCATCAGTATTAAATACGTCCTCATCAACTTGTTCTGGATCATCCCAAAGATATCCGTTGTCTATTAAAATTCTTTCATTTACCCTGTCTGTTCTCCAAGCACAAAAATCTACTGCTTGTTCCCAACTAACTCCAACAACAGGATAGTTTTGATAAGCAGGGTGTCTTAGGTAATGATCTACATATGGTTCGTTGAAAGAAAGCTTATCTCTCCATACATTAGTGTCCGGAAGTGCTTTCCAATATATTTCTGGATAAGATCCGTTGTCATAATTAGAACCATATATTCTTTCAATCCAGAATAAGTATTCAACGTAATCAACATTTCTAACCTCAGTTTCATCCATGTAAAATGAAGAAACAGTAACTGTTTTAGGGATGTTATTCCAGTCGTATCTTACGTCTTGTTCAACTCTTCCCATAGTAAAAGTTCCACCTTCAACAAATTTCATTCCTGAAGGAGTTTGTTGTTCGATAAAGTTTGAGTTTACTTCGAAGCCACCGTGTTTAGGATCGTTATAGTTCCATCCGGTTAGTTTAGATTTTTCAGTCTTACAACCAATAAAGGTTAGAGCGACTAAAAGTAAAATGAAGTTATTATTCATAATTATATATTCTTAAGTTTATAAAACTAAAAGTTAGGGCAATTTATTGTTTCAAACGACTGGCCTCTTGATCGGCATGGAAGTCTGTAAGCGAAAGAGAACTCGTGAGCTCCTTGTGTATTACTATTGTTTAAGTCAGAAACAGTAACATCATAACTGTAACCAACTTTCCATGTATCTTGTTCTAATCCTAACAAGATGATAAAATAGTCAACATTTTGTGTGCTTTGTCTTAACCATAAGCCTCCAACAATAGGTCCTTTAGCAACATAAACCCCATAATTGATTTGTGTGAAGTCTTGTTGTTTTTGAAATAATATGTTAGGAGATAAAACGGCTGCTTTCTTAGATCTAGATTTAGAAGTTGTTCTATATGTTCCAAATTGATTTAATGGAATAGCTGCTCCAACATTGGCCGTAATCTTCATTGGTAATCTAGACTCAGTAATAAACCCTTGATCAGGTCTAGTTATGTGATGAGATGCAAAACCAAAGTAATAATCTACATTATTGTTTGCTTTACCGAAAGCCATGAATCCAGCTGCGAAATCAGCAAAATTATTACTCGCATCATAATTTACAATATCTTCGTTTGTAGGATATATAAATCCTTGAATAGGATCAATTTGATCGCCAAAAGTTAATCCGCTCCAGTCCACACCTAATTGTCTGTATGCTCCTTCAAAACCTGCGTTTATAGTAAGTTTTTTGTTAACCCTTAGTCTGTAAGAATAGCTTGCGCTAATATGTGTCGTGTTTAAATCACCAGCACCAGCTACATCTTTAGCTATTGCGAATCCTATACCTCCACCTAGTTTGTCGACGTATTGATCGTAAGACGCACTATAAGTAACATATGTCTTGCCAATCCCAGGCCATTGGTTTCTATGGTTTAAGCTTATTCTAGGACAAATGTCCGAACCAGCCAACGCAGGGTTTAAATATAAGGGATTTGCAAAAAACTGACTGAAAGCCGGGTCTTGTGCTTTAGCATCATTTACAAAAGCAAAAGATGTAATAAATACTAAGATGAATAACTTCTTAAACATAAGTTCAGATTGTGTTAGTGTCTACAAAAATAAAAAATTATTTCTATTGTTACGATAAATAAGTTTCTCATGTTAAAAATAATTCTTCAATTGTATCGTTTTTAGTTTTGTAACGTATAAAGCTCAGTAGGCTTTTATACCCCCTTTCAGTTTTTAATTATTACTTTTACGTCGTGAATATTAGATTATATTTTATTTTTTTTCAACTACTAATTTTGAGTTCTTTATTTGCTCAAGAGAAAGAAGTTCTATGGTTAGATTGGTCGTGGCAAGACAATGAAATCCTCTTAAATAATTCTCCAAACATCAGCTTAGAAGTTGATTTATTATTTCAAGGAAAAAGCAAAGTTAGTATTTCTTTGGCCAACGCTATTTATCAAAACTGTACCCCAAACGAACTGACCCAATTAAATTTTGATGATTACGGAATTGTGCCTGAATTATCGCTTAAACAAGGTTTTGAACGAAATAAAACAAAGATTTCAGCTAGTATTGTTCCTTTTATTGTTAAAAATGGGGTGCTCAAAAAATTGATTTACGCAGAACTAAATGTTTCTAGAATTCCTTCCCAAAGAAAATTAAACAATTATAATGATAACTCTATTTTAAATTCTGGAACTTGGTTTAAGTTATCGGTTGTTTCTAATGGAGTTCATAAGTTAGATTATAATGATTTGGTTTCGCTTGGTTTAGATGTAGCTAATTTAAATCCAAATAAAATTAGTTTATACGGAAAGCCAGGAGGAATGCTTTCTTTAAATAGTGCTGATTTTCGATATGATGATTTACAAGAATTGCCAATACAAGTAATAGGTGCTCAAGATAATTCTTTCGATTCTGAAGATTATATTTTGTTTTATGGTCAAGCTCCCGATCAATGGATATACAATCAAAACCATTTCGAATTTTCTAAGCACTTATACGACGATAAAACGTTTTACTTTTTATCTGTAAATTCAGATAACGGTAAACGAATAAGTAATTTTACTTCCAATTTGGATCCTAACGTTATTATAAATTCTTTTCGTGATTTCGCAGTTCACGAATTGGATGAATATAATTTTGTTCAATCAGGAAGAACTTGGTATGGCGACAAATTTGGAATAGTAAATAGCCGTTCCTACAATTTTAGTTTTCCAAACTTACAATCAGAACTAGATTTAAGAATGACTTTAGCAGCTAGAGTCCCATCACCATATTCTAACCAGTTTGTAGTTTCTGCAAATGGTTTGTCTAGTGAGACTATAAGTGTTCCTTCCGTTTCGGGGAGTTATACTTATGCTTATGTTAAGTCCTTCAATAAAACATTCATCCCATCTAGTTCTAATGTTCAGTTAAACGTTTCATACAGCAGTAGCTATAGTAGTGGAGAAGGCTATATTGATAAAATAGAATTAGAAGGAGAAAGGCAGCTTAAAATGGTGGGAAATCAAATGAATTTCAGATCACTTACTTCTGTAGGCCCTTCTAACATTTCTCAGTTTAATCTTTCTAATAGTCCTACTAACATGCAGGTTTGGGACGTTAGCGATCCTTTTCAGTTGAAAAATGTAATTGGTCAGACAAACAATTCTACGTTTAGTTTTGTTATTGAGACCGATACCTTAAAAGAATTTATTGCATTTAATGGAGCTTATAAGTCGGTTGAGCTTCATGGCTCTATTCAAAATCAAGATTTACATGCTTTAACTGATGTAGATTTTTTGATTGTGTCTCATCCAAATTTTATGAGCCAAGCTAATAGGCTAGCAAACATTCATCGATCTTATGACAATTTAAATGTTGTAGTAGTTACTCCAGAGCAAATTTATAATGAGTTTTCATCAGGAAGTCAGGATGTGAGTGCTATTAGAGATTTTGCTAAAATGTTATATGATAACGACTCCAATTCATTAAAATATCTTTTGCTTTTCGGAGATGCGTCTTACGACCCTAAAAACAGAATGAATCAAAACACAAACTTTATAATCTCTTATCAATCGGAAAATTCTCGATCTTTTATTGACTCTTATGTAAGCGATGATTTTTTTGCGATTTTAGATGATGAAGAAAGTATTTTGCAAAGTACCTCTATTCCTTTTCTTGATATTGGGGTAGGTCGATTTCCTGTTACAACTCAAGATCAGGCAAGAATAGCAGTCGACAAAGTAGAAAATTATTATTCCTCGACTTCTCAAGGAGATTGGCGTTTAAGAATGAGTTTTGTCGGCGATGATAATGACGAGGTAGAAACGGTTCATAGCAATCAGGCTGAGCAGCTTGCTGACCAGATAAGCGCTCAAAACCCTTTAATGAATATTGATAAATTATACTTAGATTCTTACCAGCAGGTTACTTCTGCTGGTGGTCAAAGGTGTCCGCTATTAAACCAGGCTATCAATGAAACAATGGCAAGAGGAACGTTTTTAGTTAACTATACTGGTCATGGAGGCGAGTTGGGTTGGGCTCACGAAAGAATTTTAGAGGTTGCTGATATTAACTCATGGGAGAACGCAAACAAACTTCCATTATTTATGACTGCTACTTGTGAGTTTAGTAGATACGACGATCCTGAAAGAATTTCGGCAGGAGAGCAAGTTTTCTTGAAAGAAAATGGAGGCGCCATCGCTTTGCTTACTACATCTAGAGTAGTATTTACAGGCTCTAATTTTGATATGAATGAATCCTTTTTTGAGCAGTTATTCCCTCAAAACAATGAGCCCCACCGTTTAGGAGATGTATTAAGGAGAACAAAAAATAATGTCAACAACGTTTCTAGCACTAATCATAGAAACTTTACTTTATTGGGAGATCCTGCATTATCTTTAGCTTTCCCTAAATATGATGTTGTTCTAACAGAAGTTCAGGATAGTGCTAAAGCTCTAGGGCAGGTTACAATCAAAGGCGAACTTCAGTTAAACGGACAGAAAATAGATGATTTTAACGGATTTGTTTATCCTTCTGTATTTGATAAGAGATCTGATTATCAGACTCTTCAGCAAGACGAGTCTCCATTAATTATTTTCGATTTACAAAAAAACTTGCTTTTTAAAGGTAAGTCTTCCGTTTCGAATGGTGAGTTTACTTTTAGCTTTGTAGTTCCTAGAGATTTAAATTATGATTTTGGTAATGGCAAAATAAGTCTTTACGCTAGCGGATCGACTACTTCGGATTCTTTAGCCGATGGAGCAGGCTATAATTTAGACATGATAATAGGAGGGACTTCTGATGATTTTGATAATGATTTAGACGGACCACTTATTGACTTATTTATGAATGACACTAATTTTGAAAGTGGCGATGTTACAAGTGAAGACCCTTCTTTGCTTGCTGTTCTTTTTGATGAAAATGGGATTAACACGGTTGGCAACGGAATAGGTCATGACGTAACAGCAATTTTAGATGAAGCCTCTTCTAATCCGATAGTATTGAATGATTTTTATCAATCGGATACTGATAGTTATCAGAGTGGTGAAATTTTATATCCATTTAATTCTTTAAGCGAAGGAAAACACACTCTTTCTATTAAGGTTTGGGATGTGTTTAATAACTCTTCTGAGGACGATATAGAATTTGTTGTTATTAAATCCGATCAAATATCTATTCAGAGTTTATTAAATGTGCCTAATCCTGTAGTAGACTATACTGACTTTTATTTCGAACACAATCAAGATGGTAATGAATTAGATGTAATATTACAGATTGTAGATATTCATGGTCGTATGGTTCATAGTATTCAAGAAAAAATTTATCCATCTGGCTTCACTTACGGGCCTATTAGATGGAACGCAAGTTCGGAATACAACCATACTTTATGCCCTGGCACTTATGTTTATACTCTTATAGCAAGGGGACAAAATGGAGAGTTGTCAAAAAAATCTGGAAGGCTAATACTTTTAAAGTAATTAAGGCGTTTATTTTTATATTTGCATTAATAAAAGACTTACAATTGAAATACTAAAATATCAATATGAAAAATCTAATATCAACCTTATTTCTATCCTTAATAGTTTTCAGTGTTTCATCGGCTCAATCTTCAATAGGAGATTTAGAAGAAGGTTATTTGAACACCATTACTACTGCAGTTCCGTTCTTGATTATAAGTCCTGACGCAAGAGCTGGAGGTATGGGAGATGTAGGTGTTGCTTCATCGCCTGATGCGATGTCCATGCACTGGAATCCTGCAAAGTACGCTTTTGTTGAAGATGATTTCGGAGCTTCAGTTTCTTACACTCCATGGTTAAAATCTTTAATCCCTGATATTAATTTATCTTATTTGTCATTTTATGCTAAACGATCTAAGAATGAGGTTTTAGCTTTTTCTTTACGATACTTTACTTTAGGAGAGATAAACTTTACGGATATTAACGGAAACCCTATTGGTTCTTTTAATCCTAACGAATTCTCCTTATCAACTGCCTACGCTTTAAAGCTTTCTCAAAATTTCTCTTCTGCTGTTTCTTTAAGATATATATACTCTAACCTAACGGGAGGACAAGAAGTGGGTACCTTGCCTACAAAAGCAGGTAATTCTGTTGCTGGTGATATTTCTTCTTTTTATACAAAAGAAATTCAGTTAGGTAAAAGGGATTTTAAATGGTCTACCGGAATTAATATTTCTAATATAGGTGTCAAGATTGCTTATACTGAAACTATTGATAGAGATTTTCTCCCATCTAATTTAAGAATAGGAACTTCTTTGTCTACAGACATTGACGAATTTAATACGGTCTCTTTTGAAATTGACATAAATAAATTGCTAGTTCCAACCCCTCCTTTATACGATGAAGATGGTTTATTGATTAGTGGAAAAGACCCGGATGTTTCTGTAATAGAAGGATTTTTTCAGTCATTCTCTGATGCCCCATTTGGCGATAGAGAAGTTAGAGAGTTAATATATGCTTTAGGTTCTGAATACTGGTACGATGAGCAATTCGCACTTCGTTTAGGATATTTTTACGAACACCCCACAAAAGGAGATCGTCAGTTCGTTTCTTTAGGAGCCGGTCTGAGATACAACGTATTTGGTTTAGATTTCTCTTACCTAATACCAATTCAAAATAGGGAGGACGCAAACATTGTGAATCCATTATCTAACACGCTCCGATTTGCACTAACATTTGACTTTGGAGGAATAGAAGGCTAATGATAAATTTTAGAATAGGATACGGCTACGACGTCCATCAACTTAAGGAGGGACAAGATTTCATTATCGGTGGAATTAAAATAGAGCACTCTAAGGGTGCTTTTGGCCATTCTGATGCTGATGTTTTGATTCACACTATTTGCGATGCTATTCTTGGCGCAGCTAATATGAGAGACATTGGTTTTCATTTTCCCGATACAAGCTCAGAATACAAAGGAATAGATAGCAAGATTTTGCTAGCAGATGTAATGAAATTATTACGTGCTGAGGGCTACGAAATTGGAAATATAGATTCTACTATTTGTTTAGAGCGCCCTAAAATAAATCCTCACATCCCTAAAATGCAATCCGTACTATCTAAATGTATGGGAATTGAAGAAAACCAACTTTCTATAAAAGCAACCACGTCTGAAAAAATGGGCTTTGTTGGTAAAGAGATGGGAGTTTCTGCTCATGCGATTGCTTTGATTTATAAGCCATAATTTCATTAGCCCAATAGATGGGTGATAAAGAACTGATTTCTTTAATGAGAAGATACACTTCATTCATTCTCTTATTGTTTTTTGTAAATGTAGTTTTTTCACAAGAAGCTAAATATGAAAACCTTGTTTTCGAAGGTTCCGGAATACGTGGCATTGCCTATTGTGGTGTTCTGAGTGAATTAGAAAAAAACAATATTATTGAGGATATAGTTAAAGTTGGTGGAACTTCTGCCGGAGCAATTACTGCTTTAATGGTTGCTTTGGGTTATACCTCAGATGAGGTTTTTGATATTATTTCTGACACGAAATTTCAGAAATTTAATGATGGTCAATTTATTTTTGTTGGTGGATTTTCCAGATTGAAATCACAGTATGGTTGGTATAAGGGTACGGCGTTTAGTCGTTGGCTTGATAAAATAATTGCTGCTAAAACAGGAAATCCTGACATTACTTTTAGTGAATTAAAAAATAGTGGATACAAGCAGCTTTATGTAACCGCAACTTGTCTGAATAAGCAAAGACTTTTAGTTTTTTCTGAACACACATATCCTCAAATGAAGGTAAAAGATGCTGTAAGAATTTCAATGTCTATCCCTTTGTATTTTGAAGCTGTTTTTATTGATAGCGTAGGAAACGTTTACAATAATAACAAGCCCAATTTAGACGTGGTTGTCGATGGTGGAATTGTTGGAAACTATCCAATATTTATTTTTGATAGTTTACGTCTTGACTGGTCCAACAACCAAATTAGAATACCTAATTTTAAAACATTAGGTATAAGAATTGATTCAGATTTACAAATTAAGAGCGATTCATTGTCAAAGGAATTGGTTCCTATTCAGATTAATAAAATGAGCGATTTTTTACAGGCCTTTTATATTTTAATTCTTGAAAATTTAAATAGAATTCCATTGATTCCTGAAGATTGGCAGCGAACCATTTCTGTTTCTTCAGTTGGAATAAGCCCAAAGCTTAAAAAGCTATCCAAAGAGCAAAAAGAATCCTTAGTTAAAAGTGGAGAATTTAGCACAAAGAATTTTCTTAATAAATAGAGTTTCTTAATTATCTTTTAAGACTCGTTTCTATAATGGTAATTATTTAATACCTTCACATCACTTTAAGTCCATAGCATTTATACTATCTATTTTCTTCTAAAAACACGTCAATTACTTAGCATTAATCAATTACAAGTTTTAAATTCGGATTCTAAACAAACTATATTATTATGTCAGAGAAATCGAAAAAAATTATTTATTGGATATTAACATCTTTAATCGCTTTTATCTTTATTGGAAGTGCGATGGGTAAGCTGATTTCAAGCGAAGAGACTTTAGCCATGGCTTCAAATATTGGTTTGAACGGGCAGATTTACACAATATTAGGTGTGCTAGAATTGGTTTTTGTTATTCTTTTCGTGTTTCCTAGAACCGGAATTTTGGGTACGTTTATGCTTATCGCTTATATGGGTGGAGCAATAGCGACTCATTTAGAACATGGTCAATCTATTTTAGTTCCTTGTGTAATTCAAGCGTTTTTATGGGTAGTAGCTGTTTATCGTTTTCCAGAACTTACATCTAGAATTTCCGATAAAGCCTAATTATATAGGTAATATATAAAAAGAAAAACCCTTTTTACTTTATGAGTAAAAAGGGTTTTTTTAGTAGCGAGAGCAGGACTCGAACCTACGACCTTCGGGTTATGAGCCCGACGAGCTACCAACTGCTCCATCTCGCGATAGGCCGCAAATATACTATAATTCATTAAAAAGCGAATGAAAAAAATGTTTTTTTTAGTAGGCTAAAAGATTACTTTTGCGCCCTATGGTTTCAGTAAGTAATGTGTCTGTTTATTTTGGTGGTCAAGAATTGTTTGACGATATCTCTTTTATGGTTAATAAGGGAGATAGACTAGGTTTAGTCGGTAAAAATGGTGCTGGTAAATCCACGCTATTAAAAATAATAGCGGGAGATTTGTCGCCAAATAATGGTACTATTTCTTGTCCTAATGATAGCAGTTTAGGCTTTTTAAGGCAAGATTTAGAGTTCGAAGATGGCCGAACAGTCAAGGAAGAGGCCGAACAAGCCTTTATAGAAATTAAAGCTTTAGAGCTTAAAATGTCTGGTTTTAGCCATCAAATGGCTACCAGAACCGACTACGAATCGGACGAATACATGCAGTTAATCATCGACAACACAGAATGTGAAGAGCGTTTCTCTTTGCTTGGTGGTTATACTATTCAGTCCGAAATGGGTCAGGTTCTTATTGGTTTAGGTTTTACTAACGATGATTTAGATAAGCAAACCAACGAATTTAGTGGAGGTTGGAGAATGCGTTTAGAGCTTGCCAAGCTTCTTTTGCAAAAGCCAGATGTATTATTACTCGATGAGCCTACCAATCACCTCGATATTGAATCGATTGTTTGGCTCGAAAATTGGCTGAAAAATTATGGTGGTGCAGTTATATTAGTGTCGCACGATAGAGCTTTCTTAGATGCGGTAACAAATAGAACCATTGATCTTTTACATGGAAAGGCTAACGATTACAGAGCTAGCTATTCTAAATACGTTGAGCTTCGTAAAGACAGACAAGAAAAGCAAATTCAGGCTAAGAAAAATCAGGATAAAGAGGTAAAGCAAACCAAAGAGTTAATCGAGAAATTTAGATTTAAGAAGAGTAAAGCATCTTTCGCTCAGTCTCTTATTAAGAAGCTCGATAAAATGACCATGATTGAGGTAGAAAAAGATGAAAGCGCTAGTATGCATTTTAAATTTCCTCCTGCTCCTCACTCTGGTAAAATTACTTTAGAAGTAAATTCTATTTCTAAAAGTTACGATCAACTCCAGGTTCTTAAAAATATAGACCTCTTGTTAGAAAGAGGAGAAAAGATTGCTTTCGTTGGAAAAAACGGAGAAGGGAAAACAACTTTAGCAAAGATTATTACTAACGTAATTGATTATACTGGTTCTGTAGAATTAGGATACCAAGCTAAAATAGGATACTACGCACAAAATCAGTCCGAATTGTTGGATGGTGAAAAAACAATATTAGAATTGGTTTCTGATGCTGCCGACGAACATAGCAGACCAAGAGTAAGAGATATGTTGGGTTCGTTTTTGTTTAGTGGAGACGCTGCCAACAAAAAAGTAAAAGTGCTTTCTGGGGGAGAACGAGCAAGAGTAGCTTTATGTAAATTATTACTTGAGCCAGTTAACTTATTGGTGATGGATGAGCCTACCAACCACTTGGATATGATGTCTAAAGAGATTCTTAAAAACGCATTAAAAATGTATGATGGAACTCTGATAATTGTATCGCACGATAGGGATTTCTTACAAGGACTTTCCGAGAAAGTATACGAGTTTAAAAACAAAAATATTGTAGAGCATTTAGGAGATATTAACGATTTCCTTGCTGCCAAAAAAGTATTAGACTTTAAAGAGTTTGAAACTGAAAACAAACAAAAAGCTAAGGCTAATTCTGTTAAAAAAGATTCATCGAGTAATCTTGATTACGAACAAAAAAAACAACTAGATAAGGACATCAAAAAAGTGTCTAACAAGATTAAAAATCTAGAACGTAAGGTAGATGGCATCGAAACAGAATTAAAAGAATTAGATTTGCAATTGTCTGACCCAGAAAAGTATAAAGAACTTTCGGCCCAATCTGGGTTTTTTGAAGCTTACAAAAAGAAACAAGAAGAATTAGCTTTGCTAATGAAGGAATGGGAAGATGATTTACTATTAGCAGAAGAATTGAAATTAAAAAAAGACCAAAGCAATGACGCATAAAGCAGGTTTTGTAAATATTATTGGAAATCCTAATGTTGGTAAGTCAACCCTAATGAATGCATGGGTTGGGGAGAAACTTTCTATTATTACCCATAAGGCTCAAACTACTAGACACCGGATTTTAGGAATTGTTAATCACGATGATTATCAAGTCGTTTTATCTGATACTCCTGGTATTTTAGAGCCAGCTTACAAGCTTCAGGAAAACATGATGGACTTTGTTAAGGGAGCTTTTCAGGATGCCGATATACTTGTGTATATGGTTGAGGTGGGAGAGAAGAAAATGAATAACGAGGCTATCTTTGAAAAATTAACTCATAGCGAGCAGCCTCTTTTGTTATTGCTTAACAAAATTGATAATATAGATCAAGAAGAGTTAGAGGCACAATTCGAATATTGGCAAGCACTTATTCCTAAAGCAATGATATATCCTATATCTGCTTTAAATAAGTTCAATATTGGAGTGGTCTTTGATAAAATAGTTTCACTTTTGCCAGAGTCTCCAGCTTATTACGATAAGGATACTTTAACAGATAAGTCGGAACGCTTTTTCGTTGCCGAAATAATCAGAGAGAAAATTTTAAAATACTATAGTAAAGAGATTCCTTATTCGGTAGAAATCGAAGTAGAAGAATTTGTTCACGAGGAAAAAATATTAAAGATAAGGGCAATTATTTTTGTTGCTAGAGATTCCCAAAAAGGAATCATTATCGGACATAAAGGAGTGGCTCTCAATAAAGTGGGTACCCTAGCAAGAAGAGATATGGAAGTCTTTTTTAAGAAGAAGATTTTCCTAGATTTATATGTTAAGGTAAACAAAGACTGGAGAGATAAGGATAGCCAGTTAAAAAGATTTGGTTACGAAAATTAAATAGAAGTTATGGCAAATATTGTTGCAATTGTAGGAAGACCTAATGTAGGGAAATCAACCTTTTTTAACCGTATGGTTCAAAGAAGGCAAGCTATTGTTGATTCCGTGAGTGGAGTTACTAGAGACAGACATTATGGTAAAACAGATTGGAATGGCCAAGAGTTTTCAATAATTGATACTGGTGGTTATATCATAGGTTCTGACGATATTTTCGAAGAAGAAATTCGTAAGCAAGTTGATTTAGCAATTGATGAAGCAAACGTTATATTGTTTTTGGTAGATGCTCAAATAGGAGTTACTGATCTAGATATTACGGTAGCTAACCACTTAAGAAAAGCTAAAAAACCTCTTATTCTTGTAGCCAACAAAGTAGATAATGCAGCAATAATGCAGCAAGCAGTAGACCTATATTCTTTAGGATTAGGGGAATACTTTTGTATATCGGCTGTAAATGGCTCTGGTACAGGAGAATTGCTAGACGCGGTAGTCGAAAGCTTACCTCCAGAGCCTATTCGTGATGAGACTGATTTGCCAAGGTTCGCTATTGTAGGAAGACCTAATGTAGGGAAATCATCTTTTATCAATGCCTTGGTTGGTGAGGATAGAAATATAGTAACCAATATTGCCGGAACAACTAGAGATTCTCTTGATACTCATTATACCAAATTTGGTCACGACTTTACGCTGGTTGATACTGCTGGAGTAAGAAAGAAAAAAAATGTTCACGAAGATCTTGAGTTTTATTCGGTTATGAGATCTATTCGATCTATCGAATATTCTGATGTTTGTTTGTTGATTATTGACGCAACTTTAGGTTTCGAGTCTCAAGATCAAAGTATTTTCCATTTAGCTGATAAAAACAGAAAAGGGATTGTAATACTAGTTAATAAATGGGATTTAGTTGAGAAAGACACTCATTCTGTTAAAGAGTATGAAGAGATGATTAGAAATAAAATCTCCCCGTTTACAGATGTGCCTATTGTTTTTGTTTCAGCGCTTAATAAACAAAGGTTATTAAAAGCTCTACAGGTTGCTATTGATGTGTTTAAAGATAGAAAAGCTAGAATTACGACCTCCAAGCTTAATGCTGTAATGTTGCCAATTATAGAGATTACGCCTCCGCCAGCTACTAAAGGTAAGTACGTGAAAATTAAGTTTTGTACTCAGTTACCTACTAAGACTCCGACCTTTGCCTTTTTCGCTAATTTACCTCAATACGTAAAAGATCCGTATAAAAGATTTATCGAAAATAAGCTAAGAGAGAATTTCGATTTCTCTGGAGTTCCGATACAGATTTTCTTTAGAAAGAAATAATTTCTATAGTTTAAAAGCAGTCTTTACCTGATCGATGTAATCTAGTTTCTCCCAAGTAAAAGTTTCTACCTCTACTTTCTTGAAATCATTACCGACTTTAAAAGTTAACTCCTTAGTTTGAGGAGTTCTTCCCATGTGTCCGTATGCTGCTGTTTCTTGATAAATAGGATTCTTAAGTTTCAGTCTATCAATAAGTGCTGCAGGTCGCATATCGAAAATATCGCTTACTTTTTTAGCAATTTCACTATCTTTCATATCCACCTTACAACTTCCGTAAGTGTCTACAAATATTCCCATTGGTTTAGCTACTCCAATTGCGTAAGATACCTGAACTAATATTTTTTCACATACTCCAGCTCCAACCATGTTTTTAGCAATATGTCTGGTAGCGTATGCTGCCGAACGGTCTACTTTAGAAGGGTCTTTTCCTGAAAAAGCACCACCACCGTGGGCACCTCTACCTCCGTAAGTGTCAACAATAATCTTACGACCAGTAAGGCCAGTGTCTCCATGAGGACCACCAATAACAAATTTTCCGGTAGGGTTAATGTGGTATGCTTCTGTGCCAAATAATTTTTGTTGGCGTTCTTCTATTTGAGCTAATACTCTAGGAATTAGAATATTTACTACATCCGATTCTATTTTTTCTTGCATTGCTTTCTCAGCCTGCTTAGGATTTTTTTCGTCGATAATAAACTCATCGTGTTGAGTAGAAACAACAATAGCTTCTATTCTGATTGGCTTATGGTCCTCATCGTATTCGATAGTTACTTGCGATTTAGAGTCTGGACGTAAATAAGTCATTTCTTTTCCTTCTCTTCTAATTGCTGCTAACTCGATAAGAATTCTGTGAGATAGATCTAGAGCCAAAGGCATGTAGTTGTCTGTCTCGTTAGTTGCGTAACCAAACATCATTCCTTGGTCACCAGCACCTTGTTCGTGGTGCATTCCCTTTCCTTGTTCTACTCCTTGGTTGATGTCCTCTGATTGCTCATGAATCGCTGATATTACTCCACAGCTATCAGCATCAAATTGATATTCCGATTTGTTATAGCCTATTTTTCTAATTACATCTCTAGCAACATTCTGAACGTCCACATAAGCGGTAGATTTAACTTCTCCTGAAAGAACGGTAAGACCTGTAGTAACAAGAGTTTCGCAAGCTACTTTAGAGTTAGGGTCTTGCACCAAGAAATTGTCTAATAACGCATCAGAAATTTGATCTGCTACTTTGTCTGGGTGCCCTTCTGAAACTGATTCAGATGTAAAGAAATATGCCATAATATTGGTTTATTAAAAAGTAAAAAACTAGTGAATATAGACGATGCAATTATCCAGTTTTAGCATTTTTAGGAGTGGTTGCAATCAGTCAAATTTGTCCACTTAATATAGGTGCAAAGGTATTAAATAATTTATTACAATTTGCAGATTTTTATAGTATTGTTATTTAGTTAACTCTTGAAAATAGGATTCCAAATCAATGTTATCAGCTCTCAGCTGGGCCATTGTTTTATCGGCTACAATTTGTCCCTTGTTGATAATAATGACTCTATTGCATATTCTGTCTACTTCTTGCATTATGTGGGTAGAGAGAAGTACTGTTTTGTTTTTGCCGCTATCTTTTATTAAATTTCTAATTTCAACTAACTGATTAGGGTCAAGTCCTGTAGTGGGTTCATCTAAAATTAAAACTTCAGGATCATGAATTAAAGCAGCAGCCAATCCTACTCTTTGTCGATATCCTTTAGAAAGTTGGGAGATTATTTTATGCTGTTCTTTTTCTAAACCAGTAATAGAAATCATTTCTTCTATTCTGTTTTTAGAAACACCATAAATACCTGCAACAAAAGCCAAATACTCCTTTATGTACATGTCGGTATAAAGAGGATTGTGTTCTGGTAAATAACCAATCTTACTTTTTGTTTCGATAGGATTATCTTCAATGTTCTGACCGCAAACATTAACTTCTCCTTCATCTTTAGAAAGGTAGCAGCAAATAATTTTCATTAAAGTTGATTTTCCTGCTCCGTTAGGACCTAAGAAACCAACGACATCTCCTTCTTTTATTGACAAAGAGACTTCTTTAAGTGCGGCTTGTTGCCCGTAATATTTGCTAACCTTATTTACTTCAATAGACATGTTAGCGAAGATACATAAGATTTGTTTATTTTTTTTGCTTTTTATCGAACTTAACTTAAGGGTTGTATATTTGTATTCATGCAAGGAGTGGTAATAAAATCTACAGGTAGTTGGTATATAGTTAAGACCGAAGATGGTGAGCAGCTAAATTGCCGTATTCGTGGTAAATTCAGAATACAAGGTATTAAAAGCACCAATCCTGTTGTAGTGGGTGATGAGGTTATAATTACTCAAGAAGAAGAATCGTATATTATTTCTGAACTTCTTGAAAGACGTAATTATATCGTTCGTAAATCGGTCAACCTTTCTAAGCAAACTCACATTATTGCTTCAAATATTGATCAGGCTATTTTAGTAGCAACTATTAAAAGTCCAACTACTTCGACTAGTTTTATCGATCGTATTTTAGTGGCTGCTAAATCTTATGACATTGATGTTGTTATTGTTTTTAATAAAGCTGATTTATTAGATAAGCAAGAGAAGCTAAAATTAGAAGGCATAATAGATCTTTATCAAAAAATTGGTCATAAATGTTTTTCATTGGCTGCTCTTGAAGATGATTTGTCCTCATTAAAGGAGGTAATGAAAGATAAGGTGAATGTTTTTTGCGGCCATTCTGGTGTTGGCAAATCTACTTTGTTAAATATGATTCAGCCAGATTTAGATATCATTACTCAAGAAATTTCTTTCCAACACCAACAGGGAATGCATACCACCACTTTTTCTGAGATGCATGAGCTAGATTTTGGAGCCAAAATTATTGATACTCCAGGTATAAGGGGTTTTGGTCTAGTGGAAATTAACCAGAGTGAACTTTCTCATTATTTTCCAGAATTTTTTGCTCTAAATGCAAAGTGTAAATACAATAATTGCATTCATGTTAATGAGCCGAATTGTGGTGTTAAACAGGCAATAGATAACAATCAAATTGCTGCTTCTAGGTACAAGAGTTACCTAAGTATGTTAGAGTCTGAAGACGAGCATTATAGAGTAAATAAATTCGAATAAATGAGAGCTGTTATTCAGAGAGTTAGTAGTGCATCGGTTACTATAGAACAGAAAAAAACAGCGTCTATTGACCAAGGATTATTAATCTTGCTAGCAATAGAATCTCAAGATTCTCAAGAAGATATAGATTGGCTTTGCAATAAAATTATTGGGTTACGTATTTTTAATGATCAGGATGGAACTATGAATTGTAGTGCGTCTGATTTAGATGCCCAGTTGTTGGTAGTTAGTCAGTTTACTTTGTTTGCCAAAACTAAAAAAGGAAATAGGCCATCTTATATTAAGGCAGCACCGCCTTCTGTTTCTATACCACTCTATGAGTCTTTTATTAGCACCATTCAGAAACAATGCACTCAGAAAGTGGAGACAGGGGAGTTTGGAGCCGACATGAAAATTGATTTAACAAACGATGGTCCTGTTACTATAATAATAGATACCAAAAACAAAGAATAAATGGCAATTAAGCAATTACAACAGGAAGTAGATAGTTGGATAAAGAAGTATGGCGTTAGGTATTTTAATGAACTAACTAATATGGCAATACTCTCAGAAGAAGTAGGAGAGGTTGCCCGTATAATTTCTCGAAAATACGGAGAGCAATCTTTCAAAGAATCAGATAACAAAGATTTGGGCGAAGAGTTGGCGGATGTTTTGTTTGTAGTCTTGTGTTTAGCTAATCAGACCAATACAGACTTAGAGAAAGCATTTAAAGATAAGATGGATGCAAAAACGATAAGAGATAGCCAAAGGCACATTAATAATCCTAAGCTTTAATCTACGCTTTTAAGTCTTTGGCTTTTTGTTTAGCCTTTTCGTTTCTTTCGATAGTGTGCCCTGGTCTGTCCCATTTCACATTACCTCTAGTAGAAGCACATTCCTTATAACTTTCTTTAGTAGTAGGCTGCTCTCCATCTACAAATGGTGCTTTAGTAGAAATGCCTAGAATATCAAAAAGCTTCATATCATTATTGATATCTGGATTTGGAGTGGTAAGTAACTTGTCTCCTGCAAAGATTGAAGATGCTCCAGCCATAAAGCAAAGAGCTTGTCCTTCGTCACTCATTTGAGTACGTCCTGCAGAAAGTCTAACTACTGCCTCTGGCATAACAATTCTAGTTGTTGCTACCATTCTTACCATATCCCATATAGAAACCAATTGTTGGTCTGCTAAAGGAGTTCCTTCCACAGGAACTAATGCATTGATAGGGACTGATTTTGGCTGAGGGCTTAGGTTGGCTAAAGTAACTAGCATAGAACATCTGTCATTAGCAGATTCACCCATTCCAATAATTCCTCCAGAGCATACACTTATGCCAGCTTTGGATGCATTAGCTATGGTTTTCTTTCTATCGTCAAAATCTCTAGTAGAGATGATTTCTTTATAATGGTCTTCTGATGTGTCTAAATTATGGTTGTAAGCATAAAGCCCTGCGTCTGCTAATCTTCTTGCTTGATCTTCTGTCATCATTCCAAGGGTACAACAAACTTCCATTTCGAGTTCGTTAACGGTTTTCACCATTTCTAATACTTGATCAAATTCTTCATTGTTCTGAATGTTTCTCCAAGCTGCTCCCATACAAAGTCTAGAAGAGCCATTTGATTTAGCTCTCAAGGCTTGGGCTTTTACTTGAGGAACAGTCATAAGGTCATTCTTTTCTATATCGGTATGGTAACGCGCCGCTTGAGGGCAGTAGCCACAGTCTTCCGGACAGCCGCCTGTTTTAATAGATAGTAAGGTGCTTACTTGCACTTCTAGAGGATTATGGTTTACTCTATGTTGCTGTGCAGCATCAAAAACCAATTGCATTAATGGTCTATTGTAAATTGCTAAAACTTCCTCCTTTGTCCAGACTTTATTCATTTCCTAAATTTTATGTTATACAAATATAACTTTTATCTTATTTCGTAATTACTAAACTTACTGCATTTCCTCCAAATCCGATAGCATTTATTAAAACAGTATTTACTTGCGATGGTTTTGTTCCATTATTGCTGTCGTAAGGAAATGAAATCAATTCGTTTCTGTGTATCATTTCTATTGCTAAATCAAGGCTTAAACCTCCCGACGCTCCCAGAGTATGTCCTGTCTGAAATTTGGTGCTTATTAAGTGTGGAGTCTTATCTTTAAACATTTCCTTAATTGCCATAAGTTCGGAATTATCTCCTTTGATAGTTCCGGGTGCGTGTACCACTATTGCGTCAATTGATTTTGGCTCTAAATCCTTAATAGCCATTTTCATACTTTTTTGCATGGACTCTCCATTGTCGCTTATAGAAGTAGGATGGTTCACTTTTTCGGTTGCATATCCTACACCTATTATTTTTGCTAATCGCTTTTGTCCATTATCTTTTTCCATTGCGAAAACACTAGCCCCTTCTCCTAAACACATGCTATTATTTTGTGCGTTTTTTTGTAATGGAGTGCTGCACCAATCAGTTGTTTTTTTAGTATAAATTCCTAAAGATTTCATTTGACTGACTGTGAAATCTGTTAATGGTGATTCGCTAGCTCCTGCTAAAAATTGCTGACTCATCCCTGAGTTTATCCATGCGCAAGCATTTAAAATAGAATGCAAAGCTGTACTACAAGTAATAGAGTGAGACAAGTTAATGCTATCGCTAGAAAGATCGTTGGAAACCCAAGATGCAATATTTCCTAAAGTGGTAGTTGGTGAGGTTAATGGACTAATTTTCTGATTAGGAGAGTTTAAAAAATGGCTGTGGTATTTTTCAAATAGTTGGGTAGCTCCTCTAGAAGAACCTATATTTATTCCAACTTCTTCCATATTTTCCCAATCGCTATTTTCAATACAAATTCTAGAAGCCAGAATTGCCATCAAAACGGTTTTATCTAGCCTTCTATAATTCGAATTTTCTTTTCTGATTTGATCGATTAGTTTCAGAGTCTCTGGTTGTAGTCTTCCACTTGGGGTGTCTTCGTTGTTAAAACAGCAAATATTCAAATAGCATGTATCACTAAGGTATCGTTGCCAGATTTGTTCTGGCTGATGACCTAAAGAAGAAATACTTGCCTTTGATGTTATAACTATTGAATTCATGGGGCCAAAGATACTTATTTCAAAGATTCAAAAAAGGATAATATACTATCGTAAATGTGATTTAATTCTGCGTCAGTAATGCAGTAAGGCGGAAGAATGTATAATACGTTACCTAGTGGTCTTAAATTAATCCCTTTTTCCATGAAATAGGCGTACATATCATCTTTAATAGAACTGGTATAACTGCTGTTGTAGCTTTGTAATTCTATAGCAAGAATAGTTCCGGTTTGTCTAATGTCTTTTATAAAAGGGTAAGAACTTAGTTTTGGAGTAAATTGGTGATGGTTGTTTGCAATCTCTTTTATTCTGTTTTGGCAATCTTCTTTTTTTAATAACTCTAAACTTGCAATCGCTGCAGCACAACCTAAAGCGTTGCCTGTATAAGAATGTCCGTGTAAAAAAGCCGTTGACATATCGTCTCCTAAAAAACTATTGTAAATATCTTGTGCGCATGTAGTTAAAGAAATGGGAAGCGTTCCTCCAGAAAGTCCTTTTGATAGGCACATAAAGTCTACTTCTTGTTGTAACTGGTTGCACGCAAAATATGTCCCTGTTCGTCCAAAACCTGTCATTACTTCATCTGCAATAGTTAAGGTTTGGTATTTCTTACAAAGAGCAATCATTTTATCTAACATTGGGCTCTGGTACATTCGCATTCCGCTTGCGCCTTGTACTAATGGTTCGAATATAAAAGCTGCAACCTCTCCACTTTGTAGTTGCTTTTCTAATTCTATTAAACAATTTTCGTTAGTAGGGAAGGGTAGGTGAGTAACTTCAAACAGATAATCTTGAAAATGAGCGCTAAAAATACTTTTTGCTCCTGCCGACATAGCTCCGAATGTTTCACCGTGGTAACCTCCGTCTAAAGCAAGTATTTTTTGTTTTTTAATTCCTTTATTTCTCCAGTACTGAATAGCCATTTTAAGAGCGATTTCTACTGCTGAAGAGCCATCGCCAGAGAAGAAGAATTTTGCCTGATTTTTTGGTAAAACAGTTGTTAATTCTTTACATAAAACAGTCGCACTTTCGTGGGTGAAGCCAGCAAACATTATGTGAGCCAACTTTTGATGTTGTTCGTCTAGTCTTTGACGAATGTAAGGGTGAGCATGGCCATGAAGATTTACCCACCAAGAAGAAATTGCGTCAATATAACTTTTGTTGTTCTCGTCGAACAATAAGCTGCCCTGAGCCCTAACGATAGCAATAGCTTCTTTTGCTGTTTTCATCTGAGTAAACGGATGCCATATGTATTGTTGATCGGTTTTGGTAATACTCATTTTATAAATCTTTAAATACTAAGCTTGCCTTTTTAATACTCTCTTTGTTGAGGTTTTCTATGTGTTCGATTCTGCCTAAAAATGGCACTTTTGTTTTAGATAAAATTATAGATTCGGTTGCCTTGTTTTCTTCTCCGTTAAAAATAATTCCTTTTATAGGGATGTTGCTATTTTTTAGGCAATCTACAGTCATAAGGGTGTGGTTAATACTCCCCAAGTAGTGTTTGCTAATAATAATAACTTCTACTCCAAGCTCAATAATTAAATCAAGAATAGTATCTTTTTGATTTAAGGGAACTAATAAACCTCCAGCCCCTTCTATGATTAGATTTTGGCTATTTGGCAATTCGAATTTTTTTAGCTCTATTTCTATTCCGTCAAGCGGGGCAGAAGCATGGGGAGATAGGGGTTGGTTTAGTCGGTATGTTTCCTTATAAAAATGGCAATCTGAATGACTGATTAATTCTTTTACCTTATAGCTGTCACTGTTGTCAAGATCACCAGACTGAATAGGTTTCCAATAGTCTGATTTAAGCGCTTGCACTAAAATAGCGCTGGCAACTGTTTTGCCTATGTCTGTTCCTATTCCGCTAATAAAGTATTTCATTATATCTGGTTAAGTAGTTGGCAAAGTAAGATGATGTCTTCTTTTTTATTAAAACTATGTAGGCAAACTCTAAGCCTTTCTTTTCCTTTCTCCACTGTAGGATGAAGAATAGGGCGCACGTCAAATCCTCTTTCTTGGAGTTCATTTGCTGCTTTTTTTGTGTTTTGGTTTCCAGGTATTAGAATAGATTGAATTGAGGAATCGCTAAGCAGCCAATTTTCATGATTGATATGCGCTACAAATAAATTTATATTTTCTCGAAGTTGATTTGTGGCTTGTGATGTTTGCATATGCTGGTAAGATTGCAAAATTGTAGAAACACTATTTGGTGCTATTGCGGTGGTGTAAATAAAAGGTCTGGAAAAATTAATTAAATATTTAATTAAGGTAGTACTTCCTAAAACAACTGCTCCGTGGCATCCTAAAGACTTCCCAAAAGTATGTACTCTTGCAAGAGTAGAAATAGAAGTACATAGGCCTTCCCCCTTTTCTCCAAACACTCCTGTGGCATGGGCTTCGTCTACAATTAATAAAGCATTGCTTGATTGGCAAATTTTTTCTATTTCTTTTAGATTGGCTTTGTCGCCATCCATAGAATAAATGCTTTCTACAACTACAAAGCATTGGCCTGTAGATTGTTTTATTTTAGATATTAAGTCTTCTTTATCGTTATGCTTAAAAGAAAAACTTCGACTATTGCTCAAACGTATTCCATCTCTAATTGATGCGTGGCTTAAGCTATCGTAAATAATAGTGTCGTTTTTTTGAGCGATGCACGATAGTAAACCCAAGTTAGCATCGTAACCAGAGTTAAATAATAGTGCTGCTTCTTGTTGGTGGTAGTTGGCAATAAATTTTTCTGCTTGCTCATGAATAGAGTGGTTTCCGCTTATCAATCGGCTACCACTAGCTCCTTTTAACTCATCGTTTTCTAGCCATTTTATTTTAGAATGACCCAGATAATCATTGGAGCAGAAGTCTATTAAACCTTTATCAAGGTTTAGGTTTCTTAAAGAGTTTGTTTGTTCTCTTTCTTCTAATTTGCTTACAAAATTTAACTCTGACATTGTTTATCAAAGATAGCAATTAATGAAATGTAGGCTATTTTTTATTCTTGTAATTCTGTTTTATTTCCATTGCTAGAAGATTTTTTTTGTTCTCTATTATTTGCTCTCAGCTATTTTTTCTTCTAATATTTCGATCTTTTGGTTGAGTTCTTTTATTGCATTAATCATAGTCCACATAAGTTCTGAGGAGTCAAACGTTCTCATATCTTTAAGGCCTTTCTCTTCAGTAATTGTAACAGTGTTTGGCAGAATTTTTTCTACCTCTTGTGCAATAACTCCAACGTATATTTTTTCTAAATCATAGGCATTAGATTTTTTGTTGTATTGAAAATTTACTGGTTTTACTTTAAGAATTTCGCTTAGTCCTTTTTTATATGGATTAATATTTTTCTTGAGTCTTCTGTCTGATGTTGTAGACCAGCTGCCTCCACCAGTTTTTCCTGCTGAACCATTAACCACAAATTGTAGAGTTGGATTAGGCTCATTGATTCCAACATTGCTGTTTCCTAAAAAAGTTGCCCTTAAAGTATTTCCTGTGTAAAAGTTAATACCTTGTTCTGTTGTGCTGGCTCCACTTCCAGCAACTAAATCTAACCTTCCTTCAAATCCGTTTTCTGCGTCATTTCCGTGGAGGTCTACTGATGCACCTAGTGAGTTATCAAAAGTGTCATCATCACCCGCTGTTATTCGTAGTCTTCCTGATGTTCCGTTAATTCCTAAAACTGCAGAGTATTGCGAGCTTGAGTTAGGAAAGAAAAAAACTTTTGGAAATAGAACTCTATGGTCTGTTGATGCTTGATCTACAACAATAAGCCTAGTAGTTCCGTTAGTTGCTATTTCTAAATCTGCAGCATCACTAGTTCCAATGTAATTATTATTTCCGTTGGTTCCTGCGTTTCCACTTAGACCCCATCCGCTTGAGCTTGAGGAATTAGCAAGTTGTTGCCAGCTACTCCCATTAAAAAAATAAAGTTTGTCTTCATCAGATCGGTAGGCTAACATTCCTTCGCTTGCTGTTCCGGTAATATTATCTAGCAAACTTTGAGATGAAAATGATTGAATTCGAACTAATTGTTGTGCGTTTTTGGCTTTTGATGAATATGCAAAAAAAGCATAAACAATAAGTATTGTTAGTAGTTTTTTCATCGTTTTATGTTTTAAGTGTAGCTAATTTACCATAATAGTTTCAATTTTTTTTTGAAACTTAAATTATTGTTGTTTTATTTATCTATAATTTTCACACAAAAAAAAGGGCAGTCTAATTAGACTGCCCTTTTTTATATATGAATTGGTTTTTCTCTTAGTCTGCTAAAACAATTATTTTATTATTTTGCATTTCAATAACACCACCATTAATAGGGTAGTTTGAGCTATTATTATCAGTGTCAATAACTCTAATGTCTCCTTTAACTAGTGAAGAAATAATTGGGGCGTGGCTGTTAAGCACCTCAAACTTACCATCAGATCCTGGGAATTGAACAGAACTAACTTCGCCTTCAAATATTTTTTCTTCTGGAGTGATAATTTCTAATAACATAAGTTCCAATTATTTAGCTTCTGCCAACATTTTTTCACCTTTTTCAATAGCTTCTTCGATAGCACCAACTAAGTTAAAGGCAGCTTCTGGTAAGTGATCTAATTCACCATCCATAATCATGTTAAATCCTTTAATAGTATCTTGAATATCTACTAACACCCCTTTAAGACCAGTAAACTGTTCTGCTACGTGGAAAGGTTGTGATAAGAAACGTTGTACACGTCTTGCTCTTGAAACGGCTAATTTATCTTCGTCAGATAATTCTTCCATTCCAAGAATTGCAATAATATCTTGTAATTCTTTATAACGCTGTAAAAGCATTTTTACGTCTTGAGCACACTTGTAGTGTTCTGCACCTACGATGTCCGGAGTAAGAATTCTAGATGTAGAATCTAGAGGATCTACCGCAGGGTAAATACCAAGTTCTGCAATCTTTCTAGAAAGTACTGTTGTTGCATCTAAGTGAGCAAATGTTGTAGCTGGAGCAGGGTCAGTTAAATCATCCGCAGGTACGTATACTGCCTGTACTGAAGTAATAGAACCGTTTTTAGTAGAAGTAATTCTCTCTTGCATTGTTCCCATTTCGGTAGCAAGTGTAGGTTGGTAACCTACTGCAGATGGCATTCTACCAAGTAGTGCAGATACTTCAGAACCAGCTTGTGTAAATCTGAAAATATTATCTACGAAAAACAATACATCTTTTCCTTTTCCTTTTCCGTCACCATCACGGAAGTATTCCGCAAGTGTTAGTCCTGAAAGAGCTACACGAGCTCTTGCCCCTGGAGGTTCATTCATCTGACCAAATACGAAAGAAGCTTTAGATTCTGCTAATTTAGAGTGGTCAACCTTTGAAAGGTCCCATCCGCCTTCTTCCATTGAATGTAAGAAATCCGTACCATAGTTAATAATTTCTGATTCAAGCATTTCTCTTAATAAGTCGTTCCCTTCACGAGTACGCTCACCAACACCTGCAAATACAGACAAACCACCGTGTCCTTTAGCAATGTTGTTAATTAATTCTTGAATAAGTACTGTTTTACCAACACCAGCACCACCAAATAGACCAATTTTACCACCTTTTGCATAAGGTTCGATAAGATCAATTACTTTAATACCAGTAAATAAGATTTCAGAAGAAGTAGATAAGTCTTCAAATTTTGGTGCATCTCTGTGAATTGGAAGTCCTTGACTACGGTCTAGGTTTTCCATTCCATCAATAGATTCACCAATAACATTAAAAACCCTTCCTTTAATGTGTTCTCCAATTGGCATCATGATTGGTGATCCAGTAGCAACTACTTCAACGCCTCTTTTTAGTCCATCAGTAGAATCCATTGAGATGGCACGAACTGTGTCTTCCCCAACGTGTTGCTGACATTCTAAAACTAGTTTAGTTCCATCTGCTTTTGTGATTTCTAATGAATCGTAAATATCAGGAAGTCCTGCTTCACTGTTTTCAAAATTTACATCGACAACAGGTCCGATGATTTGAGAGATTTTACCAATGCTATTTGACATTATCTTATGCTTGTTAGTTTAACAGTATTTTGGGCTTAAATTGCCTTAATTCGCTGCAAAAATAAGTGATTTATTTAGTTTGTAACAATCATTTGATAAATAAATTAATCACTATTTTTGAACAAGGTTTTAACAATATTACAAATATTGAAAATATATTCTAACATAAGCGAGTTTACAGGAGTAGATCGACCAATAATTACAACCGGAACTTTTGACGGAGTTCATTTTGGCCATCGAAAAATTATTGATAGACTTACTAAAATTGCCGATTCTAGCAATGGCGAGTCGGTTATTCTTACCTTTTCTCCTCATCCCAGAATGGTTCTGTTTCCTGATGATCATGGCTTGCAGCTTATAAATACCATTGAAGAAAAAATTGAATTACTTAAAAATGCAGGTGTTCAGCATTTAATTATTCATCCTTTTACTGTTGATTTTTCTAGAATGACATCCATCCAATTTGTAAGAGATATTTTAGTTAGTCAGTTTAAGACTCATAAACTAGTTATAGGGTATGACCATCATTTTGGCAGGAATAGAGAAGGATCTTTTGAGCATCTTAAAGAGTATTCTCCATTATATGGTTTTGAAGTTGAAGAAATTCCGGTTCAGTTATTAGACGATGTAGGTGTTAGTTCTACTAAAATAAGGAATGCTCTATTAAGTGGAAAAGTAGATTTAGCAAACGAATATTTGGGTTACCAATATCCTATTAGTGGAAGAGTTGTAAAAGGAAAACAAATAGGAAGACAGATTGGTTTTCCTACTGCTAATATATTTGTAGAAGATTCTACCAAGTTAATACCTAAAGAAGGGGTTTATTCGGTAGATGTTTTGGTTAACGATATAAAATATCAAGCTATGATGAATATTGGTCAAAGCCCTACAGTAGGAGCAAAGAGTCAGCGATTAGAAGTTCATATTTTTGATTTTGACCAAGACATTTATGAGTATACAATAAAAGTATTCCTTAAAGAAAGAATTAGGGATGAAGTCCATTTTGAAAATCTAGATTTTCTGAAAGAACAATTACAAAAAGATAAAAATCAGATATTAAGTAGATAAAAAAAAGCGCTCCAAATTTGGAGCGCTTTTTTATTATTACATATTTTGTTTTAAAACCCTAAAGTTAATCCGATCAAAAAGTTTCTTTTGGCTTGAGGAAAATAACCAGCCATATCATAGCTTCCTTCACTGTTTAGATTAACATAGGCATCGTCTGGTCTTGGGTCGTAGCCTTCTGAAACAAACCTATATACCCATGCATTATTTGCGTAGTTTAAATCTAGCAAATTGTTCACTTGGAAAGTCCATTTTACCACATCAAACAATTTAGAATCCATATTCCATGTAGCTCTTGCAGTGTGGGTAATGTATGCGTCTAACATTCTGTCCTTGCTTGATGTGTTGTCGATAAACTGCTCGCCAATATATTTAGAAATGAATTGTAGTTTTAAGCTCTTATCGATTTGATAGTCGAATTTACTTGCCCATATTATGTTTGGAGAAAAAGCGATGTCGGTATCTTTATACTTAAATACTTCTTGGCCCCATGTGTCCCAATTGTCTACGTACTCTGTAAAAAATGGAATTTTATTTTGGCTAAAAGTAGCGTTTGCTGCCCAAACAAACTTTTCACCTAATTTAAAACTCCCTTCTAGTTCCAATCCTATTCTTTCGCTATAGTCGATGTTGGTTCTAGTGAAAGCCCCTACATCATTTATTTGACCAGTTAAAACTAATTGATTGTCGTAAATCATATAATATCCATTAGCAGATAAGGAGTAACTTTTCGATTGAAACTTATAGCCTACCTCTGTGTCATATAAGGTTTCGTGAACTGGACGGCTTTCTGGCGATGAGTCTACAAAGTCAGAACGGTTTGGTTCTCTGTTTGCTACGGCAAAGGATGCGTATACGTTAGATTTTTTGTTCATTTGGAAGTTAAAACCAAATTTAGGGTTCAAAAAATCAAATTTCTCCTGGTCATCTAAGTCAACAGCATTTTGGTCTAATCCTACAAAACTATAGTCTATCCATCTTTTTTGAATATCTCCAAATAGAGTTGTTTGCTTATTGAGTTGGTATAATCCTTTGACGTATATGTTGTAATCTATTTTAGTTGCGTCATTGTCGTAATACCTATCTCTTATATAGCTATTGATAGCGTATTGAGCCCAGATAATTTCTCCGTAGTGAGAGCCTTCATAAGTATTCCAAGCCCCTCCTATGGTTAAGTCAAGATTGCCAATGGTGTTTTGATATGAAAATACGGTTCCATAGAAATCATTGTCTAGCCATCTTCGTCTAATAAGATCGGTGCTTTCTATAATTTCGTTACCTATTGCTATATTGTCTATTCCGTAATCGGATAAATTGTCATTGTTTCTAAATTGCTCGAAATAGCCAAGCCCTTTAGTATAGTGTAAGCCAAGATTAAACACTTCGTTTTCTTTTAATTCTTTGGTATAATTAAAGTGGTAATGTGTCTGTGCGTAGTTGTCTACTTCATTATCGTATTCGTAGATGTTGAAGGTGCGTAAGCTATCATCGTCCAAATATCTCAAGGGAACGCCATTCCATGCCTGGTAGGTTACTTCTTTGCCAGAAAAAATAGTTAGTTTTAAAGATTCATCATCTCCATAATATCCTCCAGAAAGATAAAACGATTTTAGGTTAGAAGTAGCTCTGTCAATGTAACCGTCCGATTCAATTTTAGAAAGCCTAGCATCAACAGTAAAACGATTGTTAATGAGGCCAGTCCCAAATTCTACATTGTTTTTTAATGTTCCGTGAGAGCCAACGGTGTTGCTAGTGCTAGCATAAGCTTTTGATCTTAATCTGTCGGTTACAAGATTTAAACTTGCTCCGAAGGCTCCAGCGCCATTGGTAGATGTTCCTACACCTCTTTGTATTTGGATGTTTTCGATAGAACTAGAGAAGTCAGGCATATTTACCCAAAACACTCCGTGAGATTCGGAATCGTTAAGTGGTATTCCGTTAATGGTCACGTTAACTCTTGTAGGATCAGAACCTCTAACTCTAAAGCCTGTGTATCCTACGCCTGCACCAGCATCTGATGTAGTAACAATAGAAGGTGTAAAGGATAGTAAAAAGGGTAAATCTTGTCCTAGGTTTTGTTCTTCGAGTTCCTTCTTGCTTATGTTGGTAAAAGATATTGGAGTAAGGCTAGTAGCTCTTAAAGCATTTACATTTACCTCTTGTAGCTCCTTTTTAATAAGGACGCTATCTTGCTCTTGCTCTTGTGCTAGGGCTACAAAGCTAAAAGCTAAACAGCTAGTGAAAAATAATTTTTTAATCATTGTAATGTATTATTAAAGTTAAACACTACTAATTACACGGAGTTGTAATTAGATAATTATGTTTAATCCCTTCCCTTGCAAGAATTACCTTGCCAGGTTCGATGGGTGTATTCTCAGCCCTGTGGGCACCCCGTAAGAAGTTGCAAATATAATTTTTTTTATTAAAAGAATATTAATTGAAACTTAATTTTCAGTTTTAGCGATAGCTTGCTCTAATCTTTCTCTACCACTTATAATAGAAAACGATTTCCCAGAATCGATTAATTCTTTTTTATACAATTCGAATAACTCTTTTCTGTTGTTTGGGTTTTCTCTTTGAGGGTCGGCTTGCCATTCTAGGTCAATATCGCAAAGCAAATAATGGTGGTATTTTCTAGTTTTGATTTGTTGTAAAATCCAAGGGTGGCAATTGCCATATTTGTATTGGCTCCAAACCTTACATACTATAAGATCGGTGTCTAAAAAAAGATAGGGTTGATTGGTTTTTTGACTTTCTTCTAGTTCAATTTGTTTTTGAGCAATAGTTAAGATGTCTTCTTCTTGATAAGGTCTGTCTAGTTTGTCAATAAATTCTCTAGCGTATTCTTCGATATAGTCGCATTCGAAATGCTTGGCTAAGGCTTTTGTAAGTGTAGTCTTACCAGTGCTTTCTGGGCCTATTACCACTATCTTTTTCATGCCATTTTCTTTTTCCACTGAACGTAGCCGATTGTTGCAAGTATAACATACAATCCGAATAAACCAGCGCTTAAAGTTAGGTCTCTACTATAATAAAGGTGTATGGAGGCTAGATCAATAACAATCCAGTAGAGCCAGTTTTCAACAACTTTTTTGGTTACCATATAAGTAGCCGATATACTAAAAATAGTAGTAGCAGAATCTAGGTAAGGGAGTTTGGCCTGTGTGAATTGGTCAAAATAATATCCCAAACAAATGCTTATTGCTGCGCTAAAAACTAGGATGATCAAATGCTTCTGTTTAGGCCAGCTTATTATGGCAGTGTCTTTTTTTGGTTTATTCCATTGAATATAGCCATAGATAGCCATGATCAGATAAAAAATTTGCAAGCCTGTTTC
>Ga0114995_10000140_pt1 | contig 45042 bp, 80 predicted proteins | sample ArcticOcean_MG_C_11_FD_87038 | JGI IMG/M metagenome (GOLD analysis project Ga0114995, IMG submission 87038) | Marine microbial communities from western Arctic Ocean - ArcticOcean_MG_CB2_154 | ecosystem: Environmental > Aquatic > Marine > Oceanic | place: Arctic Ocean: Canada Basin | collected... | reverse complement strand
TTAAGTCTACTCTACATTCTAGCATAGTTATATAAATCCTATATCTGTAACTGGTTTTTTTCTATCAGGAAAGTAATCCTGTTGATTTCCTTCTCTTAGAAGATCCAAGGTAATGCAATGTAGTCCACCATCCCAAAAGTACCTATGTCTCCATGGTACATATACTGGCTCCATCTTATGCTTCTTTAGGAATGTATTTACTTTTTCGTTATTCTTATTGCTTACGCACACGTGGTGCTCATCTAAGACTAATACATTTACATCAAATACTGTTTCTTCTACGTAACCTACCCAGTCAGTAAGCCATGTTTCTACAAATTCTGTAAACTCATCATTATCTTCTTCCCCTGCTAGCCACCACTTGCCTTTATTTTTTCGTTTTAGCTCTGCAAAGGGTTGCAATACACTCCAACTTTGATCTGGTAGGTAGCAAACATCCCAGCCAGGAAAGGTATTTTCATACATTTGTATATCACTCAGGCTTAATATTGCTCCTGGCTTAATAGGATGAAAACATCCATCAGTATGGGTATCCCCTACATTAATAGTATTCTTACGCCAGCCTTTAAATATATAATTATACATTTCTTTGTATTTAGTATATTCATTGTCTAAATAAACATCTTTACCTATCATAAATACTTTTGCTCCGCCATAAACAGAGCCTTTAAAATCTTTACGTATATGTCTAGGTACGAGAATAGTATCTGTACCTCCATAATCTTTTAAACATTTTGCTATTGAGGGATGATCAACTTGCCAAGAGTAAGCTTTATTACCTAATATTAGTTGATAATCTCTAGGCTGTAAAGGGCCTCTAGGATAGTGAGGTAAGTCATCCATACCAAACTTAGGTTTATCTATAAATCTCTCACTACGATCCATTTCTGGTTGTATTACTTTTACTCCGAATTGTTGTAGGACTTCTTTATAGTTTTCTAAATCTTCAAGAGTTTCTTCGCATATTCTTTTTAATGGTGTTTCTACATTAGGATTTACCCCGTTAAAGAATTCTGGCGTATAATTATTACCTAACATACATACTTTAAGAGTATCCCATTTATTCCATATATTAAACTTCATGAATACACATATACTTGTATATCTTTGGTATAATACTCATGTAAACTTGCTATACCATGTTTTGATATTTGAAGTAGTTCTGCTAAATGGTAGTTATCTGTTACTTTTACTATACTAGTACTATTATCTTTGATAAATTTAATAATGTCTCTATTTTGATTTTGTATTTTAATCCACATAATATTTAAGTCTTTATAATACTCATTGTATAACGGATAAGTAATATTAAATTCTCCACATTTTTGCCACCACTTATAGCATTCATAATCATTTCTATATACCATTACTATAGGACCTTTATCTTGTTCTTTTAAGCTGTCTAACTGATGAGCAAAGGTGTGAGATTTAATTATCCTAATACCTTGTCCACTAAAAGGGGCATCCCACTCATGTATATCAAATTCCATTCCAGGGTCCCAGTATGCTCCTATGTGCATTAGCTGGGGGGTACCTGGAGTGTCTGCTTCATGCCAGTAGGTTCTTTCTTCAGAGTAATCTGAATTATCAATATCTATACTTTGATATATATTTTTTACAACACTGCTCCACTTACTGCCGGGAGCCCCAGTAACTAGTATATAATTATTCATATCATCCTCATTATATATAATTTTATTATTATACTACTACTAAGCGCTTTTGTCAAGGCTATAGCTGTAGCACGTTATTAAAAGTGCTAAATAGAGCTCTAGTTTTTTCTGTAGCTATTCCAGTTACTAGAAGAGTACATCTAGGATTTAATCCTGCATTAGCGGTACAGTGTGGTACATTATACCAGTCAAAACTGTATATTTCTCCTGCCCTGTATCCTGTATGTACAAAATTACCATACTGAATAAAGTGCCCCGGCTCCCAATCATTTAACATAACCATAAACCTAAACACATTATGAGGGTTATCTGTATCCCACTTTTCAAGCTTGTCTATATGTACATTCCATACTTGTCCGGGGTGTTGTACATGTACTCTTTTTTGTATTTCTTTTTTGCCGCCCGCTTCTAAACCTAGGGCATCTACCATAGATTCAAATATAGGTTTTAAGTTATACTCTAAATTAGTTAATATTAAGTCTGCCGGAGCTCCGCTCCTAGTCAGATCATACTCTTCAGATTTAATATCTTTACTGGTGCCGTCAGAAGGATTCCTAGTACGCCAAGTTGTTTCAGTGCTACTATTAATAGTAGCACTTAACTCTTTACTCCAATCACCTTTAAAACACCCTGCATAGCGCATAGCGTCAAATGCAGGGTCCATCTTAAAAGCATCAAAATGATAGTCTGTTCTAGGTTTTAATGTGTCCCAACTACTATCAGGCTCATCAGTATTAAAAGCATCTATATCATCCTGAGTTATATTCATTTAATAAGTTCTTCTTTATATATGCTAGCTAGGCCTAGTGCTTCTTTATTAAATTTAACTAGATTCTTAAGTGCATCCTCAGTAATAAAACTCATAAGCGTATCCCGTATTTTATCACCGTCTTCTCCTATAAACCATTCATACTTACCGTTTTTAGCTTCAATTGCTGTCATAGACTCTGTATTATTATTCATAGCAGTCATAGCCGCACGTAAGGTATCGCGTAGTTCTGGATTGCCTTTGTTAATCCAAATTGCCTTCTGTAAGCCGTCACGAAAACTTTTTACAAGTACATAGGCATCATAAAACTCACCACTTGGAGCTACTCCCCATTTTGCTTTAAATAGCTGTTCAACTTGGTAGCCTACAGGATAGTTAGTATCATCAACATGCTTACCCGTTGTAGGATCTAATAGTCCATGATGAAACCAAAGTTCTGCGTTTTCATCAGGTTCTACATGTTTTTGGTATGTTGCTGGATTTTCCCGTGTACCGTTTAGATCACCGCGTTTAAATGCTAATCTACGCTCACTACCACTCATACCTTTTACCCATGTTACGTTTTCTTTAAAACATGTAATATATTCATCAACTGTTTTATTAGGCCCACATATCATAAGAGTCATTGCAAAAGCTTCTGGAACCATACCACTTCCTGCAGGGAATCGTGGGTGGCTCATATCATCACCAATACGTTTTCCTGCAATTATATTAAGATTCATAAGGCCTATTGACTCATACTCCGCATAGTCATAGTCTACTGCTTCTTGTAAAAATGACACACCATTACCTCCATGAGTTACTACTATAGTATTATCATCAAAACGTAAATCGTTGTGAAAGGCGTTAATACCTGGAATATCTCTTGCGCCAGGAATCAACCTTAGAGTGATTGAATCGCCTAAGTGCTTTTCTAGTTCTTTTTTTACAATCTCTGCCCATACAGTAGTTCCTTGTCCGGGCTTTTGTGGTACTACCATAGTAACCTCTGCTAGCGATACACTAGCTATTAGAGCTATAACGGCTCCTAAAATTATAGATTTCATATTTTTCTCCTTAAACAAAATCAATTCTGGCTTTGTTAAAAAACAAACCCCATATAGCAGCTAATACTGCTAATATTATAAACGCTGCAGGCATAGGTCTAAGCAGTAATTCTTCCCACCCATAACCGAACGTATTAAACTGTACCCAGCTAGATTCAAGTCTTGCACTAAGTATAAAACCTATTAAAAAACTAACTCTACTGAACTTTAAGTACTTCATAAACATACCTGCTACACAACAAATTGCTAACATAGCATAATCATCTACCATACCTGTATACTGCGTACTAGCCCATATTAAGCTGGCTAGTATAGGCCAGAAATAATACTTAAAAGGTATATTTGTTATATATACCGCATATTTAATAAATGCATAGCTAATAGGTAATATAATAATTAGACTCCAAAGATAGCTACTTAGTAATACATCAAAGAATCGTTGATCTTCTAAAACGCTGGGAGTACCTAACTCAAGTCCTACATACATAAGTAACCCCATAACTATAACTTCAAAAGGCGCTCCAGGTATTCCAAATAACACCGTAGGCACATAGCTAGTTGCTTTTTGCGCATTATTAGCGCCCTCACAGCCTATTACACCTCTTACGTGCCCTTTACCTACATTTTCTCCACTTTTTTTACCTAAAGCTACTGTCTGAGAGTAAGCAAACCAGTCAGCTATTGCGCCCCCAATTCCTGGCACTAACCCTACAAAGGCTCCTATTAACCCTCCACGTAAACCGTCCCATTTATATTTCCAAGTATCTTTGATTCCTTGAACTAACTGAGTTAGTATTACGCCTTTTGTTAGTTTTATTCTCTCTGCTTTCATCTTGTAAGCACTAAGTAGCTCAGGAAAAGCTAATACACCAGCCATTACTGGTACAATCTGTATACCTGCTTCTACATAATCCCATCCAAGCGACCAGCGTGGACTAGCAGTATTAGGGTCCATGCCTATCAAGCCTACTAGTACTCCGACTACTAAAGCTATTAATCCACGAAACCAGTACTTACTACTAACAAATACTACGCATACCATAGCGAATATTAAAAAACTAAACATCTCTGCTGTTCCAAAATACAATACAATTTTAGTATAGTAAGGTAAAAATAAAAATACAGCTAATCCCCATATAAGTCCATTGATCCAGCTAGTGCTAATAGCTGCGCTAAGTGCTCTAGCTGCCTCTCCTCGCTGGCTCATTGGAAAACCGTCTACCATAGTAGCTGCAGCCCCTCCTGCACCAGGTATATTCATAACTACTCCACAAAAAGTATCTCCTATACTACTAGTCACTACTATTGCCGTAGTAAATACTACTAACATATAAGGATCTTGAAAGTAACCTACAAAACTGTATACAGCTATAAGCCCTGTTGTAGCTCCCGCTACAGGTATAAGACCTATAAAGAATCCGTAGAATACTCCTAAAAATAATACAACTATATAATAGTCCAAATAACACCTAATCATAAAACACAAAAATCCACCCCAAAAAATGAGGTGGATTAAAACTTAACTAGTGAACTTCTTTATGCGAGCGTTACTAGTTTTATGTAGTGGGTTTTCCCCACACGAAATACATTCTGTTACTATTATCGTTCTTTATATCAAGAATGTCAACCCCAAGATAATTAGCAGCGTTCACAATAAAGTTAGTTGACCATGGGTAAAATGAAATCCATTTAGATTCTGGTTTATTATGTTGTACTCCGGGGTTTACTCTAAAAAATAACTTACCTCCATCGGCAGTTAAACTTACTACTTTTTCTAACTCAGAAAAAACTTTATCAGTACTACCAAAGTTTATACTACCAAGTGCTAATACTACATCATACTTTTCATCGGTAACATAGTCTAATGTTTTGGCGTTAATATCTGCATTCTTATTATAAGGGTCTAACCCTATTAAATTATTAATCTTACCTTTAAATTCGTTGTAACCACAGCCTATATCTATCACCTTTTTAGGGTTAAGGGCATTAACTTCATCTATTACTTTTAACCCACTATATTTAAACTTTTTAGTTTCAGGCTGCCACACCTCTCTAAAATATCGATCTAGAATAGCATCATCAATTCTGTCAACCAATTCACCTATATTATGAAAGCCAACTTCTTCTAGCAATACATCAAAGATGCCTACTATAGCCTGCCTTAACTGACTTTTATTTCTTAATAAAGAAGGAGAAGTATGAAACATAGCTTCTACTTGATTTAAAATTATTAAATTCATTACTTATCTCTTAGTTCAATATCTAACATAAACATAAGACTAGTAATTGCATGAGCTAAGTGGTGTATATCAGAATCTGGATCAATCTTTTCACCCTGCATGAATTTCGAAAAATGTCTCATAGTAGCTGCTTGGTATCGAATAGCCTCTACTTTTTCCCAATTAAATCTTCCATATTTATCAGCTCCGTGAGTTAATACTTTAACTACTTCATCTAATGCTGCAAAAGGTACTAAAGAATAGTCAGGCTTACCTTGATCAAACTTCATACCTTCATTAAAACCTCCGACAGGTTTTGATAAAAAATCAGGAAGAGGTTCTTTAAAATTACCCATAGTACTGTCACTATCTACGTCTATCTCGTAATTGGTAAACTCTTTATAAGCGTCTTTAACTAACGTAACTTCAAGGTCAGGATGCGAATCTAACACTGATATTTCTTTTATAGTTTTATCTATATATTCATCAGCAACTTCTTTAATACTTGATTGCTGCATACCATCAAGATCTTTATATTTTCTGGAAATATATTTATGGTAGCTTTCTTGTTTATTCATACCTATTTTACCTTGCGTTTAATTGCTTCTAGTAACTTTTGTAAGTTTTCTTTTTTATTAAGATTAGTCCCTTGTACATCTAGTCCTAAAATATCTTCTAACTCTCTAAGCATAACTTTTACAGTTAAAGACTTATCTTCTTCTTCTATTTCAGGCTTTTCATATATTTTAAGTTGAACTAACTTACTTATAACACTTCTATAACCTTTTGCAAAGTGCGAAGCTAACTTATGTACATCTCTAATATCTTGTTCATTGTAAAGATTTATTAGTTCCGCCTCTTGCTCATCATTCCATGCTTTAATACTCATCGCTCTCTCCTAAGTCAAATTCTAATTGTGTATCCCAGTTGTATCTCATTGCTACTGCTTCTCCCGCATCCTCTAATAAAGGTATAAGTGAAGTTACTTCATCAGCAGGGATAGAAAAACCAGATTTAGTAGGATACCACTGGCCTGTATCTCCGTCCATAGAGTACTCTCTAATATGGAGATACAGTTTATCTCTAAATTCATTAGTTGTTACTTTCACAGCATTTCCATTAGGCTTGTGAAAAGCTGTACCAAAATCAATATTCATATTCATAAAGTAATAACTTTCTCATCATACACAAAAGATTTAAACCATTGCGTAACAGGATATGCTCTAAATATATGTACTAGAGCATATCTAGTTTTATCTGTAGATTTGTTATCCATACCGTGCTGTACAAAGTCTGGATCAAATATAATTGTTTCTCCCTGCTCAAGATTATAAGTATATTCTTTATCTTTGTATATAAACTTATATACAAAATTACTATCGGCAGTAAGAGCAGTAATGCTTCTAATCATATACTTATCTGGCGGGGTATCAAACCAATTGTTTTCATCTACGTGTAACGGTATAATATTACCAGGAGCCTGTTTATGTATTCTAACTCTAGTACTACAAAACTGAAAATAATCTACTAATTTTTTAACATCATTTAGCTGCTCGTATAATTTAGTATACTTATATTCTTCGGGATTTTCAAACGGATCTAATCCATTACCTCTATAAAAATCAAAAACACTTCCAGTACCACTTTTAACAGCAATGGCATCACAGTTTCCCGCTAAATCTTGATCTATATGAGGTTGAAACTTTAACTTGTCTAACCATTCGTTAGAGAAAGAAAGTTTAGTCTTTGCTCTCAACAGCATTCGGATCCATCATTCTAGTTATTTTTTTCATACCAGCTTTAATTAATGGTATTTTTTTATCTTTATTAGATTTCCATCTAGCTACTGTAGCGTCAGTCAACCCAATATCATAGCCATTTACTATACAAAAGTTTCTTAATTCATCTTCATTAACAAATAGTTTTAATTTATCTTCGTGCATCAATATATTCCTTTATTCTCGTACCCTCGACAGGTTTATCTAAGTAATCTTTGCCAAGAATCCATAAGTTTTCGTTTCTATCTGATAGCTGTTTTAACCACTCATTATAACAAATTTTAACACCGTGTAAACCTCTAACGTATTGAGCCCCTACAGTATGAAAAGCGTTACTCCACCATATTACAGATTCTCCTTCAGTACTAACGTTTTTAGTTAGTTTTTCTGGCGTCTCACATATATCTAAGTGAATAAATTTATGTTTTAAATTTTTATATCTGTCCCAGTGGTCTTTAATTATTTTTTCTGACCCCCACCAGTTAATTTCTCGTTCCCATAACTGCTCATACGTTTGATGCTCTGTCTCTACACCGCCTGTTTCATTTATTTGATACTTAGCTTTAGCCCATCTTAAAAATGCTGGATAGTCTTCGCCATCCCAATTATTTAGTAACATCTTTTTAAAAGCTAAAGCCTGTTTACTATAGTCATAAAAAGTAACTTTTGTATCATCTTCAAAACCATAAGTGTTTAATATCATATTTGGTTTAAAACTAGCAGCTACAGCATATAAATGTTTTATAGGTTTTTTTATATTTACATACTTTAAATCTGCATAAGTTTCGGTATTCCAGAAAAATACGCAAGTAGGTGCATAATTGACTATGTTATTTATCCAGCTAAGTTGAGTTTCTAAGTCTGCAGCACTAGTAGTAGGATATACATATTGCTTAGACTCTCTTATTTTAGGGTGAAAGTTATACACTGTTAATCCGTTTTCTAAACTTTTATTTACAAAATTCCAGCCGTCTACTAAGGGAGTGCATACTTGAGTCTCTTCTGTAGGTTTTAAAGTAACAGGAGTATAGTCATCGTGTATATTAGATATGTGTCTTTCTGCCTTTGCTACGATTTCGTTTTTAGATGCTTTTTTATTTCCAAAAACAGGTTTATCAAAATCTTTATAATACTTAAGATTAACTAGCATACACTGTTTATGTAATCCGTAATAGCCTTGTCCTTCAGGACTCTGACTATTTTCTGTTTGTTTATCTAATATATGTCCTGATACAAAAAAATTCATATCTTTTATATACTTTTCTATATGTTTAAAGAATAAAGCATCTTTTATTATATGACCTACCGACTGTACTACACAATAGTCTACTCCATGTGTTAAAGCCTCATCTAATACCTCATTTACCGACTGCTTAACTATGACAGGGCCAAAATATTTAAATCTTGTAAAAAACTCTGTTATTTCTTTTAACTTTTCATGCTGAGTCATATTATTATTCATAGCTCTATCATCATAGATGCCTACAACATAATTTTTATTTATTCCCATTTTTCTCATAGCTTGTTTCTACTAACTTTTTAAATTCTTTATTAGGTTTACCGTGTACTATCATATGATACCTATCGTCATTACTATCATTAAATACTGCATGAGTATTACCTACATCTAATAGAAATGCTGTACCTTTATTAAAAGGTACATAACCTTTATGGTCTTTCATTTTAAATTTACAACCTTCTGGGTTATTTAAGGCTATATTAATAGGAGAAAGTTTATTTTCAAATGCATCTTGATGCGGTGTTATAAAACCTTGTGGATCTAATAGCATAAATCTTACCCTGTAATAGGTATCAAAAGGAAATACTTGTTTGAAAAAATTTGTAGTTATTGGACATAGATCAGCTATCTCAGTCCATATATAAGGCGTATTTTGATTAGATTTATATCCATATTGCTCATAATGATTAGTTTTTTCAGAAGATACCCCATGTATACATAAGCTTCTCCAACCTTTATGTCTATAAGCACCTTGATCTTGATCTCTATGAGCTACAAATAGATGTTTAATAGCTTGGGCTTCTGCTAACATACCTTCATGATCAAAATCTAAAGCAAGTTTTAACCAAGGTAAGTTACTTTTATTTACTATCCAATTGTAGTCTATCATGGAATAAGTAACTTTTCGTTGTAAGCAAAACTTGTACCGCATCCGCAACTAGCTTTAGCTCCGGGATTAGTTACAGTAAAAGCGGTTGTCAACCCTGTTACTTTAATATCTATACTAGCCCCTGCTACGAATTGTAAGCTTTGTTTATCTACAAAAGCTAAAGGATTGTTACTTATGTTAATTTCATTATCTGTTATAGAAGAAGTGTCTACTACCTCAAAAGAGTAATTAAAACCACTACAACCTCCTCCATTTACTGAAAACATGAAGGCAGATTCTTCTGTCATGTTATTAACTATATATTCTTTAGCTTTTTTAGTTAACGTAGGTAATTTACCTATCATTTCTTGATTAATAATAGGGGGATTTCCGTGAAAATCCTCCAATATTTTGTATTCTAAAGCACCTTGTTCTTTTTGATCAGGTAAGCTATCAAAAAAATCATCTAAGTCTTTTAGGTAGTCTTCCGTTGATTTCATTAAATACTCCAATATAGTTATCTACTACTGTAGACCAGTTTGTAAGGGTGCTTATGCTTTTAACTTTTTCATACATAGCATCTTTTTCATGACTATGATATACGTATTTAAGAGCTTTGTCAAGTTCCTCTGCTCTCGGCTCTTGTATAAAAGTATGAGTGCTCATTAAAGTAGCTGCATCACCAGGTTTCATAGCAAATATAGAAGGATCTGTTATATTTATTGCTTTTCCTTGTGTAGGTAGCTTTATGCCTATATCATTAGGTATAAAATCATCTGTAGGTCCGTTAGCAGAAATAATAGGTATACACCCACAAGCTACGGCTTCCTGTACATGCATACCAAAACCTTCAGCTCTGTAAGGATGTACTAGTACATTACTAGATTTATATACATCTGACATTTCTTTTTCTGTCAAATCATCATCAATATATATAACTTCAGCACATCCTGTTTTATATTGCATATTAATAATTTCTTGTAATAGATTATTTTTACCATAGATTCTAGGATTATCTTTAACAATTAATTTAGCATTATCGTATTTTTTAAAAGAATTAGCCCATACATTGAGTAAAATATCTAATCCTTTTCTCCACTGAGAGTTGCCTACATATACAAAATTAAACTTAGACTTATCAACACCTAAATGCTCTACAGAATCTCCAGTTTCATTATTAAATAACGAGTCATTATATCCGTTAGGTACGACGAAACCGTCTAAAGGATTTAAACCGCCCTTACCAAAAACCTCACTTACGTAGTTACTAGGTACTATCAGAGCATCCGCAAAAGTTTCAAACTTATACTGCCATTCAAAAGGAGCTTTTGGATACTCCCATGGCTGTATATATACAATTTTAGTTTTATCACTTACAGGCCAGTTCCATATAGGTGGGTACGTGTGTCTAACCTGAATATCAGGACTATCATTCTCAACTCCCTCTATATTTTTAAGAGTTTTAATATGCTCCTTATCAACACCGTATGACGGGTCATAAGCATCTAAAGGTACTATAGATACCTCTTGGCCTTTCTTAACTAGCTCCAGTACAATATTTCTATTTACTATACTTAGAGAATGATTATCGTAGAACTTACCAACAAATTCTATTTTCATTATAATACTCCATATTGTTGATAATAAGATTCTAATTGCTCTAGAGGTAAAGCATATAGCTTTGGCCACTGTGCCTGTCCTAATCCTGATGTTTTAAAGTTTTCAAGTTCTTTATAATTATCAAGGGTGACTTTATCCCAAATATTATAAAAAGGATCATTTTCTACTAGGTCAGAATGACCTATATTATGTATTTTTTCATGCAAGTCTTCTTTAGATCTACACAAACTCCAATGAATAGCTATCAAAGGAGATATAACTCTGTTATGGCCTGTAGCACTTTTATCTGTCCATCTAGCGTAAGTAAAAGTACTATTTTTATGAGTAACTACTCCTTGATTTTCTCCATAAAATGGAGAGTCATCTTTGTTTGCTATTACTAATATAGTATCATCAATTATTTTATAAGGAGTAGCCCATGTCATACAAATATCTATTTTATCAGCATACTTCTCTACTAAGGGACAATAGTTATAGAAAAAATCTTTAGCATTTACTAAGTACTCATCAGCATCAAAACTGAATACCCAATCATTATTACACTCTGCTTTTAAAAAATTACGTTCGTAGTTGTCATTTTCTATAGCTATGGCAGATTGATGAAAATTATCTTCTATAATTGATATTTTGTTATCAACGTCAATCTCTGAAAGTTCTGAAAATAACTTTTCTTCATTAAATGTAAAAGAGTTATTGCTCCAACTAACTCTATCTATGTCAAGTCCTAGTATAATCTCATCAACATAATCATAATAACTAGATATGCTATTAGGTAAGTAACCAGCATCGTAACTTATTAAACTAATTACACTCTTCTTAAGCATCTTTTACCACGATCTTTGCTGGAGTTTTAGGTGTAGCAACTACTTTTACTGTTTTTTTCTTAATACCATAAATAGATACACCAGAATAGTAATGATTAGCATTACTAGTACCACTATTAGTTCTTTTTTCTTGCCAAGTAATATCTAGTTTATCTGCATGCCTTAGTAGCGCAGCTTCTAAATCTCTAGCATGTTCAGGATTAGAATATTGAGAAAACATAAGCACTGCTTCTGTATTCATAGCTTTTAGGGTTTTGTTAAAAAAGTCATCGTATAAAGATGTGTTAACAGGTACTACATCAAAAAATACTACATCAAACTTTTTTTGTTTATCCCAGTCTATATCTTCAAAACTACTTTCTATAATCTCTATGTTATCTAAAGTAACTCCATTATCTCCTGTAGTATATCTAGCTAAGTTAGCTTCCATTTGACTTTTCATATTACTATGAATAAAACCTTCTGGAGCCCACTTATCAGGCTCTCTTTCGTCGTATTTAAAGTTGTCTACACCTACTACACGTGTAGTATCGTTTCCGTAGGCAGCTGCTAAAGCTGTTGACCCTCTATAAATACCTATTTCTAGGTATGATATATCTTTAACAGCACATACATTGTTTATTAAGCAGCGCAGTCTTTCTGAACTTAATCCGAATAGTTCACGCTCTCTCTCTGTTAATTTTGACTGTCCATTGTCAGCTAGTTTTAGTGCTGCTTGAACCCATTCTTTTGTGATTTTTCCCATAATTTATCCTTTATTTAATAATTTTTCTAGCAAGATATCTACTAACATAAAAGGTATGTATAGTAAGATTACGATTATACCTACTATAATACACGCTATTACTGTTATAGCTATTGTTAACACACTTAATACTACCCAAACAAGTAAAAACGCTGTTAATATAGGCTTTGATTTCTTATAGTTATATTTTCCAAGAGTATTTGCTAAATCTTCTTTACTTACATACATCTTATCCACTATTTATCTCCGTGTCCAGCGTTTTATAAAATTTTGAGTTTGCCCATTTCGTCTGCAGCCTAGCTAGGTTTCTAGACTCCATAGCTACTTTACTATTATCTATTTGTTTAATTCGCTTATTATCTCTTGACTCGTGATGCATAAGTCTTACAGGTAGTTGGTATATTTTTTTACCTTTTTCTCGTGCAGTAAGGCAGTAATCGACGTCTCTGTTGTAAGTCCACTCATACTCTGGGGAGAAATTTCCAACGGTATCGATGAAAGTTCGTCTAATATAACAGCCTCCAAAGGTAGTCCATGCAACTTCTCTGACTGAGTTATACTGACCTGTATCACTTTCCAATTCTTGTTTAAAAAGAGTTTTATTCTCAATAATGAGACCACTTCCGTAATGGTCGGGAGTGCCGTTGGTAAATTTTCCACCTGCAGATTGTATAAGAAAGTTATCTTGTACATCTTTTGCCGGGTATAATAACAAGCAACCAAACATCCCTGCTTCTGGGTATTTTTCGACATATTCTAAAACCTCTTCAAACCAGTTATCATGGTGCGGAGTCATATCTGCATGTAAAATAAATATATCTTCATTAGGAAACTTATTCCACATTTTTTGAAACATTAAATCTGAGCCAATACCTGCATCATCTCTTTCGTAGTATATATCATATTCCCAAAAAAGTTGTTTATGCTCAGTTATTTCTTGTTCACTTACATATGGGGTTATTATTTTAACCATTATTTTATAATCCCTAATACTGCTTGAATTTCTAGTTTTTTATGCTCTCTACCCATTCTATATGCTTTTAGAAATAAATTTACAGTTTTCATATCCGTGGCTAGTAGCTCTCCTGCTACTTTAATAAAGGGATTACCTACTTCTATAGATATTTCTACTCCATAAGTATTACCAGTGATTCCGTTAATTTTCATACGTTACTTTCTTTAGATTAGCTTATCTGTCCACGTTTTAGGGGTTTTATCGGTAATCAACTCTAGTGGTAAATGGTATTCAAAATCTCTTACTCTAGGCTTTATCCATTCAACCATTTCTTTAATAGTTTGATCTGCTGATATAGCTGCTTTATAATTAAACTCGGCACTTATTTTAGCACTAGAGCAATACGCATTTTTTACTTCATTTGGTCTATCTGGAAAGTGTTGTAAGGCAGGATAGACCTCTGCGTGATGTCCAATTCTATAAGCAAGTTGCTTTATACTGATCTCATTATCATCAGGACCAATATTATATACTTGCTGTCCAATATCCTTGGCACTATTCATTATCTGTTCTACAGCTTTTATACAATCTAATACATTAGAGAATGAACGTTTTTGTTCGCCATCTCCGTATACAATGATAGATTTACCCTGACATACTCGATTTATCATTATACCTACAACATTACGAAATGGATCAAAATATCTTTGACCGACACCGATAACATTATGTGGTACTACAGTTACATAATGTAACCCATGTATATCAGATAACAACTTTAAATGTTCTTCTGCTTGTACTTTAGCTAACCCATATGGATCAACGGGCTTAGTAGGCATATCTTCAGTAAAAGGAGGTACTTGATCACCATATCTAGCCATAGAACTACAGTTTATAAATAATCTTACCTTGCAGTGAAGTGCTGCCATAGCTACCGCTAAGGTACCAGATACTATGCTTGTTGCTGTAATTGTAGGAGAAAATACGCTTAACCCTTCGTAAGGTAGTGACGCAGTATGAAAAACAGTATCTGCTCCTTCCATATGTTCTTTTAAAAGTTCTATGTCTAAGATATCACCTTTAATATATATAGCTTTTTCTGGTACATTAGAGTCAATGCCTCCTATACCATTATCTATTCCTACAACCTCATAACCTCCTTGATTAATTAGGTATCTAGCAAAACTACTACCAAGTAATCCCGCAATTCCTGTAATAAATACTTTAGTCATTACCAAACAAATCTTTCTTTAAAATAGTTAACAAGTTTGACTATTTCTATATCAAACTCTTTTTTAGGCTCCCAGCCTAGTTTTCTGAGCGGTTCACAAGATATTGCATACCTTATATCTTGTCCTTCTCTACTATGCCGAATATCTATATGATCGGAGTAGTCAGGAATATCTATATTAACTCTACCCATAAAATATGTATTTATTATTTTGTGTACAGTATCTATATTTGCTTGTTCAAACTCAGATGATATGTTGTATATACGATTACGAACACCTTTTTCATATATTGTTATAAGCGCTTCACAAGTATCATCAACATGTGTCCATGTTCTAATAGGTTTTCCGTTGTCATGTAGTTTTATTTTTTTATCTCTAGATAATCGTTTAACCGCTAACGGAATTAATTTTTCAGGATACTGAAAAGGTCCATAGTTATTAGAAGGTCTAGCTATTATATATTCTAAGCCGTGAGTTCTAGCCCAGCTTTTAATTAGTAGGTCAGCACTAGCTTTTGTAGCTGCATAAGGATTACTAGGGTTAAGCTCAGAAGATTCATCAAATATTGCTTCTAATGTATCTCCATACACTTCATCTGTAGACATATGAAAAAATAAAGGTTTATCACTTTTTATTACTATTCTACTATCTACTATTGATAGTAGATTTCTTACTCCATCTATGTTTGATTGTATAAAGTTATAGCAATCAACATTACCGTTATCAACATCACTTTCTGCAGCTAAGTTAAAAATAACATCGCATTCTGGCAGCCATGTTAACTTAGTTATATCTTTGTGTATAAATTCAAATTTTTTATAGCCGTGAGCTAGTTTATATACTTCTTTGGAATTAGCTACATATGTTAATTTATCAATACCATACACATACCAACCACTACTGAGTAATTTTTCAGTTAAATTTATACCTATAAAACTAGCACAGCCTGTTACTACTGCAATTTTTCTACTCATCTACTATTCCCATACAAGTAATTCTATCATAAACATAAGTAGAATTACTTAATCCCCTTAAAGGATGGTAGTATTTTCTAGCATCATACTCTTTATAATTATCTATAGATGTAACATTTTCATGTATAAAAGGTAAACAGTTAGGAAAGAATATATCTTCTTCATCAGCGTGATGCGTGAATACTATACCTTCTAAATTTCTATGTTCATACCTAGCACGATAGTACCTATCTGTAAAATCTAAAGCTAATTGTTCCATATTATTATCAAAGCTGTCCCACCATTGTAAAACACCTGCAGCGGCTAATTCACTCATTTTAAAGTTACCACCGCGCTCATTAAATGCGTTATCTATAATACCAAAGTTTATAGCAGTTCGTACTGCTTGCTCATATTCCTTGTCTATAACTACTAAACCTCCTTCACCAAATCCTATGGGCTTAGTATGATGAAGAGATATAAAAGACGCATTACCAATATTACAGCTATTAGTACCTTTCCAAAAAGAAAAAGGAGTGGCTGCATTATCTAAAATAAGTTTTTTATCTAGATTAGTAGTATGTTCTTGTATATATGTTAAGTTTTGTAAATGACCAAAACAGTTAGTAATTATTACCATATTAGAATAGTTTTGTACCATATCATCTAATACGTTACATTGTAAACTATTATCTAAGTCTGCTATAATAGCGCCTTCAGCTGCTCCTTGAGAATTGCAAGGAAAAGTAAAGTCTTGTGTAGATACTCTATAGTTAATACTGTCATGTCTGCTAATAGCGTAGACTATAGCATTTAATGCTGACGAGCCACTAGATGTAGCTATTACTGCCTTACTATCATCAATTCTTAAATTTGTTTTAGCCCGCTGCTCAAGTTGCTGAACAGCAGCGCCATAATTAGTAAATTGATTGCTTTGTATTGCAGATTCTAGATAGTAATTAAATCTATCTAAATTAAATGATTTTTTTAATATAAAATTAGTCATTGGTTCCACTCGAAGTTATACCTTATAATAGCAATATTAAATTGCTTATACAAGCCCTTTTAATAAGGCAGTTGTTATACGATTATAGATTCATATACAGTTGACCAATCGATATAGGGAGTTATGCAGTTATCTTGTAAATGAGTAGCTTGTCCTGGTACTGGGCATACTGCTCCGGCTTGTATAAAGGCTTTCCAGGTCCAGCTATCATCTGCAAAAACACCGGCTCTTAGTATTTCAAATTTAAATCTAGACCATGTTTTTCCTAATGCAGCTATACTAAGAGTAGCACTAGGAATAGTTCTAAGATGTCCTGCAGGACCTGCATGTAGCTCACACTTACGGCTATTGTCTATAGTATATCTATCTGGATAGTCATATGGCGCATAAAAACCATTAAATCCATTATCAAAGGTTTTTCTCATATTTATTATAGCATTTTCAGTATGTAAGTAATCATCTTCAACTGCATAAATTAATTCATCTGGATTATTCTCTGCTAATGCGACCATAGTTTCTGTTAGATCTGGACACGCATTAACAATTACAGGGTGGTATTTAGGGTACGGGTGATTAGCCCTAACTTCCGTCAACGGAGTTACCTTACATATACTAAACTGAGCTATAGTATTATTTCTCAACCAATCAAGTGTTTCTTCTGTTGTCCTATCATCAATGATAATAATTCTGTCTTGAGCAGTTAGCCCATTCTGAATAGATTTATAACACTTACGTAATATCTCTAATTTATACTTACCGTTCCAGCGAGGTTTATTCTCTGTGCCGTCACCCATTGATCCTGCTGATAAGTTAGCTTCACAGCTTCTAAATAGTATAATCACGGTTTTTTCCTTATAATTCCTGATTGAAAAAATTCTTTGTCATCCATATTATCAAATACACACTCACCTGCGCTAACAGTATTGCTGTCACCTATAGTTACTTTAGGAGTTATAGTTACGTTAGCTCCTAAAAAGTTGTTATTTCCTATAGTTACATTACCCATTAATCCACAATAAGGACTAAGAACATTATTATTTCCCATAACATTATCGTGATGTACAGATGAATAACAGTTAAAATGGTTAAAATTACCTATTACAGCATTAGCGTTTACCATACTAAAACATAAAAATACATTGCCTATGCCTACTTGTGCGGATAAAGATATATGTGCATTAGCTGCGATAGCATTAGGCCAATATTTAATATTTATTTCATAATATTTAAAAAAATGTTCTGTAAATGCTTTACGCCATATTTTATTAGCTGTTCCTAGTAGGAAAGATGCGTCTCTGGGATAGGTAAAAGGGGCCACTCCTTCGTCACCAATAAGAAAGGCTTTATCATCCTTTAAGATAATAAAGCCTCCAAAGTTATTGATTACGTTTCTAAGAAATATCTGTTCAAATACTTCTTGAGCGTGACCGCCATTACCTAATATATATGTTTTTTTCATTATAAAATCTCTTATATTAGATGGTTAGTTATATCTGCTAGAATGAAAAGCTCAACTTAGCTGATGGTGATAGGTCTTCTGCATTTAGATCATAGTTAGCACCTGCAGTAAAGTCTGCTCCACCAACGGCAATACTATACTCACCCCCTAAGTTCTGGGTAGTATCATCTTCGTCGCCATTTAGATAAGCAGTTAATCCGCCTACGGTAGCTAACGTTTCAAAAGCAAAGAATTTTGCGTCTATATCATATGTAGTTGCACCGCCTAATGATAGGCTACCCATCTCGATTTTAGAAACTTCTGCACCTAGTACAGTATTTTTGCTAGCACGGTTATAATCAACTGCTGTTTTGACACCTACACCAACTACTTCTAAATCATAAGCGCCTTGAATGTTACTGATATCAGATAAGTCTGTACCCCAAGAAGTCCAACCCATAGCAACTGTAGCACCCATTGCCGATACGGATACGGATTCTGTCATAGCAGGAGTAGCAAGAGTATTATAAGCAGTTTTTTCTGCTGTTGGCATAATACCGTTATCATCACCAATTGCTACGTTTACGCCAGCTACATCAGTACCTACTGTCCAGTTTTTTAAAGTTAAAGCATTGCCATCTGTAGCAGTAAAATCTAAATCTACTAATGCTGCTTCGCCTGCGTCTACATTAACTTCTGCTAACATAGAGGCTCCATAGTTGTTTCCTGCAGTTTCTGCAAAACTTATAGTTACTTCTCCTGATACAGGGGATTGTGGTGCAGCAGGAGTTCCGTCTGCATAAGCTGTGGTAGATAGTAAAATTCCCACAACTGATAAAATTGAGTGTTTCATTGTATTTCCTTTAGTATTATGAATTACGACTTTTCTGTTGCTAGGTTAGTCGCCAACCCCCTGTGTTTATGCAGCTAGTGCATAACCAGATGGTGCAAAGTTATTGTTTGCATTTAGTAATGTTGATCTATACGCGATCATCCGGTTAACTCCACTTCCTTACACCGTCAGTCGATCCTATTTCAGCCCCATCAAAAGCACATCAACTTCAACCCTTTCGAGGTTTGTGTCTCTGCAAAAACACCTTATTGCAGTAAGGCGTAATGTGCTTGTGGTGGAGCTGCTGGGTACCGCCCCCAGGTCCTGTCCGATTTCACGTTGTTTCAACGTTAACAATTCATAATACAGTAGTTTAAACTACCTGTAAATATATAAGTTTTTTTCTTAAGTTAATGTTGCAAAAATACAACTATTTAACTTCATAGTCTTTATAAATAGTTGCTTTCATCTATAATTAACTCCTTTACTGGTTGGTCTACCGTATTGAAATTAAATACTCTAAAATTATCAGCTTCTAGATCCCACACTAATTTCATACCGTTAGGATATTTTTGTTCAGATCCAGCACCTAGAACTTTCGTTTCTAGAAAAGTTTTAGGTAAATCTTGTAAATGAGCAAATACCATATCTCTCATTTCACCATTTTTCTTTTTAAAAGAGCCTTTATAAGCTTTCATAGATAATTTCCTTATGTTACTTAATAAGTATAAGGGTAATTACTACTACTTAGCAAGCTTGTTTTTAACTAGCGCTGCTGCAAATATAGCTCTTAATTCAATCCAATCGTCATTGGAGAATCTAAAGTGCTCATCTTTGTCTTGTGTTTTAAAAAATAATTTGTGATGCTTTCTTAGTTTTTTATACCACCAAATACCTGAACCACCAGTAAAGCTAACTTCTTTACTAGTTGGGTTAAAAAGTTTGGCAGCGTCGTCTAAGCTAATTACATAGTTTTGTACATAGTTTTCTGTTATACGAAAGCCTATATGAGCGTGCCTAGTATCAACGTTTATTTGTATTTTGAATTTGTCTTGGAACATTTTTCTTATTATTTCTATTTGGAGTATTTTTAGAACGTCTGCTTCTTAGCATTTCTCGTTCTTTACGCTCACGATTTTTTTCAATAAGAATTTGTTTTTTAGCCCAGCGTTTTTTGCCTGCTTTTACTGCTAGCCTTTTTTCTTCGCCTTTAGACACAAAAAACTGACGAGAACGAAGTATTTTAGCATCGCCCTCTTCTAGCATCTTTTTCTTTAGAATACGCAATGCCTTGTTTACATCATTCTGTCTTACATAAATTTTCATGTTTTGTATAATAATCTTCTATAGTTGAAATATAGTTCTTATACTTAAAGTCTATATTAAAGGTATTTATAAGTTTATCAGAATCTAATAAACCTCTAGGTTTTCCTGTAGGACCTAGTTTTTCTGAAATTGTAAAGTCTTTAGGATATACTTTTTTAATATCTTCACTATTTCGAGTAAAGTTGTAAGATATATTGTATACTCCTGGATTCCATTTGTCTATAATATTTTTTACAGCTAATACAAAATCATCTATATAGACACATCCAGCTCTTTCAATTAAAAAAGGCTTGTTAATAGCCATCTGCCTTTCAATATTCATCCACAGTGAGAATTTACCATCTCCTATACCATAGACATGTATAGGTCTAAGAATTACATCTTCTTCACCACAGACAGTTTCTGCCTTTGTTTTCATGTCTCCGTAATGGTCTACAGCTCCTAAAGAGTACTGCTCGTCAATTCGATCTTCCCAACTGCCATAAACCATGCTACTACTTAGGTGTAGAACTTGTGTTCTAGGGTAGATCTTCTTTATATTACTTATTCCGTCTAATATTGATTGAGTTGTAAACTTTGGAAAATGTTGAGAAAGTATAGCTTCTGATAATGCTCCACAATTTATTATTAAATCATAATTATTATCAGGTAATTCATTAAAACTATTTTTCTTATAAAAATTACGATATTTACCAAAAATTAAATCATATCTATATTTTGTATTTAATATTCTATGCTTTAACTCTATTTCATTTATTTTCTGTAAACCTTTATTACCTCTGTGTATGTATTTAAATCCAACATATTCTAAGTCAAACCCATCTAGTATATCTACAGTGTGACCATCTCCTAAAGCATTTACTAAATGAGCACCTATAAAACCAAAACCACCTGTTATAAGTATGTTCATAAATTTAAACTTTCAACTCTTTGTTTTAAATCTTCTATATCAATAAAGTGATGACAAGGCAGTTCTACAGCTGTTTCTGAAAACTGTACAGCGTTTTTACAGTTTATACTATTAGAAGCAAATACAGACTTAGCTAGTATTTTTTTAGATTTAAATAGTTCTAAAGCTGTTTGTTTATCTTCAGGAAATATAATAAATCTATGATATATAAAGTTTTTACCAGCTAAAGTCTTGAATGGAAGATGTTTTTCATAGTAATTAGCTACTGCTCGTCTTTTAGCTCTATATCTATGTATTTCTATAAGTTCTATATCTTTAACTAGTACTGCTGCTGAAGTAGTATCTAGATATGATTTATTACCAATAAACTTTCCATCACTACAATGAGAGCATATGGTTTTAATTTTATTAGCTATTTTATCATTATTAGTAGCTATAGCTCCTCCGGCCCCTAAACAACCCGGACTTTTAGTAAAATCAAAAGAAAAACATACTATATCTGAAAGGCTTCCTAGTTTATAACTGTATGGCTCGTCTATAGTAAAAGAAGGTGCTGCGTCTTCTATAATCTTAACACCATAAGTTTTACACGTAGGAACGATTTCGGTAAAATCAACAATCGCACCAAAGTTATGTACTATTAAAACTGCTTTTGGCTGGTGCTGTATAATCATCTGCTCCAGCTGCTGTAAATCTATGTTACCTGTATTATCAATATCACAAAATAATACATTCATACCTACAAAACAAGGAGCATTGACTATTGCTCTCCAACCATAAGCGGGTACTATTACCGTATCTCCTACAGCACATAGCGTGTGAAAAGCTATTTGTAGCGAATCAGTACAACAGTTAGTAAACTGCCAGTTTTTAATGCCTGTATGTTGTCTACATTTATTTTCTAATTGTATATGAAAGGGTGAAGGATCTCTACCATCTTCACTTTGAAAAGGGTAGTCAATAGCTTCATTAATTGCTTTGATGTAATCAACTCTGTGAGCATTAACTCTTAGTTGATGAGGTATGCTAGCTATAGCTTTTGGCAATTTAACCTCTTTTTGATTTATACCAGTTAACTGCTTGTTCAACAGACATTTTTGAGTGTATATAATTTTTACATACATCATTTTTAAGTAACATAAAGCAGGGGAATCTATCAGAACTAGTACTAAATTTTAACAAAATAGCATGATCTTCAGTTCCTTGCTCTATTTCCAAGTCTGTATCATAAGCTAAGATAGCATTTAAAATCTCTTCTACATACTGCGTAATTACAGGATTTGACGAATGAGAAAATCCATAAAGTTTATGACTCATCTAATACCCTATCTCTAAGTTCATTTACTTGCTCTTGTAAGCCTTGAATCAGCTCAAATAAATATTTTATATCGGCGCCCAGTTCTGTAGACGACTCGTTAATTTGACTTCGAAGCTCTCTGGCTTCTTGACGAACATATTTTTCACTTGCATACATACTGTTATTTTAGTATAGTAACTGTAACATGTCAATATAAAGTTTAAATTTTAACTACATGCTCCTTAAAGTAGAGTAATATATGTACAAATTACCAGATATACAATATACAGATATAGACCAAGAAGTTTTATTACAAAATCTATGGTTTAGTTCTATGACTAGAAATAAAGTTTTTCCTATTATTTATCCTGCAGGAACAAGAGGTCACAGTGTTTGTAGAATATTACAAATACATCAAGAACCTGATAATGCTAGTCTACAAGTTACTGAGGATCAGTGTGAGTATCTTGATTTTTGTGATAATCAGTCGTACAACAGAAAATTAACTCATGCTTCTTTTCATGACCTTAGCAATAAAATTATAGACAGTAATACTAGTATTGAAAAATATATAGAAAATAAGCTGTATAAGACTCATTTATTATTTCATATTGCGCCTGTAGGATCTTGGAATACAGATAGTAAGTTTGATAAGGTCATTGAGCGCCTGTACTATAGTGATAAAGTCTATATATATTTATATGGTACAGTAGATAGACCTTATTTTAGTAAAAGAACTTATCTACCTATACAACGCCCTAACGTGTATAATATAAACATAGATAAATTGTATTCTAAAGATTACTATGAATTTGAACAAGAGTATTTTAACTTAGTACACTACTTTAATTTAGACTCTAAACTAAATGCAGTAAGATCTTTTATATTACTTAATTTAGAAAGACAAGAACTAATGGCTAAATATGATACTGGTTATAGGCAACTATTTGATGAAAGCATTACTAATAACACTAGTGATCGGCTGAATAACTTATTTTATAGAGAAGGATAATTAACTTGAGCAATTCTGTAATTAAATTTATATTTGACGTAGATGGCACACTTATTTATGTTTTATGCTTATTAGGTAAATAGAAATAAATATACAGATATGAAACTTAGTAACGCAGAACTATATAAAATCGCAAAAACTAAATCTACTACTATATGGTATTGTCATGGTATGAGAGGCAACTCTATATATCGTATTCTAGCTGCGCATCCAGAAGTATATTGGGATAATAAAGTACAACAAAATTCGTTGGAAGAAACTACTCACCCTTTAAACTTACCTGAGTTAGTAGCTGCGTTCGATCCTCCTGACGGTAGATTTTTTGGTACCCCTGATATTATTGGTAGATGGAAATTTGCCTATGCTACTTACCATACTAATAGCTTTATTGACGACGATAATTATTTACAAGTAGTAAGAAACTGGATATTATCAGAAAGTTATAAGAATAAAATACTATTTTCCAGCTGCCATCCTAATTGGCCCAGTGGTACTACTTGTCATAAAAAAAAGTTATTAACACTAACTGATAAACCTCATATATGGTTGTATGGCACTTTTAGTAGAGATTACCTTAGCTATAGTAAAAGTACTATATATAAATACTACGAACCTAGTCCTCATCCGTTAGCTTATAATATTAATATAGACAATATTTACTCTCAAGATTATTTAACATTTGAAACAGAGTACTATAAGTTAATTAACTATTTTAACCTTACTAGCTGTTTAACTCGTGTTAGAGCTTTTATATTACTTAATCTAGAAAGAGATAAATATATTGCACAATTCTAAAATTAAATATTTATTTGACGTAGATGGTACTCTTACTGATAGTCGTCAGATAATAGATACTGACTTTAAACAGTTTTTTATATCATTCTGCAAAAATAATGAAGTATATTTAGTTACAGGATCAGACTATGTTAAAACTGAAGAGCAGTTAGGTAAAACTATTATGCACTTAGTTAAGCTATCTTTTAACTGTAGTGGTAATGATATATGGTCAAATGGAGTTAATGTGAGAACCAGCTCTTGGAAGCTACCTAATGTTGCTAGACAGTTCTTAGAAAATTACCTAACAAAGAGCAACTTTAGCCTACGTACTGGTAATCATATAGAGCAACGTCCTGGAACAGTTAACTTTAGTGTTGTAGGACGTAACGCAGATGTAGAACAACGTGCAGACTATAAAAGATACGACCAACACCACCTTGAACGCAATTATCTAGTACGAGCCTTTAATACTATGTTTCCAGAATTGCAAGCAACGATAGGCGGAGATACAGGTATTGATATCTACCCTTTAGGATGTGATAAAGGACAGATAGCTTATGAGTTTAATCCTTTTGAAACTTTATATTTTTTTGGAGATAAATGTGAACAGGGAGGTAATGACTTTCCTTTAGCTCAATTATTAACTGGTCCAAGTATTACCTTTGCAGTAACAAACTGGCAAGACACTTATAACATTTTAAAAAGATGCTAAGTGAGCTGTAAATACATAACAACTTATTTGTTGCTTACTGCTTAATTACTAGGTATTATAATTTATAACAACTAAATAATAAAGGTAACTAATGCACAAACGCCCTAAACTACAAGAAGCTATTAATGTTTTAAAGAAGCTTTCAGATCAGAATGAAGACTGCGCTTCTGCCCTCTCCGAATACAATCAAATGATAGACAACGGCGATGAGTTTTTTGCTGCTCGCATGATTGTGGACATTGTAGATCACTATTATCATATTTTAGACACAAAAGGAATAGTACATGGCTAAAAGAAGTAAAGTACCTGATAAATATCAATCTCCAGGTTATGTTGTGTGGAGTTTTGGTCGTACTATTCGTGAAGCTGAAAACGTGGCTAGGTGGAATCCTTGGTTAGCTCATGCATGGATGGAAGAAGCTCGAAATCTATTAAGTTTAGATGCTCCATTTTACACTGAGTTTGATAGGTGTGTAGACCGTATTAATTATTACTGGTCTAGAATGTGCTTATTTCGTTGGTATGATGAAGCTAAATTCTGGGAGAATAACGGAACAGCGCATCCTATGACTTTTTTAACACACATATAAAAAGATATAATATGAAACAAACCAATCCTTTTGAAAGAAGTCTGCATGATTTAGACGATTTACATGCCCGACTATTAACTGAAGATGATGAACTCAATCTTTTTGCTGAATTTAGACGTATTTTAGAACGCCTGTATTCTAGCACAATTAAAATGAAAAAATAATGGACTACTGGTACTATAACATGCTATTAAATAAAGAGGAAAAAAATGTTTTTTAAGTTTACTGCACGTAATGCCTATCGTGATTTAGTAAGGAACGCACGTCGTATAGTTGTTTCTACGCTGAGTGATAGCGAAAAAAGCGAAGCTTTTAAAGAGCTTATCACATTGCTGCAACCTAAGTTGCATGAGAATGAAAAAACTCTATGCAGCTCACCAGCTTTTGGTAAGCGTTGTGATCACTGGGGACAGCTGAATATAGCTTCAATTCGTCCTGTAACAACTGTTCGTAATCCCTGGCTCAGCTTCAAACGTGAGTTTGCAAGCGCTTTGCAGCAGCCTCAAGACTTACAGGCTACACTTGTGTCTAAAGCTTTGATGTGGTTTATGCTAACTGATCATAGAGATGATTGGTTACCAGATTAAGACACATAGTGTCGCAGCGGAGCAGCTTATGAAACCATATAATACTTCAGACTTAGAAAACATAGTCTGGAAAGTTCTCAAAGGTATGCCTATTGAGGTATTTGATGACGAAAATCACCATGTATGGGAAAACTCTGCATGGGAATTAGTAAAACCTAGATTAGAAGGTGACTTTAAGGGTGAGAGAATAATAGGGTCTGCCAATATGGTAGCAGCTCTAAATATTCTTCACCAAAAGATCTTAGTTCGCTACACAGAATCTAATGAGGATACCACAAAAATTAGTATGAGCATATTTAGAGAGATATTAGATTCTCTATCTGATCAAAAATTAATTAGAAGAAAACCAGAAAAAGTAAGACAATCATTCACCGTAGTAACATAGGAAAAAACAATGGAAGATGTACTAAAAAAAGAAATTCGTGGAGAAATCAGTCGTATTGTAGACTTGATGATTCAAGCAGAGGCAATTCGTGAAGCTATTACCGAGCTCAAAAAAGATATTAAAGAGCAGTATGATATCCCAGTAACTACCATTACTAAAGTTGCTAACCTAGTTCGTAAACAAAATCTTGAAGAGGAAGAAGCTAAGTGGGAAGAGATTAAAGAATTTGCTTTGTTCTGTTCACGATAAATTTAGCTAATTTTAAATGACTCATAAACCCTGCATGAGAGCGATCTGGTGCGGGGTCTTTTATTTTCTCAATATCTAAATTAAAATCTATATAATCATCTGTTAGCTGTACTAACTCTGACTGTAAATGAGGAAAACAACAATGGTGTACAACAGGTATACCAGCTCTAGTACACAATATAATTTGTTTAGATACTGCGCCGCTCCACAAACGCGTAACAAGCTCTTCATCTGAAAAATATAACATACCCGCTGCATGCCACGAAGCTCGATGCTCTTTAGTATTTTTACGCTTATTAGATAGTATTTGCTCTGACAGTATCCAGTTTCTATAGTACTTTTCATTTTGCATTACATGATTAGCTACTAAAAATCCTTGCCACTGATCATTTCTAAAATCCCAAGTCTGCCATCTATATTCGCTGGTATGCCCAATGACTATTAAATCAGGTTTAAGCTTGACAGCTTGTTCTACTTGTGATGTAATAAGGTATTCAGAAGCTCCACTTTGAGCTAGATTAGTAATTTTAGCATTTAACTGAGTAGCTACTCTATAAGGATAAGCTTGTTCTTGTTTTTCAAGCCCTTCGCCTTGTGTATAGCTATCGCCACAGGAAACAATGAGCATTAATAAAGATATATTTGTAGTAGGTAATTCATGGTCTATTCCCTCAATGGAAGCACCTAGACCTGCCTTTGATATGTTAGGGTTAAAAAACCGCGAAGAACATATGGGCATTACTTTAGATGCACAAGCTGATTATATACTATCTAATGATCTTGTCAATAGATTTAAGGTTATTTGGTTGATTGGACACCATCACCGTGCCGATCCTAAAGGAAATGGTGATTATATACTACCTTACTATTGGGGAGAAGGTGACGTGTGGGGCGACCTTACTAGAGATATTTGGTTTAAAAAATTTACTAAAATGGAGTGGTATCAACGCACTAATGCTTTGTTTTTAAAAGCAGTACTTGGAGAGGCTAATGCTAGTAATTTACTAATGATTCCTATATATAGACCTAATATTATAGATCATCCTTTTATTGAAGATAGTCCTTGTGTTTGGCGTTATTATTTACGTGATTTAACTAAGAGATTTCCTGATGGTAGAGGTCATATGAGTCAGGCAGGCCACAATGTGTTTGCCCCTTTATTAGCAGCGGAGGTATATGAAAGATGGAAGATTACATTGACCCTAAATGGGTAGACCTTATAGAAGTAGGTTTTAATGCTATAATAGCTAAGTCAGCAGCTAAAATAGTAAAACATGCAGAAACTAATATTCAATATTTTGGGCATCAGTGGTACTCAGATATTGGAGGTAAAAAAGCTATATTAATTAAACCTGGAGAGGGCTATGAGTGGCACTTTGATAATTTAGATTATGCTGATAAGAAATTAACTACTGCACGTTCTAAAAGGTTTTGGACACATATTATTTATCTTACAGAAGGACAGCCCCTTGAGATAGGTTCTTGGAATCCTGAAGGTAGTAGAGTAGAGCAGACAGACTTCTCAGCTCCCGAACCAGACAACATTCTAGTAAGAATCTATCCTAAACCTGGTAAGTCTATAATGTTTCCTTGTTTTATGGTTCATAGAATTAAACCTTTGGTAACTAAAAATAGATGGGCTTTAGTGGACTTCATAGAGAGTCCTGATTATAGCACTAAAACTAAAAAACAATTAAAAACAGCATTTAATAGGTACTTTGATGAAAACACTAGGAGTAAGCTGCTATCATCACGATAGCGCTGCGGCATACATAAAAGACAGTAAAATAGTAGGAGCTGCACATGAAGAGCGTTTTACTCGTAAAAAATATGATAATAGTTTTCCTACTAATACTATTGGGTGGTTACGCGAAGCTCAAGAAGACTTTGATCACGCAGTTTTTTATGAAGAATCTACATATAAACAGTTTAAATCTGATATAAAAAAACATACTAGAGCTACTCCTGTATTAGTAGATCATCATGAAGCACACGCTATGAGTTCTATACTTACTACACAATGGGAGACTTGTGCTGTAATGGTTGTAGATACTGTTGGTAATAAGTTTTCAACTTCTTTAGGAGTTTATGAAAACGGTAAAGTAACGTGGCTAAAACGATTTAGATATCCTAATTCTCTAGGTCTTTTTTATTCCACTGCAACTAAATTCTTAGGACTAACTCCTTTATCCGATGAATCTCAAGTTATGGCTGCTGCTGCTCATGGAACTCCTAAGTGGTCTAACTTTATAAAAGAACGTATACTGCCTACTGAGATGGGTGATTATACTCTTTTACCTGATCTCTCTAGAGGTATAGGATCTGGGGTACTAGATTGGGATATTGCAGCTAGTGTACAAAATGTTTTAGAAGAGTGTTTAACTAACTTAGCTAATTGGTTATTTGTGGAAACAAAACTACCAAAATTAGCATATGCTGGAGGAGTAGCTTTAAATTGTGTAGCTAATACTAAGTTATTAACAGATAGTTATTTTACAGATATAGCTATACAACCAGCTGCCGGAGATGCTGGTTGTGCTTTAGGAGCTGCAGCATTGCTTGACAGACCTCTTTGGGAAAATGCTTACCTAGGAATTACGTCTAGTAATGAAATTAGTACAGACGAATGTGCTTCGAGGTTGCTAAAAGGTGAAATTATTCCTATAATTAATGGTAGGGCAGAATTTGGTCCACGTTCATTAGGAAATAGAAGTTTTTTAACAATACCTTTTAAAGAGAATATACCTAAATTAGATGCTATTAAAAATAGAACTACTGATAATTGGAGGCCTTACGCTCCTGTTTGTTTAGAAAAAGACGTAAATACGTACTTTGATGTAGTAAAACCTTCTTATGATATGCTTCATATAGCTAAATCCAAGAATAATCATTTTACTACAATTGATAATAGTGCTAGATTACAAATAACAAACTTTACTAAAAATGCTTACTTGAGTAGGGTATTAGAACTTACTAGAGAACTAGGCTACCCAATATTACTTAATACAAGCTTAAATGCTAAAGGAAAACCTATTGTCAACACCGTGGACGACCTCAAAGAAATTCAACTACCTAACTGAAGTAGATACTGATACTCTGCCTACTGGTAGAACTTATCATACTCCTGATGGTTCCTACCCGTCTATTACTACTATTTTAGGTAAAACAGCTAATCAAGCATGGCTACAAGCTTGGAAAGATCGTGTAGGAGAAGAAGAAGCCGCTAGAGTATCTAAAGAAGCTACGGATAGAGGTACGTGGATTCATGATATAGCTGAAAGACACTTTAACGGAGAAGATATATCTGATACATTAAGGACTGCTCCTTCAGATGTTAGACAAATGAGTAATGATTTAATTACTACTGTCACTTCGGGAGTAGAAGAGATCTGGGGACAAGAACAAGTACTTTGGAGTAATAAACTCAGCTATGCTGGGCGTACTGATATGGTAGGTATCTGGAAAGGTAAACCTACTATTATTGATTTTAAAACTTCTAAAAAACCAAAACAGTCTAAACAGATTAAAGATTACTATTTACAAGGATGTGCCTATGCTGTAGCACATAATGAAATGTACGGTACTGGTATAAAAGATATTGTTATAGCTATATGTGTAGACGGTAAGCCTCCTCAACTATTTGAAAAAAGTGCTGTACCTTTCTTATCAGACTTAAAATATAGGAGAAGTCAGTTTGACTTATTGCAAGCAAATTCCCATACCAATACTTGATAATGTAAGTATAGAAAAAATATTATTTATATACAGTAATGCAGGAAGTTTATGGAATACTAGATATAATCATGATCCTTGGAAAAGCATAGATTTAATCAGTGAAGGCAAAGATACAGCTTGGTTTCGTCAATTTTCAGAAATAAAATTATGGAGAGCTTCTTTATATAAATTTACAGGTATTAAACATATAACTAATATGTACTTATCAGTATTAGCGCCTAGAAATCAAGTACCGTGGCATACAGATTTAAGTAATGACGTATTTGCTAGTACTATCTTAACGTCTATACAAACTGATAATAGTTTTTTAGAGTTTGAAAATAATAAATATGTTTATAAAACTGGTTATAGCTATTTATTGCGTACTTATAATAAACATAGAATAATGAACTTAAACAATGAACCGCGTATTACATTATGCACTACCCCAAAGGAGAATCCTTATGTTTAGAAAAATAATTGAATGGTATGAAGAATGGCAATTCAAAAGACAGTTTGAGAAAAAGAAAAAAGAACTTATTAAACTAGACCCTTTTATCTACGAGGTTAATGATGAGAAGGATTAAGAAACCGCTAAAGGATTTTTTCGATAGTAAAGAGCTAACAGATAAAGAACTATCTTTTATAAAAGGATGCCTAAAAGCTCAGGTTAAATACCCACAACTAACTCAATCTCAATGGGATGTAATAGTTAGTATTCAGAATAAATATGAAACACCTATAGAAGGCTAATCATTTAATTTTACAAGTTGCCAAATAACTTATAGCAACGTATAATACTGTTTATATAGTTACTAAGGAGTCAACAATGGCAATAGAAAAAGATTCAAGATTAAAAAGAGCAGGTGTATCAGGTTTTAATAAACCTAAACGAACTCCTTCTCACCCTAAAAAATCACACGTAGTAGTGGCTAAAGAGGGTACTAAGATAAAAACCATCCGATTTGGTGAACAAGGAGCCTCTACTGCAGGTCAGCCCAAAGCAGGAGAATCAGCTCGTATGAAAGCTAAACGTAAGTCTTTTAAGGCTCGTCACGGTAAAAATATTGCTAAAGGTAAAATGTCAGCGGCATATTGGGCTGATAGAGAAAAATGGTAAAATAACAGGTAAACTATGAAAAAACTTATAGAATTTCACTTAATACACGACTTCCCAAATCAAGATTTTATAATCCCTCCTATTCCTTCTAAAAAATTATTACCAGAGTGGCTTAAAAAAATGCCTAATCATCAACAAAATCCTGATGATATAAAGGATCCTACTCTTAAAAAATGCCTACCAGTTATTGATGCAATGACTGCAGGCTATACCATTTTAACTCACATGGATATAGTACTTAGTTTAGATGAAAATCGTAAGCTAAAAACACACTGGCTTAGTGAAGAACATAAAGAAGATATGCAAAGGCATGCTCCTATAGAGCAACACGGTGCTTGGCAGATACCTGGTACTCCCTTTGAACATATGAATATATTAAAATATATGAATCCTTGGCGCATCTCAACGCCTAAAAATTACTCAGTTATATTTTTACCTCCTGTAAATAGATTTGAATTACCTACTATACCTTTAGTCGGATTAGTAGATTGTGATAACTATAAAAATGTAGTAAATATACCTTTCTTACACACAGAACTAGCGCCTGGGGGCAATCCTGTAGAAATTCCTGCAGGTACTCCTATGTGCCAAGTAATACCTGTGCAGCGTGCAGAGTGGCACGAAAAAGTTACATTTCAAGATGCTTCTGAAGTTAGAGCTATAAAAGCTTACAGGGGTATGATGGAAACTAGCAGGGAAGATTACTATAGACGCAAGGTTCATACGAAGAAGAAATATACCTGATTACTTAACTACTACTACCATTCAGGCTACTTTTAAAAATATTTGGCAAGCAAGATCATTAATGGTATACTCATCATATGTGGATGAAGGTATCAATGATGTTGCTTGCTTTATTAGTTAGTAGTTCATTAGTTTCTGCTTGGTATTATAAGTATTCTCAAGATATTATAATGACTTTGCAGACTAATAATGCAAAACTTGAGGTAGCAATTACTACTCAAAAAGAAACTATAACCTCTATGAAAGAGAACTTTGAGAGGCAGGCAGCTGCTTTAACAGGCTTGTCTTTGGCTAATCAATCATTAAATGATGAAAAAGATGCGTTATCTACAAAATTAATGAAACACGACTTAGAAGAGCTAAGTAGACGTAAACCCGTACTTATAGAAAGAAGAATCAATAGTGGCACAAAAACTCTCTTTGATGATTTTATTGAGCTTTCTGCTCAGTAGCTGTAGTCAAGCTGTTAAATCTATAGAAATTTTTAGTAAGCCAGTAGAGATAGCTATAGCCCAGCCTCTTGCCCCTACGCCTATAAAATTAACTAATATATCGTGGAAAGTACTAAATGTAGACGATACTATATACTACGGATTAAAAGTAAGAGACTATGAAATACTTTCTGTAAATATGCTTGAGTTAAAAAAGTATATTAAAGCGCAGAAAAATAATCTAGAATATTATAAAGAAGTTACTGGAGGTAATAATGAGACAGATGCGGAAGCTACTACCGTTAATACTGATCCTTAGTAGTTTAAGTACTACTCTAGGTGCACAAGCTATTGTTACAGAATCAACTACAGATAGTAACATTACTTCTTCTGGTAGTATGACTACTACTGTTAATCAGCCACCACCTTCGGCTATTGCTCCACAGTTTAGTGGAGGAAATAATTCAGATTTATGTACTGTAGGAGTAGCTGGTGCTGTACAGACACAGATACTAGGTATTTCTGCTGGAACTACTTATACAGAGGAGCACTGTGTTCGCCTAAAGCAGGCAAAAATAATGTATGACATGGGAATGAAAGTTGCTGCTGTATCTATAATGTGTCAAAACACTGATGTATTTGATGCGATGATGGATGCCGGTACCCCGTGTCCCTACGACGGACTAATTGGTGATGCAGCTAAGCTAGGTTGGGATACTCACGTTGAACAGACTAGAAAAGAGCTAGATGAATCAGGAGATATAGATGTGGAAAAAGCTGTTACTTTCGGTGGGCTTGGTCTTCTCGGCCTCCTACTGCTACTCTGAAAGTATAAGTCCTTATTATGGCTATACTAATAATGCTGCAGCAACAGGCTTGACTTGGGGCATGTCTGGATTATTACCTGAAGTATCAGGTTTAGACATACAAAATGTTATTTACTCTTATAGAATACAAAAAGAACTTGAGGATGCTGTAACAGTTCATGTACAGAATAAAAATGCAAATAGTACTGGTTATGTATTTAGAGAAACTGATATATGGTCAACAGGATCAATATCCGGTACTCAGATAAACAAAGCAGTACCAGTAATACCTAATATTCCTCAAAGTTCTTGGGGTCAAGGGTCTATAGAGGTTGAAGGTAGTGGCTCAGTTACTGATGCTAGAGTAGTGTATACTTATAAAGTAAACCCTTGTTACAATGCACAATTTGATCCTAATTGTCCAGGCTACGTAATTCCTGTACCTACAATTTACGAATTAAGTTTAGACGATATTTATGATGTTACAGACGATGAAAACGTTAACTTAGATGACGAAAAAGAAATTGCACGAGTTCAAGCAGAGGATGAAGCACTGCTTGAAAAAGAAAAAGAAGAAGAAGAAAAAGAACGTAAAGTTAGAATACAAAGAGCTGAAGATTCTCTTGAGCAAAATGATATAATCGTACAAAGTCAGATTATTTCTCAAATGAATAATATAGCAAACTTGGCTGCTATAAGCCAAGGATACTATTCTTCTAACATACCTGGGGGGGTATATAACGAATCTGTTAATTTAATTGATGCCAAATTACCAGAAAACAAATCAGCATTACGTAATGGGCTAGCTCAACAATTACTACACACACAAATGGTAGCTGCTCAATACAAATAAGGAGAACAAAAATGTTCAAACAATCTACAGTCAAGCTTCTTTTAGGAGCTACTCTACTTAGTGCTGCTTCTGTAGCATTAGCTGAGGAAACCCCCATTAACGGGATTGTACAATCTCGTTGTAGTATACAAACTGACACTCCAGGTACTTACGGAAACCCTAATGCCTATACTCTTACAACCTCAACTACCGACGGCGGTGAACTATCGATTATCAGATTTGACGTATCTTTAGCAGACGCATACTATGCCACTATTACTGCTCCTTCTAGTTTTTCTAGTAGCCCTGCTATTTCAGATACAGTTAGTTGGGTAGGTGATACTACAGTTAAAACAGTTTCAGATGCTACAGGTATGGGCGCATACGAAACTGGCAAAGTAGAACTAGGTATGATGGATCGTTATGACCTAACCGCAACTGGTTCAACTTGGTTTCAAACTTCGTCAACTGCTACTTTAGGTGGTAATAAAGCATTTCCAGGCGGTTCTTATACCGCTTTAGTAGTAGCAGAGTGTATAGCTCAGTAAGAGAAATAATATGACTAAAATATGTAAGTGCGTAGTAGCCTTTATACTTTTTGCGTATAGTGCTACTGCGCACGAAATGACTCCTACTTACCCTAAACTTACTCCTTCGCATTTAGAGGGTATATATAAAACAACTATGAGTATGTTTAATAGGCGTGCTGATGTTAAGTACTACGAAATAGGAGTTTTTACTAAAGAATGGGAATCTATACCTTTTGTATCTTCCTATAGCATAATTAAATTAGATTATCTTAGTAAGGTTACTTTTGATGTCTATGTAAGAGAGCTTGATGTCGATAGAGCTTACTATATGTGTTCTGTGTCTAAAATACAAAAAAAAGAATCTTTAAATACTGCTATATCTTCTAAGATATGCTCTAGATTTAAAAATGAGTGAGACAATGAAACTAGTAATACCTACAATTAGCTTACTTTTGATAAGTACTATTGCGTTAGCCGAGTCTAGCTCACTTAACTTAGCTATACCTACAGCCCCTTCTACTTATGGGCAGGATAGTATTAGAGCGGGGGATCTTGACTGTAAAAATGCAATTGGAGGAGCGACACAATTGGAGTTTGGGGTGACTGGTATAATTGACAATGCGCAAAGTGTTTTTGGTAGCTCTTCAGGCAACTCTGAAAAAGATATAGGTGTATATGCTAGAATTATAATTCCTTTTGGTAAACCTAAAGAGAGAATTAATTGTAATTCTCTATACGAATTAGAACTACGTAAAAAAAGAATTGAGGTACTAAAACTTCAAGAAGAGTTAGAAGCCCTCAGAAGATTAAATGCTAACCCTACAGTTTTTGAGAATTAAAAAATGGAACTCTACTTTTATAAAAAGTATAATCAATCAATATACTAAAGGTATTGGAGATTAAATGGATTATTTATGGGTTTACACAAGTATAGCAGGTGCTTTATTAGGTGCAGCTAGCCTTATGTATATAAAAACAACTAAAATTGGGATATGGGGTTATAGTGCTTTTGATAAAGTACTAGATTTTATAAGAGATAGGTATGGAATAACATGGCTAGATCAAGACCCTGAAGCTTGGAAAAAAGCTTATCCTGAGATAGCTTCTAAACTAGATGAATTAGAAGCTAATATAAAGGAGTTACAGAAATGATAAAATCATGGATCACAAACAGAATCGCTCAGCGCTCTTCAATTGACGGAGTAGCAATGGCAGCAACAGGAGCAGGTATTCTTATATTCTCTCCCTTTGCTCACATAATCGCTTATGCAGCTATTGTATACGGCATATATACTATGTGGAGAAAAGGATAATCTAATGATCAGCATCTCAAACTTTAAACAACGTAGCCTTTTATTTGCTAGACTTTCTTCTATTGCTTACTTAGATGATACCTCAGCTAGAGAAGGTGCTAAAGAGTTAGGTTTTACGGATATAGAATTTTATAATCGTGCAGGTGCTCAAGCATATAGGTTTGAAAATGCTGAAGATATCGTTATTGCTTGCAGAGGCACTGAGCCTAGTGAGCTTAACGATATCAAGGCAGACTTACGTGCAGTACCTGTAGTAGCTGAAACTATTGGCAGAGTGCATGTAGGTTTCAAAGATGAAGTTGACGAACTCTGGCCTATGATAAAACAAGATTTACAAGGACATACTATTAAGAATGTATGGTTTTGTGGACACAGTTTAGGAGCAGCCATGACTACTATAATGGCTAGCAGATGTGAAGATGATGAAACTATGCCTAGTATAAAAGAAGTTTATACTTATGGTTCTCCTAGAGTAGGTTGGAGAAAATATGTACGTAGCTTAAGTGCTACACATCATCGTTGGGTAAATAATAATGATATAGTTACTAGAGTACCTCTTAGAATACTAGGTTATGTACATCACGGTAATGAACATTACATGAACTCCTTTGGTAATGTAAGAAAACTTACAACATGGCAAAGAGTAAAAGATCGTTGGCGCGGTATGTGGACAGGACTGAAACAAGGTAAAATTGATAATTTTAGCGATCATTCAATGACCCAGTATATACATAACTTAGAAGCCTATGCAGATAATAAAGTATTTGTGCAGAGTTAAGGATATATAATGATAGATAAAGATTTAGGTGAAGGTATAGAAAACTTCGAAGCAGAAGTAGAAAATATTAAAAATACTAAAATGAAACTATTTGGTATTACTATGACACCTACTACTATAGGTATGTTGTTTGCTTTGATTAGTTCTATACTAGGAGGCCTTTATGGAGCTTTTCAGGTATATGATGACTACATGGGCATGAAGGAGATTGTACGTAATATTGATGTTGATGTAATTGAAACTCGCAATAGAGAGATAGAGGCAAGCTTAGCTAACGTAAAAACAGAGATAACTGTTCAGCTAGTAGCTATACAAAGACAACTTGACGATGCTGAAAAACGTAATCGTGAAAATAAAGTGGATATTAATAGCCAGATTACCTATCTTGAAGATGCTACTCGAAGAGTAGAAAAACTTGTTCGTGATACGGAAACAAATATAAGACAAACAATTACAAATGCAGAAGAACGTTTTGATAATAAACGAGATGCTCTGCAAAATCAATACGATACTAAAGCATCTCAGCTTCGTGAGTCAAATGACACACGAATAAATGACTTACAAGCTAAAATGGATAGAGATATGAGAAATCTTGAAGATGCTATAAGTACAAAACTACAGAGAGCATTAGATAACCCTCTCGCTAATTAATATAAATGGAGAAATAAAATGGATAACGCAATTAAAGATATTACCTCATGGTTTGAAGCCTCTAGATGGCTAGCTAAGCATGGTTACGGTATAGAACAAATTTCCGAACAAAAAACTTTATGGGATGCGGCACAAAAACCAGCAGCAGCGCCTGTCGCAACACCAAAATCTGTTCCTGCACCAACTACCGTAGTAGCCCCTGCACCTGTAACAGTTAAACCTGTAGCAGCTAAAACAACTACTATAGCTAAAAAATAAATATTTTAAAAAGAAAGTGAGTCCCCCTCATGAATAAAACAATCGATGCATCTGCCGTAGAAGGTATGGATATGGATGGTGACGGTCATATCACTAAAGCAGAAATGGATATGGCTTTAGAATTTAAACGCAAAGAGTTAGAAGATCAAGACGCACAACGTGACGCTATGCGTAAAATGACGTGGTTTGCGTTATTTGGTATGTTACTATACCCTTTTGCAATAGTACTAACATCATTATTAGGTTTAGATTCTGCAGCTGGTATAGTAGGGGATATTGCTCCTACATACTTTATTGCTATTTCTGCCCTAGTCGCTGCATTTTTTGGAGCTGATGCTCTTAAGAATAAAAAATGAATAAAGCAACAATAATATTTACTTTATTACTAATAGCTATGCTCTGGATTATGCTAACACCTGCAAGTAGACTTTATTGGGACAATATAGGATATACTTGGGATAAATTATTAAATCCTGTTAGGTATATAGAGGAGAGTAAAGATGACAAAAATTTGTAAAAATTGCGGTCACAACTGTCACTGTAATAAAGAGTGCGCAAAATGTGTTAACGATGTTTGTATAACTTGTGCATGTAAAAGTAAAATACCTACTTAATATATTGTACAGTCAGTGACATATTAGTTGCTGACTGTTTTTTATTAGGTTATCATAAGTTAACAAATGGAGAACTTATGGGATATTTTAATACTACACAAACTGACTGGCGGCTTTCACAATGCTGTCAGTTTAGTGATAAACAATTAGCTAAACGATATAATTTTGGTACTACTACAAAAACCTACGCCCTTAAAGATGGGGGTAAAGAAAAAGTACAGTCTAAAGCTATTGGTAATTGTAATAAACTATTAGATATTTTAACTACTTATTTTCCTACGCAACCTATGAATTTAAAAGCATTTAGAATTAGTTCTGAAATGTTTCCTTGCTATACTTTAGATTTTACTAAAGATTGGTATGCAGAGATTATGCCAGAGATATCAGAGATTCTAGCTAAAGCAGGCGATGCTGCAAGAAAGCATAATATTAGACTAAGCGTTCACCCAGGTCAGTTTACTGTCTTAGCTTCTAATAAACCCGAAGTTGTAGAAAAATCTGTAGAAGATTTAGAGTATCATGCTTTATACGGTAAGCTTATGAATATACCAGCCAATGATTTTGTCATGAATATACACTTACAAGGACTTTACGGAGGTAAAAGAGAAGATGGTATTAAACGTTTTGCCACCCACTATCCCTACTTATCTGACTATGCGCAACAATGTCTCGCAGTCGAAAACGAAGATAAGCCCAACGGATACGACATTGAGCACACACTTGAACTTGCGGCACGAATACCTATACGATGCACACTCGATACGCATCACTATTCCTGTCACAGAATGGTTGAGACTGAAAGAGTTAAAGTTAGAGAAAAAATGGTCAATCGCAAAGTACGAGAAGTACGGACTATAAAACATACTGATAACTTTTTTCAAGAAGCTGTAAAGACTTGGAAAGGTGTTCGTCCTCTGTTTCATGTATCTCAGTCACATCACCCTGATAATCAAGACTATTGGATGAAATCTAATGCTCACTCAGATATTTTCTGGGATGAAGACCTTATGGGAGAGCATGTACATATGTTACCTTACGCAGACTTTGATATTGAAGCAAAACATAAAGAAGTAGCAGTACAAGGATTTTATAAGTTTATTAAAGAGGAAGAAGCTTATCTCGGTGAATCTATCTAAACATTTTTGTTTCAGACCTTGGACAGAGATATACTCACATTTTGAGAGTTATGGGCCTTGTTGTGTAAACTATAAGCTGTATCAAGGTGACATAGCTTCTTATAGCAGCTCTCAGGAACTTAAGACTATTAAAAGAGAATTCTTAAATGGGGAGAAACCTGTTTCTTGTAATGAATGCTGGAAAACGGAGGCAGCAGGTGTTAAGTCTATTAGACAAAGAGATACTATAAAATCAAAAAACTTACAGAGATTATCTATATCATTATCTAACAAGTGTAATTTTAAATGTAGAATGTGTAATCCAGAAGATAGCTCTGCTTGGGCTTTAGATTCTGAAGCATGTAAAGTATTAGATATGAAACCTTTGGCTGAGACATCTAATACACGCAATATTGACTATATAATACAGTTATGCAGGACTAAAAAAATAACTCTTACCGTGTTAGGTGGGGAGCCTTTAATAACAGATGAATATATTTACCTACTAGAACAAATAGATAAGTATGATTTATATGAAAATATATATCTTTCTTTAACTACTAATCTTTCCAAACTCAGCTATAAAGGAGTAAATCATTTAGATGAGTGGGATAAGTTTACCAATATCGACGTATACGCTAGTTTTGACGGAGTAGGTAAAGTAGGAGAATATATTAGGCAAGGCTATATACACGATAAATTTTGTAAAAACTTACAATTATCCAATAAATATGTTAAGTATCTAGCTACTACTATACAAATATATAATATATTTGACCTGCCTAATATTTTTTCTTTCTCTAAAGAATATAATATACCTATAGACTTTAATTTTTTAGTGTATCCTACTCAGCTAAGTTTAGGAAACTTAAGTTTGTCAGATAGAAATCTAGTATTAGAATATTATAAGTCTGTTAACTTTTATAATGAAGAAATATTTAATGTACTAACTAGTTCTACTTTTTTAAATACTAAAAGTAAATTTATTGATTATACTAACTCTATAGATAGATTATGGAAAAAGAGTTATAAAGAATACCTACCTGAATTGTCTAGGCTTTTCGATAATCAAGATAGATATAATTAAAATAAAATTGGACTAACTATTCATAACTAGTATAATGGGGGTGTAATACATTACATCCTCATTTTTTATGAGCTAGGAGAATATACATGTCAGTCCAATACTTTAGTCCAATCACAGAAGCAAACTATGGGGGCAATACAACCGTTAATACGTCTACATATGTTAGAGCTTATAATAACGATGATAACGCTCATCTAATAGCAATTACTACAGGCCCTATTACTATAGGTAGCTTTACTCTAGGCCCTGCACAAGAAGCTTTTATAAAAAAAGAACCAATACACCTAGTAAATGTAGCTGCTAGTGCTTATTCAGCCTCAATTAAACTAGCAGGCGTAGACTTTTAATGGCTACTCGCAAGTTTAAGAAAACGGCAAAAGGCGATATGTTATGGCAAACTATGGCATCAGACGTTAAAGTTAGAGCAAAGCAAGACTGGTGTGCTTTTTATACCCCTATGGGTAGGATGGTATCTAAACCTCAAGGTAAAAGGCCTAGCAATATACACCCAGAAGACTGGTGTGCGGAAAAAACACCATTTAGAGGTAAAGTAAGAAGAAGCTACTAACATGCGTGCATGGTTTTGGATATTTATCTTCGGTACAATTTTTTTAGCATATTGTGTTGATGCTTCTGAAAGCAATCAAGTAATGAAAGAATGCTTACTAGCTAACGGATATTCTCCAGAAAAGTTTGATGCTACTAAATTCTCAGAGATAACTAGTTGTAGTAAGAGTTGGTCTTCCGGTATTTTAAGTTCTGAGCTAATAAAGACAAGAATGTTTTTAGCTGAAAATCCTAAATTTGCAGGGCCTAACTGGGACTGGGCAGTACGTTCTTCAACATATAGTACTTGTACTACTTACCATGTAAATAATGTTACTATATGCGCTAGTCGTTAAAGGAAAATATATAATGAAATTAATTTTAAAATTAAGTATTTTTATGTTACTTATAAGCACTGTTCCAGTAAAAGCTGATATGTCGTGGATCGAATCTCGTGAATATAAAGGTAATCTTTGTTATGACGGAGATACTTGTTATATAACTGCAACAGTATTACCAGACTCCCTTAAAAAAATGAGCATACGTATTTTAGGTATTGACACTCCTGAGATTAAAGGAGATTGTGAAGAGGAAAAAGCTTTAGCTCAAGAAGGCAAGAAACTAGCTAATGACTTATTTAGAGCAGCTACTACTATAGAATATAAAGATATAAAATGGGATAAGTATGGCGGTAGGATATTAGCTAATGTATACTTAGATGGTGAGCTATATTCAACTAAACTTATAGATGCAGGCTTAGCTAGACCTTACTTCGGTAAAAAGAAAGAATCATGGTGTGAATAATGGCTAAAAAACCTGTTAAAAAATATAAATCAAAAGTAAACGAAGCTAAAGTATATACTAAACCTACTCTTAGAAAATCTATATTTCAAAGAATCAAAAGAGGTACTAAAGGTGGTGGTCCTGGTCAGTGGAGTGCAAGAAAAGCACAGCTACTAGCTAGTGAGTATAAACGTGCTGGTGGAGGATATAAAAAATGAAGGGCGTACCGCATTATAAAAAAGATGGTACAGTACATAAAGGCAAAATGCATAAGCATAAAGACGGTACATTAATGTCTGGTACTATAATGGGCAAATCTTCTGTACCTTTACTACATTATAAAGACCTTAGTAAAACTGCTAAGGCAAAGGCTAAGAAAAATGGCACTTAAAAAAACACAACAATCACTAAAAAAGTGGACTGAGCAAAAGTGGCAATATTCAGACGATAAAGAAAAAGATAAACCCAAAGCAAAGCGTGGTAGATATTTACCTAAGTCTGCTTGGGATTCTTTATCTCCTGGTGAGAAGCGGGCCACTAATGCAGCCAAGAGAAAAGGCACTAAAGCTGGAAAACAAGTTGTGAAACAACCGAAAAAGATAGCTAAAAAAGTAGCCAAATATAGAAAATAGGAGAAACTTATGAAAAAACCCATGAAGAAATCGCTTGGACTAAATAAACAAACCGGGGGTGCAACTAAGAAAAAAGGGCTAACTGCTGCTCAAAAGAAGTTACCTCCAGCACTACAAGCTGCAATACTTAAAAAAATGAAATAAATATGTTAGATCTAGATTTTATTGAAATAGGAACCTCCTGCTATAATACATTAATAGAAGAGGCTGATGATAGTACTTTTGGTATATCTATAGAGCCTATTAAATATTATCTAGATTTACTACCTAATAAAAATAACGTTATTAAAATAAACTGTGCTGTATCTCCAACTAACCAAATATCTGATGCTTATATGTATATGGTAAAAGAACAAGCAATTATAGACAATAATCTTCCTTCATTCCTGAGAGGATGTAATTCCCTAAATAAGTATCATTTACAACATAAAGAACTAGGAGTAGAACATCTAGTTAGTAAGGTACCTATTAAACAAGTGCCTTTAAGTAGCATATTAACTGCTTACAAAGTAAGAAGTATAGCTCTATTAAAAATTGATACTGAGGGGTGTGATTGTGATATCTTATTTACATTAATTATATATTTAAAAGATAAAAATAATGAGTACTATCCTAAAACAATATTATTTGAGAGTAATGAGATAGCAGATCAAAATAAAGTTATAAAAGTAATAAGGCTATACAAACAACTAGGATATAAAGTGAAGTATACTGGTAAAGACACTAAACTAGTTAAAGAAAGCTAATATGATTTCTAAAAATATTATGCCAGAAACTTGTGATAACGATTGGTTTTATGTACATGACAAAGATAAGTCTATTAGTAGTCAGATAGTATATAGAAACAAATATGGTTATATACTAAATGTTTCTAAAATTTACACTAACAGTATTTATTTTGGAATATCAATACAGCTTGTAGATACTAAAAATAAACTTTATACTATGGTTAAGTGTAAAGATAGAGATATAACAGAAGAACAAGCAAATAATAAAGATTACTTTTTAGATATATGGGCAGAAGAGCTATTAGATCAAATTTCCCCAAAAGGTGAGAATAATATATTTAATAGTGTTGCTACTTTTACTAAGCAAGACTATGCTTTTGCTAATATAAATAATAGTAATGTTAGCGTAACTTTTGGCTACGTAGATAATGTTTATAGATTTACTAACATAGTAGTTGGAGATATTGCTAGTAGAGGTATATACTCTGTTAAGGATATTAGTAAAAAACCTGTTAAAGTTTGTATACCTATAGGTAGTGTACCAACCAAGGAACAGGTAGTAAACTTATATAATGATACTAAAATATCTTTAAGTAACGTTTGGACTTACGTAAACACGCAGTATTCAGACATAAAAATATATAGAGATAAAACAAAGGAACTAATTTAATGAGCATTTACAGAGCTAGAGCTATGTGCCCTTGTTGTTCCTCTGAAGAAGAAGTATGGTTTTACAATGGTAAAATTAAACCTGTTAGCCTAATTCACTGTGATAGTTGCAAAAATCTATATGATCCCGCCGACTTTATACTATGTCTACTAGACCTCAGACAAAATACTACCTTATCTAGTACTGTAGTAGTCAATACTGTATCCTTATAATTGCATACTTCGTTGTTTTTATATATATTAATAATATAGAAACAAGGAGAATGATAATGGGTAAAAAGAAAAGCAAATCACAGGGTAATATCTCTCTAGGAGTACACTCTAATGTAGCAAGTAATATTAAAAACGCTGTGCGTAAAGCTTACTTAGGTAGTGCAGATCGTATCATTAATCAGATGAGAGCACATCATCTTGGTAAAAACGTGATGGTTACTATGCCTAATCCTAATAAAAATGAGACTAATCGTCGCTTTATTAGAGTCCCTGCTTCTATCGCTTGGGGTAAACCAAAAGCAGGCGGATACTCTAACAAATGAATAAAAAAGTACTGCAAGATCACAATAAATGGCTGGTCAGCATGGGAGTTAGTACAGCTAAACCTAAACGTCCTAAGCAGGGTATATACAAAATACCTGACTATAAAAAAGG
>Ga0114995_10000139_pt1 | contig 45123 bp, 43 predicted proteins | sample ArcticOcean_MG_C_11_FD_87038 | JGI IMG/M metagenome (GOLD analysis project Ga0114995, IMG submission 87038) | Marine microbial communities from western Arctic Ocean - ArcticOcean_MG_CB2_154 | ecosystem: Environmental > Aquatic > Marine > Oceanic | place: Arctic Ocean: Canada Basin | collected... | reverse complement strand
GTGGGGACTATATGTTTTTCTGCTCAGTACCAGGGCACTCCTACAGCATGCGAGGTGTTTTTGTGGTTCAGCAATAGCTTAAAAGTATAAGTTAGATATTTAAAAGCCACGTATACGTGGCTTTTTTTGGCTAAATTAAACTTACCTCTCAACAAAGGTGTGCTATATAACTTACTCCCCCGTAGGGCTTTTAATGACAACCCTCAAACTACCTTAAAATCTTTCAGATAAAGTAGGAATAATATGCTAGCTAACTAGCTCACGACTAACTCATGGGGATAAAACCCTGGTTCCTGTTAGGGTGGGCAGGGGCTTATACGATGACTAAACCCAAATCGCATTAATTCAGTATTAAATGTGATTAAGAGAGAGGGTATCTATAAACCGATACCCATATTTAATTCAATTATCAATGTAAGCTAATTGATGGTTAATGTTTTGACAGCTACGGTTCTGATTACGACCAATGTTAAATGTACGCGTTCGGCGCATATGGTGAATTATCTGACGCATCGGGTATTTAACCTGGTCTATCTGACTGTATAATTTGCACCCTAAGGAGATTCTCATGTCATTATTAAATTCTTTACCCGAAAATTCTGGAATTATTATTTGTGGCCATGGAAGCAGAGCCAAAATCGCTGAAGAAGAGTTCAGTCTGCTGGCTACTGGCTTACGCGCTAGGTTCCCCAACCTAGAGGTTGAATATGGATTTTTAGAATATTCATCACCCAATATTCATATGGCGTTGGACCGTTTGATAGCAAAAGGTATTACTAATATTTATGCGGTGCCGGGTATGTTGTTTTCAGCTACCCATGCACAAAATGACATCCCGTCAGTATTAATTACTTATATGCAGAAAAATCCTGCGCTTACCATTAAATATGGTCAAGAGCTTGGCTTACATGACGAAATGATCATGGCCTTTCAACATAGAATTATGGAAGCTGTTAACCTAGTTGAAATGCCAAAACCTGGTGATTTATACGACACTATGCTGGTGGTAGTTGGTAGGGGTACGTCTGTTGCACTCGCTAACGCAGAGGTTACCAAACTAACCCGCATTGTGGCAGAAAATATGGGTTTTGGTTGGTGCGAAACAGTCTACTCTGGCGTCACTTTCCCCTCAGTTGGTAGGGGTTTAGAAATGGCATTGAAACTTGGGTTTAAGAAAATAGTAGTGGCCCCGTATTTTCTTTTTTCAGGCAAGTTAATTGGTCGTATTCACGCTTATATAGACAAGGTTGCTGTTGATCATCCCGACGTTAGCTTCCATGTGGCGGATTACCTGCGTGATCAGTCTCATGTAATCAATACCTTTGCTGAGAGAATTGAAGAAACAGTGTCTCAATCTGCTGTGAACGATGGTCTTATGGAAAAGTTTCAATCTAGATTGGCTGCTGGTGAAGTTACAGTTCATCATCATCATGCCGAATTTCAGCCAGAGGTTGAAGCTGATTCAGAAGCTCATGCGCACAGCCACGATCAAGGGCATGGCCATAGTCATGGGCACGGACATTCTCACCAAAAGGCTGAAGGGCATAGCCATTCTGGACATGGGCATAGCCATGCACCTTACCGGCACATTGCTCATCCGCATGGGCCTAGAACAATGATTGATGAAAATGTTTGTTGTTGTTTCATGAGCCAGTTCCCTCAAGCTGTCGTTGATGAGGAGCGTGCCTTTAGGTTGGCATTAGGTAAAAAAGTTGTTGATCAAACCCCTCAATGCAAGGTGAAGTAGTAACCGCTTGAGCGCACAAGCTATTGGTGGTGGGCACAGTGGCAGAAGCAGCAGCAATGGCTGCATATGAACTAAAGCCCACTGTGCCACAGAGGGCTTTAGTTCATGTCTTCGATACCAGTAGAACATAGCCTTTGAAAGTGGTTAGGCAACTCATTTTGTTGAGTGGGCTATATAAGCAGCGCACACCCAATTTCAAGCACTTAAAAGGTGTAAATCACGCCTCTTTCTGATACATCAAGTCCCAAACCCCATGTCCCTTTCCTTCGCCACGGCGTTGGAACTTAGTGCTAGGGCGATAGTCGGGCTGTGGTGAGTATTCGTTGGCACCTGCTTGGTTACTGTAGCCTTCGGCCGGCTCCATTACTTCCATCATGTGCTCTGCGTAAGGCTGCCAATCTGTGGCCATGTGAAATACGCCACCTATGGAAAGCTTTTGGCGAATGTCTTGGGCAAAACTTGGCTGAACTATTCGACGCTTGTTGTGCTTTTTTTTGTGCCATGGGTCTGGAAAAAACAGCTGTACGCCACCTAAGCTACCATCTTGAATACACTGTGCCATCACTTCAATGGCGTCATCACAAAATACGCGCACATTGCTTAGCTCTTGGATAGCAAGGTTGTTAAGTAACCGGCCAACTCCTGGGCGGTGAACTTCTATGCCAATGTAGTTGTTCTCTGGCATGGTGGCAGCCATGGTAGAAAGAGAATCGCCCATACCAAAACCAATTTCCATAATCACTGGATGGTTATTACCAAATATGTCTGAAAAATCTAAAGCCCCCTGATTAAGGTCTAAGCCATAGCGCACCCAGTAGTGTTCTAGGGCGTGTTCTTGAGATGGAGTCATGCGGCCAGCACGTTTTACAAAACTACGAATGCGGCGAGGGTTTTCAACATCGAAAATTTCTGAGGTGTTCGAGGTTGAAGGAAAGTTGGCATCAGAAGGTATATCAGAAGTCATAAAAGTAAATCTTAATAAATATGGAACAGCTTAGTGCCTATTTTACCTATTACTGATCAATAAATCAGCATGAGGATGGGACCTATCGTTACTTTGCTATCTTGCCTATTTATCTTTACCGCCCTTGGTCCATCTCTCACACACACGGCAAAGCAATTTGGTACACTAGAACACATATTCAAGTTCACCTAGTTATTAAAAGCTATCGAAAAGTTATTGAAGTCTATGACCACTATCCGCATCGCCACACGTGAAAGCCAACTTGCCCTTTGGCAGGCTTATTTTATTAAAGCCGAACTAGAACGTCATCATCCTGGAATCGTTGTAGAGATTTTAGGAATGAAGACTAAAGGCGACAAAATTCTAGATGTGCCGTTAGCAAAGGTGGGCGGTAAAGGCTTGTTTGTTAAAGAGCTAGAACAGGCGATGCTAGAAGATAGAGCAGACATTGCTGTGCATTCCATGAAAGATGTACCGATGGAGTTTCCAGAAGGTTTGGGCTTGTCTGTGATCTGTGAGCGTGAAGACCCTAGCGATGCGTTCGTGAGCAATCACTACAATAACTTAGATGAACTACCCCAAGGTGCAAAGGTAGGCACGTCTAGCTTACGCCGTCAGTTACAAATTAAAGCCTTACGCCCAGATCTTCAGCTATTGGATTTACGGGGCAACGTAAATACTCGTTTAGCCAAGTTAGATGCTGGCCTATATGACGCCATAATCCTTGCCAGTGCTGGTTTAATGCGCCTAGATTTTCATGATCGCATTAAATCACGCTTAACCGACGAGCAGTGTTTGCCGGCTGGAGGGCAAGGCGCAGTGGGTGTGGAGTGTCGTTTGTCTGATGCTGCCACTATGGCCTTGTTAGCGCCATTGCATCACGCAGACACGGCTGACCGAGTAATGGCTGAGCGAGCTCTAAATAAGCACTTGGAGGGTGGCTGTCAGGTACCTATAGCATGTTTTGCCGAATTAGAAGGCGACCAACTGTGGTTGCGTGGTTTAGTGGGCGAAGTGGACGGTAGCCGTGTATTGACTACCGAAATTAGAGGCTCACGCGAAGATGCAGAAAGCCTAGGTATTGCTGCTGCAGAAGACTTATTGGCACAGGGTGCGGGTGAAATTCTAAAAGCCATTTACGGCGCCAGCAACTAATTCAGCAAATTACTAATGGCAAAGCAATGACAGGCATGAGAGTTTTGGTTACCAGACCTATTGCGCAAGCACAGGCTATGATCGAGCTGTTGCGGGAGCATGGGTTTGAGGTGCAACACCAGCCTTGTTTGGCTATTGTTCCTGTAGAACCTCAATCTGAGGATGGCCTGCAAAGTAAACAGTGGGCCATGGATCTGGACACCTTTGATCATGTGATTGTGATCAGCACCAATGCAGCGCAGTATTGGCTAGACCTAGTGCATGACTATTGGCCTCAGTGGCCCTTAGGTGTGCGCTGGTGGGCTATGGGTGAAACTACACAGGCTCAGTTAGTAGCGGCAGATATTGATGCAGGCAGGCCTAATACGGGTGACACAAGTGAAGCGCTGCTGGCGGATTTATTGCCCCAAATTAAAAGCCACGATAAAGTATTAATAGTGCGCGGTTGTGGTGGTAGAGAAACGTTATCAGATGCATTGGTAGCAGCTGGAGCTAAGGTGGATTATGCTCAATGCTACCAGCGCAAGGTGCCCAACATTAGCTCTGAGCAATTATCGAGTTTGGACAGATTTGCTCCGCAAGCGGTAATTTTACAAAGTGGTGAAACGCTAGGTAATTTTGACCTACTATTAAGTAATCAACATTGGTGCCACAAACAACACACAGTATTAGTATTGCCTAGTGCAAGAGTGGCATCTCAGGCTGAAACTTTAGGCTATCGCACATTGCTTATTAGCAGTAGTGCTAGCAATCAATCTATGTGCGATACTTTGTTACAGAAAATACAACAAGAAGCGCCTACGTAAACTGAAAAAATGGTTATAAGGCGTGGTGATAACAGGCCTATTAGGCCTTTTGAAAAGGATGCTGAAACAGTGACAGAACACCAGAATAAAGCCAACGACAACACGCCTGAAAATGCGGCACTCCAACCTCCATCCAATACCAAAGCGTCCAAGGTTTCTAAGCCTGCAGATCGCGCCAGTGCGGCAAAATCAAAGCTACCGAGTGGTTCTTCAAAGTCCACACAAGGCTTGTTATGGTTGTTGGTGTTATTATTAATTGTTGCAGTAGCTGGCTTAGGCTATGGACAATGGCAGGCGCAGACTCAAGCAGCAGCCCTTACTAAAGACCAAAGTGGTCAATCTAAAAATTTACAGCAGTGGCAGCAGCAACAGGAAACCTTGTCACAAAAAATAGATGACTTAAACGTTGCAAACAGTGCCATCCAGCAGGCTATCACTACCCAGCAGGCAGACTTTACCAATAACCAACAGCGCATGGATGAAGCCTTAGTTACTGCTTTAGAGTCTATGGCTAAAACCCAATTAGACCAAGGTAAGGTATTGCCTCAGTGGAAGTTGGCAGAAGCGGAATACTTGTTGCGTCTGGCCAGCCAGCGTTTAGCTATGGAGCAAGCTAGCGAGTCTGCAATTGCTTTGCTTAAGGCTGCAGACATTATTGTTAGAGATAGTGAGCAAGTAGGTACATATGGCATTAGGCGCGCAATCGCTGAAGACCTAGCAGCCCTTACTACTGTGCCTAGTGTAGATGTAGAAGGCGTATATGCTCAGCTTTCTGCGCTTTCCAGTTTGGCTGCCCAACTTACCTTTATTCCACCTCGTAGCGAGTCTCTCAGTAAGCTGGCGGCCGCCGATATAACACCTCAAGCTAGCAGTGCAACGATCTCTGAGGCCGCACCAGCAGCAGTATTGAATTGGACTGATACTCTTTGGCAAGGTACTAAAGACGTGGGTGCTAATGTATGGGGAGAGTTAAAGCAGTTGGTTAAGGTGCAGTCTCGTACACAAGGAGATCAGCAATTACTTACCCCTGCAGCAGAGCTGTTGGTACGTATGCGTATTGAAATGGCGCTAAGCCAAACACAAGTGGCACTTTTACGCCGTCAACAAACCATTTATGACCAATCATTGGTGGGTGTAAAGCAACTGTTGTCTCAATATTATCGCTCAGGTGATGATGTTGCCCAAGCAATGCATGCTCAAATTGATGCTCTGGATGACGTAAAGGTATTGACGAATATGCCCAATATCAGTGGTTCTTTGGTGACCCTGCAAGGCTTTATCGCTACATTGCATGAAAGTCCAACAGAGCCATTGGTGGGAGAATAAACCATGCGTTTCTTAATTTTGGTTATTATATCGGTATTGCTCGCGGGTGCTGGGCTAGGCACGTTAATCAATGTAGACCCAGGTTATGTAATATTGGCATGGGGTGATACCAGCCTAGAAATGAGCATTTGGGTGTTATTGGCAGGCATTTTTTTGGTGTTTGTGGCGATGTCTTTGAGCTTGCGCTTTATTGTGTCGTTAAATTTACCCTTTAGAGTGCTTGGTAACTGGCAAGAGACCAGCCGTATAAAGCGTATGCAGTTACAAACTCGCCACGGCTTGTTGGCCTTGGCGGATGGTCAAAATGTACGCGCAGAAAAAAAGTTTGCAGAACTTGCACCTACTACAAGCCAGCCTATTGTAGTGCTTCCAGCCCTAGCAACTGCTATGGGTAGGCAAGGAAAAATAGCCGAAGCACGGCAGATATTAAATAAATTGGTAGTAGAGTTTCCAGGTGCTCAGCAGCTTGTGCATTTGAAGCTTGCCGAAATTGCTTTGTATCAAGGCGATGATGAATCTGCACTTAAGTCATTGCAAAGCCTGCACCAGCTTAATCCTCTCCATGCAGAAACTAATCAAATGTTGCTGGATTTGTTGCAGCGCCTACAAATGTGGCCACAACTTATTAGTTTATTGCAGGTGGTAGAAAGTAATAACCAGCTTAGTGAAGACCAATTAGCGCAACAGCAGCAATTAGCTTACGGGCGAGCCTTTGATGCAAGCCGCAGGCAAGATGGCAGCGCTGCCCAGAGTAGCCTAGACGAACTACAAGTGCTGTGGAATAAAGCCCCCAAAAACATTACTAGCCACGGGCCAAGTATTGTCACTTACGCCAAAGCAATGGCGCGTATTGAAGGTGAGCCTGCCATTAAGACGGCAGCGTTTATAGAGAAAATTCTTAAAGTACAGTGGTTAGATGAACTGGTACTAGAGTATGCACATTTACCGTTAACGGACTTGCAAAAGAGCTTAACTAAGGCTGAAGCTTGGCAAGCTAATGCGAAGGGCAGTGCAGCGTTACAGCTCACATTAGGGCGCCTATGTAGGCGTTTGGAGTTGTGGGGTAAAGCACAAGATTATTTGCAGGCCAGTATTACCTTGCAGGCAAGTAAAGAAGCGCATGCTGAAATGGCGCGGTTACAGCATAAAATGGGCCATATTGCTGTGGCTATAGAGCATTATCGCCTAGCCAGCGTATTTTAACGTTGACACTTGGCCCAGCTTGATACAGACTGTCGTTAACCCAGAAAGACCCCCTGTCTCATCGGCTGGGAATGAATCCGGCTAACGTAGCCTACGACCCCACTAATCTTAATTATCCCCCTGGCGCACACTGGCGCCCCTGTACTTATGAATCTAACTGAATTAAAAACGAAAACTATGCCAGAACTCGTCGAGATTGCCCAAAATATGGGTCTCGATAACATTGCCCGATCGCGTAAACAAGAGTGCATTTTTAGCATTCTTAAACGTCATGCAAAAAGCGGTGAAGACATCTTCGGCGAAGGTGTGTTGGAAATTTTGCAAGACGGTTTCGGGTTCTTGCGCTCAGCAGATGCTTCTTATTTAGCAGGGCCCGATGACATTTACGTGTCTCCAAGCCAAATCCGACGCTTTAGCCTACGTACAGGCGACAGCATTGAAGGCAAGATTCGCCCACCTAAAGACGGTGAACGTTATTTTGCATTGCTTAAAGTCAGTAACATTAACTACGGACCTCCAGAGCAAGCTAAGCATAAGGTGTTGTTCGAAAACCTAACACCTTTGTTCCCAACAGAACGCTTAACCATGGAGCTAGGTAATGGCTCTAAGGAAGATTTAACTGCCCGTGTGATCGACTTAACCGCACCAATGGGTAAAGGACAGCGAGCTTTGATTGTGTCTCCGCCAAAAGCGGGTAAAACGTTGATGTTGCAAAATATCGCACACTCAATCACTCGTAACAATCCAGATTGTCATTTGATTGTATTACTAATTGACGAACGTCCAGAAGAAGTAACAGACATGAAACGCTCGGTGCGTGGAGAAGTGGTTGCTAGTACGTTTGATGAGCCACCTTCACGCCACGTTCAAGTGGCAGAAATGGTGGTAGAAAAAGCCAAGCGTTTGGTGGAGCACAAAAAAGACGTGGTTATTTTGTTAGACTCCATTACTCGTTTGGCCCGTGCTTACAATACTGTTATCCCTTCCTCTGGCAAGGTATTAACAGGTGGTGTTGACGCCCATGCACTAGAACGCCCTAAGCGCTTCTTTGGTGCTGCTCGTAACATTGAAGAAGGTGGCAGCTTAACCATTATTGCAACGGCTCTAACCGAAACTGGCTCTAAGATGGATGAAGTGATCTTTGAAGAATTTAAGGGCACAGGTAACTCAGAAGTTCACTTGGATCGTAAGATCTCTGAGCGTCGTGTATTCCCTGCTATCAATATCCGTAAGTCATCTACTCGTCGTGAAGAGTTACTGACCCGTGATGACGAATTGCAACGTATGTGGATTTTACGTAAGTTGTTAGACCCTATGGAAGATGGCCAAGCTACTGAGTTTTTATTGGACAAGCTTAAAGGCGCTAAGACCAACGAAGAGTTCTTCATGTCTATGAAGCGTCAGTAGCTAATATTAGCAGCCAGCGTAAGCAGCACTAGAAACTAACAGATGTAATTGAGGCCGCGTAGGTTATGACAGTGAAATATAAAGACCTACGTGATTTTATTGCCATGTTAGAGGCTCAAGGTGAGCTTAAGCGTATTACAGTAGAGGTGGATCCACACCTTGAAATGACCGAAATCTGTGACCGAACATTGCGCGCAGAAGGCCCTGCTTTATTATTTGAAAATCCTAAAGGTTACGACACCCCCGTATTAGCTAACTTGTTTGGTACCCCTAAGCGAGTAGCCCTTGGTATGGGTGCCGAAAGTGTAGAAAAATTACGTGATGTAGGCCACCTTTTAGCATCTTTAAAAGAGCCAGAGCCACCAAAAGGCTTTAAAGATGCCTTAGGCAAACTGCCTCTTTATAAACAAGTGCTGAACATGAGCCCTAAGCGCATCAGTAAGCCTCCATGCCAGCAATATGTGATGCGTGGTGACGAAGTAGACCTTTCTAAATTACCTATTCAAACCTGTTGGCCAGAAGACGCAGCGCCGTTAATCACATGGCCTTTGGTGATTACCCGTGGGCCTAATAAACAGCGCCAAAACCTAGGTATATACCGCCAACAAGTGATCGGCAAAAATCGGTTGATCATGCGCTGGTTGTCTCATCGTGGCGGTGCTTTAGATTTTCGTGAGTGGCAAATTGCTCACCCCGGTGAAAACTTCCCAGTATCTGTAGCCTTAGGGGCAGACCCTGCCACTATTTTAGGTGCAGTAACGCCAGTGCCAGACAGCTTGAGCGAATACGCCTTTGCTGGGCTGTTACGTGGATGTAAGACAGAAGTAGCTAGCTGCCTAACTAATGACTTACAAGTGCCTGCCAGTGCCGAATACATTTTAGAAGGCCATATAGCCCCGGATGATATGGCAGACGAAGGCCCGTTTGGTGATCACACGGGTTATTACAACGAAGTAGATAGCTTTCCAGTGTTTACCGTAACGTGTATTACCCACCGCAAAGACCCTATATATCACAGTACCTACACTGGCCGTCCACCTGATGAGCCTGCAGTGCTGGGTGTGGCGCTAAACGAAGTGTTTATTCCTTTGTTGCAAAAACAATTTCCAGAAATCACAGACTTTTACCTGCCGCCAGAAGGTTGCTCCTACCGTATGGCTATAGTAACCATGAAGAAGCAATATCCTGGCCATGCTAAGCGAGTAATGATGGGAGTTTGGTCATTTTTACGACAGTTCATGTACACCAAGTTCGTAATTGTTACCGATGACGATGTCAATGCTCGTGATTGGAAAGATGTGATCTGGGCTATCACCACCCGTATGGACCCAGCACGAGACACTATGCTGGTAGAAAATACCCCTATAGATTATTTAGACTTTGCTTCACCTGTCTCTGGCTTAGGCTCTAAAATGGGCATGGACGCCACTAATAAATGGGAAGGCGAGACCACTCGTGAGTGGGGCCGTACCATTACTATGGACGAGTCTGTTAAGCAGCGTGTAGATGAGCTTTGGGATGAGCTAGGCATTATGTCTAGCGATACTGAGCGTTAACTAGACTATAAACCCTCAAATAATCGAGTAGTTTTTTTGCCCAGCTTGCATGTTCTTACATCGTGTAATAATATTCGTTAACGAACATTAATGCTGCGCATAAGCTCGCTTAAACAAGATACACCTATACGATGTGAAGCTTTACGTCGTGAGCTGTCAAAATGTCCAAGGTGTGCTGTCCTGGGGTTTGATCAGTATAGAGATCATCTGCTTGGCTGATATGACCTAAGCGAGCAAGGGCTGTGCGGTCAAATTTAGAATTGTCGGCAGAGAGGATGAGTTTGCTTGAGTTTTTAATAATGCTTTGTGCCACGCGCACTTCGCGGTAGTCGTAGTCGAGTAAGGATCCGTCTTCGTGAATGGCGCTAATACCGATAATGCCAAAATCCATTTTAAACTGGTTAATAAAGTCAGAGGTTTGTTCTCCTACAATGCCGCCATCACGGCTGCGAACTTGCCCTCCAGCAATAATAACATTGAAGTCTTTCTTGGGTAATAAAATAGCCGCCACATGAAGGTTGTTGGTAACGATTTGAAGCTCTTCATGATGTAATAAAGCACGAGCAATAGCCTCGGTGGTAGTGCCAATATTAATAAACAAAGACGCGCCATTGGGGATGCTGCGGGCTACTTTTTCGGCGATACGATTTTTAGCCTCCATATTGAAGCTTAAGCGGTCGCTATAATCACTGTTTTTTGTGCTGGAGCTGCTACTAGCACCACCATGATGGCGGCGTACATGACCTAAATTGGCGAGCTGATTTAAGTCTCTGCGAATGGTTTGTGGCGTCACCATAAAGTGGCTGGTAAGTTGTTCTATGTTTGCAAAGCCACGTCGATTGACAAAATCTATAATAAGTTCATGACGACGTACTTGGGACATGGGTGCTTCCTAGCTTGGGTGAAAGATTGACTATACGGTAGTATATTTTACAGGTTTACAATAACAGGTATGTAAATGAAACAATACATTTTAACTATTGACCAAGGCACAACTAGCTCTCGGTGCATTATTTTTGCGAAAGATGGCAGTGTAGTGAGCTCGGCCCAGTATGAATTCAAACAGCACTATCCAAATAACGGTTGGGTTGAGCATGCCCCACAAGATATTTTAGATACGGTTGTAAAGGCGTGCCGACAATGTTTAGCGGATAGTGGTTTACAGGCTGAACAAATTACCTGTGTTGGTATTACTAACCAACGTGAAACGACGTTAGTGTGGGACCATAAGACGGGTGAGGCCATTTACCCAGCTATTGTCTGGCAAGACCGTCGTACAGCACAAGTGTGCCAAGAGCTAAAACAAGCTGGACATGAAGAACTGGTGACTGCACGTACGGGGTTATTGTTAGACCCTTACTTTTCGGCCACTAAGTTGAGTTGGATTTTAGATCATGTGCAAGGTAGCCGTGAGCGAGCAGAAGCGGGGGAGCTTCTGTTTGGTACTGTGGATACTTACCTTATGTGGCATTTAAGCCAAGGTCAGATTTATGCTACAGATGCCTCTAATGCGTCGCGCACTTTATTGTTTAACATACATGAGCAATGCTGGGATAACACCTTGTTAGAGATTTTCAAGATTCCTGCAATAATGTTACCCGAAGTAAAAGACAGTGCTGCTAATTTCGGTTTTATGGGTGACCATATTTTGGGTCACAAATTACCAATTCTAGGTGTGGCAGGCGATCAACAGGCAGCGCTCTTTGGGCAAGCCTGCTTTGAGCCAGGTATGGCTAAGAGCACATACGGCACAGGCTGTTTTTTGATGCTAAACACGGGTGACAAACCTTTGGCTTCAAGTAGTCGGCTACTCACCACGGTGGCATATCGTTTGAATAATAAACCTGTGTATGCAATCGAAGGCAGTATTTTTGTCGCTGGTGCAGCCATTCAGTGGCTTAGGGATGGCCTCAAGTTGATTAGTGAGGCCAGTGAAGTAGAGCGTTTGGCAGAAGAAACACCGATTGATCATGGCGTCTATATGGTGCCTGCGTTCACTGGGCTTGGCGCGCCCTATTGGGACCCTGACGCGCGGGGCGGTATCTTCGGCCTCACCCGCGATACAGGCATTAAGGAAATCGTTAGTGCAGGCTTACAGTCGGTATGTTATCAAACCAAAGACCTACAAAAAGCCATGGAGCAAGATGGCCTTAGGCCCAAAGTGCTTAGGGTAGATGGGGGTATGGCGGTAAACGATTGGTTCTTATCTCACTTAGCTAATATCTTAGGTGCAGAAGTGGATCGGCCCACGTGTGTGGAGACTAGTGCTATGGGTGCTGCCTATTTAGCTGGATTACAGGCGAAGGTTTATTCATCCTTGGATGAAATAGCGAGCATGTGGCAGTGTGATCAACGCTTTTCACCTAAAATTGATAAACAGTTCCGTGATCAATTGTACGAGGGCTGGTTGGTCGCAGTGTCTAAAATTCAAACCAATGCTAGTGAAGGCTAACATCAGGTTACTAAGCCAGTAAGCGCTGGATTGTAAATGTTCCTTTTTTAATGATTAAATTCGATTTTGTTCTTTTTTTTTCTATACTCGCCATGATAGGATGACAATTAAGTTCACAGCTGCTGCCAGAGCTTAAAAGAAGAACTTAAGAGAAGAGCTTCGTACAAAGGTCTTTTTAATTAAAAATGGAAGTGATAATCATGGATAGTGCCAGTAATATTAGAGATCTTATCGTCATTGGTGGTGGTATTAATGGCACAGGTATCACCCTAGATGCTGCAGGGCGTGGGCTTAGCGTACTTTTATGTGAACAAGGTGATTTGGCGTCAGCCACATCCTCCAATAGTAGTAAGCTCATCCACGGTGGGCTCAGGTATCTGGAACATTACGACTTCCGCCTTGTGCGAGAATCGTTAGCCGAACGAGAAGTGCTATTACGTAAGGCTCCCCACATTATAAGTCCAATGCGTTTTCGTATACCCCACAGGCCTCATTTACGACCCGCCTGGATGATCCGAGTCGGTTTGTTTCTTTATGACAATTTAAGTAAGCGAGTGACTCTCAAATCTTCAAAAGGCATAAAATTTGGGGTGGATAGCCCTCTTTTGCCACATATGAAACATGGTTTCGAATACTCAGATGGCTGGGTAGATGATGCTCGTTTAGTGGTACTTAATGCGGTAGGTGCTAAACAAAAAGGCGCCGATATTAGAACTCAAACTCGATGTGTGCAGATTAAGCGCGTTAATCGACTATGGCAAGTTACGCTAGAAAATGTAAACACCGGTGACCTTGAGCAAGTTTATGCAAGAGCCCTAGTTAATGCGGCAGGCCCTTGGGTGTCTAGTCTTTATGCAGACGCCATGCAAGCGCTGGCACCCAAACAGGTGCGTCTCATCAAAGGTAGTCACATTGTGGTACCTCGTATTCACGCAGAAGAAGAAGCTTACCTGCTGCAAAATGAAGATGGTAGAGTGGTGTTTGTTATTCCATTTGAAGGCAAGTTTTCACTTATTGGCACCACAGACATTGAGTATCAAGGGAACCCTTCTGACGTGGTGATCTCTCGGTCAGAAATTGACTACTTACTAGGTATAAGCAATGAGCACTTTAAGAATCAGTTAACTACGGAAGATGTTTACTGGAGCTATTCTGGCGTAAGGCCATTATTAGACGATGAGTCTGATTCAGCGCAAGCCGTTACCCGAGACTATACGTTTGAAGTTGAAGCGCCTGCAGACATGGCACCACTTTTGTCTGTGTTTGGAGGGAAGCTCACTACGTATAGAAAGCTGTCTGAACTGGCAGTGGATGCTTTGGTTGAGTATTTCGAACATGCAGGCCCTGCTTGGACTATACACGCTACCTTGCCAGGGGGTGATTTTAGTAACCAAGCTAGCTTTCAGGCTCAATTAAGTAGTAATTACCCTTGGCTACCCACGGAACTGTGTGCCCGCTATGTTAGATCTTATGGCACCTTGACCTATGAATTATTAAAAGATGCTAAGGTATTGGCCAATTTAGGGCAGCACTTTGGTGCGGGTCTATATGCCTTAGAAATTGATTATATGGTGTCCCAAGAATGGGCTTGTAATGTAGATGATATTTTGTGGCGGCGTAGTAAATTAGGGCTATCGTTAAGCGTTATGCAAAAAGCCGACGTGGCGGCTTATGTGCAAACGCTTAGGGCGATTAAAGGCGCTTAAGAGCTCATTGGTTTACTGAGCAATAGCGTCGCGAGGTGACACAGTAACTGAAATTTGGCTGCCACGCAGAGTGCCCCGTTCAATTTGAATAGTGGCTACACGGCTACCTTTTTCATAGGTTAACACTGAAGTTTCAGACTGTACTGCGGTGATACTGATCCAGCCATAGGTAGGCATGTTGGACAAATAGTACTCAAATGCCTGTACGGTATCTAACTTAGATTTTAATACAGCACGACCAATCCATTGTTCACCGGTGTTAAGTAACAAGGATTTGTCTACGTCTAGTTGGTCATTAGCAGAAATAGGGATGTCGGCGTAAGAGTTAGTAACGGCAGGGCTATTACCCGCTAAGGTTTTATCGCCAGTAGTTGGGATAGTGGTGGCAGGCATGGAGCAAGCGCTCAAAAATGCCAGCCCAAGTATTATGCTCGCAGATTTAATAGATTGATTCAACATGGCTCAAAAGTCCTTTTAGCGGGTCAACTTAACGAAATATTCTGCAAGTATAACTAAGGAAGGCTACGAAAACAGTATAATACCTATTATTAGTATAATTGTGGTGTGTTATGGCTGAGCAAGGCGCATGGAGTGCCATTCTTGTGCGGCCTTAAGGGTAAGGTTGCCATTAGGCATTAGCTCCAACGCTTTATGTAAGCGTTGTTCCGCTAAGTCTAAGTGTCCGCTTGCCATGTAACCTAAAGCTAATTGGGCATAGATGTCTGCAGCTAACTGCTGTTGCTCAGGTTCCATGGAGGTGTCAATACTACACGCAGTAAACCACGGCAGCGCCATGAAGGCGGCGACTAGTAAATTCCTTTTTTTCATCCTTAAAGCATAGTACACAAGTCACATATTGTTTGGATATAATAGGCTTCTGTGCTTAAGCCTATTGCCTTGTTTGGGATGATTTTGGTTAGTTTAGGGATAGTTTAGGGATAGTTACGATATGGGAGTGACCTTGTGAAAAATCTTTTATTGGCTATCAGTGATTATTTTGAACGCTTGCCAAATAAGCTGCGACCTTGGCGCTGGGGAATCATTGCCTTTGCGTTAGCCAGCACCCTTTTCATGGCCATAGGCAGCACCAAGTTTGTTATTGATATCACTGTAGACTCATGGTTTAGCGAAGACGACCCAGTATTACAAAGCTTAGATGAATTTCGTAATCAATTTGGTAGTGATGACGGATTATTCATAGTGTACGAGGCCAAAGATGGGGATGTGTTTTCTCCTGCATCTTTACGGTTAGTAGACCAACTTACAAACAACCTTAGCCATTGGCAAGACATACCTCAAAGTGAGCTAGATATAGCCGGGATTACTCCAGATCTGGCACTTAAACTTGATCACATTAAGCGAGTGCAATCACTCACCAATATACGCATACAAGTGAATTCTGGAGATACCTTAAGCTCTCCTAGATTGATCCAAAACTTGGTTATGGATGAAATTGAAACCGAGAAAGTTAAAGCTATTGCTATGGCCCAAAGTAATTTGCCATTGTTTTTGTTCTCTAAAAATCACCGATATGGCGCCATTATGGTGACGACAGATTTTGGGGCTATTCCCTTGACTGATTCGTCTGAAAAGGGCCTTGGAGTTAGTGCCAACGATTTAATGGCGGATGATGAATTTGAATTGGTGGGGGACTTTTCTGGTGATTTATCAACAGATTTTGATGCCACTGCCAGCCAAACTACAGTGCGTTTTGAAGACATGGATTCGGGACTGTACCTCACCTTTATGGAAGCGGTAAGTAGGTTGTACAAAAAACCTGAATTTCTGGATCAGTTTAATTTCTATCCTATAGGCAATGCGTCTATGGTAGAGCTGGCTGTAGATGACATGATGCAGGCAGGCATGTTGCTGTTAGGCATGGTGTTAGTAATTAATATTTTATTGTGGACGCTATTCCACTCTGCCAGCGCGGTATTGTGGCCGCAAATTGCCATTGGTATCAGTGCTTTATTTGTTGTAGGTACCCTGGGATGGTTAAGTTTAGAATCTAGTACGCTCATTAGCTTAACAGTAATGCTAATTGTTGCCGTAGGTGTGGCAGATTGTGTACACGTTATGAGCAGCTATGTGTACTTTAGGCGTAATGGCCATGACCATGAGCCTGCGTTATCTAAAGCCTACGGTAAAACTGGCTTACCTATATTACTCACCACTATTACCACCATGGCAGGTATGGGTGCATTAACCATTACTGGTATGGCGCAATTTGTAATGTTTGGTGTGACCTCTGCTGCGGGGGTATTTCTGGCGTTCTTGTACACCATATTTTTATTGCCGATTCTTATGGATTTATGGCACCCCATGCCTAAGGAAAAATCTAATATACCTAAGCTAGGCTGGCGCTTGTGGTTGTCTTACTTAGTGTGGCCTATGGCATTGTTGTTTAAATTGATGTGGTTATTGTTGTGGCCTGTGCGGTTTTTTTTACGGCGCAGTGGTTTGCAATGGTTACTTAGTGGTATCTGGTTACAGGGCTTATTGGATAAAATACCAGCCTTTGTGCAGCAATATAAGCACACGGTAAATTTTGCTTTTGTGGGTTTGTTTGTTGTGTGTTTGTACGGCGCCACACAGGTAAAAGTAGACTCCAATATTGCTGAACTATATCGTGAAGGCTCACCACTAAGAACAGCTTACACCATTGTTGATGAGCATATGATGGGTACAGGTAGCTTAGAGATTCTAGTGGATATGCAGCAGTCTGACGCCTTGATGCAGGCGGGTATATTACAAACCATGGATCGCCTTCAGCGGCATATAGAAAACGAATACAGCCAGCATGTTATTCGTACTAATTCCTTGGCCGACCTTGTAAAAGATACCCACGCCATCATGCAAGATGGCAGCGATGCTTACAAAACAATTCCTGATGATAGCCTGGCAGTTTCTCAACTGTTGTATCTGTTTAATAGTTCAAATCCAAATGAGCGGCGTGCCTTGGTGAATGATGATTACAGCCAAAGTCATATTAGTGTGCAACTTCGCAATGCCGGTTCTAGTGAGTATGCAGAGTTTTTTGAACGGGTACAGATTGATATAAAAGAGGCTTTTGCCGCTTATGAGCAACAATACCCCAACATGGATGTGCATGTTACTGGTACCTTGGCCATGTTGATGAGACTCATGGATGACATGAGTAACAACCAGTTTAAAAGTTTAGCTTTAGCCATGGTGCTTATATCAGGTTTGTTAGTACTTACTTTGGGTTCTGTTCAGGCAGGGCTGATGTCTATAATTCCTAATATGATTCCAGCCACCTTGGCATTTGGCCTAATGGGATTGATGGGAATACCGTTAGATACCGACACTTTAATGATTGCCCCATTGATCATAGGTATAGCCGTAGACGATACCATTCACTTTATTACACACTATCGAATGGCCTTGGCCAAACACAGTGACATGCGCATGGCGCTGGTAGACACCATTAAAGAAGTAGGTCAAGCGGTAACCTTTACCAGTTTAGTACTGGGCTGTGGTTTCTTTATGCTGAGCTTTAGTAATTACTTAGGCCTTGCCAAAGTGGGTGCGTTTGGTTCGTTGGCTATTTTTGTGGCTTTATTGTGCGACTTGCTGTTTTTCCCCGCGTTAATCATGGTATTTAAACCTAAATTTGGCCAACAAAATGTAACAGATAATTTAGATTTTAAAGGAATAAAATAATGCGATTTATCAACAAAGTGGTACTGCTCTGCCTTAGTTTATCGGTGATTGGTGTTGCTCAGGCACAAATGACTGCTCGTGAGCTAGTGCAAAAAATGGATGACAACCAATTACAAACTACCGACGCATCGTTCAATGTAATGCAGCTTACAACCTGCAAATATGGCACTAAAGATGGCAAGCTTAAATGTGTAGAAAAGCCCCGTATTAAAGTATTAGAAAGTGCCCAAATTAATATGGGTGACAATAATAAAGACACTAAATCCATTGCCATCATAGTAGAGCCCGCCAGTGAAAGGGGTATTGGCATGCTGAGCTATACCTATGATGCTAGTGATAAAGACAACGAGACTTGGCTCTATCTATCGGCCCTTGGAAAGGTGAAGCGTATTGCCTCTGGTAGCGATGATGAGGAGACCGAACCCACCAGTATGTTTGGTTCTGAGATAAGTACTGAAGACCAAGAAACAGGTAAGTTGGATGACTACACCTATACAGTTTTGCAGCGGGGCACCTACAAGGGTCGGCCAGTAGCGGTGATTGAATCTGTGCCTACACCCCAGCGTTTACAGCACACCCGTTACGGTAAAGTAAGAACATGGCTAGATACCGAACGCTTTGTAAGCCTAAAAATACAAATGTTTGATAAGCGTGGGAATGCTATTAAGCAGGTGTCGGTGGCGCAAGTGGAGAAAATTAATGGCATTTGGTTAGCGAGAAGCATGACCTTCAAAAATCTAGTAAGCCAACGCTTAACTAATATGAAAATAAAAGCCATTACCTTTGGGCTTAATATAGATGAAGGTTTTTTAACTCAACGGGCACTAACCGACCAAGCCTTTAGGCAAAGGCATCTGAAAATCCTTAGGGAGCAGGCGCAATAACCATGGGTATAGTTATGGGTATGGGAGCTTTAAAGAGGCTTCTAGTCTTGTGCCTGATTGGCCTATTGATTAGCGTATTGATTGGCATGCCTGCCCATGCAGGCGATGATCTGTTAAGCGAGGATGCACTTGGTGAAGTTTGGTTGAGCGAAGAGTTTGATGACGGTGAAGATTTATTTGCCGGTGAAGGTTTTTCGGCACTGGGCATCATAGCTGCACAAAATAAACCGTTGCAACTTAGTGTAGAACACATTTTGGCGGTTAATCCTAAAGCCAGTTATCGGCGCACTAATCACGTCACCGATGTGCGGGTATCAACGGAGACGTCCTTAGGCCTATTGGGCTATGCGCAGATAGAAGTAAAGGCTATGCAATATTGGAAAGGCTCACCAAACAAACCCGCTGTTGGTGACTTTAGCCTACTGGAAGTGCAGCAGGTGATGCTGCAATACAGCTTAGCTGAAAGCAGTATCAAACTAGGCCGCTATATACTCAGCTGGGGCGAAGTGGAAGGTGCTGGCGTGTTGGATGTGATTAACCCAGCACCAAACCTTATTAGTGGTGCTACGGGGTTTACACCTCAATGGCTACTAACGGGTAGTTATTATATGCCCTCGGCACAAGTGTCTGGATTTGTGGGTTTAGACCCCAGTGTAAGTGCACTACCAGGCGTGGTGTTAACCTCCAGCGTGGCAAAAGAGTGGGGTGTGAAATATGGCCACACAGGGGCAGGCAGTGATTGGGCGGTTTATGCAGCTCACATGGTGCCTAATAGCGCGGTGCTTAATTTAGCTACAGCCGCAGCTTCAACCACGGCCCCAACCACCGCGTCGGCCAAGGCTTACCAACTTATTGGTTATAGCTGGAACAAAGCTATTGACGACGATCTGGTTAAATTTGATGCGGCCTACAAGCGAGGCTTAGAGCATAACCTAGGTGTTACAGGTTTAATATTAGCTAATCGGTTAGATATGGCGGTTGGCCTAGAACTCAACCAGGGTGATCGGGAGTGGAGCGCTAGCATAACGGCGCAGCACTGGCTAGATTATCAATCCAGCTACCTTACACCTGCGTTGTCCCCAGTAGCGAGCAATCAAACAGACGTTACCTATAACCTAGGTGTGAATGATAGTTTTAACAATGATGAGCTCAGTTGGTCGCTCATGCATATAGGCACCCCTACTGGTTCTCTAAGGGCACTTACTGGCGTATTGACTTGGTCACCCACAGATCAGTGGCAAAGCAGTTTAAGCTACGCGGTGATGGCCGCAAAAAGCAATACCGCCTATGCGTTGCTAGATAGCGCTCAGCGCCTAACCTTTAAGGCCCGATTCAGTTATTAAAGAGGGTTTAGTTATTAACTGATTGAGCTGTTGGTTAATACTGGAACCATCAATAGCCAGATCAAACACGATGTCAAAATGGTTGCGGCCTGCCACTTCAAAGCACTGGCTATTAACGCCATCGCTGAGCAGTTGCTGGTGGTACTCTTTACTTTGGCGCTTAAACTCTTGGGTTTCGTTGCTACCATAGGCAATAATACAAGGTGGTAACCCTTGGTTGCTGTAAAGGCCTGGGCTTAGGTCTGTTGCATTTTCTTCGGTCAATTTTAGCGGGTTATTGACGTAAGTAGTCACCAGCGGACGTAGGTCGTACACGCCGCTGAGCAACACCGCACCAGAAATTGATTGGTTGCTAAGGCCATGTAAGTTTTGTTGCGACGCCTGTAATACCGAGGCGCAAAGGTGTCCTCCTGCAGAACTACCCGCAATAATCACTTTGTTACTATCAAAGCCCAGTTCCTGAGCTTGATTAATGAGCCAAGCCACGGCACGACAACACTGAGCAATCATTTCATTGATGCTAACTTCTGGCGCAAGGGTGTAGTCTATTACTGCTAGATTGGTGCCCTGTTCCACCAAGCCTGGTGCCATCATGCAAGATTCATTTTTACTCAATTCCTGCCAATAACCACCATGAATAAACACCACTAACGGGCCATTTTTTTTAGCTGGAAAGTAATCAAGCACTTCGTTTGAGCGATCACTACTATTGCTGGCGTAGGCAAGGTTGCTGTTATAAGTTAGTTGATCTTGAGCGGCCTTTGAATGGCTGATGTAATCATTGATATACACCATAAAATCATCAACACAGGAACTAGGAGAGTATTCTTGCTCTAGCTTTGCATGGCTCATATGTCGCCACGGCATTGGGAATCGTCGTCTCAAAAGGGCATCCTCAGTCTTGGTGTTGGCAGGGTGCGAGGCTTTAAGTAGCTTGTTGATACGCCGATGGCAATTGCCGCAGTCGCCTGCTACTCCAAGTACTACGCGCAATTTACGAAAGTCATCATGACCCTGAGCAATAGCTACATTTACAGCAGCTTGGTCTATATCAAAACAGGGGCAGATGACGGGATTACCGTTTGAAGAGGCGGTCACTTTGCGAGGGCCTTAATAGCATCACTCAAACCACTTAAAGTCATGGGATACATTCTGTCATCCACAAGCTGGCGAGTAAGGTCAATAGAGTGAGTATAACGCCAACGATCCTGCTCTACGGGGTTAAGCCATGCTACTTTGTCGAAGTGGGAGGTAAGTCGTTGCATCCACGCATGCCCAGGCTCTGTGTTCATGTGTTCTACACTGCCGTAAGGGCTGCTTATTTCGTAAGGCGACATAGATGCGTCGCCAACAAATATCACTTTGTAATCTCGCCCATAGGTATGAATGATATCGTATAAAGACGTGCGTTCATTTCCCCTTCGCATGTTGTTGCGCCAAAGGCTTTCGTACACAAAATTATGGAAGTAAAAGTGCTCTAAGTGTTTGAACTCAGTACGACAAGCCGCGAACAATTCTTCACATACTTTGATGTAAGGATCCATAGAGCCGCCAACATCTAGCATTAGTAATACTTTTACAGCGTTGTGGCGCTCTGGAACAAGCTTAATATCCAACATGCCGGCATTTTTGGCGGTAGCGCTGATAGTGTGATCTAAATCCAGTTCATCGGCTGCGCCAGTACGAGCAAATTGGCGTAATTTCCGTAACGCTACTTTAATGTTTCGCGTACCTAGCTGCACACTGTCATCAAGGTCTTTGAATTGGCGTTTTTCCCACACTTTGGCGGCACTCTTGTTGTGGCTTTCACCGCCTACACGAATACCTTCAGGATGATAACCGCTATGACCAAATGGAGAAGTGCCACCGGTACCAATCCACTTACTACCGCCTTGATGGCGTTTTTCTTGCTCTTTGAGGCGCTCTTTAAATGCGTCTAATAGTTCTTCTAAACCACCTAAAGACTTTATCTTGGCTTTTTCTGCATCGCTTAATTGCTTCATGAACTCTGAGCGCAGCCATTCTTCTGGAATGAGGGCGTTAAGCACATCTTCTAGGCTTTCAAGCTGCTTAAAATAAGCACCAAATACGCGATCAAACTTGTCGAAGTTAGACTCGTCTTTAATCAGGCAGAGTCGGGCAAGGTGATAAAAATCATCAATGTCTGCAAACGCTAGGTGTTGTTGCAGGGCTTCCAGCAACACCAAGTATTCGTTGATGGAAACAGGAATTTCTGCACGTTTTAACGTGTAAAAGAAGTTAACCAACATAGTGGGTTAACGCTGCTCTCTGCGGGACATAAACGCTAGCCGCTCAAGTAATTGAACGTCTTGCTCGTTTTTCAATAAAGCACCATAAAGTGGTGGAATAGCCTTGGTTCTATCGCGGTTGGCTAATAAATCTTCAGGGATTTCATCGGCCATAAGCAGCTTAAGCCAGTCGATTAATTCAGATGTAGATGGCTTTTTCTTCAGACCTGGAATGTCACGCACGTCAAAAAACATCTGCATGGCTTCGGCCACAAGGTTTTGGCTAATATCTGGGTAATGCACATCCACAATAGCTTTCATTGTGACTTTGTCGGGGAAGTTGATGTAATGAAAAAAGCAGCGGCGCAAAAAAGCATCGGGTAATTCTTTTTCATTATTACTGGTGATAATTACCACAGGGCGGTGCCTAGCTTGAACACGCTCACCGGTTTCGTAAACATGAAACTCCATTTTATCCAGCTCTACCAATAAGTCGTTAGGGAATTCGATGTCGGCCTTGTCGATTTCATCAATCAATAAAACTACGCGTTCATCGGCATCAAAGGCTTGCCATAGTTTACCTTTTTTAATGTAGTTGCTTACGTCGTTAACTTTCTCGTTGCCTAGTTGTGAATCACGCAAACGTGATACGGCATCGTATTCATACAGGCCTTGCTGGGCCTTGGTGGTGGATTTAACATGCCATTGCATTAGCGGCATGCCTAAAGCGGCTGCCACTTCTTCTGCTAGTAGGGTTTTACCGGTGCCAGGCTCTCCTTTAATAAGCAAAGGGCGCTGCAAGGTGACTGCTGCGTTAACGGCCATTTGTAAGTCTTTGGTGGCGACGTATTTTTCGGTACCGGTGAACTTCATAATTAAAACTCAAGCATATGACTAATGGGGCTATTTTGGCATGAATCGCAAAGCTAAGCAGTAATACTTGCCAGTCATCTCCTCACTTCTGTGCGAGGGTAAAATAATAGGGCTCTCATTAAGTTAGGTGATATAATCGGGTTATGAATGAAGCCACACCATCAAAAGCCACAGCACAGGTGTTTCCCCTAGAAACTGCACGTGCACCGGTAACTAATAAACAACCAGGAGAGCTGCGCAACTTCGCCTTTTTGTTGCAAGAAAACTTCTCCATGATGGCCCTCACTTCCGCTTTAGATGCCTTGCGAACGGCTAACCTGCTAAGTGAAGAAGACTTATACACCTTTCGGTTGGTGAGTTTAGATGGTGCTTCTGTATGTAGTGATTTGGGTTTTGCTGCCATGGCTGATCAAGCTTTAGGGGAGCTTAATTTTGACCACATGGACGCTTTTGTAATTTGTGGTGGTTTGCGTGTAGAGCTACAATCCGCGCCTCAGTTAATTAGATTTTTGCGCCAACCGGGTATACGCAAAAAGGCCTTAGGGTCTTTGTGGAACGGCGTGTTTGCGTTGGCGTACGCGGGTGTTATTGATGGCAAAATGTGTGCGGTTCACCGGGAAAACAGAGCCAGCTTTAGAGAAAGTTTTGCGGCTATAGATCTAAAAGACAAAGCGTATGTTATAGATAACCTGTGCTTTAGTTGTGCAGGTGGTAATAGTGCTTTGGATATGATGCTAGAACTCATGCTAGAGGCAAGAGGTAAGCCTTTTATACGTGGTATTTGCGATATTCTTACCTGTGACCGTATTAATGACGCTGGCGAACCAGCATTTCTAAGTGATCAGGCAGATACGCAATTACCGAAAAACCTTAAAGACATCATAGATTTAATGGAAAACAACATGGAAGAAATGTTGTCAGCTGAAGAAATAGCGTCTTTAGTAGGTATTACACGGCGTCAAATTGAGCGTCAGTTTCAGCGCTATTTAGGCATTACCCCCACACGGTATTATTTAGAGCTGCGTCTCAAGCGGTCCCACCAATTGCTTACCCAAACTCAGCTGAGCATGAGTGATATTTCACTGGCCTGCGGGTTTGTTTCTTACCCGCATTTCAGCAAATGCTATCGACAGTATTTCGAAGTCACACCGTCGCATACCCGTAGGCAATCATAGTTATTACTCCTGTCTGTTATAGGTAAGTCATCATGGATATTAGAAATTTCACCGAAAGCGATAGAGGCAATGTTGTTGCCCTGTGGAGTCAGTGTGACCTTACACGACCCTGGAACGATCCCAATAAGGATATTGACCGAAAAATGCTCTTCCAACCCGAGTTATTTTTTATTGGCACAGTAGAATCTAATGTAGTGGCCTCAGCCATGGCTGGCTATGATGGTCACAGGGGTTCTGTATTTTACCTCGCAGTGCATCCTAAATTTCAGGGCCTAGGCTATGGTCAAAAATTAATGGGGCATATTGAGAGTGTTCTGACTGACATAGGTTGTTGCAAGCTCAATATCGTTGTGCGAAGTACTAATGAGGCAGTATTAGGCTTTTATAATAATCTGGCCTATACCACTGATGATGTTGTCAGTTTAGGCAAAAGGCTAATCCCTGATGCACAAGCAGTCGATTAATATTCGCTCTCTGGACTTGACCATTAAGAGTAAGGCTTTGCCCCCATAAATCTATTAATAATAGCGCTCAAAGGGGCTTAGTGATCAATAAGTTGGTGTAAGTGATCAATACCCCAGTCGGTCATGTGGGGCCATGGATGCTGCGCTAATGTATTAATATGTACCGTAGCAACATTGGCAGCTCTGCCGGCTTCTAAATCAAATAAGTAATCGCCCACCATAACGCACTCGCTGGTTTTGGCGCTCCATTGATCCAACAATAAAAGTATCCCGGCAGGGTGAGGTTTAGGTTCGCAAGAATCTCTATCCAGGATATCAGCAGGAGTAAAAAAACCATCCAAATTGCAGATTTTAAGTGTATGTAAGGCTGCTGGCATCACATTGCGGGTTAGTATGCCTAAGTTTACGTCTCTCTTTTGCAGGTGCTCCAGTAGCTCAAATGCGCCGGGCATGGGTTTAGCTAAGCTAGCAAAGTGATACTCCATAGCGTTGATTTTGTCCCATAAGGGCGTGGCTTGCTCTGTGGGCATAGCTTGCACGGTATCCAAAATGTCGGCGTCTGGTGCCAGACCTAGCTCGCTTCTCATCATGGCAAAGTCGTGTACACCTATAGTTAATGTGCCGTCCATATCAAAAATCCAGTGTTTACTGGCCAAGATATTCTTATGTAGCGGGTTTAACGAGTCATTCATAGTATTAATTTCCAAGGTAGTTGGCCCTATTTAACAAATTTTTAAGGAAATAGGCTAGTTTTACTTTCCATTCTTTAGCCTTATGGGCCTCTGTGGTAAAGTTTAGCATTCATTTTTGGAGGAAAACTAATGGGTGCACAAGTTGCCGTTATCATGGGGTCTAAGAGCGACTGGCCATGCATGCAAGAAGCCACGCAAATTATGGATCGTTTGGGTGTTAGTTACGAAGTAGCAGTTGTTTCTGCTCATCGCACACCGGACAAACTCATGGAGTTTTCCTCCCAAGCTGCAGGCCGTGGTATTCAAGTGATTATTGCCGGTGCCGGTGGTGCTGCTCACTTGCCTGGTATGGTAGCTTCTAAAACACGCCTGCCTGTTCTGGGTGTGCCGGTACAGAGTAAAGCCTTAAGCGGTGTTGATAGCCTTTATTCTATTGTACAAATGCCTCGCGGCGTGGCTGTGGGGTGTATGGCCATAGGTGCTGCTGGGGCTTTTAATGCAGGCTTACTAGCTAGCCAAATGTTGGCTAACCAAGATGCTGACCTGGCCCAGCGTATTGAAGACTTCCGTACTGAACAAACTCAAACTATATTAGATAATCCCGATCCAAGGGAAGGTTAATTCAAACGTTATGAAGCCAGCAATAAAACGTGTGTGGGTATTGGGAGCAGGCCAGTTAGGAGCCATGCTTAAACATGCTGCTCAACCTTTGGGAGTGGATTTGCGTCCGGTGGACATTGAATTGGATGCCAATCTTCCGCTTGAAGATGACGAGGTAATTACCGCTGAGCGTGAACAGTGGCCATCTACCAAAGCCACAGACCAGCTGGCTGCTCACCCCAACTTTGTGAACCAAGACGTGTTTGGTTTGGTGGCTGATCGTGTTACCCAAAAGCAGTTGTTAGACCGATTGAATTTAGCCACTGCACCTTGGAAGTTAGTAGAAGATGAAGACACAGCTACTAGCCTGCACTCGCAATATGGTGAGCGGGTATTACTGAAGCAGCGCAGTGGTGGATTTGACGGCCGTGGCCAACATTGGCTAGTAGGCGGTGATCAAGCGAAGCAAGTCAGTGCTATACCCAAAGGTTGGCACAACAAGGTGATTGCAGAACAAGCCATTGCCTTCGATGAAGAAGTGTCGGTTGTTGGTGTGCGTAACCGTGCAGGAGAATGTCACTATTATCCGCTGGCGCTTAACCGTCATCAAGACGGTATTCTAACGGTCACTTTAGCGCCTTTAGAACGATTATTTGGTCTACAAGATGAAGCAGAAACCATGCTTGGAAAAGTAATGGATGAGCTTGATTATGTGGGTGTTATGGCCATGGAGTTGTTTAGAGTGGGTGAGCGCTTACTTATAAATGAGCTGGCGCCAAGAGTGCATAACAGTGGCCATTGGACTCAATCTGGTGCGAGTATCAGCCAGTTTGAATATCACGTGCGAGCAACGGCAGATCTGCCTCTTGCACCTGCTATTGTTAAGCATAACAGTGTAATGATTAACCTTATCGGAATAGACTACAATTTAGACTGGTTAGCTTTACCTGGCGCCGAAGTATTTTGGTATGGCAAGGAAGTGAGGCCGGTTCGTAAGGTTGGGCACATTAACTTCTCTATAGCTGACAAAGCACAGCTAATTAACTCTCTAAGGCTGCTTCAAGCAACCCTTACAGAATGGTATCAGCCCGCTCTAGATTGGGCTATAGATGAGCTGGAAAAGTAGTGGCGTGTATTCTCAGAGGCCTCAATAATAGAGATTACGGTGATGAATAAACGCCTCTATAACACAGACCAATACGGCATTTGAAACTACAGCCTATTGGCTTTAGGGGGTGCAGAATACAGTGCTCTAAACGAAGATGGACCTGCTCATTGAGCGTGTTGAGCAGGTGGTTGGGAAGAGGTCTCGTTAGTCTTGCATGCGTGTAAACTCTTTATTCAGTTCGTACTGCTTAGAGGTTACGTAACCTTCCATTGCGCCCACCCGGCTTAGCGCATTATCAATTCGTTCGCTGGCCTTGCGAAGGCGTGCGCTAGTGCTAGCGCTATATTTAAACATGGTTTTAGCTGCGTATTCATGCCGTTCTTCGTCGTATTCCATGTCTGGTGTTTGGTGTCTTGGGCGCTTTGCTATGACGAATGTGGCAAATATATACAGAATAATGGATAGGCCGCCAATGATAAAAAAACTGCCAACAAACAGTAGGCGAATTATCCAAGGCTCTACGTTGAGTTGTTCTGCTATACCACCGCAAACACCAGATAACTTTTTGTTAGTTCGGCTACGGTAAAGGTTTTTGTCCCAGCCCTGCTTTCGGCGCAGCTTGAAATTTTCCTGCTTTAGGCGGGATTTATTGTTCGATGTCATGACGGGCTCCTAGTGTTTTTATGAGAGTTTTGATGATGGTCTTTACTGCGCCAGCTGCCATGATCGGCGTCTAGGATTTGTTCTAGGGTGTCAATACGATTTGTGAGCTTATCAATATTGGAGAGCAGGTCATCCAACTGTTCCCGGTCACCTTGGACTAGCCCAGATTGGGCTTTGCCTGCGCTTCGGTAGTGTAGAGTGATCCAAATAGGCATCACGATGACAATAAATAGGATGGTGGGTACAAATAAAAAGTCCAGCATGGTTGCTCCTTAGGCCACTAGTCTGCTCGCGTACATGAGCTTGTTTAGGCTTGGTTAGTATTAGCCAAACTAGCCGCTTGACGTTTGGCCTTTAGTTTAACTAAAGCGTCGCTAATGCGCTCGTCTTCTTGCAGAGCATCAATTTGTGAAGCTAAATCACTCTCCTGGCCTAAGTCCATAGACTCTAGCTGGCCTTCTAAGTTGTCCATACGGCGCTCATACAGTTCAAACTTGGAAAATGCTTTGTCTAGCGCGCTGCGCTGAGTTTGCTGCTTTACGCGCATACGCTCGTGCACTGTCTTTTCTCGCACCATTAACGTTTTTTGCTTAGCTTTGGCATCGTTTAACTTGGCTTGTAGCTGGCTTACTTCTTCGCTTAAATGAGCGAGGTGTTCGTCGGCAGCGTCCAGCTCTGCACACATGTGTAAGGCTTCTTCAGACAGGTTTGCTTGTTCTTGAAGAGCGGCGCGAGCTAAATCTTCACGGTCTTTTTCTAAGGCTAGTGCGGCCTTGTCTTCCCATTCTTGGGCGTGGGCCTGAAGTTGTTCAAACTTGCGTAGTGCAGTTTTTTTGTCTGCAATAATGCGCGCCGAAGAGCTGCGAACTTCAACTAAGGTTTCTTCCATCTCTTGAATGATGAGGCGGATCATTTTCTTAGGGTCTTCTGCGCGATCTAACAAAGCGCTTAGGTTAGAGTTAATGATGTCGGTCATGCGGGAAAAAATACCCATAATTTTACTCCTTGTTTAAATGTTGCCTAGGTTGGATTTGAGATTAGTCGTAGGGTGCTAGCTTTGTTGGATTTCATGGATTTAGTATGTCTGGCGTTAGTTGTTTTTGTGTAGTCTATTTACTATTACAAGTATTGTGCCAGCATCATTAACTGCTTGTTTTATAGAGTATTATCATAAAATAGGGTATTTTATTATTGACTGATTTGGCCAAATGCACTAAATTATGGCTAATATAGATAATAAATTTGACTAATTATGAAAGAGCAAGCCGTTATTGGCACATCGCTGGCTTTAACTGAAGTATTGGAGCAAGTCTCAGCATTGGCAGAGATCGACCGACCTGTGCTGGTTTTGGGTGAGCGTGGTACAGGCAAGGAGCTTATTGCTCAGCGTTTGCATTTTTTGTCCCCTCGGTGGCAAAGAGACTTGGTAAAGGTTAATTGCGCAGCCCTTAATGACAATCTTTTGGAAAGTGAGTTATTTGGCCATCAAGTGGGTGCATTTACGGGAGCAACAAAAAACCATAAAGGCCGTTTTGAGCGAGCTGATGGTGGCACGCTTATGCTTGATGAACTGGGCACGATGTCTTTACGCCTACAAGAAAAGTTGTTACGGGTGTTGGAGTATGGAGAATTTGAGCCCCTAGGCAGCCATGAAACCAAGCAGGTAGACGTGCGAGTTATCGGAGCAACCAGTGCAGACTTGCAAGCAATGGCTGCAGCAGGAACATTTAGGTATGATCTGTTAGATCGGTTAGCGTTTGATGTGGTGCATTTACCGCCCTTAAGGCTGCGTAAAGATGATATTTTGGAGCTAGCTCAACATTTTGCCCAACGCATGGGCCACGAGCTGGGTTGGGAACTGTTTTCAGGGTTTTCTTTGCATGCCAGGCAGCAGCTAGTTAATCACCCATGGTATGGTAATGTACGTGAATTACGAAACGTTGTTGAGCGTTCTCTCTATCGCTGGGGACAAGCCAGCGAACCTGTGCCAAACGTTTATTTGGATGTATTCACAAAGCCGTGGAGCATATCACCAGAGCATAAATCAGATTATCTTTTAAAGCACAGCCCAGTGCAGGGTTCCCAACAGGCCAATTTAGGCGACTTTAGGCAACAAGTTGAGCGCTATGAGTTTGGTCTTTTACAAAAGGCACTAGCGCAACATCAGCACCACCAAAGCCACACTGCCCACGCTTTAGGTTTATCCTATCACCAGTTTAGGGGGCTGCTTAAGAAACATAAGTTAGCCAAGAGCCAAGGACATGAGCACGGCCATGAACATGATTAAGGTACCGACTAAAAGGCCCAAATACCTGCCGCACATGCAGCAAAAAGATACAATTTCTATGGGTATGGAACCCTTGGATAGACGTAATTGGATTGAACCCGATGAACTCTACCCACAGTTTTTGGAACATAAGCTGGCGTTAAAGGCGTTACAACAGCAGCATATATTTGACGCTTTGCCGAGTTCCATTGAGGCTCAACAAGAACTGGCTTTTGAGTTAAAGCGGCACTTGTTAGACCAACATAGTCATTTATATTGCGCTGTTGCAGATGGCTTGAGCTATTTACCTAATGGCATTGATCTAGCCCAGACCCAGGCCAATAGTAACCCGCTATGGCAGGCATCATTATGGGTGGCTGATGATTTACTGATTATGCAGAAGATGGACGACGAATATTGCCTTACGGCTGCTAGTTTATGTAGCCCTAGTCACTGGCATTTGGCAGAAAAAATAGGCCAACCTATGGCAAGAATTCATGACCCTGTGCCTACTATTCATCAAAAATTGACGCCAAAAATAGATCGTTTTTTTGATTACCTCACCGTAGAAAACCCGGTTCAGCGATTTAATTGGTCACTTCAGGCTAATTCACAATTGGCACAGATTCCAGGAGATGAGGTGATTCATGCAGTCAGTACCCCCTTATACTACCGTTGTGAACGGCAAACTTTAACACGGCTACCACAAACTAATGCGATTGCTTTTACCATAAGGGTTTATGTTTATCCTATGATGAGCTTAACTCAGGTGCCTAATGCATTAACCCAGTTAAAATCTGCCATAAACGCTATGCCTAAAACTGTGGCAAAGTATAAAGAAATTATCTATTTTGCCCCTGCATTGCTGAAGTATTTTAGTGGTTTGAGCTCATTAGAAGGCTAATGCCAAAGTAGGTAAATAGGCCTCCGGCAAAGGTGTTGGCCCAGCGTGTTAGCTTAGTCTGTGCCTTTAACTTTGCCCCAACATTGGCGCTAAACCAAGCCACTATTAAACACCATATTAAGCCATTCAAGCTAAATATAAACCCCAAAAATAAAAATGACAGGCTTACATTGCTAACAGTGCCGAAATACCAAAAGCAGCAGCCAGTATGTGCACTAGTGTGCCAGCGCCAACTCCCAAGGCGGCTACTGAACCGGCTCGAAAGCCCTGACTGGCACTACGGCTGGCAATAAATACAAAATCTTGGCCTGGCATTAAGTTGAGAGCGATGCCTGCACTAATGAATAACCAAAGGTCCTGTGTTCCAAACATAGGTGTGTACTTCCGTTAAAATAATTGAAGCGCTAAACCTGTATTCTTTATTAAGTCTCAGCATTAGGCACATATTACATTCTATAAAACTTTTCTAACAGCCTTGCAATCAAGGCTAGGTTTGGTCTATATTGCGCTCACTATGACTTGTCGGGGTGCCCAGTTAATTTCTAATTAACGTGTTGGGCTGAGATCACTAACGTGAATCCCGTTGTACCTGATCTGGATAATACCAGCGTAGGGAACAAGGAAACGCATCCCCGTAAGCTAGCCTTACGCCGCTCCCTCCTCCTAATAGTGCCGATATATCATTGGCCGTCATAGCAATTAACTAGTTAATTTTTAGGAGTAATTATGTCTAAATATACGGCTTATCTTGCCGCCGCCAGTCTCAGCTTATCCATTGCCGCCACGCCAGTTTTAGCGGCAGATACAGCCAAAAAAGAACTCACTATATATACCTACGACTCGTTCGTGTCAGACTGGGGAATGGGGCCACTCATTAAGCCTACCTTTGAAGAACAATGTGGTTGTACCTTAAACCTAGTTGGCATGGACGACGCTGTTGCCATGTTACAACGTTTAAAGTTAGAAGGCGCATCTACCAAGGCTGACATAGTTCTAGGGTTAGACTTAAATCTAGTCGATGACGCGAAAAATAGTGGCCTGTTTGCTACTCACTCAGTGGATACCAGCACCTTAGAAATGCCCATTGATTGGCAAGATGATACCTTTGTACCTTTTGATTATGGCTACTTTGCATTTGTTTATAACACCGAACTGATGCCTAACCCGCCTAAGAGTTTAGATGAATTAGTGAACGCCGGGCCTGAATTAAAAATCATCATTCAAGACCCGCGCTCTAGCACTCCAGGTCTAGGTTTATTATTGTGGGTGAAGGCTGTTTATGGCGACAAGGCGGATGAAGCTTGGGCGCAATTGTCTGACAATATCTTAACCACCACCAAAGGCTGGAGCGAAGCGTATTTTAGTTTGTTCTTAGCTGGCGAAGCCCCTATGGTATTAAGCTACAGCACTTCTCCTGCTTACCACATGGCCATAGAAGGCACTGACCAGTATCAGGCAGCACCTTTTGAAGAAGGACATTATCTACAAGTGGAAGTGGCAGCTAAGCTAAAGACGTCTAACAATTCAGAACTAGCCGACGAGTTTTTAACCTTTATGGTGAGTGAGGGCTTCCAAAAGCATCTTCCACTAAGCAACGTTATGTACCCTGTAAATACGCCAGAAGACATGCCAGAAGCTTACGGTAAACTCATTAAACCTACGCAGGTATTGCAGCTAGATACAGCAGTCATTAATCAAAACCGCAAGCAATGGGTTAGCGATTGGCTTAATGTGATGACTCAGTAAGGTCTTAGTTTTTAGAGTAGGCCCAGTACCTCTTGATTTTGAGTAGATGGTTGGTTATTTTAGATTTTTACAAGTTAGAAAAATCATAAATGCAAACAACGTTTGACTATGTCATATCGGGTGCTGGGTCAGCAGGATGCGTGTTGGCGCGCCGCTTGTCTGATGCGGGTCACAAAGTGTTGTTGCTTGAGATAGGGCCATCAGACAAATCTTGGATTATTCGAATGCCTGCAGGCTTAAGGTCTGCATTCAAACCCACTTCTAAGTATAACTGGTGGTACTACACGCAGGCCCAGAAGCACCTTAACAACCGCAACATTCAACAGCCTCGTGGCAGGGTACTGGGGGGATCATCCTCCATCAATGGCATGACTTGGCTACGTGGTCATCCGCTTGATTATGATCGGTGGCAAAATGAAGGTGCAGCTGGCTGGGATTGGGCAAGCTGCCTGCCTTATTTTAAGAAGAGTGAAAATAGTCAAGCTACTAGTGAATATAGAGGCCAGTCTGGCCTAATGTACTCTCAGGTTCAGAAAAATTTGAGCTCACTGAATGCTGCTTTTCTTGCCGCAGGGCAAGAAGCAGGTTTTCCTCTTACCGAAGATGTAAACGGTTTTCAGCAAGAAGGTGTATCTCGTTTTGAAATGAGCGTTAATAGCGGTATCCGTAATAGCACGGCATTTGGTTATCTTCATAGCCAAAAGAAAAATACCAACCTAACTGTGTGGACGGGCTGCCAGGTGTTGAAAATAAACTTGGATGGAGCCCGCGCTACAGGCTTCAAAGTAAGCTACAAAGGTAAGGTTTTTGATGTGCTTGCAGAGCGAGAGTTGCTGCTTTGCAACGGTGTATTTGGCTCTGCTCAATTACTAATGCTGTCTGGCATTGGCCCAGCTAAACATCTTGCTGAACACGGCATCGATTGTGAGGTGGACCTGCCTGGTGTAGGTGAAAACCTCCACGATCACCTAGAGTGTCATATCCAAATTGAAACCAAACAACCACTTTCATTAAATCGCGAATTACAACCGCATCGTATGTTATGGGCGGGTATGCAGTGGTTTGGTTTTAAGAAGGGTGTGGCATCTGTTAATCAATGTCATGTGGGTGCATTCCTTAATAGCTCCCCCAATACCGCTCATCCAGATGTGCAGTTTCATTTTTTCCCAGTATTTTTTGATAAGAACTGGATCCCAGTATCTACCACCTATGGGTATAGAATCGGTGTTGGCCCTATGCGGCCTACCAGCCGTGGCAATGTACGTTTGCGCAGTGCTAATATCAACGCCCCATTACTAATTGACCCCAACTATATGGCTACCAGTGAAGACTGGCGGGTAATGCGTGAATCAATGCGTTTAGGCTTAGAAGTAGCGCAACAACCTGCTTTTAAAAAGTATCAATACCGTGAGGATACGCCAGGGGTTCATATACGCAACGGTAAGGCAATGGATGACTTTATCCGCGACGATGCTGCCAGTGCATACCATCCCTGTGGCACCTGTAAAATGGGTAATGAAAATGACCCTATGGCAGTGGTGGACAGTAACTTACGAGTACTAGGGGTAGAAAAATTGCGAGTAATTGATGCGTCAGTAATTCCTTCAATACCCAGTGCTAATATTAACGCAGCCACTATTATGATTGCAGAAAAAGCCAGTGATATGGTACTAGGGAATGACTTGCTGAAACCTGAAATACTGCCATTTTATTCCCACCTTAGACCTGCGTTTAAAATTGTTGGAGAAGATTAATGCCACCTCAAAGCTTAGCCCACGTGTATGGTGAAACAGTGCCTATTACTGAAGCTAAAATTTCCATATTAGATTGGGGCTTTTTACATTCTGACGCCACTTACGATGTGACTCATGTATGGGAGGGTAGCTTTTTTCGCTTGGACGATCACTTAGACCGTTATTATGCCGGCATGGAAAAGCTGCGTATGTCGATACCCTACAGCAAAGCACAACTCACACAATTATTGTTACAACTGGTGGCACAAAGTGGTTTACGTAATGCTTATGTAGAAGTGATCACCACCCGTGGCCAGCCCCAACCAGGCTCACGAGACCCTAGATTATGTACTAATCAGTTTTTTGCCTTTGTAGTGCCTTTTGTTTGGATAGCTCAGCCAGACCAAGGCTTACATCTAGCCATTAGCCAGCAACAGAGAATCCCTACAGCATCAGTGGACCCCACCATTAAAAACTACAACTGGTTAGATTTAGTAATGGGGCAGTTTGAAGCTTATGATCGGGGCGCCCAAACCGCCGCTGTGGTGAATGCCGATGGCAATATAAAAGAGGGGCCAGGGTTTAATATTTTTGTAATTAAAAATAACCAGTTGTTCACACCAGTAGAGGGTGTGTTGCAGGGTGTTACTCGACAAGCTACCCTGCAGTTGGCGCAACATTTTGGTATACAAGTGACCTGTGGTGAAGTGAGTGCAGAGGCTTTTCGTAATGCCGACGAAGCGTTCGCCACAAGCACTGCAGGAGGCATTATGGCCATCACTCAGGTGGATGATAATGTACTAGGCTCTGGTGCCATCGGCCCCCTAACCCAGCAATTACAAGATGCCTACTGGGCTATGCACAAGCAGCCCAAGTATGCCCTTGAAGTACCTTATAACAGACCATTGGACTAACCAGCTATGGGTTTATATCGCTCTCAATTTCATCACTCATCACACTTAGAGTTTCACCATGTCTTTTATCGCAAGTAAATTTTCATCTCTCAAAAACACATCGGGGGGGCAGCGCCTAGCTGATTTAATGCCAGGTTTGATTCTTTGTTTGGTGGTTGCTATGTCTGCCAAATTTGTATCGGAACATTATGGTGGCCCGGTCATTCTTTATGCCTTACTAATGGGTATAGCGTTAAATTACCTGTCTATGGAAGGCAACTGTGTGGCCGGTATTCAGTTCTGTGCTAAGTCGATTTTGAGGTTTGGCATAGCCCTACTAGGAGCTCGCATTACTGTTGAACAGTTGATGAGTTTGGGTATTACGCCCATCGTCATCGTTTTGGTGGCGGTGCCTGCTACTATCTTGTTCGGATTCTTTGCAGGGCGCTGGCTCAAGTTAGGGCGATCTCAGAGTATATTGAGTGCCTCATCGGTAGGCATTTGTGGCGCTTCTGCTGCCTTGGCAGTGGCGGCAGTACTTCCGCATAACAAGGATGCCGAGAAGAACCTCATCTTTACCGTGATCTGTGTTACGGCGCTGAGCACGGTGGCGATGATCCTTTACCCGCTCATCGTCACTGAGTTCAACATGAGCCCTGCTGCTAGTGGGGTGTTTTTGGGGGCTACTATCCATGATGTTGCTCAGGTAGTTGGTGCAGGCTACATGATGTCGGACGAGATCGGCGATACCGCTACGTTTACCAAATTGTTAAGGGTATCTATGCTGGTACCCGTGGTGTTGATTATCTCTTTGTTCGCAGCCCGCTGGGGCAAGACCGAAGTGGGTGCCAAGCCTAGAGGCTTCCCACTCCCAGGTTTTCTAGTTGCCTTTATTCTGATCGTTGCTCTGAACAGCGGTGGTTTTATTGTGCCCGAAGTCGCCATCTTTATGGTGGAGACTTCTCGCTGGTGTTTGATTGTAGCGATGGTGGGATTGGGGATGAAGTCATCCTTTAAAGAGTTGGCAGCTATGGGCTGGCGCCCATTGGTACTAATGATTGCAGAAACTGTATTTTTGGCAGTTTTGGTGCTGATATTTTTGCAATTTTAAGGTTTCGTTTTCTGTAAGCAGATCTATTTGATCAAGGATATAAAGGTCAGAATCGGATCAGTTTTCACATTGTCATGGCATATCATGCTTATATACAAGAAAATTTCAATATTGTGTTGGGGTTAAGAATGGCGCCATATCATGATCAATCTCGGTAAGAGCTGCCCTTTTGATCAAGGTGTCCTTTGAGCTGCTCGAAATGGGCGAAGGCTGCACCGCGGAAATCATCCCAGCTCTGAGCCGTCTCTAAAGCTAGCTCATGGGGCAGTACATTGAGTTCTTGCCCAGTAGAATAGGCCAAAACCATAGTTTTGCAGGCTTTTTCCAGGTAATACAGATCTTCGAATGCTTCAGCCACAGTGTCGCCTACCACGGTGATGCCGTGATTGCCCATCATCAGGGCTTTTTTACTGGCGAAGGTGTCTAGAATACGCTTACCTTCCTTGTCGCTAGTAGCTATGCCGCCGAAGTTTGTGTCGTAGGCAATGCGCTCATAGAAGCGCGCGGTATTGTTATCTATAGGCAGTATGCGCGGGTCTTTCAGGGTTGAAAGCACGGTGGCATAAGTAGAATGCACATGCAGTATAACTTTAGCTTCCGGTAACGCTTGGTGAACATTGCCATGAATGCTCCAGGCTGAAGTGTCTGGCGCATCATCGGTGTCCATGACACTGTCGTCGTCGCTATTGAGAAACTGTAGATTGCTCGCAGTGACATTGGCAAAGTGCATCCATCGCCGGTTCATAAGGAACTGCTTTCCGTCCGAAGACGCAGCAGCACTTAAATGATTGGCCACAGACTCATGCATATCCATTTCATGAATCAACCGAAAGGCTGCGGCTAGGTCTATCCGAAGTTGTGTTTCTGATGTCATTGCAGCTGTCCTTAACTGGCTTCTGCCAATATGGGTTTGTCTCGCTTTTCCCATGCAGGTGGGCAGACTACTAAAGGGTGTTGGGCACGTAGTACCCGGTAAGTACTGCGCAATTCGCCGCGATCCACATAGCAACCTCGTAGGTGCCTGGCACCACTACCTTCTAGATAGGAAGCGCGGCCATGGGCAATACGTTGATTATCAAATACGATGCACTCTCCCGCGTTCAGGCGGAAAGTCATCAGATAGGTAGGGTCTTGTAGCATGTGACCAAACTTACGAAAAGCGGGGTAAAACAGATCCATCTCACGCTGAGGAAAATCAAAGACATCGGCCAGATGCTGGCTAAAATTGATGCCGCTTACTTCACCATTATTGGGATCTAACTCAATAATGGGCTGCTTGGCGCGTACGTCTTGATGCTGGGTGGTATAGCGGAAAGGCACCTCGTATTCGGTGAGAATTTTGAAGTACTCTGGATGTTTCTCTTTCAATGCATTGGCTACGGCATTGGCATCGACAAAGAGGCTTTGGCCACCCTCTGCATTATTAGTGCGGCAGTGTAGGAACTGAATGCCTGGGGCAAGCTCTTCTGCGGGTAAGTCTGTATGTAGCTCTAACGCTTTGCTGGTATAGGCTAGGTTTTCAGGGTTGGCTTTAGAGAACACATCGAAGGCGTAACCAGAAAAGGAAGGGCGTACTACTCCAAACTTTTCACACAAAGCCTTTAGCGCCTCTTCCGAATTGGGCATGTCCTGTATTAGGGCGATGCCGTCATCTAATATGGCTTCGGCCCAGTCGGCAACACAAGAGGGAGCAGACATCACATCTGTATAGCTAAAGCGCGCCATTTTCTGATAGTGATCGCCATGCCAAGATTGACGAGAACGAATCGCTAGGTCACCGTGATTTTCACCTTTGTGCCAGCGGTTTAGCCACTGAGTAGGGTACCGACTTTGATGGCCGCCGCACCAAACTATTTCCAAAAAGTCGCCATTTAATTGGGCGCTAGCAGGGGATAAATCATCGGCTTCTTCGAGTATGTCAAAGGTGCGCTCTTGAGTGCTACTTTCCCAAGATGTTTCGCAGTTATCCCGCAGCCAGAAGTAATTAAAGTAAGCAACCTCACCTTGTAAAGACAGCTCTAGACCTTTATCCAGTAATACAATATCAAGCACGGGGGTGTTCTCATTCTTTATAATATTATGGTGATTATATAAAAAGATAAAGCAGTGGTCAATTACGTTTCAACACCTTACGTTAAAATTATAGAGGTTTATTTTTAACAGCAGCACGATGTGCCTCGTGCTGGCATATTCAGCAGATTCCTCTGCTCTAGAACCTCAAATTGCCAGAGCTGACTATGTTTCTATAAAGCTGGTATCATCGCTCATGCCAAAAATTGTTAACCATGAAAAAAGACGCACCACAATTGCACAAGCTGCAGTGGTGGTTATTACAGAACAGGGTTTGGAATCTACCAAACTTTTGGATATTGCAGGTCTGGCCGGGATGACTACCGGAGCCATTACACATTACTTCACTGATAAGGATGCAGTGTTGATGGCGGCCCTAGAAATGGCCTACGACATGCTGTTTGCCAATATGGAGCAAGTTTCCTCATCTGAAGATCACACTTTTTACGACCTTTTAGTGCAAGCGCTGCCTATCACGCAGGAGAGTCGAACGGCGATGACTGTGTGGATGGCATTTTATAGCCGCTCGCTGGTAGAGCCTGAAGTCTCGCGCCATCAGATAGAGACTCATGCCCGCTGGCAAAGCAAAGTGAAGATTGAGTTGGTACGCCATTGCGCACGTGTTGGTATACCGGTGCCAGAAGATGTTGATGACGTATGCGAAGGAATTACTGCCCAAGTGAACGGGCTCATTATTCGCAGTTTGACGGAGGAGGCTGATTGGCCTGAAGCACGTCAACGTAAATTGTTGAAAACCTACTTAGCGCTTATTGGATTCTAATTGGGTGATGATCGGCCTTTGTAAAGGCCGATCAGTGCAGCCTACAAACTCTTAGCTTTTTGAATTAGCTCGTTTATATTGGTGTGTGCACTAATAGTTACCCCTTTTCTGCCCTCAAGTCCCCCTCGTAGTTCATCTTCAGACAACGCCTCAATAGCGGCATCTGTCATGTTGAGGAAATTTAACTTTCGCTTAATAGCAGGGTTCGTGGGGCCAAATAAAGTATGTGTTTTAAACCCAAAATCGGCCGCATATTTTTCCATAAAATGGCATAGAAATGTATTTATACTTATCCTCACACGTGGGTCATTAGTCATACATTCTTCAGACTCATCCAGCGCCTCTACCATTAATTTTATCCAGCGCTCTGCCCCTTTTTCATTCATCAGCTCAAAGGCATTATGCTGGTGGTGAAAGTGCAGTCTAAATTCAGCGCCGTGATACTTTAAGCCACCCCCCATTACATCTAACCACATGGAAGACTGGGTGTTCACATGGTGAGTGATATCGCCAATACGAGAAAAAATAGAACTAAACCACGTTTCGTCTTGATAAACTTTGGTATAAAAAGTGCGCACTATTTTAACAATGTTATTTTGTCCTAAAACAGAATAGAGCTGCCAAAATTGAATAGGCTTAAATAGGTTATTAGAAGCCGATAGCGACACAATTTCTGCCATTCTGTTTGCTTGTGCTGGGAGTTTTTGGTTCTCTATTGATGTTGTAATATATCGTTGTTGTATTTTTTCAGTCATATACCCAAGTGTTGGGGAATAATTGGGGTAAGAGGTTTCAAGCATTGGCCAACCATTCGTGAAAATTATGTATATGCTTCAATTTTGATGCATATGAAAGGTTCCTGCAATGGTTGTGGAATAGATAGCCCAAACCCTAAGCGCCAATACTCATTATCTAGTGGTACAGTAGTCGTGAGTTGGTGTATCGCAGGTATAATCAATCGGATATGCTAACCCTATATTGTTTGCGATAAACCAAAAATACAACTAATTAGGTGTTACACATTGGAAAGTAAAAAGCGTAGCTTATTGAAAGCAACTAGCTGGCGAATTACGGCTACTTGCACTACCACAGTCATAGCATATTTTATTACTGGAAATATAGAATCGGCTGTTACCATAGGCTCTATTGAATTTTTTGTGAAATTTGCAATCTATTATTACCATGAGCGTTTATGGACAAATATAAAATTAAAATAACTTAATAAAAATAGTTCTCAAAGATTTAATAACAGAGTTTATAATAATGGATAAGCCGTTTTCACAAGCCTGTGCTAACAATCAAGCCATCATCTGCGAGATTTTGGTACGTGTATTTGCCGACAAAAATAATGCACTAGAGATTGGCAGTGGCACGGGACAACATGGTGTTTTTTTTGCTAAAAAGCTGCCAAACCTAAGCTGGCAAATGAGTGACCGAGAACAAAATCACGCCAGTATTAAATGGTGGATGGATGACTATCCAGCAGCTAATCTCCTCGCCCCTGTGTCATTAGATGTACTAAACGAGCACTGGCCCACAGCCCATTACGATGCTGTTTATTCTGCTAATACTGCCCATATCATGCCTTGGGAAGCAGTAGTGGCTATGTTTGCTGGTATCGGGGAGCGACTTTTATCTGGTGGTGTATTTTGTCTCTACGGGCCAATGAAATATTTAGGTGTGCTGGATGCGCAAAGTAATATTGCTTTTGACCATCGGTTGCAGCAACAATTTCCTCATCAAGGCATAAGAGAGTTCCATGATATCAACCGCTTGGCGACGGACGCTGGGTTGGTGCTCCAAGAAGATAATACAATGCCTGCAAATAATCGATTAATCGTTTGGAAAAAGATTTAACATGACGTTCGAAACAATAAAATTACCCACTGCTAGCGTAGGTAGCCAGGCTCATATTAACGTGCATCGCTTTGGCCCCAGTGGTGGTAAAAAAGTATATATTCAAGCAGGTTTACATGCAGACGAACACCCAGGCCTGCTGGTAGCGCAGCACTTACTTAGGCACTTGGAACTGCTGGAAAAGCAGGGCGCACTCAAGGCAGAGATTGTATTGGTGCCCTTTGCTAACCCTATTGGCTTAAGGCAGCGTTCTTTCGGTCATGTTGTGGGTCGTTGTGACTGGCATACTGGGCAAAACTTTAATCGTAATATGGCGATTAACACTGATCAGGTGATGGCTACTCTATCGGATTCTTTTGGTGATGATTTGATAGAGAACGATCAAATCATGCGAGCAGGCCTAAGGACCTTAGTTAGTCAAAGAACTGATGTTTTTGAAATAAACTCACTGCACAAAGCGCTGCTTTTGCATTCTATCGATGCTCACTATGTTTTGGATTTGCATTGCGATGACGTGGCATTGCCGCATATTTTTTACGGTGTGCACCAAGCAGAAACCGGCGCTGTACTTGCGAACGCAATGGGGTTCTCTATTTGTTTAGAAGAAGATGTAACAGGTACCGTTGCCTTCGACGGAACACACACGCAGCCTTGGGTTAATATGGAAAAACACCTAGGTAGGCCAGTATTTTCTAAACCCTGTTTTGCAGCTACGCTTGAATTACGTGGCCGTGGCGATGTGAGCCCTGAATTGGCAGAACAAGATTGCTTAGGTATTTTAGATTTTTTAACTAACGAAAATTTGATAGACAGGGTGCCAACTCCCAAAAAACCTGTTGAGCTGAAGCAACTGGGCGTAGATCAAGTCAAAATGGTTAGGGCATCGATATCTGGCATTGTCACCTATCGCTCAAAACTGGGTGCTACTTTAAAGGCAGGAGAACCGTTTGCAGATATTGTTTTCCTCGATAGCCCTACCGCTAAATCGGTGCCCATATTGGCACCTTGTGATGGCTATTTGTTTAGTGCCACTGGCCATTACTTCACCACAAAGGGTGACACTATTGCCATGCTAGCGACCACTGAACAGCAGAATAAAGCGGGTACTCAGCTGGCGTTTTGATTGTGAGTAAACAGCTCCTAAATTAAACCGTTAAACTACGGTTACCTGCAGGGTGAAAAGCGTCCTTGATTAACTATCTGAAAACTAAGAGAGCATAGCAATGAGTGCTAACTATATTACATACGACAGTGCCATTCACTTGGTGACGTGGGCAGGTGCGGTTGCTGCTATACGTGAGGGACATAGCCTTCCAAAAGCACAAATTGGTGACCTTTTCCTTGGCCCTAAGACAGCCACGCTGTTGAATCGTGCAGCTTATATAGATGGCCTTGGGTATGGTGTTAAAGCAGTTACCGTGATGGATGCTAATGCTAATAAGGGGTTGCCCACCATTCAGGGCGGTATGATGGTTTACGACCCAGTTGACGGAGCCCTCAGTGCAATTATCGACAGCAAGTTGGTGACTGAACTGAAAACAGCAGCCGACTCAATTCTAGGGGCGCAGTTATTAGCACGCACAGACAGCAAGAATTTATTGATTGTAGGTGCGGGTATTGTGGCTGAAAGCCTTGTGAGGGCTTACCACGAGATGTTTCCATCACTGGAAAAGATCTCTGTATGGGCAAGGAGAGCCGACCAAGCGGCAAATCTTGTAGCACGGCTGGCCGATTTGGATGTAAACCTTGTTGCTGCTGAAAATCTGGCTGAGGCTGCAGCCCAGAGTGATATTATTAGTTCAGCAACAATGGCCCGTGAGCCCGTATTAAAAGGTGCATGGATTTCCCCGGGTACGCATATAGACCTTATAGGCGCATACAAAGCGGACATGCGTGAAGCTGATGATGCGCTGATTTCAAAGGGGTCCATCTATGTAGATAGCCGCGAGACCACGCTGCATCATATTGGAGAATTGATGATACCCCTGGCTGCAGGTGTGATTCTGGAAACAGATATTAAAGGCGTTTTTTATGATCTCACCGATATTGATGATGCCCCATTAGGAACAAAGTCTGCACGCACGTCTGACGCTGAGATTACAGTATTTAAGAATGGTGGTGGTGCACATATGGATCTAATGATTGCTAACTATATTTCACGTGTTGTCAATATTGCTGCATGATATCCAAAGAATCTCTTTTAATACATTCACCAACACTGCTAGTTAATGCTACAGCAGAAGGAAAGGTATTGTATTTTGAGGAAGGTTTAAGCTTTTGGGGTGGAGTCGATCCCTATACGGGGGTGATTATAGGCGCCCATCACCCAAATAATGGTGCCTCTCTCGCAGGGGTTTTACCCCAACTTTATTAAAATCACTTAGCGAGTGGAGGCTCGTGGTTGAGCATTTTATCGGCATATTTATAGGCCAACTTTTTCATTTTGGTAGGGTCTTTATGGTGCCCTTCCCCTTTAGAGCCATATACATTAATCAAAGCAGTCATTGCCTCAATGGCAACGTATTCCCGCTTAGTTAAACCATGCCATTCATTTGTGCCCGTAGGCATTGATGGGAAAATAATCCGATATATCGGTTGAAAATAGGGTTTTATTCTCCATTTTTTACTATCAATTATTTTTAAAGCTTACATGTACTGTAAGGAATAAAAAGGCTTTTGTGCAAAGATTACACTACATAAACTAGCATTAACTATTATCAAGCTAGTGCTTAACTAAGTGGTGTGATCTCTGTGAATGAAAATCTAAATTGTAAGAAGCTTACTTTAGAAAATAAACGCCTCCGTGAGGAGGTACTTAGCCTTACTCAATCCAACAACGAACTCCTAGCCCATAAGCAGCAGCTTGATGCCATTATGGATAACGCACCGGTAGAAATGAACTTGAAGGATCGAGAAGGTCGCTATACCAGAGTCAGCAAAGTATTTGAGAAATTATTTGGCGTCAGAAATGAAAACCTCGTGGGGATGTTTCCCACCACAGCTCACAGTCCAAAGCTGGCTGCGGCTGCTCGAGAACATGATCTATCTGTTCTAAACTTGGGGAAAGCCGAGAAGCGCGAATTGATAAACGACTCGAATACAAAAGATCAGCGACTCACCTTGTCAGCAACAAAGTTTCCAATATTCAATAGTGATGGAGAGATTAGTGGCTTAGGAACAATTGGTATCGACATCACCGATATAAGACATGTGGAAGAAGAGTTGCAACGAAGCCATATGCTCTATCATCAAGCAGAAGAGATGGGCAACATGGGGCACTATAGATGGAATCTCGAGAACGACCAATTAATGTCGTGCTCGGAGCAGTTTGCACGAATATTTGGGTTCAACGTGTGCGAAGCTCTTAATTATTTCACTAGTGTTGATGCGTTAATAGATTTAATTCACCCAGAAGACAAAGAACGCTTCAGACAAGCCACAAATGTATATGACCTGCCAAATAACAAAAAAAACATTCAATACAGGATCATCATATTGGGAAAGACTCGCCATATTCATTTGCGTAGGCAGGTTGAAGTGGGCAAAAATGGAATGCCATCACAGGTATTTGGAATCGTTCAGGACATCACCGAAATAAGACAGGTGGAAGAAGAGTTGCAACGAAGCCATATGCTCTATCATCAAGCAGAAGAGATGGGCAACATGGGGCACTTTAGCTGGGATCTTGTGAACGACCAATTAATG
>Ga0114995_10000129_pt1 | contig 46796 bp, 44 predicted proteins | sample ArcticOcean_MG_C_11_FD_87038 | JGI IMG/M metagenome (GOLD analysis project Ga0114995, IMG submission 87038) | Marine microbial communities from western Arctic Ocean - ArcticOcean_MG_CB2_154 | ecosystem: Environmental > Aquatic > Marine > Oceanic | place: Arctic Ocean: Canada Basin | collected... | reverse complement strand
GGAAAAAAATGCGTCTTACAAAGAAATACGAACCACGTTTGAGACAGGTGTGGGGAATAGCTGATGAAAATGTTCTACCCATTGTTGTACCTACAATACTGTTGGACGCGGCATTTGTAGATAATTCAATGAGTTATGCGTCATATCCTAATTAAATTGGTGTCCCGAACAGGAATCGAACCTGTGACCTGCCGCTTAGGAGGCGGCCGCTCTATCCTACTGAGCTACCGAGACAGAAGAAGAAGGCTATCATGTTGATTGATTTGCCGCATCGTTCTCTTTCGGTACACTCTTCGCATGCTTATAAAGCCGAAAACTCTTCAATTTCAAAACTTAACTTGCGTGCGTGACGATCGATGCCTGTTTGCTGATCTGAGTATGACGCTACCGCCGGGATCATTGTTGAGGGTGGCAGGACCAAATGGAGCCGGAAAAACGACCTTGCTAAGGATTCTCAGTGCCCTACATGAGCCTGATTCCGGCACGGTCCAGATTGGTGAAGTAGAAGATCACCTTGAGTCACGCCAAGAAATTCTTTACCTAGGCCATAAGCCCCAAGTCTGCCAGGACCTGTCCATAATGGATAATCTGATGTTTTTGACCGAAGCTTCTCAAATGAAGTGCGCTCAGGCCGTGCAGTTTGTTGGTTTGAAAGGGTGCGAGGACAGTCTTGTCCGTGAGCTATCTCAGGGTCAGGGTCGAAGGTGTGGACTGGCTAGGTTGTGGTGCCATGAAGTGCCCATTTGGATTTTAGACGAGCCTTATACAGCACTTGATCCTGGGATGGTCGCGATTTTGGAGGATCGAATAAATATTCATGTTGGGGAGGGTGGTGTGTGTGTCTTTACCACCCATCAGAACCCCACAAATCTTCGTTTCGAGACTTTGGAGCTGGCCCGTGTCAGTTGAGCATCGTTTTTTGGTTCGCGAATTAAAGCTGGTACTTGCACGTCCCGGAGATTTTTTTAAGCCGATGTGGTTTTTGATTCTAGTGATTTCTATGGTACCTCTGGCACTCTCTCCAGATTCAAAGTTGCTTGGTGAGATTGGTTCGGCGATGATCTGGGTTGCTACTCTATTGGCACTTCTTCTGAACGCAGATCAGTTGTTTCGTGACGATTTTGTTGATGGCGTGCTCGAACAATGGCTATTTTTTAATCGTCCCTTATTTTGGCTTGTTATTCTCAAGCTTTTCTGTCACTGGTTATTTTATGTTGTGCCTTTAATCTTGGTGACACCCTTGGCAGGTATGATGCTGTCTGTCCCAAATGACGTTATGATCGCTCTTTTGGTTACCTTGCTGTTGGCAACTCCTGCACTGACCTGTTTCAGCGCGCTTGGAGCGGCCCTTACATTGGGTACTGCGCGTTCCGGAATATTAGGAGTGTTGGTTATGCTCCCCCTTTTTGTGCCTGTGATTATTTTGGCGGCTGGTGTATTGACAAGAGCATCGGATGGATCAGACATCTTGCCTTTATTGGCTCTCCTAGGGGCCTTTAGTATTGCTGCTGCAACCCTGTTGCCGTTGGCTGTTGGGGTTGCATTGCGTTTGAATATTGGAGGTTCAAGCTAGTGGGCTGGCGTTGGTTTCATGAATGGGGTTCACCCAAGTGGTTTTATGACCGTGCCGGTCGTTGGCAGAGGGTGTGTGGATTTCTTGCACTGGCTCTTCTCCTTGTTGGGACTCTTTGGGGGCTTGGCTTTGCTCCTGCTGACTATCAGCAAGGGAATAGCTATCGAATCATTTATCTACATGTTCCGGTAGCCTTTTTAGCGCAGGCACTTTATGTGGCGATGGCAGTGTGTGCGATTGTTTTATTTGTCTGGAAAATGAAATTAGCAGATGTTGGTATGCAAGCTCTTGCCGTAGTTGGTTTTGGTTTTACGGTCTTGGCATTATTTAGTGGATCGATTTGGGGTAAGCCTACGTGGGGTACATATTGGGTTTGGGACGCGAGACTAACCTCAATGCTCATTCTTGGATTTTTGTATCTGGGTTTGATTGGTTTGAGATCGGCCATCCAAAATCCTGATCAAGCTGGAAAAGCCTGTGCTATTTTGGTCCTTGTCGGGGTTGTGAACTTGCCAATTATTAAATATTCAGTCGAATGGTGGAGTGCACTGCACCAGCCAGCGAGCTTTAAATTGACAGAAAAACCAGCGATGCCAGCTTCCATGTGGGTGCCGTTACTTATTAATTTGCTTGGCTATTACCTGGTCGCTGCGTACCTCGTTTTGGCCTCAATGAGGACAGTCATTCTGGACCGAGAGCGAGGCTCTGCATGGGTTCGTGAGGTAATTGAACGTGATTGAATTTCAGTTCGATTCACTTTTCAATTTTTTAAGGATGGCGCCCCATGGCATCTATATTTGGCCCGTTTATGGTTTGGGCTTGCTGGTCATTGGGGGTCTGGCGATTTGGATTCGTTACCAACATCGCCAGGCAATTCGAAAAATTCGTCGCATTATGAACCGAGAAAGTATCCATGAACCCAAAGCGTAAGCAGCGTCTACTCATTATCCTCGGGTTGGTGGCTGCTCTTGGTGTTGCCGTGGGACTTGTTCTGTACGCACTGAGTCAAAACATTAATTTGTTTTTTACTCCGACGCAGATCGCCGACAATCAAGCACCTGACTCGCGAATAATTCGTCTGGGGGGCATGGTTGCAGAGGGGTCAGTGGAACGGGATCCTGAAAGCTTGGAGGTTTCTTTTGAGGTCACTGATTTTCAAAACCAGGTCCGCGTAACCTACACCGGGATTTTGCCGGATCTATTCCGTGAGGGTCAGGGTGTTGTGGTGCAGGGACGAGTCCTCAATCGTCAGCTACAAGCTACTGAGGTGCTTGCAAAGCATGATGAGAACTATATGCCCCCCGAGGTAACCGAAGCACTCAGGCAATCCGGGCAACTGGACAAACTAAAAGGTATGACGCAATGATTCTTCCAGAAATTGGCCATTTTGCATTGGTGTTAGCATTCGCAATTGCTCTGTGCCAAGCGGTCTTCCCAATTTATGGTTATTACACCCAACAGGAAGGATTTATGGCTACTGCCAAGCCGCTTGCAGTGATGCAGGGACTTGCGTTGGCCCTTTCTTTTGGACTCTTGATGTATGGATTTTTGAGTCATGATTTTTCTCTGAAGTACGTTGCAGACAATTCTAATTTAGATTTGCCGTGGTATTTCCGAATGAGTGCTGTTTGGGGTGCGCACGAAGGCTCTCTACTGCTTTGGGCACTGATTCTCGCTCTTTGGGGCGTCGCGGTTAGCCTTTTGAGCCGGGGAATCCCAGAGAAAATGGGGTCGTTGGTATTATCCGTGATGGGCATGATCGCGGTTGGGTTTCTTGCATTTATGTTGTTCACGAGTAACCCATTTGTACGCATCCTGCCTTTTATGCCTGGCAATGGTGCAGATTTGAACCCGCTACTGCAGGATCCGGGTCTAATTTTTCATCCGCCGATGTTGTATATGGGTTATGTCGGTCTGTCGGTGGCATTTTCTTTCGCCGTAGCATCTTTGATTTCCGGTGAATTCGATTCGTCTTGGGCGCGGTGGTCTCGGCCATGGACAGTTGTGGCGTGGGCTTTTTTGACTATTGGGATCGCTCTCGGCAGCTGGTGGGCTTATTACGAACTTGGGTGGGGAGGCTGGTGGTTTTGGGATCCGGTCGAAAATGCGTCGCTTATTCCTTGGTTCATCGCAACCGCCCTAATGCATTCATTGGCAGTAACGGAAAAACAAGGTTTATTCCGACGTTGGACACTTTTACTGGCAATTGCCGCATTTTCGATGTCACTTCTTGGAACGTTTTTAGTGCGATCCGGGGTGCTGACGTCGGTGCATGCCTTTGCCAATGACCCGGAACGGGGCGTGTTTATTCTCGGATTCTTGGTTGTAGTAGTGGGCGGATCACTAACGCTTTATGCAGTTCGGGCCTCAAAAGTATCGACGCCAGGAGAGTTTGGTTGGATTTCAAGAGAATCATTTCTGCTGTTCAATAATCTATTATTAACAGTAATGGCGGTAAGTGTGTTGTTGGGTACATTGTACCCGCTATTGGTCGATGCTTTGGGTGGAGACAAGGTCTCGGTAGGGGCTCCCTTTTTTAACGCCGTGTTTGTTCCATTAGCCGCGATTTTAGTCAGTGGTATGGCATTTGGCCCACTGTCCGTCTGGCGCCAGTCTGATGATCCAAAATTATTTAGACCCTTGATTGTGACTTTAATCGTGAGCATTTTGGGTGGATTATTGTGGCCAATTATTTTCGAAAATGAATTTGCTACTGGCACAGCCATCGGTGTTTCGCTTGCGGTCTGGGTTGCGATTGCAACTCAAATTGATGTATTTCGGAAAGTGCGGGCCTATGGTTCTTTGAAGACGTTATTGGCTCGTGTGGAGCGGGGCATTATTGGGATGTGGATGGCGCATTTGGGCGTTGCCTTCATGATTTTCGGTGTGGTCATGGTGGAAAATCATACGGAACACCGCGATTTGCGAATGGGTGCAGGGGATACTCAAGTACTTGGGCGTTATGATGTTCGTATGAAGGGCATTGAGATAATTCAGGGTCCTAATTACATGGCTGATCAGGCTACCTTTGAGATTTACGAGGGCGAGCACCTCTATAAGACAGTTTATCCACAAAAACGTCGGTACAACGCGTCTAGCATGGTGATGACCGAAGCCGCTATTGACAGCGGATTTACACGTGATCTTTATATTGCTATGGGCGAACCACTTGGTGGTGGTGACTGGGCTATTCGTTTGTCCGTCAAACCATTCGTCAATTGGATCTGGGGCGGGGCTTTTCTGATGGGCTTTGGCGGATTTGTATCAATTACTGACCAGCGTTATCGCCGCCGAGCAAAAAAAAGTGGTGCATCGGCAGAGGCGGGTGGGGCGGCAGCATGAATCGTGTGTTGGTTTGGGTACCATTAGCGGTTTTTGCGGTTTTGGTTGGGTTCTTCTTTCGAGGCCTAGACCTTAATCCTGGGGAACAACCGTCAGCATTAATCGGTAAGCCGGTTCCTGAATTTTTAGCCACTGATCTTTACACTGGGCGATCACTGTCCAATAAGGATTTACCTAACGAGGCTTTCCTTTTGAACGTTTGGGCCAGTTGGTGCATCACGTGCCAGGTAGAACATCCATATTTAACAGAGCTATCGCAAACCTTGCCGATTGTTGGGCTTAATTATAAAGACACGATTCCAGCTTCCACTAATTGGCTCGCAAAACTTGGTGATCCTTATCAGATGCAGATTTCTGATCCTGATGGGCGATTGGGTTTAGATCTCGGTGTGGCTGGGGCCCCTGAAACTTTTGTTGTCGACGCTCAAGGTATTATTCGGTTAAAGATCCAAGGCGAAATTAATGATCGGGTATACGAGCGTGATATTCAGCCAATCCTTGAGGAATTTACGCCATGAAATGGCTGCCCGCCTTGGCAATGTTGCTGGTGACCTTCACGGCTGATGCTGCGATAGAAACGTACCAGTTTGATTCTGGCTCGCAGGAAGCGCGGTTCCGGACTTTAACCTTGGAGCTTCGCTGTCCCAAATGCCAAAACCAAGCTATTGGGGACTCCGATGCTGAGATATCACAAGACTTGCGCGCCGAGGTTTATCGAATGCTGAAAACGGGTGCCACAAACAATGAAATTAAAGATTTCATGGTGGATCGGTATGGTCGATATGTTCTCTATAACCCACCACTAGATCGTCAGACCCTGGTCTTATGGTTTGGCCCCCTGATATTTCTGTTGATTGGTGCAGTTGGTTTGGCTGTTCGGATTCGTCGGTCCAAACAAGCAATGGACCATAGGAATACTAGCGCATGATCTGGATGGGACTGATATCAATAACTTTAGTGTGTGGTTTGTGTTTTGGGCTCAAAAGATTTGGAAGGCAGGGCTTTTTGATAGCGGCTTTGGTGTCGGTAGCAGCCGTTGGCGGTTCGGGTTATTTGTATTGGAATCTTGGTGCCTATGAAATGTCGCTATCTGCTGCTGCGCTTAACGGGCTCCCAGAAAAAGAACGTGCTTTTGTGATTGCGCAAGGAGCGCAAGAGGAATTTATTGCGAGAAACCGAGTCGCTGATCAAGAGATTTCTGGATTGTTCGAGCTAGCTCTTGATTTAGATCCAAATCAGCTCACCGCGCTCGGATCTCTTGGGATTATAGCTTTTGAATCTGGCGAATACTCGAAGGCAGCTGATTTCTGGTCGCGAATGCTTGATCTGTTACCAAGTGGCTCTGATCAGGCTAATGCGATTGCAGCTGGTGTTAATCAGGCTCGTCAGAGAGCAGCCGAAGAGATTGTGGTTAGGGACGAGTTGCCGGGTTCAAAAATAGTAGTGACTTTGTCAGTTTCGGGATCGCTTCCAGAAAGTATGCGAAGTGCAAAGGTGTTCGTTTTTGCACGTGAGGTCGGTAAATCTTTGCGGCCTATCGTGGCAAAGCGATTGTCTGCTAGTGAGCTCCCGGAAGTTGTTACATTGTCAAATCAAGATGCCATTATGGGCGGGCAGCTAAGCCAAGGTTTGGACGTCCAGATTATGGCCAGACTGACTCTCGGTGACGCAACTGGGGACCAGGGTGATTGGTTGTCTGCTCCGATAAGGTTGACGCTAGCAGCTGACAATACTGTCAGTCTCTCGATTGAACCGCCAAAACCCTAGTATTGATGATGAGAGGTGTTAAGGGCTAAGCTTGTTCAAATATCTTTCTAGCGAATATTTAAATCTGTATGGCTTGGAGTGCCGGTGTGTTGATTTTTCATGGACTTGCCACGGTTTAATCGGTGACACGTTCTGACGAGCTTAAGTTTTCGGAGGTCTGCGTGCAGAAAATTTATGTCATTAATAGAGAACTTAAATCTAAATGTCTTGGATCCGTTAATTGCACTGGATAGCTTCTTTATGTCGATGATCGGAAGTTAGGTTTTGCGTTTAAGAAGTATCAAGCTGTCCGGATTCAAATCTTTTGTGGATCCAACGACCGTACCCTTCCACGCCAATATGACGGCTGTGGTTGGTCCTAATGGGTGCGGAAAGTCTAATATTATTGATGCTGTCCGCTGGGTAATGGGGGAGTCGAGCGTTAAAACTCTCCGTGGTCAATCGATGACGGACGTAATTTTCAACGGGTCCGCAAGTCGTAAACCGGTCTCTCGGGCTTCAATTGAACTTACATTTGATAATTCTGACGGTCTTGCTGGAGGTGAGTTTGCACGATTCAGTGAGATCTCAGTAAGACGAGATCTGACTCGTGATGCGCAATCTAAATATTTCCTGAACGGCAGCAGTTGTCGCCGACGGGACGTTACTGATCTATTCCTCGGCACAGGTCTTGGGCCGCGGTCTTATGCGATTATTGAGCAGGGAATGATTGCTCGTATTGTTGAGTCAAAACCAGAGGAGCTAAGAACTTATGTGGAAGAGGCCGCTGGTGTCTCGAAATATAAAGAGCGGCGACGCGAAACTGGAAATCGGATAAATCGAACTCGTGAAAATCTCGAGCGTTTGAATGATTTGTCGGAAGAGCTCGGCCGTCACCTGAGTCGTTTGAAGAGCCAGGCTGATTCTGCTGAGCGATATAAAGCTTTAAAAGGGGAAGTTCGCCAGCTTGAGGCATTACTTCTTTGGTATGACCTACAAACTATCCGTGAACAAGCCTCGAGATTTCAGAATGAAAAGTCCGAAGTGCAAGCTCAGCTTGACCAATTCTCCAGCAAGCTCTCGACCAATGAGCGGACTCGAACTGAGGGGCAAGTCAAGCGGGAGGAAGTTAGTCAGCAACTTGATTCAGCAAATGCATCTTACTACGCTCACGCAGCTCGGCTGTCTCGACTTGAAGCCGGCCTTGAGTCAGAGGCAGAGCAGATTCAGTCTGCTAAAAAATCTTTAGAGCGGCTTATTAATGAAGTTAAGACGCTTGAGCTTTTGATTGCTGGAGACGCCGCGGATGGTCAAGTCGCTCGACAGAAAAAGTTACTTTTAATACCAGAAATTGAGGCCGTGGCCACCGAGCTTGGGGTTATGGTTGGTTCGACTCAGGATGTCGAGCGCCAACTTGATGCGGCCGAGCTTAAACGAGGGCGCTTGTCATCTGAACTCGGTCATGCCAAGTCAGAATTGACCCGCTTGGAAATAGAAAAATCAGGCCTCGATCGCCAGCAGAAATCGGATGCTTTACGTCTTGAGATCGTGGAGAAATCATTGTCAGAAATTTCGCAAACGGATCCTGAGCTAATTGAGGCTGTTCGGCATGAACTAACGACTGAAAATGATTTGGCTGCTGCGCTTACCGCCGAGCTTCACCAGTCTAAAGAGCGATGTAAAGAGACGGTGGATGCTTGTCTTCAATCCGAAAAGATCCTGTACGAAGCCGAGGCCGCTCTACATACTGCAGAATCAGAGCGGTCGCGCGTGATGCGAATTTTGGAAGCTGAAACAAGAATTGATGATAAGGGAATCGAAGCGTGGGCGGCTAAGACAGCGGGTATCTGCGGGCGTGTGCATGAATATATTCAACTCCCTCAACAACAGCGAGCTGCCTTTGAGGCGACATTTCCTAAATGGTTGAGTGCCTTTGTTATTGATGATTTAGACGAGCTGGATGTGGATGCGTTGCCGGCTGGCGTTCGCGTAGTCTCGAGAGAGAGTGTGAAAAGTTTGCGCCAGCGCATGGTCTTCACGAACACGGTATTTGCCACAAAAGGTGATGGATACACCGCCAGTGGATTGAAATATGGTTTGGGGTGGCTAGAGCGCGTCAATTGGAGTGCAACTGGCGTATTGGACCTTCATGCCCGAATGCCTGAGCTAGATAAGATCGTTGATGCCAAGTCAGAGAAGGTATTTAAAATTAGTGAGGCAGTAGAAGCCTCAAGAAAACATCGAGATCAATTGCTCGAGGTGATGCATGCTGACGAGCTTCGATATGCTGAAATAGGTTCTAAATGCTTACAGCTCAAAAATCGGTTGCTTGGACTGGAAGCGCAGGCGAAGGAAGTCCTGGACACCCGTGAGCGGTTGACGAGCGAGCTACGAGCACTGATTCAGGCGCAAGAGAATTTGGTAAAAGTTAGGCTAACCCTAGAGACCGAGTTTAAGGAAGCGATGATTGTTAGTGCGCAGCTTCAAGATGGACTGACACCCTTATATGAATCGATAGATTCATATAAGGCAGCACTTAACGGATTGCGTGATGATCACAATAGATTATTGAATACGCACACTGACTTGCGTGTAGAAATGGAACGGATTGATGGGCAGATCATCCGTTCTGAAACGCAGATTGACCGCATTGATGCCCAGTTGACGAGTCTCAATGCGGAATTTGATGGCGCGAAGCTTATTTTGGGATCTTTGGAGCATAATCCACAATTCTCAAAAGATGATTTAAGCCTTGCTGTTGCCGAAAGTCAGGTGCTGGAAAATGGTTTAAAGGACTCGCGTATCGCTGTTGGTGAAGTAGAAGAAAAGCTACGCGTTCTTGAATCTGAGCGACTCGACCTGGAGCAAAGAAGGGAGCGCTTGAATCAAGATTTGAGTGAAGTTCGACTTAAAGAGCAGGCTGTTGAAATTGAACAATCGCGGATTCAAAATGAGTTAAAAATTCGTGACGTAAGCGAGATGCAGTTGGTGACACTTGAGCAGAAATTTGCGGAGCAGGCCATAGCAGAACAAGAGCTTATTCGTTTAGAAGCACGTATTGAACGGTTAGGCCCAATTAATTTGGTGGCTGTTGACGAGTATCAGAGAGAGCTCCAACGAAAGTCGGAACTTGATCATCAATATGCGGAAGTGACCGAGGCGCTGGAAACTCTTGAAGGTGCAATTCGGAAAATTGATCGCGAAACACGGGCACTTTTCCGCAATACTTTTGATTCAATTAATGCTTTTTTCGGAGAGATTTTCCCGCAACTATTTGGTGGTGGCGAAGCCTGGTTGATGCTGACTGATGAGGATCTGCTTGCGACCGGAGTGACAATTATGGCGAGGCCCCCAGGTAAGCGGAACTCGAGTATTTATTTACTCAGTGGTGGTGAAAAAGCACTGACAGCTTTGGCGCTTGTGTTCGCTATTTTCCAGTTAAATCCAGCGCCATTTTGTTTGCTCGATGAGGTGGATGCTCCATTGGATGACGCGAATGTGCTTCGTTATGCAGATGCGGTTGCTAAAATGGCTGAAACCGTTCAATTTATCTACATCACGCATAATAAAATTTCAATGGAGAGGGCTGAGCAACTAATGGGAGTCACCATGTCAGAGCCTGGCGTTTCTCGGATGGTCTCTGTAGATATTGATCGGGCTGTTGAGCTTGCCACACAAGAAATAGAGGGTACATGGAATTCGGGTTAAGGGACTATTTGCTGATCTTGGGTGGAGTCTTAATTTTAGGACTTTTAGTGGACGGTATTCGGCGAACACTCAACCACAAACGTCAGGGGTTGAAATTGGATTTAATGGCAGCGCCACCTGTATCTCCAGAGCGGAGCAATGTGAGCCCGGTAAGACCGGCTAAGCGGGCTACGCCTGTAGAATTGGAACCGCAAGTCGATAGTGATCCGTTATTTGACTCTGACGATACGAGTCAACTGAATCTTTGGGCGGGTGAGATCAAGGCCGAGGCGATGAAATCGGCAGATGTTAATGCGTTGCACCAAGCGGTTACTGATGACCGTACCGACTCTCTATTTGAAAATGACAGTTCTGAGATAGTGGGCCACCCCAGCCCAAAATCTGAAAGTTCAGATTCCCTGATATTGGCTGATGATTTGCCGGTTAAGCGCGCGCCCAGGGTAGAGCCAACATTTACCGTTTCAGACGATTTCGGCTCGGCCTCCTCGGCCCCGAATTCAATTGATACCAACATTGAATCGCGGCCGGATGATGTTGAAAATGAGCAATTCGCTGCGGAAACTTTACATAGTGAGGATATGGCTATTTTGAACGATACGCCAGCAGATGATGTGATGATCAGACCGGACCATGGCGGTCTTTTTGGTCAAACAGTTGCTCGAATTCTGGGCTCATTTGGGCGAGCGGCATCACGGACGGACGCCAATGAACCAGTTTCTGCAAACTCCAGCAATGCCATTGATTTATTAAATCCTGAGCAACCGACCGAAGACCGGCCGGTTCCTGATATCAATGATTTTGTAATGGTGAGCCTAAGGCCATCTCGTGTCCAGCGCTTTGAGAGTTTAAACTTACATGCAGCATGTTTGCGTGCGGGTTTAAGGTTCACGTCTAGCCAGACTTATCAGCGTGTTCCTTTAGATCAGGATGAAGAGCCTCTTTTTTCCTTGGTGAATGGCGTTGAACCTGGCTTATTTGAGTGCGAAGCTGTCTCGATCGAATCTCCAATCTTTTTTATGTTTACAAATTTGGCGACACAGGATGATCCAGTCTTCGCAGTTAACGAGATGATCTCAGGTGCCCGCGCGATTGCACGTGAAATTGGTGGTGATGTCTTTGACTCGAGTGGTGTTCTTATTTCAAAGGCATGGATCGATCAGACTCGAGCTCAGGCGAGCCATGAGCGTCTTATTCGTTCATGACCACCGATAACCTTGAGCGTATTCAGGCACTGAGCGAAAGTATTCGGCAACATGATTATCACTATCATGTTTTGGATGCGCCTGTGATCGGTGATTCGCAGTACGATATTCTGCTCTCAGAACTCAAAACTTTAGAGGTTGCCTATCCTGAGTATCTGTTTGAGGACTCTCCAACCCAGCGTGTGGGCCGAAAGCCAGATACGGGCTTTGCGGAAGTAATTCATCGACTTCCGATGCTTTCTCTCGACAACGTATTTGGTGTTGAAGAGTTTAATCAGTTTATTAACCGGGTTTCTGACCGAATTGGAGTTTCTCCTCAAGAGCTGACGTCTGAGCCGAAATTAGATGGGCTTGCGCTGTCCATACGTTATGAGAAAGGTGTTTTGGTTGAGGCGGCAACTCGAGGAGATGGTAAAGCTGGTGAAAATGTGACGTCGAACGTCCGCACCATCCGATCGATCCCTCTTCGATTACAAGGAGGTGACTGCCCCGACGTGCTTGAAGTGAGGGGGGAAGTGGTCTTAAAAAAGTTGGATTTCGAGCGTTTGAATTCGCGTCTTGCTGAGGCCGGCGAAAAGAATTTTGTAAATCCCCGTAATGCTGCTGCAGGTAGTTTGCGCCAATTGGATCCATCGATTGTAGCGAGTCGCCCCTTATCGTTTTATGCCTACGGGGTCGGCAAAGTTTCAAAGAATCTTGGGAGAAGTCATTCGGAAGTAATGGGTAAAATCCGGGATTTTGGAATCCCAATTAATCCTGGGCTTGTTGTGGGTGATCGGAAGCGGATCGAACAGGCTTATGTCGAGTTGCTCGCTGAAAGGGACTCCCTCCCTTATGAAATTGATGGCATGGTCATCAAAGTTAATCGTCTGGACCTTCAGGAAAAGCTTGGTTTTGTTGCCCGCGCCCCGCGATTTGCGACTGCTTGGAAATTTCCTGCGCAAGAGGCATCCACTTGTTTGTTGGATGTTGATTGGCAGGTCGGGCGAACTGGAGCGATCACCCCAGTGGCAAGGCTTGAGCCCGTCTTTGTAGGTGGTGTAACTGTTTCAAATGCCACGTTACACAATTTTGATGAGGTTCAAAGACTGGATGCACGGCCTGGTGATCGGGTAATGATTCGTCGTGCGGGGGATGTTATTCCACAAGTGGTCCGCGTGATGACAGAGTTTCGAACCAAAGCACTTCCGTTAGTATTAATGCCACGCGCATGCCCTGTTTGTGAGTCGGTTGTGAAACGTGCTAAAGGAGAAGCAGTGCTTCGTTGCACGGGTGGTTTGGTTTGCAATGCACAGCGGCTTGAGCACCTAAAGCATTTTGTATCCAGAAAGGCTATGGATATTGATGGGGTTGGCGAAAAATTGCTCGAAGTTCTTGTGGCGAAAGAGATAGTAAGAACGCCGGCTGATCTATTTCGTCTCGAGCGAGATCAATTGATAGGCCTCGAGCGTATGGCAGAGAAAAGTGCTGAAAATGTTATTGGAGCTATTGATCATGCCAAGCAAACAACCTTGTATCGGTTTTTGTATGCGTTAGGTATTCGAGAAGTGGGGGAAGCAACTGCACACTCATTAGCCAAACATTTTGGAAGCCTTGGAGGCTTGATGGAGGCCGATGAGGCTATGTTATTAGCTGTTGATGATGTTGGGCCAATTGTTGCCTCGCATATTCTTAGTTTTTTTGCTTCTGAAAAAAACTGTCGAGTTATTGATGAGTTTCGCGTGCTCGGGGTCGATTGGTCGCAAACGGATTCTGGCTTTCCTGATGCCCGCATAGAACTTTCTGGTGAAACCTGGGTATTGACCGGAGTTTTAGAGTCCTTAACTCGGGATGAGGTCTCGGAACGTTTGCGTTCGTTAGGTGCTAAAGTTGCTGGCTCCGTGAGTGCAAAAACGACAGTCTTGGTCGCGGGCCCTGGTGCGGGCAGCAAGTTGATCAAAGCGCAAGCACTCGGGATTAAAATCATTGACGAGTCTCAAATGCTGAAGGTATTGAATCTATGAAGCGAATTTGTTCTTTGGCGATTCTCCTGCTGTTAGGGGGGTGTACAACATCACCGCCAAGTAATGTAGATAACGCCTGCCGTATGTTGTCTGAAAAGCCAGGCTGGTATGATGCGGTTAATGATGCAGCAGATCGCTGGGACGTGAGCGAAGGATTGATTCTTTCATTCATTCGTCAAGAATCCTCATTTGTGGCTAATGCTAAACCACCGAGAACAACAATTCTTTGGGTGTTCCCAGGGCCCCGGGCGAGTTCCGCCTATGGATATCCTCAAGCAAAAGACGGCACTTGGGATGATTATCGCAAGGCTACGAATAGTTTTCTGGCCCAACGAGACGACTTTCGTGATGCCTCAGATTTTGTCGGTTGGTATGTCGATCGTGCATATCGCATTGCTGGAATTCGTAAGTCTGACGCGTATCGTCATTACTTGGCATATCATGAGGGCGTGGGTGGCTTTCAGCGAGGCACTTTTTCTTCGAAGCGCTGGTTAGTGGGTGTAGCCAATCGAGTCGGTCAGAAAGCTAAAATATTTGACAGTCAGTTGGCAGGATGTCGTGACAAACTTGATTCTGGTGCGTGGTGGAATCCTTTTAGTTAATTCCCACGAACGAGTGCGCGCCGAAAAAAACGATCAGGACTAATAGCACTGCGAACAGTGTCAGGTAGATTAAGCGTTTCCCCCATGATTTCACTGACAACCATTTCTGCAGTTACCGGCGCTGTGAGTGTGCCCCTTGAGCCTAGTCCTGTCAGCATGTAGCTACCAGGAATAAAGGGGAGTGGCTCGGGAGGAATGAATTTAGCGTCTTTTCGTAGCCTGTCTAGCGGAGTAGACCAGTGTGATGCATCTGCCATTTGACCTGCGGCTGGCGCATAGTCTGGAGTTGCTGTGCGAATACTGACTCGCTGTCCGCTGATTTGGGTGGCGTTGAATTGAGGATCAGCAAAGAGCTGGTTTACGCGTGCAATATTTTCTAAATTGTCGGTATCCCGGGGGGTCATGTCATGTGACTTTGGTTCGTAAGTGGCTCCGCACGTGGCCTGTTCCCCGTCACTTGGGGCCAAGTAAGCGCCACCACATATTGGCAGGTGCGTTGTCTGATTTGCCCTGATATTTGTGATTTGCCCCCTGACTGCAACCAATGGAATTGACATCGCTGCATGTCGATTTGACTCTAGGGCGTTAGCCCAAACAATTACATTCGTGTAATCCACTAAATTACCTAATGGCGTTCCGATTTCAAGGTAGTGCATCTGATCGACTTGGCGGTAGGCCTCGATTTTATGATAGGCATGGACAGTGATATTGGAGTGCTTAAGTAGCTGATTGATGCACATTCGTGGATTCATCCAGCCACCGGGTTGGAAATGGAGGCCTCCCGAAGCTAGTCGATTGCCTGCTAAGTCTGAGGCATCACTACAAGAAATCTGTGTTAGCACGTTATTAGGTAAACTAAGCGATTCCAATAGTTTTCTTTGGTGCTCAGTTTTTTTTCCTTCCAGTATTAGAAATCCTTGAGAGTGCCAAAATTGAAGGCTTTCAAGATGGGAAATAGCCGCGCTAAAATTAGCTAATCCTTGTAACTGAAGTAGACTTGAGGGTGTTGCTTCGATACTCAGTTTCGCGTAGGTAATTGCTTGTGGGTTGCCCGAAGCACCTGAGCCTGCAGTCTGCTTCTCATAAACGTTTACTTTAATGCCTCGTACTGCCAATCCATTGGCGACCCAGGCACCGGCCAAACCGCCACCAATTATAGTAACGTGTTCTGGGGGTATGGAGGATTGCTTTGGCGCAAAAATACGTTCGTTTTTTTTGCCCTGATAAATTGCGACGATGCGCTCTCTTTTACCTGCAAATCCCTCAATTTTCCAAACTTTGAATCCTGCCTCAGAGAGTCCATCTTTAACTGACCGCGCTGATGTATATGTGCTGACGGGAGCATTTTCTGAAGAGCATGAAGCGATCGAGTGAAAGAGTTGAGGGCTCCAAAGAGCCTGGTTTCGGCTAGGTGCAAAACCATCGAGACACCAGGCGTCTATTGAACCAACAATATGCTTGAAAATATCTGTTGCGTCTCCGAAATGTAAATCCAAGAGAATTCGATGTTGTTGAAATGATCGCCGATGACAGCCCGGAATGAGCGCCGGCCAGTAAGCCCGAAGTTTTTCGGCAATGGATGCCGCTACTGGGTTTAGGGGTAGTTTAGAGTGAATGCGCGTCAAATCGGAACGATTCAGAGGGTAGTGCTCTGAAGAGGTCCACTGCATTCGAGCCCCTTTCGGAGCAGTTTGGATAAAACAGTGCGCAGCTAATAAAAACGTTAGTCCTGTCCCAAAACCGGTTTCACCAATCCGAATCAGTTCGTTGGGGCGTAGTTTTCTGAATCGATTGGGTAAGTCAAGACCTTCGATAAAAACCGATTGGCGCTCACCAATGGGGTCTATGATTGAAAAATAATGATCCTCGAAATCGAGGGTTCGAAAAGCGCATTCCGGATCAAGACTGGCTTGTTTAATCCGGGCATACGTTTTCACAGGTCGTTACTGACACGCCGTCGTTGGAAGCGTGGCATCAGAAACCCGATGAACCATCCTAAACCGAGAACTAATGCGCCTAGCCCGAACCAAGTTTTGGCCGAGTCATCGCCTGCAGCCAGCTTTTCAGCGCGCAGTGTTTGGTTGTCAGACAATAAAACTTGTCGCTCGGTCTCAAGTACAACTAGTCGATTCCTCAAGGTGATTACATCACCAGAGGTGATTATAAGATTGTTTAACTCTGATTCTGTGCGTTCCACCTTTAGTTTCGCTTCGCTGTTCTCGGTAGCGGACTGATTAAGTGCATTATTTAATTTTTTAATCTGTTTTTTTAGTCGCTGGATGGCCTCCTTTTTTTTTGCAAGCTCAGCATCCAAAGGCCCGGTACGCAATGATAATGGTGTCTCTTCGACTACATATCTGGCAAGAATAAAGCCTGTGCGATTCCGATCGTCACGGATACGCGCATATCCATTAGCACTTAACTCGATTATTTGGAGCTCTGTTCCTGCTGGCAGATAGCGTAAAATTCGAAACTCGCGTGATTCGCCTGAGCGGACTGGCACTTCTAATCGGTCTGTCACGTAGGCGGCCATGGAATAAGGACTGACTAAGTAAAGTGATAGGATGGAAAGCGCGCTTATGAGTGCTCGATACATTTTAATGCTCTTCCGGGTTTGGGGGTTTCGGTTCGGATCCGTTGCGGCTAATCCAGATGCTCTGGAGAACCAAAAATAAAAACGTGAGCCCGAGCAGACCGAATAACTTGAAATTTACCCAAACGGCTTCTGAAAAATTGTATGCAACGATTAGATTGAGGATTCCAGAGAGTACGAAAAATATGCTCCAAGTATATGAGAGTTGCAGCCAATGTTGCTTTGAAAGGGTTATAGCATGCCCTAGAATTCGCTCGATGATCGGCTTTTTGCCAATGAAGTGGCTCCCTAGAAATGCGATTGCGAAGAGCCAATTTACAGCTGTTGGCTTCCACATGATGAACCAGCCATCATTTAATAAGACGGTGAGGCCACCTAATAAGATTACGAGAAATAGTGTAACCAATGCCATTTTTTCGATTTTTTTAGTGAGGAAGTAAATTAGTCCAACCTGCGCAATAGTGGCCGGAATTAAGACCATGGTAGCGGTGATTAGGTCTCCACTATATTTGTAAACGGCGAAAAAGATTAGGATCGGTAAAAAGTCTAGCAAGAGTTTCATCAGGTTATTCCCAGGATTTCTGGCATTATACCGTTTTTAAGCTAAAGGGTTCGAGCATCTGTGGCACAGTTTTTTCTCATTCACGCCGAAAATCCGCAGTTGCGTTTAATATCCCAGGTTTGTGATCTGATTCGGGCGGGGGGCGTTGTCGTTCTGCCCACCGATTCGGGATATGCAATTGGTTGTGGTTTGGAAAATAAGAAGGGTTTGGATGTAATTCGTCAAATACGTCAGCTTGATGAGAATCATAATTTCACTCTTTTATGCCGCGATCTTTCAGAGATTTCGACCTACGCACGTATTGAAAATCAAACTTACCGTTTGCTAAAAGCCAGCACTCCTGGCGCTTACACGTTTATACTTGAGGCGACCCGAGAAGTGCCGCGACGGTTGGTGCATCCAAAGCGAAAACAGATCGGCATCCGGATACCAGATAATCGAATTGCACTCGAATTGTTGAGAAATCTTAGAGAGCCCCTTATGACTTCTACGCTTGTATTGCCAGGAGAAGATCTTCCGATGACTGATCCTTATGACATCAATGAGTGTTTGGGCCACCAGTTAGATGTGGTAATCGATGGTGGGTTCTGTGGATTTAAAGGAACCACTGTCGTTGATTTAACCACTAGTGTCCCGGTTGTTACTCGTTTTGGTGGGGGAGATTCCGCGATTTTTTCCGAACACGCATAACCTTGGTATCATCAGATACTATAGATATTTATTGAGGAGTCTCATTTGAGCGGGGTCGATCCCTCCCAGCGCGTTCTTTCCGGTATGCGTCCAACCGGTAGATTGCATCTGGGCCATTACCACGGTGTTTTAAAGAATTGGGTGCGTTTGCAGCATGAGTACGAGTGCTTTTTCTTTGTTGCGGATTGGCATGCGTTAACTACGCACTATCAAGATACGCGTGGCATCGAGCAGGCATCAATGGATATGGCGATTGATTGGTTGGCAGCGGGGGTGAATCCAGGTTCGGCAACTTTATTTATTCAGTCGCAGGTGGTTGCTCATGCTGAGTTGCATTTGCTTCTTTCGATGATTGTGCCGCTTGGATGGCTTGAGCGGGTACCGTCGTACAAAGACCAGCAGGATAAACTTTCCGATCGAGATCTCACAACATATGGGTTTCTTGGGTATCCCTTGTTACAAAGTGCAGACATTTTGCTCTATCGAGCAGGAAATGTTCCTGTTGGAGCTGATCAAGTGGCTCATATTGAGATTACTCGTGAAATCGCGCGTCGTTTTAATCATATATACGGCCGAGAGCCGGACTTCGAAGAGTTGGCTGAAGCCGCGTGCCATAAAATGGGTAAAAAAGATGCAAAGCTTTATCGTGCGTTACGGAAGGCGTATCTCCAGGGCGGAGACCAAGAGTGTCTTGAACGCGCCCAGGCGCTCGTTAAAAATCAGCAAAATATAACATTAGCGGATCGTGAGCGATTGATTGGTTATTTAGAAGGAACGGGTAAAGTTATTTTACCTGAACCACGTGCGCTTTTAACGGAAGCGGCAAAGATGCCAGGTCTTGACGGACAAAAGATGTCTAAGTCTTATGGAAATACAATTGGACTTCGTGAAGAGCCTGATTCGGTATCCATTAAAATGAAACGTATGCCCACTGATCCTGCAAGGGTTCGACTCTCTGATCCGGGCACTCCTGACAAATGTCCTGTCTGGCAATTTCATGAAGTGTATTCGGATGAGGCCACTCAGTCCTGGGCCAGGGACGGGTGCACTTCAGCTGGAATCGGCTGTCTCGAGTGCAAGCAGCCGGTGATTGACGCAGTGATCGCTGAACAAAGTCAAATTATAGCGCGAGCGGCACCTTATGAGGAAAATCCAGACATGGTGCGGTCCATACTGTTAGAGGGTGCTGAAAAGGCTGAGATTGATGCGCGTCAGACTCTGGGAGAGGTAAGGCAAGCCATGGGTTTGAGCTATAGATGAATTACTGATGATTGCTTATGTAAATCAGGGGGAATTGGCTTTAGCTACAGTTAACGGATCGCCGTTGACTAAGATTCCTGAAAATTTGTACATACCACCAGATGCTTTGGAAGTAATCCTCGACTCTTTTGAAGGGCCGCTCGATTTACTCCTGTACCTTATTCGCCGTCAAAATCTTGATATTATTCGAATAGATGTTTCTGAAATCACTCGTCAATACATGGCCTACATCGATCTCTTAGACATTGTGCGATTCGAGCTTGCTGCGGAATATCTGGTTATGGCTGCCATCCTTGCCGAGGTTAAATCTCGAGCGCTGCTCCCTAGAGGCCCTGGGGATAGCGACGAGGATGAGAATGACCCACGCGCTGAATTGATTCGGCGTTTGCTCGAGTACGAAAAAATAAAGGTTTCAGCAGAACTTCTGGATAAGCTACCTAGGCTGGATCGCGACTTTCAAATCGCTTCTGCAGAAGCGCCAGGCATTAACGAATTTTTGTGCGCACCGGAAGTGGAATTGTCTGAATTGGTAATTGCGTTCGGTGATCTTTTGGCACGCGTAAAGCTCTCGTCTGCACATCAAATTGAATGGGAGCCTTTGTCAACAAGGCAGAGAATGAGTCACGTACTTTTATTACTTGAAGAGCGTTCTGAGCTTACGCTTTCTGATTTGTTTACCTCGGATGAGGGGCGAGCAGGTCTTGTGGTTTCATTTCTTGCTATTCTCGAAATGGTGCGAGAGGGGCTCTGTGCGCTGGTGCAAGTTGCTCCTGGTCATCAGATCTACGTAAGGAGTATGAATTAGCATGGATGGTCTGAATTTGAAGTACATATTAGAGGGAGCTCTTTTTGCCGCACGAGAGCCCTTGAATATCCTCAAAATGAAGACCTTGTTTGGGGACCAAAAGTCTCCTACTGAAGGTATGTTGCGTGATGCGCTAAAAAGCCTGAATGAGGATTATGACGGGCACGCAGTGCGTTTGGTTGAGGTGGCGGGTGGTTTTCGGTTTCAGGTCAGTGATGATTTAAGACCTTATTTGGCCAATTCTTCGCATGATAGTGCAGGGAAATATTCTCGTGCGACTTTGGAGACGTTAGCAATGATTGCATATCGTCAGCCGGTGACCCGGGGTGAAATCGAGGCCGTTCGTGGTGTTGCGGTTAATACGCAAATCGTAAGAATGCTCGAGGAGCGGGAATGGATAAGAGTGGTTGGCCGTAAAGAAGTCCCCGGTCGACCGGCCTTGTTTGCAACAACGACGAAATTTTTGGATGATTTTGGAATGAAAACGTTGGATGAATTGCCCCAGATTGATAGCTTGATTCCTGTTGCCGTCAATAAAGACCTTTTTGATTACGAAACTGCAAATCATGAGTGAGCGGTTGCAGAAAGCTCTAGCCCGTGCTGGATTCGGGTCTCGGCGGAAATTAGAGAGTGTGATTTCCGATGGGCGTGTTCTGGTGAATGGTAAACTGGCGTTGCTTGGTCAGAAAGTGACTCGAGAAGATAAAGTCATTGTTGATGGGCATATCGTTGATCCTGAGAAAATGTTTATCGAATCTCGACTTGTTCTGGCTTACCACAAACCGGAGGGCGAGGTTTGTACGAGAAGTGATCCAGAAGGTCGGCCCACTATTTTTGATCGATTGCCTAAGTTGATGAGCGGCCGATGGATAGCTGTGGGCCGTCTTGATATTAGTACTTCTGGTTTAGTATTGCTTACAACGGATGGTGAATTAGCGAACCGATTGATGCATCCTTCGAGTGGTGTTGATCGAGAATATTTAGTGCGCGTGCACGGGGATGTCCGGGATGAGCACCTTCAGCAATTGGTTGACGGTGTAATTTTGGATGATGGTCTTGCTCGATTTACGGATGTTGTCCCCCATCCGGAGCATGATGAAGAAAAGCGAAATCGTTGGTTTTATGTGGCGTTGATGGAAGGTCGGAATCGAGAGGTACGTCGGTTGTGGGAAAGTCAGGGCTTGCAAGTCAATCGGTTGAAGCGTGTAAGGTATGGCTGTATTTTTTTGCCATCTTTTTTGAAGCAAGGGCATTACGTAGAGCTTGGGCAAAAAGAAGTAGATGATCTCGCTAAGTTGGTTGAGTTGCCGTTGCAATCATTGCCAAGGATGACGCCGCAGGACTTAAAGAATTCTAAACGCCGATTGTCCAAGAAAGCTCAGGTACCATTGGTTAGAAAGCGGAAGTCCAGAATCTAGCCTTGGGGCCACGTCCCCAGGGCGGTCATCAGATCGCGAGCATTGATTCGATCACCATTAAAAGCGCCGGCTTTTTCAGTTAAGCCAAATAAAAACGCATTACTAACCAAGTTTGGGCTGGGCAGTGTCTTGGGATCTTCTCCTGGTTTTGCCTCTGCGCGCATTTTTGTGCGAGTACCTCCGGGGTTGACGGTGATCACTCGCGTATTTGAGGTATTTTGTAGTTCTTGCGCTAACATGCCGGCAAACATTTCTAACCCAGCTTTCGAGACCGCGTAAGCCCCCCAGTATGCCGCCACTTGATGACCAACACTTGACGTGGCAAACACGATGCGCCCATTTGGCGAGTGTTCAAGGCAAGGGAGGAGGGCTCGAGTTAAATAAAAAACTGCGTTCAGATTAATGTTAAGAACTTGGTTCCATTTTTCGGGCCGGTGCGACTGAATGGGCTCCCGGCCACCAAGTAAGCCAGCGACATGCGCTATTCCATCAAGCTGGCCGAAAGTATCCATGATGTGCTCTGCTAATTCCTCGGCGTCAACTGCTTTGAGGGTGTTGAGGTCCGAGGAAACAATGACTGGTATTGCTCCGCCTTCGGCGACAATCTGGTCGTAGATGGTTTCCAGCCGGCTCTGATCTCGCGCCATCAATATTATCGTTGCTCCGCGCCGAGCGAGCTCCAAAGCTAGCGCTCGCCCGATTCCTTGGGTCGCGCCGGTTACTAAAATGATGCGATCATTGAATGTTGGGTTTCTCTTTATTTCTGCCGCGGCCACTCGAATGATGTTGGTCATGATGATTTTCTTGCGGCTAGCTGAAAGTTGATATCAAAGTCGCTTTTAGAGCGCGTAAATTGTTTGTATAATGGATGGATTACGATCCCTTCAATAGCGACAACATTCACAAGAACTGGGCGTAAACTTGCAGCAATTTCCGAAGGTTTAATAAACTTTTTATAGTCATGGGTTCCTTTGGGGACCCAATTTAAAAGATATTCAGCCGCCAGCACGGCTCCCAAATAGGCTTTGGGAGTACGATTAATAGTCGAAAGTATAAGGTAGCCCCCAGGCCTTACTAAATCGGCCAATGCCCTCAACGTAGTATCTTGTTCTGGCACGTGTTCGATCATTTCAAAGCAGGTTACTATGTCGAATTGATTAGCCCGAGATGCGGCAAGTATCTCGGCAGAACCTTCCGAATACTCAATACTGAGTCCGGACTCTAACTTATGTAGATTGGCCACTTTGATCATCTCTGGTGAGGCGTCGATCGCGGTCACTTTAGCACCTCGCCTTGCGAGTCCCTCAGACGCGAGGCCGCCACCGCATCCGACGTCTAAGACCTCGGCATCTTGGAGCGGGTAAAACGATTCCGTGAAATCAATTCGAAGTGGATTGATTTGATGCAGCGCACGCATTGGTCCTGCTGGGTCCCAGTAACTTCGGGCGATGTGGTTGAATTTGCTAATTTCTTTGGGATCAACTGTGGTGTTCATCGTTCTCATTTCATTTTTTAAGTTAGTGGGACGAAGCTTTCAGAACAATGATCATACAGGGCTTGTCGATAGAGGCACAGAAGCTGCCCGTTTTTGGTGCTTCCATGTTATTATTCGTCATCAAAGAAAACTGTAGGGATAGCCCCCATCTATGTCTGATTCGGCTCGTGAAATACTACCGATTAATATCGAAGACGAACTTAAAACAAGCTACCTAGATTACGCCATGAGCGTTATTGTTGGCAGGGCTTTGCCTGATGCTCGTGATGGCTTAAAGCCAGTTCATCGGCGGGTGTTATTTGCGCAGAGTGTGCTGAGTAATAATTGGAACTCGGCCTATAAAAAGTCTGCCCGCGTGGTCGGTGATGTGATTGGTAAATACCATCCGCATGGCGATACTGCGGTGTATGACACGATCGTTCGATTGGCTCAGCCTTTTTCGATGCGTTACCCGCTAATTGATGGCCAGGGTAACTTTGGTTCAGTTGATGGGGACCGCGCGGCTGCAATGCGTTACACCGAAATTCGTATGGAACGGATTGCGCATGAATTGCTTGCTGATCTTGAAAAAGAAACAGTTGATTACGTCCCTAACTATGACGGCACCGAGCAAATTCCTGATGTTCTTCCGGCAAAAATCCCGAACTTACTGGTTAACGGGTCGTCTGGGATCGCGGTGGGTATGGCTACCAATATTCCGCCACATAATTTGACTGAGGTTGTGAACGGTTGTCTTGCATATTTGGCGAATCCAGAATTATCGATTACAGAATTGATGCAATTTATTCCTGCGCCTGATTTTCCGACAGGGGCATTTATTAATGGGCTTGAGGGCATTAGGGATGCTTATGCCACGGGTCGTGGAAGAGTGATCATGCGCTCGAGGTTTCACATCGAGGGTGATGATAAAAAGTCCATTGTATTTACGGAGATCCCATATCAAGTCAATAAGGCAAGGGTTATAGAGAAAATTGCTGAGCTTGTTAAAGATAAGAAAATTGAAGGGATTACTGAGCTTAGAGATGAGTCAGATAAAGATGGAATGCGGATTGTTGTTGATCTTCGACGTAGCGAAACACCTGAGGTAGTTGTAAATAATTTATTTAGTCAAACGCAACTGCAGTGCAGTTTTGGAATTAATGTTGTTGCACTGGTCGATGGTCAACCGCGAACCTTGAATCTGAAAGATTTGTTGTCTTGTTTTATTCGTCATCGTCGTGAGGTAGTCACGCGCCGTACGATTTTTGAACTTAGGAAAGCCCGGGAACGAGGCCATATTTTGGAGGGTCAGGCAGTTGCATTAGCAAATATTGACCCTGTAATAGATCTGATTAAGCGGTCTGCCAATGCTCAGGAAGCCAAGGACGGTCTGATCCAGAGCGCTTGGGCGCCTGGTTCGGTAACTGAAATGCTTGGACGGGCAGGAACTGGTGGAATTAGTCCTGATGATTTGCCTGAAGGTTATGGTCTCATTAATGATTATTATCATTTGAGTCCACAGCAAGCGCAAGCAATATTGGACCTGCGTTTGCATCGACTGACTGGGCTTGAAATTGAGAAGTTGCTTAGTGAATACGGTACAATTTTAGGCGACATAGCTGAGCGAGAGGGCATCCTCGCGGACAGTACCAAGCTAACGACTATTATCAGGGAAGAACTTGAAGCTGTCCGTAACCAGTATGGTGATGAGCGCCGTTCAGAGATTATTGAGAATCATTTATCGCTGTCGACAGAGGATCTGATTCCACAAGAAGATATGGTTGTGACTTTTTCGAAGACGGGTTACGCGAAAACTCAGCCCTTAGTTGCTTATCAGTCACAGCGCCGCGGCGGCCGCGGCAAGAGTGCTACTAATCTTAAAGATGAAGATGTTGTTGATTTGTTATTGGTTGCCAACTCACATGATACGTTGCTGCTATTTACTGATCGTGGCCGCTTGCATTGGCTAAAAGTCTATGAAATTCCTCAAGCGAGCCGCAACGCTCGTGGCAAGCCAATAGTCAATATGATCGATGCATTAGAGGATGGGGGGCGTGTGACGGCGGTGTTACCCCTTGGTGCAGATGATCGGGGTGAAGGTCGTTACGTCTTCATGGCGACAGCTATGGGGACTGTGAAAAAGGTTCCCTTGGAGCGCTTTGCAAGGCCTCGGGCAGCGGGTATCCGAGCGATTGAATTTAATGAAGACGATACCTTGGTAGGGGCCTCTATCACGGATGGTACGCGAGACGTCATCTTGGTAAATTCAAATGGCAAGGTGACAAGATTTAACGAAAATGAGGTCCGTCCTATGGGTCGTGAGGCCCGCGGTGTTCGAGGAATTCGCTTGAAAAATCCGATGGATCGCGTGGTGGCTATGATTGTTGCTGATGATGAAGCGACTTTGCTGCTGGCGTGTAAAAAAGGTTTTGGAAAGAGAACGTTGATAAGTGAATTTCCTTGCAAGGGGCGAGGTGCAATGGGTGTAATTGGAATTCAGACTTCGGAACGTAATGGGGAAGTTGTCGGTGCGGCGCAGGTCGTCGATGGCGATGATCTTTTGTTAATTACGGATGCGGGGACTATGGTCCGGACACCTTGTGAACAGATTTCAGTTCTGGGGAGGAATACTCAAGGAGTAACCCTTATTCGTTTGACGGATTCGGAGTTACTTGTCCGCGTGGATGCTGTTTCTGAGCCGCCAGGTGAAGTTTTAACTGATGAGGCTTCAAATCTCAGTGCGGAGGTGATTGAGACCTCCGCTGAGGAGGCGGGTGATGAGTCTGCCGACTAATAGTCGGTCAGTAGTTCCAGCCAGGTATATGTTTTTTCGTGTGCCGACCCAAGTTGATTTTTTGAGTTTTATATCGGTTCAGGCAGATTACTTAGCTACTTTGCGGGGCACGGAAAGATACCGGGGGTCAGGAGGGATTAAGTGTCCGTACAAATTTTGATTTTTGAGTATAAATTTGTCTTCCTGATTCAGCCTTTGTCCAAATTTGAGGGGATCGTAGGATGAGCGCCAGTCCGCGACTTATAGAAATCAGAGATGAAATAGATGCTATTGATCTTGAAATACAGCGGCTGATGAACGCCCGAGCTGATTGTGCTTTGCATGTCGCCGAGATCAAGAAAGCAGAGATAAAGAGTTCTGGTGAGGCGCCTGTTTATTATCGCCCCGAGCGTGAAGCACAGATTCTGGCACGGGTTATGGATCGAAATTTAGGTCCATTACCGGCAAAGGAAGTTGCGCGTATTTTTCGTGAAATTATGTCTAGCTGCCTCGCACTTGAAAGGCCTCTTTCGGTTGGCTATCTTGGCCCAGCAGGGACATTCACCGAAGCAGCAGCATTAAAGCATTTTGGTCATGCTGCAGATACTCGGTCATTCACAACTATTTCCGAAGTATTTCGTGGCGTCGATGCTTGCGATCTTGATTATGGGGTAGTGCCCATTGAGAACTCAACTGAAGGCATAGTGACGCAAACTCTGGAGTGTTTCCTTGATTCGCCGGCGGTGATTTCTGGTGAGGTAGAAATGCGAATTCACCAAGCACTTATGGTGAAATCCGACGTGAATCTTGATTCTGTCCGTGCAGTTTACTCGCACCTTCAAAGTATGGCGCAATGCAGGTTTTGGCTGGAAGCGAATCTTCCGGGCGTAGAGCGCCATACTGTTTCATCTAACGCGGAAGCGGCTCGCTTGGTAGCGAGTTCGGACTCATCACAGGGGTTTGCCGCTATTGCTGGAGATCGAGCTGCTCAAGCCTATGATCTTTCATTGATTGCTTCTTCAATTGAAGATCGACCTGATAATACTACTCGGTTTTTAATTATTGGAAATCAAGCAACAGAGCCATCAGGAAACGACAAAACATCGATTATCGTTGCGGTCAAAAATGGGCCTGGAGCGCTTCATAAGTTGTTAGAGCCTTTTGATCGTTTCGCAATCGATATGACTCGACTCGAATCGCGTCCATCACACTCAGGAATTTGGTCTTATAGATTCTTTATTGATTTTGCTGGGCATGTTAAAGATCCACTTATTTCTGAGTTTTTGGATTGCGTCCGACAACAATCAGCGGAGCTAAAAATTCTGGGGTCATATCCCAGAGCGATTTTATGACCACGTTGGCTGTTATTGGACTTGGATTGATCGGGGCCTCGTCCTGCGCGGCCATTAAAATGCGTATGCCTGGGTGGACGATTCATGGGTTCTCTCGAACAGAAACGACTCGGCAGCGAGCGCTTGCTCGGGGATTAGTCGATCAGTGCTTTGAGAGTGTCGAATTAACGGTATTTGGAGCGGATTTAATATTGATTGCGGTTCCGATGGGGCAGTTCAGCTCGGTATTCAATGCGGTGTGGTTAGCACGCGAAGAATATTCTGTTGTGACGGATGTAGGTTCAACGAAGGGAGCGGTTGTTGATGATCTTATCGCAGTGACAAAGGCCATACCTTCCTGGTTTGTTCCTGGTCATCCTATTGCAGGAAGCGAGCAAAGTGGCGTCAATGCGGCTAATCCTGATTTATTTGTGGATCACCAGGTAATTCTGACCCCGTTGGCTGAAACGGCAACCAGTGCTCTTGAGTTAGTGACCGAGTTTTGGGAGAAACAAGGGGCATCAGTTTCAATTATGAATGTTGCTCGCCATGATGAGGTTTTGGCTTTAACCAGTCATTTACCTCATATTCTCGCATTTAGCTTGGTACATGCATTGTCGGATGACGATGAGCATCTCGATATTTTCCGCTATGCTGCGGGTGGATTTCGAGATTTTACGCGTATTGCTGCAAGTGATTCAGAAATGTGGCGGGATATTAGTCTGTCTAATCGTGATGCTATTTTGAGAGGCATTGATCGCTACACTGGTCGCTTAGGCGAGATGAGAGAAGCAATTGCTCTAGGCGATCGTGATTGGATTATGCGTAGTTTCGAGCGAGCTCGAAATGCTCGAAGATTATTTTCCTCATTATCAGGCAAGGGAGATCATCCAGTGACGAATTTCTATCCTTCTGTTTTCCAAGTTACGCGTGCTACCTCCGGTCTGCATGGGAATATTCGTGTGCCGGGGGATAAATCAATTTCTCACCGGTCGATTATGCTTGGCGCACTTGCAGATGGCGTGACTACTGTGGAGGGGTTTCTCGAGGGCGAGGATGCTATCGCGACAGTCCAGGCTTTTCGGGAAATGGGGGTCCTAATTGATGGGCCAGATGCTGGCAAGGTCACAGTACATGGCGTGGGTCGGGATGGATTGAAGCCGCCTAAAGCGGCTTTATATATGGGTAATTCAGGAACCTCAATGCGACTGTTGTCCGGCATTTTAGCTGGTCAGAGTTTTGACTCAGAATTAATAGGTGACAGTTCATTATCGCGGCGGCCAATGCGGCGTATTGCAGAACCGTTAAAGTGTTTGGGAGCCTCGATTGCAACTTCAGAAAATGGGACTCCACCGATATATATTTCTGGAGGTCAGGTATTGAGCGGGTGTCATACTGACTTGGCGGTTGCGAGTGCTCAAGTCAAATCCGCGTTGCTATTGGCTGGTCTGTACGCCCGGGGCGAGACCAGTATTAAAGAGCCGGCCCCAACCCGAGATCATACGGAACGCATGCTGGTTGGCTTTGGTTACAAAGTTGAACGAGATGGTTCTATTTGCAAGATATTAGGGGGAGGTAGATTGACTGGATGTCATATCGATGTGCCTTCGGATATTTCATCTGCGGCATTTTTTATGGTCGCAGCGACACTTATTCCTGATTCCGATCTGACTTTGCATCATGTAGGGGTGAACCCAACGCGTACTGGAATTCTTGAAATTTTAAAGCTAATGGGTGCGAATATTGAAATCGAGAACGAGCATGAAGTCGGCGGAGAGCCGGTGGCTGATCTTCGTGTGCGGTATGCTCCATTAAAGGGAATTGCAATTCCAGAAAATTTGGTGCCATTGGCCATAGACGAATTCCCGGTTCTTTTTGTTGCTGCGAGCTGCGCTGAAGGAGAAACGCTGATTACCGGTGCTCAGGAATTGCGGGTTAAAGAATCAGATCGAATTCAAAGTATGGTGGACGGCTTAACAGTATTGGGTGGTCGTATTATCGGGACGCCAGATGGTGCGATTGTCTCTGGTGGAGGGCCTGAATTCCGTTTTAGTTCTGGAGCGGTCGAGGCTTGTGAAGATCATCGGATTGCTATGGCATTTAGTGTTGCGGGACTACTTGCCTGCGGACCCGTTCGGATCAGTGATTGCGTAAATGTAGCTACAAGCTTTCCAAATTTTGTTGAATTGGCGAGAGAGGTGGGTTTCCCATTAACGGTGTCCGAGTGAACGTACCTGTGGTCACTATTGATGGGCCGGGCGGTGCAGGTAAGGGAACGCTTGCCCGGCTTATCGCGAAAGAATTGGGGTTTAACCTATTAGACAGTGGCGCCATTTATCGAATTCTTGGCTTAGCTGCATTGCGCGGGGCAGTTGACTTGGACGATCCTGGCCCCCTCAGCACGATGGCTACTAGCTTGTCTTTATCTTTCCCATTTACTGAAAAGCATACTGATATTGTTTTGAATGGTGAATCAGTGGCTGGCCAGTTAAGAAATCAAGACGTAGCTGATGCGGCTAGTCGCATCGCCATCCATCCACTGGTGAGAGATGCATTAATGTTCTTGCAGCGCCAGCAAGCCTGTGTTCCCGGTCTTGTGGGAGATGGACGCGATCTTGGCACCATTGTATTTCCAGATGCAAAATTAAAGATTTTCCTGGATGCTAGTGTTGGGATTCGTGCTGATCGGCGGTATCACGAATTAATTGAGTCTGGTCAAACAGTTGCGCGTTCCGCTATACTACGCGACCTTGAAATTCGAGACGTTCGAGATCGGACGCGGTCAGTAGCACCTCTAGTTGCTGCTGAAGATGCATTCGTCATTGATAGCTCGGATAAAACGCCTTCTGATGTGTTATCGGTCGTGCGAGAATTGTGTCAGGCTCATGGTCTGGCAAATTAATTTATGATTGGATTTGGTTGCGACATCAGCAGAATTGCGCGTCAAGTCTTATAAATCAACTCCGCCCGGGCTGATCGGGCGGACGGCAAATTGCCGGAAAATCATAGGATATATGAATGAGCGAAAGTTTCGCAGAACTCTTTGAGCAGAGTCTAACTGACCTCGACATGACACCTGGCTCCATTGTAGATGCCACAGTTGTTTCTATCGAACCTGACTTCGTAATTGTGAACGCGGGCCTCAAGTCTGAAGGTGCCATACCTAGAGAGCAATTCCTTAGCGAAGCTGGAGAATTCACCGTACAAATTGGCGATACGATCAAGGTCGCTCTGGAAGCAGTAGAAGATGGATTCGGTGCGACTCGTTTGTCGCGTGAAAAAGCCAAGCGGGCAGAAGTGTGGATCGATCTCGAAAAAGCACACAATGATAGCGCAGTTGTTAACGGTATTATAAACGGCAAGGTGAAAGGTGGATTTACGGTAGACCTTGACGGTATCCGAGCATTCCTCCCGGGTTCTCTTGTGGATGTGCGTCCTGTACGTGATGTGGCGCATCTCGAGGGCAAGGATCTTGAGTTCAAGGTGATCAAGCTAGATCAGCGGCGTAATAACGTAGTTGTGTCTCGTCGTGCAGTTCTCGAGCAAGAGAATTCTGAAGAGCGTGACGCGTTGCTTGAGAATCTAGTCGAAGGTCAGTCTGTGAAAGGTATTGTGAAGAACCTCACTGATTATGGTGCATTCGTCGATCTTGGTGGCGTGGATGGTTTATTGCATATCACAGATATGTCATGGAAGCGGATTAAGCATCCATCTGAAGTAGTTGCTGTAGGCGATGAAGTTGATGTGAAAGTGTTGAAGTTTGATCGAGAACGAAATCGAGTTTCATTGGGTCTAAAGCAGTTGGGTGAAGATCCTTGGGTCGAAATCAAGAATCGTTATCCCGTCAATACCCGTGTTATTGCGCGCATTACCAATTTGACTGATTACGGTTGTTTTGCGGAAATCGAAGAAGGTGTGGAAGGTCTGGTCCACGTATCCGAAATGGATTGGACTAATAAAAATGTACATCCGTCGAAGATCGTTTCACTTGGCGATGAGCTAGAAGTCATGGTCTTAGATATCGATGAAGAGCGCCGCCGTATCTCGTTAGGTATCAAGCAGTGCAAAGTTAATCCGTGGGACGCGTTCTCGGCGACTCATGAAAAAGGTGGCAAGGTCTCAGGACCCATCAAGTCAATAACTGATTTTGGGGTCTTTATTGGTCTTGATGGTGGGATTGATGGATTGATTCACTTGTCTGATCTTTCTTGGACTGAGACTGGTGAGGTAGCCGTTCGCAACTTCAAGAAAGGTGAAGATCTTGAGGCGGTCATACTCGCCGTTGATCCAGAACGCGAGAGAATTTCACTCGGTGTGAAACAAATGGAAGAAGATCCGATGGGTGAGATTTTCTCAGGCACTGAAAAAGGCGCCATTGTGAAAGGGATCATCACCGAAGTGGATGCAAAGCAAGCCACCGTAGATCTTGGTAACGGCGTTATCGCTACCTTGAAAGTTGCTGAGTTGTCACGTGATCGAGTCGAGGATGCGCGAACTATTCTGACTGTGGGTGAGGAAATTGAAGCAAAAATCCAGAATGTTGACCGGAAAACGCGAAGTGTCGCTCTTTCTGTTCGCGCCATGGATGAGGCTGATGAAAAAGAAGCCCTTCGTAATTTAAACGATACTCCGGATGACGTGGTGGCTGGCCCTACAACGATCGGTGAGTTAATTAAAGCTCAAATGGAAGGCCGCGAGTAATCCGGCGAAATCGACTGAATTAATTTGGTCGCACAATGGAAGATTTGCATGTTAAGTATTACAAAATCAATGATGATTGAGCGCATTTCGATGCGCTACCCGGCATTATCTCCAAAGGATGTGGAGTTGGCGGTAAAGGCTATTTTTGACCGCATGAGTCATCAGTTGGTTGGAGGTGGTCGGATCGAGTTGCGAGGTTTTGGTTCGTTCTCTCTGCATAATCGGAGGGCGCGAATTGGGCGCAACCCAAAAACGGGTAATTCAGTGGTTTTGGATTCCAAGGCGGTCCCTCATTTTAAGCCAGGAAAGGAGCTTAGGGAGGCCGTGAATACGGCCTTTCTAGAATCCAAAAAGTGATTAAATTACTGAGGCGGCTGATCACGCTTGCCTGGGTCTTGACCTTGCTCGTGATCGGTTGTGTTCTTTACTTATTTAATCCAATTCCGATTAGCATTAATTTTGTCTGGGCACAGACACCCCCAATAAGTCTGGCCGTTGTCTTAATCTCTACGTTTTTTATTGGCGTTGTGTCCGGTAGTCTGCTGACTTTGATTGTGAGCATCTGGCCGGTTTCCAAATCAGTCGCAAATGATTGAGCGACGTATTATTGTCGCTTTAGATGTTTCTGATGCGGCATCACTTGAACAAGTTGTTTTTGCAATCCCTCCGGAGGTTTGTAGACTGAAAATTGGAAAGGAATTATTCACCGCACTTGGTCCTCGGTCCGTAGAAATTTGTCACCGCGCAGGGCATGAAGTTTTCTTAGATCTAAAATTTCACGACATTCCAAATACTTGTGCGATGGCGGTCAGGGCAGCAGCCCGGTTGGGCGTGTGGATGATTAATGTACATTGTTCAGGGGGTGGCGATATGCTCCAGGCTGCAAGCGATGTCTTGATGGGTGAGAGCCATCGGCCACTTTTGGTTGGGGTTACTGTCCTTACGAGTATGGATTCTGAGAGTTTGCGGGAAGTGGGCGTGCTGAGATCAGTAGAAGATCAGGTCTGTGCCTTCGCAGCCTTGGCATCAGATGCAGGCTTAGATGGTTTGGTGTGTTCAGCGAAAGAAGCTTTTGATTTGAGAGCTTTATACGATGCAGATTTTTGTTTGGTGACACCGGGTATTAGGCCGGCTTGGGCTGCAGCGAATGATCAGTTGCGTGTAGCAACGCCACATGAAGCCATAGTTGCTGGTTCTGATTATTTAGTAATTGGGCGCCCAATTACGCAAGCCAAGGATCCAAGAGCAGCATTGGATCGCATTATTAGAGAACTTGGATAGGCCATCCTGGTTTGGTCGAAAGGCCCGTTGGGACCTACATTCTTTCGTCCTTATTCTTGAATTCAATCATTTATTCGATGCTTATGTATTTGCCAGCTCTAGCTAAGAGGTAGGCTAGTATATCGATTCTTCTGAGCGTGCTCGGTGCTATTTGCTGTATCTATTACTGAGCACGCTGAATTACGATAAATTTTTTTCGGGTGATGGTGCAACTGATTTACTGAGGTCGATCGTTAAATCAATGCGAGGGACTTGACGAAGCCGGCTCAAATCATTACAGTTCGCGCCGTTCGTGAGTTCCGCGATAGCTCAGTTGGTAGAGCAGAAGACTGTTAATCTTTTGGTCGCAGGTTCGAGTCCTGCTCGCGGAGCCAGTTTTTTCGACCAGCCCATAAAAATTCTAAAACTCGCTCCGCAAATCGATGCTCGAGCGAGTACAATACTGCTTTCATTTTCCGCCATTTGGTTGCTTCGTGAGTCACGATCACTCTTATCCATTCAAAATTGTATCCGATTTCGAACCGGCTGGTGATCAGCCGGAGGCAATCCGAATGCTGATCGAAGGCGTGCGAGCGGGGCTTGCTCATCAGACCCTCTTGGGTGTTACTGGCTCTGGTAAAACATTTACCGTCGCCAAGGTCATTGAAGCTGTCAAGCGCCCGACTATCGTAATGGCTCATAACAAAACGTTGGCTGCGCAACTTTACGGAGAGTTTAAAGAATTTTTCCCCAAAAATGCTGTTGAATACTTTGTTTCTTATTACGACTACTACCAGCCTGAGGCTTACATGCCTGCTAGCGATACTTTCATAGATAAAGATGCGTCAATTAATGAGCATATTGAGCAAATGAGACTATCTGCCACAAAAGCTTTACTTGAACGCGATGATGTAATCATCGTGGCAAGCGTGTCGTCTATTTATGGGTTGGGTGATCCTCAGGCATATCACGAGATGGTTTTGCACTTGACCCCAGGTATGGTGATCGACCAGCGCCAAATTATAAGACGATTAGCAGAGCTTCAATATAAGCGAAATGACATGGATTTTAGTCGCGGTGCGTATCGAGTTCGCGGTGATGTGATTGATATTTTCCCAGCAGAATCAGATCGTGAGGGTGTTCGAGTTGAATTGTTTGATGATTCTATTGAGCAGCTATCTTACTTCGATCCACTGACAGGCCAGGTTCTCCGGAAAGTGCCAAGATTGACTGTGTATCCCAAAACGCATTATGTAACTAGTCGAGACCGCCTGGTAAATACGCTGGATGATATTAAAGATGAACTAAAGAATCGTCTCACTCAATTTCGTGAACAAGGCAAGCTATTAGAAGCTCAGCGACTAGAACAACGGACTAAGTTTGATTTAGAAATGATTGCTGAGCTTGGTTACTGTCAAGGCATCGAAAATTATTCCAGATACTTATCTGGCCGTCTGAATGGAGAGGCCCCGCCAACGCTTTTTGATTATCTTCCTCCTGACGCTTTGTTAATTATTGATGAATCGCACGTAACTGTCCCGCAAATTGGTGGAATGTATCGGGCTGATCGTTCGAGAAAAGAAACCTTGGTTGAATACGGTTTTCGTTTGCCCTCTGCTTTGGATAATCGGCCACTAAAATTTGAAGAGTGGGAGACCTTGGCGCCACAGATGATTTTTGTATCCGCAACGCCGGGTGTTTATGAGGCCGATCATCAAGCCCAGGTCGCTGAGCAGGTGGTTCGCCCCACGGGGCTCGTAGACCCAATGATTGAGGTGCGCCCAGCTAGCACGCAGGTCGATGATTGCCTCAGTGAGATAGGTGATGTGGTAGCAAGAGATGAACGGGTCTTGGTGACTGTGCTGACGAAGCGCATGGCCGAAGATCTTACTGATTATATGATGGAGCATGGGGTTAGGGTCCGTTACCTGCATTCGGATATAGATACCGTGGAGCGTGTCGAAATCATACGTGATCTCCGGAAAGGCGTGTTTGACGTCTTGATAGGTATTAATCTTTTGCGTGAAGGCTTGGATATGCCAGAGGTCTCATTGGTCGCAATTATGGATGCTGATAAGGAGGGTTTTTTGCGTTCGGATCGCTCGTTAATACAAACCATGGGCCGAGCAGCGCGGAACGTTAACGGTAGGGCAATTTTGTATGCAGATCGAATTACAAACTCTATGCAGCGCGCCATGGATGAAACTGATCGTCGACGAAACAAACAACTGGAATTCAATGACAAGCATGGCATTACTCCTCAGACAATTCGTAAGCGCATCGATGATGTAATGGGCGGAGCGCACGGGGGCGCGCGAGGTGCTAAAGGTCGTAAAGCCAAGGATAAAAAAGATGGCATCGAATTGGAATCGTTGTTGCCGATTAATCCTCAGGCGCTTTCGCCAGCCCAGCTCGCCAAACAGATTACTCGGCTCGAGAATGATATGTTGAAGGCTGCAAAATCACTCGAGTTTGAGAAAGCTGCTGCGATCCGTGATGCTGTCGCTGAATTACAGTCTTTGGCGTTTAAATAAACAAGGAAGTGGCTATGTCGATTCGTTTTGCGCCCGCAGTAATGAGCTTGTTTGGTCTTTCATTGGCCTGGCGTACGGTGCCTGATTTAGCAGGATGGAGTGGGCCCTGGGATGGGCTGATGTCTATTGGAGCGGTGCTTATTGGCTTAATTATCCTCGGTTCTATGACGGTGCATTTGGCTAGTAGGGGCGTCTTGATGCAAGTATTGAATGATCCTCAGCTTAAAGTTTTGCCTGCATGTTTAACTGTGAGCTTGATGTTGTTGTCTGCACTATTGGCCCCGCACATGCCAGAACTCGCACGGATTCTGATTTGGACGGCCAGTATTGCGCACTTCGTTTTATTGATTTGGCTCATTAATGGTTGGTTCCGTGGTAGTAACTCCCTCGAGGCAGTGTCACCTGTTTGGTTTATTCCAGTGGTCGGAAATGTTGTTATCCCGGTTGGTGCGATGGCGACTAATGAGGTGATGCTTGCTTGGTTCGGATTTTCTGTTGGGATTAGTCTCTGGTTGATGTTGTCGCCAGTGGTATTTTTGAGGCTAGTGCATGGCAAGCCAATGGCTACTGAGCAGGAGGCTTCCCAAATAATTCTTATCGCCCCACCAGCGATTGGCTCGGTGTCTTGGTCGTTGATTGGGGCGGAGATGGGTCCATTGCCTGGGATAATATTAATGTCTGTGGCATTCTTTTTGTTGTTGGCTCTACTCCCTTTGATTTGGCGAATTTTTAGCCGTTCGTTCGTTCCAGCGAACTGGGCGTTTGGATTTCCACTGGCGGCACTTAGTACATGTCTTGCCATTCATGGTGTGTTGCTTGATCGTGAAATATTGATGATTGCATCGGTGTCCATCCTCCTGTTCGTGACAGTGATTGTTGGTTGGTTATTGCTTGGATCGGCCCGAATCTTGGTGAAGACCTGAGAGAGTTTTGGTCGTATTCAGACTGCCAGCTAGGTCGATTTTATGGATTGTGTGCCCAAGACCCTCTATCGGGGTGAGAACATTGCGGTTTGTTGCTTGGTTCAGGGGTTGTTCCTGACTCCAGGGGCTTGCTTTACAACAAAAGCCAAGGCTGTATACTTCGGCCGTCTTTAGGCGCGTAGCTCAGTTGGTTAGAGCGCCACCTTGACATGGTGGAGGTCGTTGGTTCGATTCCAATCGCGCCTACCAAAGACAATCAAACTAGACCGGCCTTTGGTGTAGGTCATCTATCGGAGTTGGAATGCCAGTAATTACTCTTCCTGATGGATCAAAGCGTACATTTGACGAGCCGATTTCCGCTATGGACGTCGCTCTATCTATCGGGCCCGGGCTCGCCAAAGCGACTATCTGTGCGCGCGTAGATGGGGAACTGAAAGATGTGTCTGATGTGATCAGCAGTGATGCGCATGTATCCTTGATTACGCAGAAAGATCGTGAGGGTCTTGAAGTTATTCGTCATTCTTTTGCGCATTTGGTCGGACACGCTGCAAAACAATTATTTCCGGGCATTAAAATGGCCATCGGGCCGGTGATTGAGAATGGATTCTATTATGACGTCGATTACGAGAGACCGCTGATACTTGACGACCTCGAAGTGATCGAAAAGCGAATCAGTGATCTGATTAAGCTTGATTATTTGGTGATTAAAGAATGGTCTTCACGAGAGCATGCTATTTCCTTATTTACCGAGCGCAATGAAACCTACAAACTCGAGATAATCCGGGATGATATTCCAGATGATGACAATCCAATAGGGCTATACCATCATCAAGAATATACGGATATGTGCCGTGGGCCACATGTCCCAAGTACCCGCTTTCTTCGTTACTTCAAGTTAACTAATGTGACCGGTGCCTACTGGCGTGGTAAGACAGAGAATAAACAGCTCCAACGCATTTATGGGATTGCATTTACATCTAAAGCCGATCTTGATGCTCATCAAAAATTTCTTGAAGAGGCGGCTAAGCGAGATCACCGAAATCTATCGAAAACATTGGATTTGTTTCATTTACAAGAAGAAGCGCCAGGCATGGTTTTTTGGCATCCTAATGGATGGTCAATCTATCGTGTTTTGGAAGATTATATTCGCGAACGTCTCAAGTATGCTGGTTATCAGGAAATTCGGACTCCGCAATTAGTAGATCAAAAATTATGGGAAGCATCTGGTCATTGGGATAAGTACCAAGAAAATATGTTCCTAACATCCAGTGAGAGTCGTGACTATGCTGTGAAGCCGATGAACTGCCCGTGTCATGTGCAGGTTTATAACAAGAAGATTACTTCTTATCGCGAATTGCCGATTCGTTTGGCTGAATTTGGCTCATGCCATCGGAATGAGCCTTCCGGTTCTTTGCATGGTTTGATGCGCGTTCGGAATTTCGTCCAAGATGATGGGCACATTTTTTGTACCGAAGGCCAGATTATTGATGAAGTAAAAACGTTTAATCAATTATTGACTGAGGTTTATCAGCATTTGGGTTTTGACGAGATGATCGTCAGAATCTCTACACGTCCTGAAAAACGGGTCGGAGATGATGAAACCTGGGACAAGGCTGAGAAGGCGTTATCCGGTGCTCTGAACGAGTTAGATGTTGCTTGGGAAGAGTTGCCGGGTGAGGGAGCGTTCTACGGGCCAAAAATTGAATATTCGCTCAAGGATTGCCTCGGTCGAGTATGGCAGTGTGGAACAATGCAGGTAGATTTTTCGATGCCTGGCCGTCTTGGGGCGGAATATGTGGCTGAAGACGGATCTCGAAAGATTCCTGTAATGCTGCATAGAGCAATTCTTGGAAGCTTAGAACGCTTCGTAGGAATACTCCTCGAAAACACCGCGGGCTTCCTATCGCCGTGGCTTTCACCAACTCAGGCAGTAGTGCTCACAATCACTGATGCACAGCATGTCTACGCCAAAGAAATTGAAAATTTACTTGTTGCTCAAGGTCTTCGAGTGAAATCAGATTTGCGCAATGAGAAGATCGGCTATAAAATCCGGCACCACACTTTACAGCGAGTGCCTTATCTTTTGGTGGTCGGTGATAAAGAGGTGGAAAATCAGCAAGTGGCTGTGCGAACTAGATCAGGTGAAGATCTAGGTGCTATGGATGTGAGTGCTTTTATAAGTATGTTGCAAACAAATATTAGCGCTGGCGGCCGTTTTGAAATGAATTCGGAGATAAAGTAATCAGAAGAGCACAACCCAAGGGTGCGCCGGGTGAAAAGCGCACATTGATCAACGAAGAAATTCGGGCGCCGCAGGTGCGGCTGATCGGCCCAACTGGGGACCAAATCGGATTGGTGAATACTAGTGATGCCTTGGTGGCTGCTAGGGAAAACGAGCTCGATCTTGTGTTGATTGCAGAGTCATCTGATCCGCCAGTTGCCAAAATCATGGATTTTGGTAAACGGGTGTATGAAGAGAAAAAGGCCAAGGCTGTTGCTAAGCAAAAGCAACACCACATTCAGGTCAAAGAAGTCAAGTTTCGTCCGGGAACGGACGTTGGAGACTACCAGGTCAAACTACGCAACCTGGTGCGTTTCCTTGAGGACGGCGATAAGGCCAAGATAACCATTCGGTTTCGTGGTCGAGAAATGGCCCACCAACAACTCGGCATGCAAATGCTCGAGCGGGTGGAAAAGGACCTCGAAGAGCATGGAATTGTGGAAGCGCGCCCTAAATTAGAGGGTCGTCAGATGATCATGGTCATAGCGCCGAAAAAGAAATGAGAGAATTTATCTCTAATGCGGAGTAAAAAGGAACTATGCCGAAACTGAAAAGTAATTCCGGCGCGTTGAAGCGCTTTAGGCCGACTGCTAAGGGCTTTAAACACAAGCAGTCTTTTCGTAGCCATATTTTGACCAAGAAGTCGACCAAGCGGAAGCGCCATCTGCGCGGCACGTTAATGGTAGCAGCTGCTGATATTAAGCTGATTCGTCGAATGCTTCCTGGGGTTAGGTAAAAGGAGAGACTCATGCCAAGAATTAAACGCGGTGTAACCGCGCGTGCTAGTCACAAGAAAATACTGAAGCTTGCAAAAGGATACTATGGTGCTCGTTCTCGGGTATTCCGAGTTGCCAAGCAAGCTGTTATTAAAGCTGGCCAATATGCCTATCGTGATCGACGTCAGAGAAAGCGCCAATTTAGAGCACTTTGGATTGTTCGTATTAATGCTGGTGCACGTGAGTGTGGGTTGAGTTATAGCCGGTTTATTAACGGGTTGAAAAAAGCCAATATCGAGATGGATCGTCGTGTGCTTGCAGATCTTGCAATGCATGAGAAAGCGGCCTTTGCGGTAATTGCAGAGCAGGCAAAGCAGGCACTGGATCAAGCGAGCGCTTAATCTTAATCCTTCGGGGTGACTGAAGGGAAGGCCGCCTGGACATCCTCCTCGCGGCCTTTTTTATGTGATTGGACTTTGAATGGAAGAATTACAAACAATTCAAAATACTGCGTTCGACGAAATTGATAAGACTACTTCGCTTTTATCTCTGGATGACGTGCGAGTGCAATATCTTGGAAAAAAGGGCGTTATCAGTGCTCAGATGAAAACCTTGGGTGCGATGCCTGCGGATGATCGTCCTGTTGCTGGTGCCCGGATTAATCGAGTGCGCGACGCGGTCACCATTGCACTGGATGAGAAAAGAAAACAGCTAGAAGCGGCAGTTGAATTATCATCATTGGAGCGCGAAGCGATCGATGTGACAGCGCCTGGGCGGAAAAGCCATGTTGCCGGGTTGCATCCAGTGACGCGGACACTGAATCGATTGAATCGACTGTTTTCTTCGTTGGGATATGAAGTCGCTACTGGTCCTGAAATTGAGGATGATTGGCACAACTTTGAGGCCTTAAATATTCCTTCGCATCATCCGGCTCGAGCAATGCACGATACGTTTTACTTTCAAGATGGTCGAGTGCTTCGAACTCATACCTCTCCTGTGCAAATTCGTACAATGATGACCCAGGAGCCACCAATCCGAATTTTAGCGCCTGGCAGAGTGTATCGTTGTGATCATGATCTAACCCATACCCCGATGTTTCACCAGATCGAAGGCCTAGTAGTGGATCGCGATATCAGCTTTGCTGATCTAAAGGGCACTATTGTGACGTTTTTAAATCGATTTTTTGAGGCTGATTTGGAAGTCCGTTTTCGGCCTAGTTACTTTCCATTTACGGAACCTTCGGCAGAAGTCGATGTGCAATGTGTTATGTGCAAAGGCGCAGGATGTCGTGTTTGCTCGAATACGGGTTGGCTTGAAGTTATGGGTTGTGGGATGGTTCATCCTAAAGTGTTTGAGCACACTGGTATGGATACTTCGGTTTTTACTGGTTTTGCCTTTGGAATGGGTGTCGAGCGACTTGCGATGTTGCGTTATGGCGTTGGTGATCTTCGATTATTCTTTGAGAATGATCTGCAATTTCTCAACCAGTTTCACGGATAAATATGAAAATAAGTATTTCTTGGCTACGAAGCTTATGTCCAACTGATATTTCTGTTGATGAAACGATTAGTCGTTTGACGATGGCAGGTCTTGAAGTAGATGGAATGGAGCCTGCTTCGACTGATTTTCATGGCATTGTAGTGGGTGAGATTTTGGCAGTTTCGCCTCACCCAAAAGCGGACAAGTTACATGTATGCAATGTCGATGATGGGTCACAGACTGTGCAAATAGTTTGTGGGGCTGCCAATGTGCGCGTTGGATTGAAGGTCCCTCTGGCAAAAGTCGGTGGTCAAGTGGCTTCCGGAGTTGAGATTAAACAGTCTGAGATTCGCGGCATTGAGTCTAATGGCATGCTTTGTGGTGCCGACGAACTTGGATTATCAAGCGAGCAGACGGGTCTGATGGAGTTGCCGGAAGATGTGCCGGCAGGCACTGATTTTGCCGACACACTGGGTCTTCCAGATACTATAATTGAGGTGGACTTGACCCCTAATCGGGGTGACTGTTTATCAGTTACTGGACTTGCTAGAGAGCTTTCAGTGCTGACTGAGACTGTTTTTCGGGAGGTTTTAATTCTTCCTGTTGCATCCGAAACTGACACGCAGGTCCATGTAACTTTGAGTGCGAAGTCCGGCTGCCCCAGCTATGTTGGGCGGGTGATTCATGGTGTCGATGTGAGTCGCCCGACGCCTTTATGGATGTCAGAGCGTTTAAGGCGCTCTGGTATCCGATCGATTGATGCAGTTGTGGATATTACGAATTACGTGATGTTGGAGCTGGGTCAGCCGATGCATGCTTTTGATCTTCTTCAGCTCAAAGGCGGGATTGAGGTCCGGTTCTCCAGAGTGGGAGAATCAATACGATTATTGGATGGTAAAGAGTTGATTTTATCAGATGATGTTTTGGTGATTGCAGACCAGGAGAGAGCTCTTGCGTTGGCCGGCATTATGGGGGGAGAATTTTCAGGAATCTCCGAGGAAACTACCTCTGTATTTTTGGAGAGCGCGTACTTCAATCCGCTCACTATTGCGGGTAAAGCGCGTCGGTTTGGTTTGCATACAGATGCGTCAGCCCGCTTTGAACGGGGCGTTGACTGGAGGTTATCTGAGCATGCTTGTGAGCGTGCGACTCGATTAATGCTTGATATTTGTGGTGGCAAGCCCGGTCCTGTCGTTGTGACTCAGGATGAAGAATCTTTGCCGGCTGTGACCGAAGTGATTTTGACAGAACGACGTATAAGTCAGCAATTACGCATTACCTTGGCGCCAGAGCGCGTCCACAACATATTGTCATCACTTGGATTTGGCGTTGAGCGCATCGAGAAAGGATATCGCTGTGTTGTGCCGAGTTGGCGCTTTGATATATCAATTGAGCAAGATTTGATTGAGGAATTGGCTCGCATCTATGGCTACAACAATTTACCTACGTCTCTTCCAGCGCAGGCCCTTTCGATGGCTTCGGTGCCTGAGGCTATCACCCGTGTATCGCGCTTGAAATCTTACTTGGTGGATCAAGGTATCCAAGAGGCGATCACATACAGTTTTGTTGATCCAGCCGTCCAAAAAATACTCGGCGATGGTCACCCTGGCGTAAGTTTAGCTAATCCCATTGCCTCGAATATGTCAGAAATGCGGCGGTCCTTATTGCCGGGACTTGTCGAAGCGGTACGCTACAATGTAAATCGACAAGCATCTAGTATTCGGTTATTTGAGACTGGTCAGTGTTTCGTTGAGTGTAATGGGGGGTTGGATCAGTCCGAGAGACTGGGGATCGCGCTCTACGGCCAATCAACTGCCTTACATTTTAGCGGGTCACGTGGGATTGATTTTTTTGACCTGAAAGGCTTTATTGATGAGCTTTCGATGATGAATGGTGGTTTATCGCTTCAGTGGGAGCCGGGCGCACATCCATCGATGGCGCCTGGTCAGACTGCTTGCATTCGCAAAGGAGGTTTGGTGCTCGGCGTGGTCGGTCGATTGCACCCCCGTCTGTCGCGTGAGTTAGATCTGCCAAAACCACTTTATCTCGCTGATTTGGCGCTGTCATCTCTGACTGAGGGTCAAGTAACTGCTTTTAAAGAAATTTCGAGGTATCCTCGGGTAAACCGAGATTTGGCGATTTTAGTTTCGGAAGCAGTGGAGTGGCAGGCCGTTTTAGATGTCATTATTGAAGTTGGTGATCGGCGGATAGGTGAAGTCGAATTATTTGATATCTATCGGGGTCCAGGCGTAGCTAATGGTTATAAGAGCTTGGCATTGTCGATTAAGATACAGGATTTGGAAGCGACCTTAGAAGATGTAGCTGTCCAGGTCCTAGTTGATGAAGTGGTATCTCGATTGCAAAGCCGTTTGGGCGCAGAATTAAGGAGTTAAAAAGTTGGCAGCACTTACAAAAGCAGATTTATCTGAACACTTGAATGATGTGGTTGGTTTAAATAAGCGTGAAGCCAAGGAATTGGTAGATTTGTTATTTGATGAACTTCGGGGTTCATTGATTGACGGACAGCCAGTTCGATTATCCGGATTTGGTAACTTTGAGCTGAGAGACAAGAGTGAGCGCCCCGGTCGCAACCCGAAAACTGGGGAAGAGGTTGCGGTGAGCGCGCGTCGAGTGGTGACATTTCGGGCTGGTCAGAAGCTCCGTTCGCAGGTAGAACGATACCATCCAGTGGATAATGAATGAGTACGGTCGACCTTTTCGATGATGATTTGCCTCAAATACCCGATAGGGTCTATTTCACGATTGGCGAGGCAAGTCGATTGTGTGGTGTTAAGACGCACGTGCTTCGGTACTGGGAGCAGGAGTTCGAGGGCCTCGAACCCGACAAGCGTCGGGGAAATCGCCGGTACTACCGCTATCAAGATCTAATCATGATCCGACGGATCCGTTCGTTGGTTCATCAAAAGGGTTTTACGCTTGCTGGTGCGAAGTTAAGAATTCAAGAAGAGGATGGGGCTCGGGTTGAGGCAACGCAGGATAACTCGAAGGGAATGGCTCTTCGTGAGGTTATTCGAGATTTAGAGCACGTCCGTCGGTTGCTGTCCGATTAAGACGCTGTATACTTTTGATTCTCGGGGCGTGGCGCAGTCTGGTAGCGCACTTGCATGGGGTGCAAGGGGTCGTAGGTTCAAATCCTGCCGTCCCGACCAAGTTCAAATTCGAACAGTATTAATGGTTTAGATTCTTAAATATTTAATTTCATGCTATCGATGTGAGTGGCCGTTTTGGCTGAGTCTGTCTTAGTAATCGACTGCCTCTGAAGAAGTGAAGAGAGTATCCATCTGAATTTATTTCATCTAATTTCTACTGATTAGCTACAAGCAAATTATTTTCAGGGCGAGCCACTTGCTGTTCTCTTAATATGTGGGTTGTTCGAATTATCTCATTTGGGTAACTTCAGTGTGACTGAAGAGCAACGGGTATTCATTGCGAATCTCAAGTAATTTTTGTAAAAGTACAGAGAAGGTCATTCATCTAAAATAGATTTGCCGTTGACTTTACTTCAGAACCTGCGAACCTATACAGGTCCGAGTGCTTAGCATGTGTCCGCGTAACAGCAGCACTGACTGGCATATTAAGTGAAAAGTGCAGATTTTTCGGGCGTCTGTGCAGATGCTGCTGAGGAATACGCATGCAAACTGGTAAAGTAAAATGGTTTAACGAGACAAAAGGTTTTGGATTCATCGTTCCTGATGAGGGCGGAGATGATGCTTTTGTTCATATTTCTGCGGTCAAAGAAAATGGCTTAGATCGTTTAGAAGATAATCAACGTGTCGAATTTGATCTTGCATCTGGCCGTAACGGTAAAGTTGCTGTCAAATCCTTGAAAGTGCTCGACTAATACTTATGAAAGATAAGGGTACATGTCTACGTACCCTTATCTTCAAGAATTAGTTCAAAAACTGATTCTATGTTTAGCGGGGTAATTTTCCCGACTGACTGAAGTAATATATACTCCTTACACTATTCCGCTTGACGTACTGTAACTGGGATGAATTTTTCTAGGTTGTACTTTTGCTAGGCAATCTGCGCGCAGATGACCATGAATGAGGCACTCTTCGTAAAGTCTGTCGGACAACTTAGCAAAATAGCTCTATTAGATTACTGGTTTATTTTAGGCTGCCTGTCCCCAGTGGCTTTTGAGATCTTGTAGAAAGTTGGTTAGATTTTTGAAAATGCGATTCAGTAATCAAAAAACCTTGTCTGATGAACATATTTAACCTTCCCGGTTCGCTGCGACTCTAGCGGTTGAATACGAACAGATTATGGTGATCTAAGTTCACAAAATTATCATTTTTCTTTCATTTTTGGACCCAGGTAAGGTGGTTTGGGTTTGCATCTTTTTCCCCTTTAAAGCTATATGCGCAAAGAGCACCATCGTCTAGTGCGATACTGTAATCAAGACAGACTGCTCTGGAATGTTCTATTCTAGGAATGCCTCTCATCCAGTAGTGCCCAAAAAAACACAATTGTTCTTCGTATGTCGGCGCTGGTTCTAAAAGTTTTATATTTGGAATACGAGCTCTTTGTGATCCATCTATTACGGCGGCTGAGCGGTAAGTGGTTTGTGAAGGAGTCCACCAATTTACTCGGATACGCCTACGTTTGATTCCGTAGTAGTCGTTGAAAGTAGTGTCGCCAGGCAAGGGTAGTTCAAGGCCGTTTAATAGCGTTTCGCGCGCGGTCCATGCCGTGGATCCCTTTATTCCTGTTTGCTCAAAAAAAGAACGATCTTGTGGGCAATGATTAATGTCTAGGAATTCAGCGAGTTCCTCTTTTGCTGGCTCGTGCCAACATGCGTGAACTGCTCGTACGTCGGCCATTTCAAACCATATGGGAAGCTTAGCGAACCACGCAATCGTCTCTTCATAACCAAATCGATCATTGGCATAAGCTTCCAGAAAGATTTCGTGTTGCTTTAAATGGTTAGTAGTGTGGCTGCGGATGTATTGACCGGGATCGTCAGTTCGCTTGATCACAAACCCGACGGCATTGAATTCATGATTTCCTGACAAGCAGATTGCAATCCCTAGCTCACAAAGTTCGCGGACTATTTCAACAGTTTGTTTTTGCTCGGGGCCTCGGTCGATTAAATCGCCTAAAAATACGAGTGTAGCATTTGGTTGTTTCCAACCTCGTTGTTGCTTCTTGTATCCAAGACGTTCAAGCAGTGTGAGTAAATAGCTCGCATGCCCGTGTATGTCTCCTACGAAATCTAGTCGCATAGAATCCCATCTAAAATTAAGAGGTGAAGGTTAGTATAGTTCAGGCGCTGTCGTTCACGGCATCGACAAATAGTAATTTCGGCCCCAGTAATAGGTTATAGATACACCAAATTAATTGCATCTCAAGGCATGGGCAATAAGTTCCTTGAATTTTTTGATTTGCTCGATGGTGTGCGGTTCGTCAGCTGATCAAGAAGAGAGTACTTTAGTAAACATAATGCTGTTCCTTGTACCCTCAGTTCACGACTTTTTTTGGGGCCGAAGCATTAGGCCGATCATTAGAATTAAAAAAGCGAGCAGGGTTAATCCGATTGCGATTAACTGCCATGTAGGCCAAGTTTTCATATTTTCTGGAAGGATTTCTTTAGCCTGATTACTTAGTGCAGAAATTTGCTCCATTGCAGCTTGGCTGACTGATGGCTGGTCCATGTATAATTTGGCTGTATCCGAGGATGTCTTGGGTTTTCCGTCAATTGCTGATCCGACCTGACCGACCCCCTGAGCTGAATTATTGGCTAATTCGAGTGCAGGCTTTTGTTTCAAAACCTCAAACATTCGTTGGATTTGTCGTTCG
>Ga0114995_10000124_pt1 | contig 47552 bp, 41 predicted proteins | sample ArcticOcean_MG_C_11_FD_87038 | JGI IMG/M metagenome (GOLD analysis project Ga0114995, IMG submission 87038) | Marine microbial communities from western Arctic Ocean - ArcticOcean_MG_CB2_154 | ecosystem: Environmental > Aquatic > Marine > Oceanic | place: Arctic Ocean: Canada Basin | collected... | reverse complement strand
GCGGCGATATTCGACAAGTACAAGGCTTCTTCGACTGCGGTGTTTCCACCACCAATAACAGCGACATTTTGATTTTTGAAAAAGAAGCCATCACAAGTTGCACAAGCTGACACACCTTTACCTTGGAACTTCTCTTCGGACGGTTCGCCAAGGTACATAGCGCTAGCGCCAGTTGTAATAATTAATGCGTCTGCGGTATATTCACCACTATCGCCGACCAGACGTTTTGGGTTTTCGTTTAAGTGCACGGTATGAATATGATCAAAGACAACTTCGGTATCGAAACGCTCAGCATGTTGCTGCATTCGCTGCATTAATACGGGACCCGTTAAGCCCTCGACATCACCAGGCCAATTATCCACGTCGGTTGTTGTCATTAATTGTCCACCAGCTTCTAAACCAGTAATTACCATTGGCTTTAAATTAGCGCGAGCGGCATAAACAGCCGCTGAATAACCGGCAGGGCCTGATCCAAGAATAATAACGCGTCTGTGCTTCGTGTCGGACATAGTGCTCTCGAGTAATGGTCTGAAATCAATGTATTGGATCAACGGGCTTGATCAACAATTTTCGCTCATAATAATGGCTAGTGTAATAATGTAAATAAGTGAATTAAAATATAAAGTCAGACTCGAAGTAAATCCATCTAATTATTGTAATATGACGTTAATATGGGGACATAATTTTAAAGTTCTTGGACAAAACTGAAAGTTATCTAGTTATGGTTCAATATGATCATGTAAAATATCCTTATTTTTTTCAATATAATAGTGGTTTACAAAAAAATAGTGGCACAGGCAAAAATTAAACGTTCGGCGAGTAGTCCTGAAAAAAAGCGCATGTTTGCAGAACAGATCAGTCAACGCTTACGCGAAGTGGGCATGTTGTTATCGTTTGCAATTGCGGGTTATGTATTAGTCGCACTAATAAGTTATGACGCTCAAGATGCGTCGTGGTCGCATAGTGGGACAAGTAGCCAAATTCTAAACTTTGGTGGTATTGCCGGTGCCTGGATTGCCGACTTATTATTTTACCTGTTTGGATTTTTCTCACTGTTATTGCCGACTATGATGATCTATAACGGCATCATCCTAGTGAGAACTAGAAACCTCAGTGCTGAAGACCGAAATCAAATGCTAATGATTCGATGGAGTGGTTTTATTTTAACACTGATATCTGGTTGCGCGCTGTTTGGTCTCCACTTTGCGGTAGATTCGAGTGTTATGCCGCTAGCAGCGGGTGGTATATTGGGACAAGTCACGGGCAATTATTTTTCCCATGGCTTGGGTTTTCTGGGGGCTACGGTCTTGCATATGGCCTTGTTTCTTGCTGGACTAACGTTGTTTACCGGCATTTCATGGCTAGCACTGATTGATAACATTGGAAAATACACACTCATTTTAATTGAAAAGCTTGTCGATCGATATTACCTGACAAAAGACAATATGGAAGGCAAGAGAGTTCGTATCGACCGCCAAGAAAGCTTTAGTGCTGAAATTGAAAAACAAGAGAAACGTCGTCCTGTTAAAATTGAACCGGTAGTTCAGTCGCTCGAACAGAGCATCCGCGTCGAAAAAGAAAAGCAAATCCCACTGTTCCACACCTCGAATACGAATCTCAGCGGTATTCCTTCACTAGCTTTGTTAGATGACGCAAAACCCCAAAAAGCGGGTTATAGCGCAGCGGCATTAGAAGCTATGTCGCATCAGTTGGAAATAAAACTAAAAGACTTTGGTATCGAAGTTCAAGTTGAATCAGTGCATCCAGGTCCTGTTATTACTCGGTTCGAGATTCTTCCTGCTCCAGGTGTCAAGGTAAGCCAAATTAGTAACTTGGCGAAGGATTTAGCGCGATCACTATCTGTTATGGGTGTTCGGGTAGTAGAAGTGATTCCAGGTAAATCGGTCATGGGGCTTGAAATACCGAATGAAAATCGTGAGTTAGTCGTTTTAAGTGAAATCCTGCGCTCAAAGACCTTTGACGAATCAACTTCACCCCTCACGCTGGCACTGGGTAAAGATATTAGTGGTAAGGCTGTGGTGGCTGATCTTGCCAAAATGCCTCACTTGTTGGTCGCAGGTACGACGGGTTCTGGTAAATCAGTGGGTATCAATGCCATGTTATTGAGTATGCTCTACAAGGCGACACCTCAGGAAGTTCGGATGATATTGATTGATCCAAAAATGTTAGAACTGAATGCTTATGAGGGTATTCCCCATTTAATTGCGCCCGTGGTGACAGACATGAAGGAAGCTGCCAATGCGCTGCGTTGGTGTGTTGCCGAAATGGAGCGCCGATACAAGCTGATGGCTTCTTTAGGTGTCCGTAATATTACCGGTTACAACCGGAAGGTAAGTGACGCGATCGAAGCAGGAACGCCAATTAAAGATCCATTGTTTGATAAGTCAAGACTATTACTGTTCCCTGACTTGGTTCCAGATGACTTGGAAACATTACCTTATATTGTTGTTGTGGTTGATGAATTCGCCGATATGATGATGGTAGTTGGCAAAAAGGTAGAAGAGCTAATCGCTCGTCTGGCACAAAAAGCGCGAGCCTGTGGAATTCATTTGCTGTTGGCGACACAACGTCCTTCAGTGGATGTAATCACCGGTTTGATCAAATCTAATATTCCCACTCGAATCGCGTTCCAAGTGTCATCTAAAATTGATTCTCGAACCATACTGGATCAAATGGGCGCTGAATCGTTATTAGGTCATGGCGATATGTTGTTCTTACCACCAGGTACCAGTATGCCTGAACGAATTCATGGCGCTTTCGTTGATGACCATGAAGTGCATGCAGTGATTAACGAAATTAGACAATCGGGCGGTCCCAATTATATTGAAAATGTGTTGGAAGAATCACCGACCACCCTATTGCCGGGTGAAGCACCCGCTGGTTCAAGTGGAGAAGATCTTGATTCTCTTTATGATGAAGCGGTATCCATAGTGACAGAAACCCGTAAGGCATCCATTTCCTATGTTCAACGACGCCTCAAAATTGGTTATAACCGGGCGGCTAGAATGATTGAAGAAATGGAGAACTCTGGGGTAGTTTCGCAAGTCCAATCAAACGGTAGTCGAGAAGTGCTCGCACCACCTCCGCCAAAAATGGATGACCTATGAAGTATTTGTTGATTGTAATTAGTTTAGTCAGTTGTTTTTTAAATGTAGCTTATGCCGAAACAGCAGAGCAACGACTTAAAACAGCGCTTAAAAGTCTTGACAACGCCACGGCAAATTTTAAACAAACCGTGCTAAGCGAAGATAAGCAGGTTTTACAGCAGAGTAGTGGTACGGTCGCTATTTCTCGTCCGGGTAAATTTTCGTGGATTTACACGGCACCCTATGAACAACAAATTATTGCAGATGGTTCTGAACTTTGGGTTTATGATGTTGACCTTGACCAGGTGACGGTGAAACCCATGTCGACTGGTTTGACCTCTGCACCTATTATGGTGTTGATGAAACAAAATGAAATTAATTCAGATTTTACAGTGAATGAGGTCGGGCAACGTAAGTTTCTTTATTGGGTTGAACTTGAGCCTAAGGCAACTGAATTGGAATACTCTCGAATTTATATTGGTTTAGAGAATAAAATCGTCAAAGCCATGGAATTACGCGATGGTTTTGGTCAAAGCACTCAAATTGTATTTGAAAATTTACGTCAAAATGTTATACACAATCCAAAGGTTTTCCAATTTACGCCACCTAAAGGTGTCGATGTTTTTGGTGGCAGTTAATCCGTTTTGGTTTTTAAATTTTAAATTTTTCTGACCTCAAAAGGACTAATTTGACATGACCAATAGAGCTTTGTCATTGGCAAGTCAGGTATTCACCGAGCAACTTGGTATTCGTTATCCAATCATTGGTGGACCAATGTATCCCTGTAGCAACCCTGAACTAGTGGCAGCCGTGTCTGAGGCAGGCGGCATCGGTGTTATGCAGCCCATATCACTGACTTATGTCCATGGACACGAATTTCGCCAAGGCATTCGGTTCATGCGACAGCTTACCGATAAGCCCATTGGCATGAATGTACTCATTGAGAAGTCTTCAAAAAAATATCAACAAAGGGTGGAACAATGGGTCGATGTTGCTCTGGATGAGGGCATACGATTTTTTGTAACTTCGCTTGGCAAACCTGATTGGATAGCACAGCAAGTCCATTCAGTTGGTGGTCTTGTATACCACGACGTGACTGAATTGAAATGGGCTGAAATAGGACTGGCCAATGGTGTCGATGGTTTAATTTGTGTTAATAATCGAGCTGGTGGTCATGCAGGTGCAAAAAATGCACAGCTATTATTCGATGAGCTGAGTGGTTTAAATGTGCCATTAGTTTGTGCCGGTGGTGTTGGTGATTCTCAATCCTTTGAGCAGTCACTGAACATAGGATATGTCGGCTGCCAGTTAGGTACGCGATTTATAGCGAGCAATGAATGTCTTGCCACGGATGTCTATAAGCAATCAATTATAAGAGCACAAGCATCAGATATCGTCCTTTCCGAACGTATAACGGGGATCCCAGTGTCGGTTATCAATACCCATTATATTAAGCGTGGCGGTTTAAAATTAGGCTGGTTTGCAAAGTGGATGTTATCGAGTAAAAAGACAAAGTATTGGATGCGCACTTTTTTTGCTTTAAAGTCGATATGGCAACTCAAAAAATCCGCGTTGGATGAATCGGGTAAAAAAGATTACTGGCAAGCCGGCAAAAGTGTCGCGAGTATCAATACGATTAAGTCTTGTGATTCAATCGTTAAAGAGTTAATGAAAAGCTATCAATAGGACCTAAAGGAGACTTCTAGCCGTGACAAATGCTTCCCTAATTTACGTACACGATCCAATGTGCAGCTGGTGTTTTGGTTTTTCTAAAACGTTTAAAAGTCTGATGGATAGCTTGCCTACTGGTGTGAAGGTCAAACGATTACTCGGTGGTTTAGCAACCGATAGCGATGAACCAATGTCTGCGGCAACTCGCCATATGGTCAGGCAAAACTGGCAACGAATAGAGCAGGCAATACCGGGTGTGCTGTTTAATTACGATTTTTGGGACAACTGCGCACCTCGAAGAGCGACTTATCCCGCTTGTCGTGCAGTTATTGCCGCTAGACAGCAAGGTGATGCTTTTGATGAATTAATGACTCACAAAATTCATCAAGCTTATTATCAAGAAGCCCGCAATCCGTCAGATGGCAGTACGTTGATAGAATTAGCCGTTGAAATGGGTCTTGATCAAAAAATCTTTTCTGATGATCTTGCAACCATTCAAACGCAGCAAACATTGTTGGATGAAATAAACCTAGTAAGATCACTTGGAGTGAATGGCTTTCCAAGCTTAATGATGGAGTGTAATGGTCGTTCTGAGCTGATTCACATTAATTACAATCAAGCTGAGCCTATGCTCAGGCAAATAAAAGCTTTTAGAGGTTAAGGGCCTCTCTCCCAGTAAACTTTGCTTAAACGCGGTTCAATTAAGATGAATAATTCAAACCCTTATACAGGTAACGAATAAGGCAAATCAGCACTTTTTAGGTTGATGTTTGGTTGGTTAAGTAGGCAAAGTGTTTTTTCGCTTACTTTTTTGATTTGTGCGACATACAGGCAATGACAAAGGCCGTTATCGTCAATGATGGCGTCTACCACCATACCACTGCCATCGGCTGACGCAGCGTCACTCATGCAAATCTCTTCACCAGGCAATGGGCATAGGCTTGTTTCTAACGTCGCCAGAAATAAGCGCCTTTTAAGTTTGCCTAAATAATGCATTCGAGCAATGATTTCCTGACCAGGATAGCAACCTTTTTTAAAGCTAACGCCATCAAGCAAATCTAAATTCGACATTTGCAACACAAATTTTTCAACAGTCTGAGGATAAATACTGGGTATGCCAGCCCTGATGTCTGACAGTCGCCATGATTCAAAATTAGCCACATTTAAGTTTTCAGAAAACTGATACCAAAGTGACTTTGCTTCATCGAAAGAAAGGCAAAGAAACAAGTACCGATTTTGGCTATCTAGCTGATTAAGTTGAAGTGAAATCACGCTATCATTTTGTAGAACAGCATTTGTGGTGTCGGGTAATCGTTTATTGGTGATTGACGAAGCTGGTGATGTGTCTAACAGATCGGTCTGCACCACAAACCGAGCAAAGTGGCCAGATGCATCAGCTAACGACACTTTCGATGATAATACGTACATTTGAAGTCTGCTTATCAAATTCGGCACCAAGCTTTTAGTGGTGATTAGAATATAACCGTTATCAATTTGTATAATTCTAAAAATTCCGAGCATTCGTCCTTTAGCGGTTGAGTAAGAGCTGAATTGAGACTTAGTTTTGTCGATATGGCTGATATCGTTGCTTAATTGATTTTGTAAAAAACTCTGTGCGTCGTCGCCAGTGACTAAGATCAGACCTAATTGATCTGCATCAGCGATAAAGTTACGCATAAAAAGTGCGTTCGGTTGAGTCTGTATAAAATTTTGCCAATCGTTCATTGCTGCTTACCCTGTTGCTTTATTCTGTTGCTGATTGATGGCCCAATCAATGTGTTCCTGTATGAAATCATTGTGCTTTACATAAGCTAACTTCAGGGCATCGATGATATGTGGGTTATGGTCGGCGTTTCCAAGCGCAATAGCAATGTTTCGTATCCAACTTTGGTAGCCAATGCGACGAATCGCAGAACCCATTGTCTTAGTATCGAACTCATCTTGGGTCCAGCTAAAGCAATCAAGCAGCGATGTGTTATCTAAGCCATGGCGCGGATTAAAATCAGCTTCCTCCGATAGCTTTGCAAAACGATTCCAAGGACAAAATAACTGGCAGTCATCACAGCCATAAATACGGTTGCCAATGGCCTCTCTAAACTCAATTGGAATGGCTGACTTATGTTCAATGGTCAAGTATGAAATACAACGTCTAGCATCGACGACATAAGGGGCAACAATCGCTTTGGTGGGGCAAACATCGATACAACTAGTGCAGTTTCCACAATGATTCCCAACTGCAGAATCATATTCAAGCGACAGGTTAGTGAATATTTCTCCCAGAAAAAACCATGAACCATTACTTTTATTAAGAATGTTTGAATGTTTTCCCTGCCATCCAATACCCGCCTTAGAGGCCAGCGCCTTTTCGAGCACTGGTGCACTATCGGTAAAAACGCGATAGCCTAAGTCGCCAACAATACTTGATATTTGGTCAGCAAATGTTTGCAGGCGTTTTCGTATTAGTTTGTGATAATCACGGCCTAGAGCATAACGCGAGACATAAGCAAGATCACTTTGGTTGAGTAAGTCGATAGGCCAACTACCTTCATTTTTATAATAATCAAGCCGCACACAGATTACAGATAAAGTATCGGGTACAAGTTGATCAGGGTGAAAACGTTTAGTGATGTTGCGTTCCATGTAACTCATCTCACCATGAAAATTACGTTCAATCCATTCGTTATAGTGTTTGTGCTCTGAATCCAACTGGGTATCGGTGATGCCTACCTGTTGGAATCCAAGATCGAAGCCCATTTTTTTTATCTGTTGGCTTAGCTGTTGCCTGGTCGGAAGCGCTTGGTTTGACTGCAAAGTGATTAATTTCCTGAAAAGGAGGAGAGTGATAGCTGAATTTAAAATTGCTCTAATAAAATAGGCAAGCTGGGTGCATCTTTCGTTTCGATGCGTACAATATCCTATTTTTGCGCAAAGCTAAAATGTCTATCTATATTGCAATAGCTTTTGGAGGTTCTTTAGGAGCAGTTTGCCGTTATTGGGTTTCAATGTCGACTACTCGCTGGTTTGGCGATGGGTTTCCTTACGGTACGTTAACGGTAAATGTTGTCGGTTCTATTGTGATTGGATTTTTGACTATTATTTTAGCTGATCGCTTGAACGTCAGTAATGAAGTACGACTTGGCTTGATTGTTGGTTTTCTAGGTGCATTTACGACGTTTTCAACTTTTGCGCTTGATACCGTCTACTTAATTGACAATGGCGCAATCTTAAAGGCAGTAGTTTATGGCCTTGCCAGTGTTGTCTTAAGTGTGTTGGGCGTATGGGCTGGTATATTGGCCGCTAAACAATATTTTTAAACTATATTACTGATATTCTATTTAACAAAAAAATTTTATTGAAAGACATGGGTATGAGAGAAACTAAATGTTAGATCCAAAATTGTTACGGAGTGACCTTGATAGCGTTGTTAAAAAGCTCCGGATAAAAAAGTACGAATTTAATACTGAGTTATTTAATCAGCTAGAAGACAAACGTAAGTCACTGCAAATGAGTACGCAAGCTCTGCAAAGTGATAGAAATACTCAGTCAAAAGCAATCGGTAAGGTAAAATCTCAGGGAGAAGACATTACACCCTTACTGGTCGCAGTAGAAGAATTAGGCTTACAGCTCAAACAGGCTGAATCTGATTTGGATTTACTTCAAACGCAGTTAGAAGCATTATTACTGGATATGCCAAACATTGCCGATGACTCTGTTCCAGCCGGGGTGACGGAAGAGGATAACGAAGAAGTTTTGGTTTGGGGCACAAAACCTGTTTTTGATTTTGAACCGAAAGATCATATTGATCTGGGTAACCACCTTAAAGGCCTTGATTTTGAGCGTGCCGCAAAATTATCGGGTGCTCGTTTTGCTACAATGACCGGTAGTTTGGCTACAATGCATCGGGCACTGATTCAACTGATGGTCAATCAGCATAGCCTGCAGCATGGTTATACTGAGGCCTACGTGCCTTATTTGGTAAACGAGGCGACGCTGATTGGGACAGGCCAGTTACCCAAATTTAAGGAAGATTTGTTTAATGTGAAATCAGCCAGTCACAACCTTTATTTGATTCCGACTGCTGAAGTCCCCGTTACTAATTTGGTAAGTGATACTATTTTAAATGCAAACGATTTGCCCCTTAAATACGTAGCACATACACCTTGTTTTCGTTCAGAGGCTGGATCGTATGGCAGAGACACCCGAGGCATGATTCGGCAACATCAATTTGATAAAGTAGAAATGGTGCAAATTGTTAAACCTGAAGATTCTTCGCAAGCACTAGAAGAGTTAACGGGTCATGCTGAAGCTATTTTAAAGTTACTTAAACTAACTTATCGAAAAGTCATTTTATGTGGGGGTGACTTGGGTTTTTCAGCCAGCAAAACCTACGATTTAGAAGTTTGGTTGCCAGGGCAAGATACTTATCGAGAGATTTCATCTTGTAGTAATATGCTTGATTTTCAAGCGAGGCGTATGAAAGCTCGTTGGCGTAACCCAGAAACAGGCAAGCCAGAATTGGTTCATACCTTAAATGGGTCTGGCCTTGCAGTCGGCAGAACGCTGGTTGCGGTGATGGAAAATTACCAGCAAGCTGATGGCAGTATAAAAGTTCCCGATGTGTTACTGCCCTATATGAATGGGTTAAAAGAAATAACTATTTAATCAGCTATGCTAAGTTCAATAGTGAGTATTCAAACAAGAGTTTGATAAGAGATGACTGTTTAAATTATTATTTACAGAAATTCGATTACCATTCACTTTCTTAAATGATCTTGATGACAAAACATAAATGAACTTTTCAGCTATAAAGTTCCCAGGCACCCAACCTTTTTAGATGTTTGAGGTGAATTTATCAGATATTAACGAGTTGAAAGGTTTGACTAAAATTCAGCATCAACTAATGGAATAATCAGGTATATAATTGAACTGATAGGTCTGTTAAATTACAATTTAGTAATAGCAGGTTAGCTGATAAAGTCAAATACCCAGTGAGAATTTTTGATCCTAACAGAGATGTTATTCAGGCAATTGGTTTTATCCCTAAAGTGGAAAAGCTTTAAGATTAAACCTCACAGTAAAAGAAAAAGGATCTCAATCAAGTGACCAGTCCTTATTCAGTAGTAAAAGTAGAGGCTATTCAAGGACCCTTAAGGTCTTGAAAACTCAATAACGTTTGATAAAACAAGATGCCATAATTGGCCCACAAGTAAAGAGGGAAGATACATGACAGTTAAGCAAAAAATCCTAATCGCCTTAATTTTAAGCAGTGTGACATTTGGTGCGAGTGCTGCCGGTAAGTTGGCATTTATTAATCCTGCCATCATTATTGAAAAATCGCCACAATCTCAAGCAGCCTCAAAATTGCTTAAGGAAGAATTCCTTCAGAGAGAAACAAGCTTAAGAGCTATGGCTCAGAAAATACAAGAGCTTGAAAGTAAATACCAAACAGATAGCGCTATTATGAGTGCCGAGAATAAGAAAAAATCGGAAGATGTTATCATTCAAAGCAAACGCCAATTTCAGTTTGATCAAAAATCATTGCAAGAAGATGTGCAGTCACGTCGTGGCGTATTACTCCAAGAAATTCAGAAATCTATTTCTGCTGTTATCCTAAAATTTGGCAAAGAAAATGGATATGACTTTATCTTTACCGAAGGGGTTGCTTATGCAGACGAAGCCGTAAACGTCACAGATGAGCTATTAAAAGAATTATCGAAATAATAATTAAGAGTAGTAGCCTGAACTTGATTTTAATTAGTTTTCTAGAATTAAGTTTCGGCTACTTTTATTAAAGTCTTGATTGGAAGTCAAAAATCATTTTAATGTTAGGTCTAAAAGTCAAATTTTCTCTGCCTTCGTATTAATTTACCGGTTAAGGTTTTTTGAAAAAAAGAATGCATTTTATTGTCAATCAAGGACGTTGCTATTTAATTTATGTCTAAATTTCGAACACACTATAATAATTTAAAAGTTGAAGAAGATGCGAGCGTCGAAGACATTCGTGCTGCTTTCAAATATTATTTTTTGAAGTTCCATCCTAATAAATTCATCGGTAATCAACAGCGCGCTAAAATTGTCATGCAATTTGCCAGCGAGGCATATGTAGTTCTTTCAGACCCTTTAAAAAGAACGGATTATAATTTATTGATTGACGATCATCGAAAAAAAATGATCGAGAGCTAATCAGACACTCTGAGTCCGAACCAGTCCAAAAACAGGAAAATATTCATCTTGGAATGCCTCATTATATTTCAAGCAATAGATTATTTAGCTGGAAGCTTTTGGTGATAGTTTTAGTTTTGGTTGGGCTTGGATACGCTGTCTGGTTAAGTTTTAACGACAAAATCACTCAAAATTTGTCTCCTATCAGAACTATTGATAACTCTAATATGAGCTTTGGTTTTGTGTTTGAGAATAAATGTAAGCATCCGATAACTCTTGTGATCCGCTATAAAGGACTTGACAATATCTGGTATTTTGACGAGTGGGAGGGTGTTAGCTCGAATGAATTGTTTTCCCTTGAAGATGAAAGTGGTAAGCCCCTGACTTCTTCTAGTCCCCTTTGGTATTATTATGCCCGCACTACCCATGAGACAGGCCTTGAATGGAAAGGTAAAAATCACTTTACTTATAGTAATCGTAGACTTCCGATGATCGAGATTGAAGATGTCGAGGGTGATAATGAATGGACTATTAATTGTGATTAAATATTTTAGCTACACGTCATTCTGGATGTGACTTGTTAAAAATCAACGGTACTCTTTATAGTTGGTCTCTTAAAAGTCTTTCATCAATGTTTTGGTCAAGTTTAATCACTCTTATAAAATTTAAACTATACATTCATTAATTAAGTATTGGGGTCGATAGTTACTGAGTTTTAGTGGCAGTTGATAGAATTATTTTAATACCCTTGAACCTTGGCACGTATTATTTGCCAAATATAAGATACATGATGTTAGGGAGATAATTTGTGACTTTTTCAAATATTAAAAGTCCCCTTTCATTATGGATAGTAAGTCATTAGGGTTAAGCTAAGGCGATGGAAAATAAACTGATCATAGCAAAAGAAGCGCCCCCACTTTCGCGCTCCGCTTTACGTTTTGCATTGTACTTTTATTTAAAGTCACGTAATACATTGATGGTTATATTTGCATGTGAAGCTGCGCAAGCAGCCTGTACCATAATGTTGCCTTATGCGATAAAGGAAATCATTGATGCGGTAATTTTGGCTAATACCACGGGCGCTGATATATTCGATGCATCAAAAGACGCGTTAATTTTATTTGCAGTACTTAACCTAGGAATTGTTTTGTTTAGTCGTGCGAGTGGTGCAGCTTTGGTCATGACAGGGCCTTTTTTGCGCACCGAAATAAGAAAATCCTTGTTCAGTTATCTACAGCATCACTCTCATCGCTATTTTGTGTCACACTTTGCTGGCTCCCTAGCCAGTCGAATTGCAGAAGTTGCCACAAGTTGTATGCATGCATTGTGGACCATCACTTTTGATTTTTACCCGTTGATTATTAAATCGGTGGTTGCTTTAATTCTATTATTTACTGCCAGTAGTGATTTGGCCCTCGTATTAAGTCTTTGGCTTGCTGTCTACATCTATGTATCTTTTTTGCTTGCAAAAAAGTGTAGAAGCTATGCACAGGATTTTGCAGCAGCTCGGTCTCTTGTCACTGGCAAAATAGTCGACTCTGTGACCAATGTGATGAACGCAAAAATGTTTGCACGACGAAAGTATGAAGAGGCCTACCTCACCGATTATTTAAATGAGGAGGTCAGCCAAGCCAAGCGTACCTTCTGGTATATGGAAAAACTACGCTGGTTTCAATATACCGCCGCCATGGTTTTAATGGTTGGCATGGTGGGTTATGCCCTGAAGATTTGGTCTGAGGGCAATTTGACTGTGGGCGAGTTTTCTATGGTGGCGGGTCTCGCCATCATGCTAATCGAAGCGGCACGCGGATTGAGTCGAAGTTTCCTCGAATTTTTTGAATATTTGGGTAATATCAGTGATGGTGTTGGGGTATTTGTTCAATCACACGATATTGTTGACAGTGAAGAAGCCGCCGATCTAAGGGTTGTTAAGGGTCAAATAACCTTTAGTAATGTCACGTTTATTTATCAAGAAGGTTTAAAGGTATTTGAACAACTCGATGTCACTATACCGTCTAAACAGCAAGTTGGTCTGGTTGGTTTTTCGGGTTCAGGCAAATCAACTTTTGTTAATTTAATGCTGCGTCTGTTTGAACCCCAAAGTGGTAGGATACTAATTGATGGCCAAAATATTCTCGAGGTGACACAAGATAGTCTACGTGAAAGTATTTCGATGATTCCACAGGATCCGCAATTATTTCATCGTTCTTTGATGGAAAATATTCGATATGGCCGGCTGGAGGCCAGTGACGAAGAAGTAATTGAAGCCGCTAAAAAAGCCCATGCACACGACTTTATCTTGCAAACTGAAAAACAGTACGACTCGCTAGTAGGAGAGCGGGGTGTTAAATTATCTGGTGGTCAGCGACAGCGTATTGCCATTGCCCGTGCCATTTTGAAAAATGCTCCAATACTCATATTAGATGAAGCAACCTCAGCGCTCGACTCGGTCACGGAGAAAAAAATACAACAGGGTCTCGATAACTTGATGAAGGGACGGACCGTCGTCGTAGTGGCTCATCGGCTATCAACCATTGCACACATGGATAGGATACTCGTGTTTGATGAGGGGAAGGTTATTGAAGATGGTAACCATAAGGCACTATTACAAATAGATGGCCATTATGCCCGTTTGTGGAATATGCAAGCTGGTGGCTTCTTACCAGAGCAGCAGACTTAACAAGCATGAAGTAGATTTTTTTAGTAAAAGTGTATCATTATATTAATTACTGAGTACTTTTTGGCTTGAAATATTCACCTGCAGTAATCAAAAAAAGTTATTCAGACTTTCTTGAACCAAATATTCATCTGCACCGTATTACATTCTATTCGGATATCTGCCATCCATTCTACAGGAGCTTCTATGATCCAGATCCCTTTCACCATCCTACGTGGTTTGATAGGCAGTTTTTTTCTGTTATTAATACTTTCCTGTGCGGCCGCCAATCCGCTATTGATTGATCCAGATCGTCCCGCTCATCACACAGATGAAGGGTTCAAAAATTTGTATATTGAAACGCCTTATAAAACTTTCTTCAGTTATATGAAGATGCGCTATTTAAGCGATGTTAAGTGGGCTGACCATGAAGGCGAAAGTGACCATGTGCCTTTTCAATTACTTAATTTGGATACCATCCTTAATCCGTCACAGGGGGTGCAAGTAAGTTGGTTAGGACATTCTACCTTTCTGATTCAACTTGATGGTGTCACGATTTTAACGGATCCTGTATTTTCCAACCGCGCTTCACCCTTCACTTTTGTAGGTCCAAAACGTTATGTCCCTCACGTGGTTGATTATGCCAATCTACCTAAGATTGATTATGTGATTATCAGTCATAATCACTATGATCACCTCGATATAGAAACGATCCGCCATTTAGGAAACGATCCTATTTACTTTGTGCCATTAAAACTAGCGCAGTGGTTCAAGGATAATGGTATTGCACCTGACCGTGTGCGTGAAATGGACTGGTGGGACAAGGCTGAAGAACCTGATCTCAAAATTCAAGCCATGCCATCACAACATTGGTCTGCTCGCGGCCTGTCAGATCGCTATGAATCGCTCTGGGCTAGTTGGTATGTACAACTGGGTGGCCGTAGCCTTTGGTTTGCTGGAGACACCGGTTACAACGACAGGCAATTTAAAGAAATTGGCGACATGACGGGTGGCGTTGATTTCGCCTTTATTCCAATTGGTGGTTATTTACCCCGTTCTTTTATGGCTGACTTTCATATCAATCCAGAGGAGGCGGTAAAAATCCATCGGGATGTTAATGCGAGTGTTAGCTTCGGTATGCATTGGGGTACTTTTCCATTAACTGCCGAGGCGCCCATGGCTCCAGTATTAGAATTAGCCAAGCAGGTCAAAGCATATGAACTTGATGAAGGTGAGTTTATGACTTTAGACCTTGGTGAAACAGTTCAATTCACCCCCCGATGATTTATAGCCAAAGACTATTGATGTAAAAGTGTAAGCAGTAACTTACGTCGAGAAGCCTATAACCGAATTTATTATAAATGTTGTTTGAGTTCACTACTTTAATAATGGTTACTAAAAGAGGTAAAGCATCATTCACTAGTCAAAATGTCGGTATCTATCTTTAATTTAAATTTTGGATTCACTTTTTATGACCAATATAATAATCCCAGAAGAAATGTATACGACCCGTCAGGGTATTATCCAGCTAATTGGTGTCGAAGCATTGGCAAAAAAAACAGAAGAATTTAGGCCTATTTTAAGAGGGATGTGTCAAGAAGGTGGAGTCACCGTCATTGAGGCAGTCGATTCTTTGCTGCAAGTCATAGACGCTACTGATATTGATCCAGAGCTTATAAAAGCGGTGTGCGTTGAAATTTTAGAGCCACGAGACGAATAAACCGAGCAAAAAAGAAGTTTCAGAAAATGTTGCGTCTTTTCGAAGAAAAGTTACCTACAGTAAAAGCCAAGTTAATAATATTATTTGGCGTAATTTTATTAAACTTGGCCCAACTACCGTTACATTTATAAACCACTCAAAACTTTAACCGTGTTATAAAACAAAAATAATAGATCCTATTTGCAAATCTAATTTGGTTGTTGATTACTGTATGTATATAAACTTGTTTTTTCATTAACCATATGGAAAACTAGCCTCTTTTTAAGCGCTATAAAAATTTGGAACGTCAATATACTTTCGGCATAACTTTAGTCATTATTGGTGGCGTATTTTTGAGCTTATCCGGTATTTTACTTCGTAATATCGAATCTGCGAGCGGTTGGCAAATTCTTTTTTATCGCGGGCTTGCATTCTCCTCCATGTTGTTTTTTATTCTTTTATTAAAATATCGAACAGGCGTTTTTGATGCTTTTCGTGCGATTGGTCGTCCGGGTATTTGGGCTGCAGTAGTATTGGGTTTAGGTTCGATTTGTTATGTTTATGCTATTTTACTAACCACTGTTGCGAATGCTGTTTTTATTATTGGATCTGCGCCACTCGCCACCGCGTTTGTCGGTTGGATAATTCTAAAAGAAAGAACCCCAAAATTTGGCATAGTGGCTATGTTGATATCTTTAATTGGCATAGGTTTGATGTTTGCAGATGGATTACTCGAAGGGCGTTGGTTAGGTAATGTTGTTGCTTTGCTGGTGGTTGCTTCGTTTGTTACTTTTTTAATGATCGTGAGAAGTCGTCGACATGTTGATATGTTGCCTGCCACCTGTCTAGGCGGCCTGGTCATGGGTGGCATAGCTGGGATAGTGGCTGATAATTTAACTATTTCTAACCATGATTTGATCATTGCCCTTTTAATGGGGTTTGTACAGTTTGGTATTGGTTTTTTATGTTTTACTATTGCGACACGTTACATATTGGCTTCAGAAGTTGCCTTATTTGCGTTAACCGAATCAATCCTTGGGCCAATATGGGTTTGGATTGGGGTTGGAGAACAGCCCAGCCTATTGACACTTTTAGGCAGTGGGATTGTACTGGTCTGTGTCGTTTCATATTGTATTGTGGGCATCAGAGATGAACGACGTAGGCTTGCAGTTAGAGACCTCAATCAAGCTTGATGATGCTAGCTAATTTGTATCAACTATTCCTGTGATTTATACATTCACTCACTTAATTAAGCCTTTGAACTATGATAGAAGTTGCACTTTTCCCCATACCGAACGCCGTTAATTTTCCTGGCCTCCCCATACCATTACATGTCTTTGAACCTCGGTATCGAAAAATGGTGAAGTACTGTATTGATAACAAAGTTATGATGGGCGTTTGTCACACAGAGAAAGTGTTGCATGCCAATAAGCGAGATCAAACTCAAGCAGAAGCCCTTAACAGTAATCATTCTACCTATAAGCCTTGCGCCGTTTTCTCTGCTGGAATGGTTGAATTACTCGAAGAGACGGTTGATGGACGGATGGCCATATTGGTTAATTTTGAAACTCGATTGCAGTTACAGCTTGAACGTCAAACTCTGCCATTTAACATATGGGATTGTGAGCCCTATGAAGATGAAGTATTGGAGGATGATGGCTTAGCGGTATTATTAAAACAAAGTCATGAAAAGATCATGCAGCGTTTATTGATTATCAGTCACGGTAATGATGAAGTCCAAAAAATGTTAAAAAGTGACCATTGGCAAAATATGTCACCGGTTGAATTTAGCTTTTTGGTCAATGGTTTGATTGGCATGCCCACAGAGGACAAGCAAGCCTTATTAGAAATGAGGCAACCACAAAAGCGATTAGATGTGATATTAGAAATTGTCAATTCTGTCCAGCAACCGCTTAGTAATTAAACCGGATGATAGTTCAGCATCTGGCGTGCTGTACAAAATGCCATATCATTTATTGAATGCTATGAATATATATCCCACATGCTTCACTGCTTTGGTAAAACCCTTGTTGTTTTTTATTGGCATCATTGCTTTTGTAATTGTGTCACCAACTCTACATGGAAAAGATCAACAACCAATGAAAACACTCTTTGAATTTACAGGTGACAATCCAGACGTGCCATGGAGTGTGAACAATGATGATGTAATGGGCGGTCTGTCTGAGGGCAGCGCTGATATTGTACAAGAGGGAATGCTGTTTAATGGGCAACTCTCTTTAGATAATAATGGTGGATTTTCCGCAATTTCGCATAATGTTAACTTCAATTTGTCAGATTTCTTGGGTATTCAATTAACGGTTCTGGGTGATGGTCGAACCTACCAACTGCGTTTGCAAAGCGACGCCACCTTTTTACAACGTGGTCCAGTGAGCTTTAGCTGTGAATTTAAAACGAAAGAAGGTCAGTGGGCTGAGGTCTTTTTACCATTCAGTAGTCTGAGTCAATCGTGGCGAGGTCGCCAGCTATCCGGATACAAATTGAATCTAAGGGACATTCGCAGGATTGGTGTTCTGCTGGCAGATAAAAAGTCAGGTAATTTTAGCCTTAAAATTGCAACTATTGCAGCTAAATAACGCTAGCGAATAGAAATCAGATTTAATCAGACGCTCTGTAATTATGGTGCAAATAATGAATTCAATTTTAAGTAGTCAATAAAAAGCTTTAATCGAAATCTCTTCAGTAACGAAAAAGATGAAAAAAGGTGGTCAAGTAAAGGGTGGGCCCGATAAAATAAATAACCAGAACCATTCCAAATAACAATTATTGGTGCGTCAGAGGATACTTTCAAACAACAACAATCTCTGGCTTATTTAGACGTGTGGTAATTAAGTTTTAATAGGACAATGAGACGTTTTCTATTGTTTGATAACCTCACTTCATTATTCCTGATTTGATCCGAAAAAAGGGGGGTCGTATGCTCAGGGCATAAAAAGCCCTACTGATTGCAATCAAGCCTTGTCATGCGGTTGGTAAGTAACCTAATCGCGAAATATTTAAGGCACAGGACTTAGCGCGAATGTGAGTGACTTAGGAATAGAAAGACTGCTGAGGTAAAATATGCGAAATAAACCATTCCAACTCAACATATCGCAGCTCTCAGAACGCTCGGGTATCGGTTTTGCTAAAATCGACTTTCTCATACAAGATGGTTTCGTTAACTTGCCTATTGAAGGTTATATGTTCATAACGAAGTATGAGGCCGAGCTCAGAAGCATAAAAAAGCGAAAGGACTATGGCTGCAATATCGTTTGTACCAAGCGTTCAGAATATTTGGTTAACAGCGTTACAGTGGGCAATAGGGGACACATAAGCAGCAATTAATAGTGTTAACAATCTAAGTTGAAATAAAAGCTTATTATTAATATTGTATTTTGAAAAAAGGTATTTCATTCTGTATTGCAGCCTAACAATACGTGTCGTTTTTTGGGACACATTCACCAGCCAACGTTTTTCTACTAACGCCTGATATTATTAGCCTTCCTGTGCCCAGATATAAATGTCTCATGTTGAACATGAGGCTTTACTTGGGTATTGACAAGTTAATTCCTCAGGCTGAGAAAATTCTCATAATCTAGACTTATGCCTTCATAAAACTCGCCCGCCCTGATTACATTGAGTTTTTTCGGCGTATAGCAGAGGTGAGGTCTCCATCTTGCTGATTGTGGGTTGCTCCATAGCAATGTTGACGAAGGGACAGAGTGTTGTATTCCGTGATTATGATCCCATCGAGATTCAGTCACCAATTGCCAAAAGACGCGCAGCCATAAAGTCAATGATTCCTGAAGGAGACCGACTGGGCCGATGGACCCGAAAAAGAGGAGTTGTTCCTCAGCAGAGGACATAATCCATTGATTTAACACCAATTTTGAAGCAAAAAAAAAGCCGCTTCGAGTAGTTTCGCTAGCGGCTTTCGTTTTATTTGGCTCCCCGACCCGGGCTCGAACCAGGGACCCATTGATTAACAGTCAATTGCTCTACCAACTGAGCTATCGGGGAATTGAGGATGCGTATGTTAAAGTATTCGGATTGTTACGGCAAACGGAATATCATGTTTTTGCATTGTTTTAGCGATTAATTTAGAGCTTGTGCAAGTCATGGTTAAATCTGTATCAAATAAAATGAGAATTGACTTCTAAATCTATATGTTCAGCTATAACGGTTACTTCTTTTGGTAGAAAACTGAGTTTTTGAATGGCCATAGTCCTCCTTAAAAATTATAGACAGACTGGATTGAATAGATACACTTAGTGTTAGTAGAATATAATCCTTTGGGTTACTACCTGCCAAATCATTTTCTAGCGCAATAAATAGACACCCCATTCAATGAGTAAACCCTTTCAACTTGTTACTGATTACACGCCCGCCGGTGATCAGCCAAAAGCCATAGCTGATTTAATTACGGGCATTAATGACGGCCTGACCCACCAAACACTGTTAGGGGTTACTGGTTCTGGAAAGACTTTTACCGCTGCCAACATTATTCAGCAACTGGGGCGCCCAGCCATCATTATGGCGCATAATAAAACGCTTGCCGCCCAGTTGTACGGAGAAATGAAAGAGTTTTTTCCTCATAACTCGGTGCAATACTTCGTGTCTTATTATGACTATTACCAGCCTGAAGCCTATGTGCCAGCGTCCGATACTTTTATAGAGAAAGATGCATCGGTTAATGAGCACATAGAGCAAATGCGATTATCTGCCACTAAGTCTTTATTTGAGCGGCGCGATACCATTATTGTTGCTTCAGTTTCAGCCATTTATGGTTTGGGTGATCCTAAAGCTTATTTAAAAATGTTATTGCATGTTGTAGTTGGTGATGAAATCGATCAGCGTAAAATTTTGCGTCGCCTGGCTGAACTGCAATATAAACGCAATGATATTGAGTTAAAACGTGGTACTTACCGAGTGCGTGGTGAAGTTATCGATGTTCATCCTGCCGATTCTGATCGTGATGCAATTCGCATTGAACTGTTTGATGCAGAAGTTGAAAAAATTAGTATTTTTGACCCACTCACGGGGGAGGTTTTAAAAACAGTCAAACGAGTTTCGATTTATCCTAAAACCCATTACGCTACACCGCGTGAAACCATACTCAATTCCATCGAACATATCCGAGAAGAGTTAAAAGAGCGTTTGGTTGTTCTTAATGAAAATAACAAGTTAGTCGAAGCGCAAAGGCTTGAACAGCGGGTCAACTACGACACCGAAATGATGCGTGAGTTGGGCTATTGCAATGGCATTGAAAACTATTCTCGCTACCTATCGGGGCGTCAGACCAATGAAGCACCACCAACGCTGTTTGATTATCTGCCAGATGATTGCCTATTATTTATTGATGAAAGTCATGTGTCTGTTCCTCAGATAGGTGGCATGTATAAAGGCGATCGTTCACGAAAAGAAACCTTGGTCGAGTATGGTTTTCGACTGCCTTCAGCACTTGATAACCGTCCCTTGCGTTTTGAAGAGTTTGAGCTTCATGCCCCACAAACTATTTATGTCTCGGCAACACCGGGAGCGCATGAAGCAAAAATGAGTGGAGCGGTTGTTGAGCAAGTGGTTCGACCAACAGGTTTGGTTGATCCGCCTATTGAGATCCGACCTGCCACCAGTCAGGTTGATGATGTTTTATCTGAGATCAATAAGCGCGCCGTTATATCTGAACGAGTGCTAGTTACCACACTGACTAAGCGTATGTCTGAAGACTTGACTGATTATCTGTCTGAACATGGCGTTCGTGTTCGTTACCTTCATTCAGATATAGACACGGTTGAGCGCATGGAAATTATTCGTGACTTGAGGCTCGGTGAATTCGATGTGCTGGTGGGAATCAACCTATTGCGCGAGGGTCTTGATATTCCAGAGGTCTCTCTGGTTGCTATTTTGGATGCTGATAAAGAAGGTTTTCTGCGATCCGACAGAGCGTTGATACAGACGATGGGACGAGCAGCGCGTAATATCAACGGGAAAGCTATTCTGTATGCAGATAAGATAACAGGGTCGATGCAAAGAGCAATGGATGAAACTGACAGACGACGAGAGAAGCAAGAAGCCTTTAATCGTGATAATCATATCACCCCCGTGGGTATCGTTAAACGCGTTACTGACGTTATGGATGTCGGCTACGGTAGTAACTTTAACCAACGTCAGAGTCATTCAGATAAAGTGGCTGAGGCAACCAAAGAGTACAGCGGTCTTAACGTCAAGCAGTTGGATAAAGCCTTAAAGAAACTTGAAAATACGATGTACGAACATGCTCAAAACCTCGAGTTTGAAGATGCAGCCAAGACTCGAGATAAAATAGCACTGGTAAAAGAACAGTATTTCAAAGGCAATATTGAAATCAATTAGCCCTTGTGAGTATTTTGGTTGAAGTGAGTCTCAACAGAATGTTTAAATGGAGAGTGATTAATGTATCAATGCAGATTGAAAATCTCTTACTAGGAGCTTTACATTGTTTGGGTTGAAAATTAGATTTTGTCAAATAACCTACTATTATTAACCAAGATGAAATATTGAACGCTCAACCAATTTTATACTCATTTCGCCGTTGTCCATTTGCTATGCGGGCCAGAATGGCTTTACTGCATTGCGGTATTAAGCCTGAACTTCGTGAAGTAAAGCTCTCCGATATGCCTCGTGCGCTATTAACCTTGTCATCTAAAGCAACGGTGCCCGTTTTGCAGCTATCGCAGGGCAAAGTAATTGACGAAAGTCTAGATATCATGCGTTGGGCATTATCTATAGCAGATCCAGATCATTGGTTAGAAAATAGTCACGTCAGCGATCTGCTTATTATAGAAAGTGATAATGACTTCAAGCCATTGTTAGATAAGTACAAATATGCTGATAGGCATACTGAATCAAGTGAACTTGAGCATCGGCAAAATGCCGAGACCTTTTTAAAGTTACTGGAGAAACGATTAAATTCGCACCTCTATTTGGTTGATGATCAAATTAGGTTGGCTGATATTGCAATTTTCCCTTTTATTCGTCAGTTCGCTGGTGTTAATTCCCATTGGTTTTCGCAAAGCGGCTACAATTTAGTTAGGCAATGGCTGAATAGATTAATCGAATCGAGTGAATTTAAAACGATTATGCACAAATACCCAGTATGGCAAGAGTATGATTCACCGCTCTATCTTGGCAGTTAAATGTTTAATATGTATTTTTCCAATCACTCTTCTAGGAGTCTCTGTTTCTGTTGATTTGAAGCAAATTTAAGGAAGATATACAACTGAGCCAGAGAAAATGATCCATGGCAAAGTTAAAAGCCAGCCTTGTGATCATAGTCAAAACCTACAGGCAGGGAAAATCAGTTTTTAACGATGAGTATCGACAGGCAACTAGTTGGCCTTTAAAGGAGAAAAGTTAAATGCGAAACCTTTGAGGTTAATGAGAGCGATTTGATAAAGATTAAACGATCGGCGCATTGAATAGGACAATGGGGTTGAATTTTTTGAAGCCATCAGATTAGCAGTAATATCGATAGCCAAAACAAAACTGAATACACCAATAAGGCAGCCAAGGCTTTAAACTTGGGCTAAGGCTGCCATATGAAGAATATGTTTCATATTGGTTAAAAAAAAATAACTAAAAGTTACTTCTTCTTAGTTTTTTTCTTAACTTTTGCTTTTGATTTAGGTTCTTTTGTATCTTTTGTATCTTTTGTATCTTTTTCTACTTCGGGTAAGATTTTTTCTAGACCTTCCAAAAGTTCTTCATCCAATGCGGTAACTTTTACAGTGTCTGTTTCGTCTTTGCTAAGTGATTCGATTTTCTTATTCGCTTCTTCACATAAACCATGAAGTTCTCGAATTTGAGCCACGAGCCCTGCACCTTGAAGAGCAAGTTCTTTTTGAGACTCTAACTCTGATTCAGCTTTAGTTTTTTCTTTACGAATTGACAGTAACTTGGCTTCAACCTGTGCTTTAGCTTTAGATTCATCTAATTTTTGTTTTTTAAGAACCTTCAATTTTTTGACGACATTTTCAGGCGTGTCAGCCAATGCCTTAGAGATTGCTTTTAATTGAGCTTGCTTATCAGCAACGTCAGCACGAGCTTTTTTCACTGTATCAGTATTTTCTGACTTACCGATGGTCATTTGTCGTTCGGCAGTTTCTCGTGCTTTATCTGCAACAGCAATTTGAGCTTCTGCAGTTTCACGTGCTTTGTTGCTGACCGCAACCTGAAGAGCCATATCTGCTAACTCTTGATCGGTTTTTTCGCGGGTTGCTTGAATGCTGATATCGGCGTCTTTTGACCTTTGAATTGCTTGATTGAGCGCTTCCTTCAACTCTGATGTGCTGCAATCGGATTCTAGACCCAATGCAGATGTGGCTGCACCCATCAGAATTTGCTTACTAATTGCTAGGTCCTTCCAAACTTGTAGCTGAATATCGATATCGCTTTGGCTCACTGTTTACCTCTTATAGTAAAAATTTAGGGTGCCCTTAACTTGTCTAAACAATGAGCGACCTATGAAATGGTTAATAAATAGAATGGAATATATGATAATTGATCTTATTTGTTAGTTTTTACTTTGAATCAAGATAATAACAACGACAACAAATGCTTTTTTGTAGGGAGAACGGGAATTTGGATTTTCTCAGTTACTGTGATTTTTGATATCAGGATTATATTTATGGAGTTATAAAGCTACATTAAATTTTTAGCGATACATTACTAGCAGTTTACTTTGTTTTTTAATAGTTTGCTATACCTTTGTGTAAAGTATTTGTACTCTTATTACCATTCGTTTGACACCATGTAAATTACAGCATTGCAAGGCCTTAAACATCAGGTAGAATGCCGTTCTTTGACTGTGAGTGACTACTTTGGAGACTAATCAAATTACACTGCATATTGAAGATTTATGTTCTCGAATCGATTTGTTACGGGGGTATCTTTGACTATGATACTAAGAAAGAGAAGCTTGAAGAAGTTTTACTCGAATTAGAAAATCCCGACATTTGGAATGATCCTGAATCTGCCCAACAATTAGGAAAAGAGAAATCAACCCTAGAGACGGTGGTGAATGGATTAGATCACAGTACTCATGCGATTTCTGATGCCACTGAGTTGTTAGATTTAGCCATAATGGAAGACGATGAACCTACGGTCGATGAAGTAGTCGCTGATCTAGCGGTTGTTGAAAAAGCGGTGGCTGAACTTGAGTTTCGCCGGATGTTTTCGGGTGAAATGGATGAATGTAATGCGTTTATGGATATTCAATCAGGCTCTGGCGGAACAGAAGCTCAAGACTGGGCCAATATGATTTTACGTATGTATTTACGTTGGGGTGAGGCCAAAGGGTTCAAAACTGAGTTGATTGAAATCTCGGATGGCGATGTTGCTGGTATTAAAAGCGCAACCATTCGATTTGAAGGTGCTTATGCCTATGGTTGGTTACGAACCGAAACCGGTGTTCATCGCCTCGTGCGTAAATCACCGTTTGACTCCGGTAGCCGTCGTCATACGTCTTTTGCGGCAGCCTTTGTCTCGCCAGAGGTAAATGATGATATTGATATTGAAATTAACCCAGCTGATCTCCGTATAGACGTATATCGTGCCAGTGGTGCAGGGGGGCAGCACGTCAATCGAACTGAATCTGCTGTGCGAATTACACATATTCCCACTAATGCCGTGGTGCAGTGTCAAAATGATCGTTCACAACACAAGAATAAAGCAACCGCAATGAAGCAACTCAAAGCCAAACTTTATGAGCTTGAGTTGCAAGCGCGCAATGCTAAGGCACAAAATGTCGAAGACACTAAGTCCGATATTGGTTGGGGCAGTCAAATTCGCTCTTACGTGTTGGATCAATCGCGCATTAAAGATTTACGAACTGGTGTTGAAACCGGTAATACCCAGGCGGTGCTAGATGGCTCTCTGGACCAATTTATTGAAGCTAGCCTTAAAAGTGGGCAATAGTTAGGGGTATAAAATGAACCAGACCGCAGATGACAGTCAAATAAATGATTCGGCTATAGATGAAAATCAATATATTGCTCAACGGCGTGAGAAGTTAAATCAGCTTCGCGCGCAGGGACTAGCCTATCCTAATCAGTTTAAGCGCAAAGACTTTGCGGGTCAGTTGCAAGATAGCTATGGTGAATTGACGCGTGAAGACTTAGAGAAAAAGGTGGTATCGGTTCAATTGGCTGGGCGTATGATGCTCAAACGAGTGGGTGGCAAGGCCTCTTTCGCTAATCTACAAGACATGTCAGGAAGAATTCAGATATTTTTAAAATTAGATGTCATTGGTGAAGTGGCTTATGAAGCCTTCAAACATAGCGATATTGGTGATATTTATGGAGTCAACGGCGTTTTATTTCAAACTAAAACGGGTGAGCTTACTATTAAGGCTAGCTCTATTGAACTTCTCACGAAGGCGCTTAGACCTCTACCCGAAAAGTTTCATGGCCTAACTGATCAAGAGCAAAAATACCGTCAGCGTTATACGGACTTGATCATGAATGAAGATTCTCGACGCGTGTTTGCTGCACGCAGTAAAACCATTCATTTTATTCGACAGTATTTGATGAATCTTGGCTATATAGAAGTTGAAACGCCGATGATGCATGTTATCCCCGGTGGCGCCACTGCAAAACCCTTTGTGACCCATCACAATGCGCTCGATATGGATTTATATTTGCGAGTAGCACCTGAGCTGTACCTCAAACGTTTAGTTGTAGGTGGTCTTGAGCAAGTGTTTGAAATTAATCGTAACTTCCGCAATGAAGGTCTGTCGACAAGGCATAACCCTGAATTCACCATGATTGAGTTTTATCAAGCCTATGCCGACTACATACTGCTGATGGATTTGACTGAAGACATGCTACGTCAACTGGCACAATCTGTGGTTGGTAGCATGCAGATCATTTATCAGGGAGAGGCGATTGATCTCGAGCAACCTTTCCAACGCATGACGGTATCTGAAGCGGTAATAAAGTTTAACCCTGATCTTGATGCCACTCAGTTGGACGATTTGGATTATTGCAGAGCCATCTGTCAGCAGCATCATATTCAAACTCAGTCTAGTTGGGGGGCAGGTAAGTTGCTGATGGAAATATTTGAAGAGACCGCCGAACATTTGTTAATGCAGCCGACCTTTATTACCGCTTATCCTACGGAAGTATCTCCCCTATCGAGACGCAACGATGATAATCCGTTAGTCACCGATCGTTTTGAGTTTTTCGTTGGCGGTCGTGAGTTGGCCAATGGTTTTTCAGAGTTAAATGATCCAGAAGATCAAGCTGAGCGTTTTCAGCAGCAAGTGGCAGAAAAAGACTCGGGTGATGATGAGGCCATGCATTATGATGCAGACTATATCCGCGCATTGGAGTATGGGTTGCCTCCCACGGCAGGTGAGGGGATTGGCATCGACCGTCTGGTAATGCTGCTGACTGATTCAGCTACGATTCGTGACGTTATTTTATTTCCTCACATGCGCAAAGAATAAAGCTTTTAACCGTTAGGTAGCCCGTCGTATTAACTACCTATCGATTATTCTTTGAGTCAGATAAACTCGTCATAGTTGATAATGACTTTAAAGCCGATTTGTCAATTGGCCCGTTAGGTAATGATTCAGCTAGGTGCCAACGTTATTATCCTATTCAAACACTAATCGATCAGCCTATTAAACGCTTTTTATAGACGGTCTAAGGTGTCCTTTATGCTAACTCATACAAACTGTCTTTTTTTGATACTAAGTGAAGCAAAGCAATTTTAGTCACTATTCTCTGGCAATCCTAAGGCTATACCAAACCCTATAAACGTTACGCCACTAAAACGATTGAAGGCTTGTTGATTTTTTTCGTTCTGGAAAAGCTGTTTTGTTCGGCCAGCAACCAGAGCATAAAACAAAAAAATCAAAAACTGGATTAAAGCTGCGGTTAAACTAAGAATGAGTATTTGGGATAAAAGTAATTGATCAGGGTTAATAAACTGCGGTAAAAGCGCACTGACATACACGAGAGCTTTAGGATTTGAAAATGTAACCCAAAAAGCCTGTTTAAAGAGTGAGGCCTGACGGATCCTTTGCGCTGGACTATCCACATCACAGTCACGATTAACGGTCAATGAAAACCATAATTTTAGGCCTAAATATACCAAGTAAGCAGCGCCAATGATCTTTAAAATAGAAAAAAAATAACTAGATGCCGTTAAAATAACACCCAAGCCTAAGGCACTTAACACAACCAAAAACTGAAAGGCTACAATATTCCCCAGCGCTCCAATCATGGCCTGCTTGGTACCCAGTTTCACACTGTTACTGATAACCAAAATAACAGAAGGCCCAGGAGACAGCATGAAAACACTAGTAACAAAGACGTATAACCAGTATTGATCAAAACTCATGGTTAATATCCAGGCGCATTGTCGCAAACCTTGATCCACAATGGGAGAAGCGTAAAGCAGCAGTAACCATTAATCTTGATTATCCTATAATTTAACGGACGCAATAATAATGATCAACACCTTCTATTTTACTATCTCAGGTAGTCACAAATCAAAGTAGAGGGTAATTTCGTCGTCCACCTTCTGCGATAGTCGCAACGACACTGAGGAATGGAAATGCTTTGGCTGGCGTTTCAAATAAAAGCGACAGTGTACCTTCAAGTTTAACGATATGGCCGTCTTTTTCATAAAAGGAGGTAGTGCCTCAATTAGCTGCGACCACTGCATTCATAATATTCGGGCAGGTACAGAAATATTGTCCGAAGCAAAGTGATTAATTGGCAAACCATCCATCTGTGGTTTTGACCTGAGTCAATTAGCCTCAACCTTGACTGCAATCATGCCCAGAAAATCACCCATACCAATCTGACCAGAAAAGTTACGCCCACTGAAAACACCATTGATCTTTGCGTGATAGTCTGTTGGTACCTGTCCGGTCCGTTTTATATCATGAACGCGCCCCAGCAATGTCCCTGCTTTAACTTCAGCGCCAAGGTCGACACAAAGTTCAAACAGGCCATCGGATTCACTAAAAACGAAACAGTCTGGGTCGGGCATATCCAACATTGTAGTGTTGGATACTTCGAGTTTACCCTTTGTAATACCGGCGTGACGTAAAATATTTCGAATGCCTTTCTTTGCAATCGCAATAGTCGCAGCACTAGCGCTACCACCACCCGCTAGTTCAGTACTGATGAAAGTTTTACCCTGACTTTCAGCAGCGGTGTCGTACATGTTGGTGGCTTCAATTTCTAACAGCATCATCGAATACGGTGCATTAAAAGCCTGCATTGCAGCGACACAACGTGCCTGTTGAGCTTTGTCTTCAAGAACATGTACACAGCAAAAGGGGACGAATTCCATAGTTTTTCCACCAGAATGAAAATCAACGACAAAATCGGCCATCGGTAACAAAGTGCGTTGAAAATAATCAGCAATTTTTTCCGTGAGTGTGCCAGCAGGGTTGCCAGGAAAAACTCGATTCATGTTGCCACCATCAATCGGTGAGGTACGTTTACCCGCACGAAATGCAGGATAATTCATGCCTGGGACAATAATAACTCGACCGTTAAGTTCATTAGCATTAATACTGTGTGCAAGGTCGTACAGAGCAATGGGACCCTCGTATTCATCACCATGATTGGCACCGGTAAATAAAATGGTAGGCCCTTCACCATTTCTAGCAACGGTAATTGGGATCATCATTGTGCCCCAGCCGGAGTCATCATGGGAGTGGGGTAACTTTAGAAAGCCGTGTTGAACGCCATCCTGATTAAAATTAATAGTAGCAGAAATAGGGTTAGTAGTTGTCATGGTAAACCTCCGGTAGTAATAACTAAATTATTAGAATGATTTATATTGTTTTACGTTTATTGGTCAAAAAAAATATTTTTTCTCAAAATGGTCGATTGGTTTAGGCAGTTTTTCAATGACATTAACAGATTATTAGCTAGCCGAAGGAAACATGATAAGTTTGATTTTGCTCTTTTGGGCCCAAAACGCAAAGCATTTTTAGCCTTAACAGAATTGCTATGGACCTGAAATTAGGAGGCAAGAAGTGTCAATATTTGATAGTTTTAACAGGGGGGGTGCTTTTGCCATTCTGCAATTTAAATGTTGGTTTCAATAAAAACTAATAATTTATAATAATTTAGGTTTAAGCTGAAGGAATTTGGGGTTAGTCTGAGCCGATCATGCCGAGTATCTAGCCAGCTTGTTTGGTTTGACTATTAAGATGGCTTTCCTGTCATTATATTGACCGACTTGCTATTATCAATTTTAGTTCAGATCTTATTTTATCAGGCTAAAAGATACAGTGCTTGTTAGGTCAATACTCTTTGGTATTTGTCGACAGTTAAACCTGCGCCATATCCATAATTATAGGCCTTATGAGTTTTGGGGTTACATTAAGTTTCTTATTATTCTGGTTTTACGGCATAATTTGGTTATTACTCGACCAACTCCTGCCACGGCAATTTATCTTATGAAAAATAAACTTGAAATCATGCTAGATATGCAGGAGGCTATGAATTCTCGAGTGAATGCCGATTGGCGTGAAGCAAAGAATGAATGGTATCGTGCTATCTGGACTGAATGTGCCGAAATGTTGGAACATTATGGCTGGAAATGGTGGAAGCATCAACAACCTGACCTAGATCAGGTCAGATTAGAACTGGTTGATATCTTTCATTTTGCGATGAGTGATTATTTGTTGCGTGAAGTCGATCAACAGGCCGTGGTTGAAAGAATCATGAGCGAACTCTTGAGTCCAGCGAGTGAAACTGATATTCCCTGTGCGATAGAAGCGATGGCTCAGTCGACGATAGCCAATCAAATGATGGATTTCTCAGACTTTGCGAACGTCATGCAGCTCATTGATATGGACTTCGATCAACTCTACCGGCTCTATGTCGGTAAAAATGTGCTCAACTTTTTCCGTCAAGATCATGGTTATAAAGATGGCAGTTATATTAAGGTCTGGAATGGCCTTGAAGACAACGAACACCTCACTGATTTACTAAATGGCCTTAATAGTGACAGTGTTGATTTTAAAGACCAAGTTTATCAAGGATTGCAATCTCGATATCCAAGATAAATAAACGATCCTTATTTTGAGAAAATAATAATGAAAATACTTTTGGAGGTAGCTAAATGAAAAAAATAGTAATTGGTGTCGTTGTAACAGCGGCTATAGTCGCCAGTGTCGCTGCCTTAGTGATGAAAGGTGGTGGCTACAAACTGACAGATGTTTTAAATGAATCACCAACTAAAATTGGTATGATTACTACCTTATCTGGAGGTGGGTCACATCTTGGTATTGATGTTCGTGATGGATTTATGCTAGCAACAGAAATGGCAAATGCTAATCTAGAAGTCATTATTCGTGATGATGCACGCAAGCCTGATATTGCAAAATCGTTGGCAAATGAGCTTATTCAAAAAGATAAAGTTGATATTTTAACCGGTATTATTTGGTCTAATCTGGCGATGGCTGTGGTGCCGCCTACGGTTCGAGGTGGCACTTTTTATCTTTCCCCAAATGCGGGTCCCTCAGCACTGGCAGGTAAAGCATGTCATGAAAATTACTTTAATGTTGCGTGGCAAAACAATAACCTGCATGAAGCGATGGGTCACTTTATGAAAGCTGAAGGTTTACAAAAACCATTTATTTTAGCGCCAAATTATCCTGCAGGCACCGACGCTTTGACTGGATTTAAATCACGTTTTGGTAAAGCTGAAGGTGAAATTTTCACCAAGTTAGGGCAAAAAGATTATGCGGCAGAAATAGCACAAATTCGGGCTTCTAATGCCGATAGTGTATTTTTCTTCTTGCCGGGTGGGATGGGTATTGCGTTCATGAAGCAATATGCCAGCTCTGGAATTGAATTGCCGGTTTTTGGCCCAGCTTTTTCTTTTGATGAAATAATTCTGGGTGCCGTTGGTAATTCCGCCATTGGTGTGAAGAATACGTCTCAATGGGCCTATGACCTTGATAACCCCGCTAACGAGAAGTTTGTCAAAGCTTTTCGTGCCAAATATGACCGTACCCCGACTTTGTATGCTTCTCAGGGCTATGACACCGCTAATCTGATTTTATCAGCGATTAAAAAAGCGAGTCCTTCTGATAAAGATGCCTTTCGTTCAGCTTTAGAATCTGCAGACTTTGATTCGGTTCGTGGTAGCTTTAAGTTTGGTTCCAACCATCATCCAATCCAGAACATTTATGTTCGAGAAGTGGTCGCAGGTAATGGTAAGAAGCCGACCAATAAGCTTGTTGGTGTTGCCATTTCAGACCTTCAGGATGCTTACGTCAGTCAATGTGCTTTTTGATTACTGCTTAGCTTAAACGCTCATTAGCCTCTTCCACTTATACTGCTGGTAGAGGCTAATGGTAAGTTTTTTATGACCCTAGCACTCACATTAGAACAGCTCCTGAACGGTATCCAATTTGGCGTCATGCTGTTTTTGATGGCCTCTGGCCTCACGCTTATTTTTGGTGTAATGGGGCTTATCAATTTAGCGCATGGCTCCCTTTATATGGTTGGTGCTTTTGTTTGTGCTTATGTTACAGGTATCACGGGTTCATTCTGGCTGGGGCTTCTGGCCGGGGCTTTAGGAGCCGCCATAATGGGTGTCATCGTTGAGGTGCTGGTCATCCGCCGACTTTATCAACGTGACCATCTTGATCAGGTTTTAGCTACTTTCGCATTGATTCTTATTTTATCTGAAGGTACTGCTTTGGTTTTTGGTTCACAACCGTTATGGCTTGACATCCCCTCAGTATTGAAAGGTTCAATTGAGTTAGGCAGCGTTGTTTATCCTGTCTATCGGATTCTAATCATTATTGTTGGTGTTTTGGTTGCGTTGGGGTTGTACCTACTTATTTCTCGAACGCGTATTGGGATGAGGATTCGTGCAGGTGAAAACGATCGAGAAATGATTGGTGCGTTAGGGGTTAATATTTCAGTACTTTATACCTTTGTTTTTGCAGTGGGTGCTGCACTAGCAGGTCTAGCAGGTTCTTTAGTAGGTGCTTTGCAATCGGTGGAAGTTGGCATGGGTGAACCCGTACTAATTCTTGCGTTTGTGGTGATTGTTATTGGTGGCATCGGTTCGATTAAAGGGGCGCTGATTGGAGCGATGCTGGTTGGCATTGTCGATACGCTAGGTCGTGTCTTACTGCCCAGTTTTTTTCAGTGGTTTATGGAGCCATCAGCAGCAGCCAGTGTGGGCTCGGCACTGGCATCTATGCTGATCTATTTATTGATGGCGATTATTTTGGCAATAAAACCCAAAGGGCTTTTTCCTGCCAATGATTAATTCAATCACCAGTCTTAACTTTACTAAAAATATGAGTCGTGAATCCTGGGTCAACTTATTGTTACTTGTTGTAATAGTATCTGTTCCCATTATTGCCACTCTAATGGATGAAGTTTATTACGTTAACTTATCGACCCGAATTATTATCATTGCAATGGCGGCTGTTGGGTTGAATTTTGCGCTTGGTTTTGGCGGCATGGTCAGTTTTGGCCATGCTGCATTTTTTGGTTTAGGTGGTTATGTTGCTGGCATCGCTGCTTTTCATTCGTTTGAGGGCACGCTATTTTTAGGGCTAATACCCGCCTCTGATCAAATGCTATTGATTTGGCCTGTCGCATTACTCGGTGCGGCTATGATTGCACTGCTTATAGGCGCTATCAGCCTGAGGACTCAGGGCGTCTATTTTATTATGATTACGCTCGCCTTCGCACAAATGATCTATTATTTTTCTATATCACTAACAACCTATGGTGGCGAAGATGGCTTATCAATTATATTAAGGAATAACTTTGCTATTGGTAATTCAAACAATCCCCTTCACTTTTTTGCTCTGTGTTTTTTCGCTTTACTCATGTCGCTTTGGTTGAGTCATCGTATGGTGGGGTCACGGTTTGGGGCAGCATTAACCATGGCAAAATTAAATGAAACACGTCTTGCAACGGCCGGCATTGAGCCTTATTCAATTCGATTAGTCGCATTTGTGGTTTCAGCCATGATAACCGCTTTTGCTGGAGCCCTGTTCGCTGATCTGAACGGTTTCGTTGATCCCAGCATGTTGAGCTGGCATCGTTCAGGTGAAATTATTGTAATCGTTGTGCTTGGGGGCGTTGGGCGTTTGTTTGGACCGATAGCGGGTGCCATTGCTTTCGTTTTATTAGAAACTTTCCTGGGTGGTTTTACCGACCGATGGCAACTTTTTTTGGGGCTTGTTTTGTTGGGTGTTGTGCTATTTGCTCGTGGTGGATTAATTGGGTTGATGACAGGCAATGCACGACATGGTTGATTCAATAATGCGCATTCAAAAGCTCTATAAAAGTTTTGGTGCGCTAAAAGCCACTGACGATGTTTCTCTAGACTTACGTAAGGGAGAAATTCATGCGTTAATAGGTCCTAATGGGGCGGGTAAATCGACATTGATTTCTCAGATAGCAGGTTCACTTAAGCCTGATTCGGGACAAATTTTTCTCGATGGTGAGGATATTACCCAGCTCAGTGTTGCGGCAAGGGCAGTAAAAGGTTTAGGTCGATGTTTTCAAGTGTCTTCATTAGCAATGCCATTAAGTGTGCGACGGAACGTAATGATCGCTAGTCAGGCCATAACAGGTTCAAGTTTTCGCTTTTGGAAAGCGGTGGAAAGCGACAAGGCGCTCATTGCCGCAGCCGATGAAGCGATTGATATGGTTGGTCTTTTAGATCGTGCAGATGAGCCTGCTTCTTACCTGTCACATGGCGAACGCCGACAACTTGAAGTGGGTTGTGCGCTGGCTTTAAAACCTAAACTGTTGCTACTCGATGAACCTATGGCAGGCTTGGGTGCTGGTGGCTCAGAGCGTCTTACGGGACTACTGGAATCACTAAAACTTGACATTCCTATTCTACTCATAGAACACGATATGGACGCTGTTTTTCGATTAGCTGATCGAATTTCTGTATTAGTTTATGGTCAAATAGTGGCACAGGGCACGTCTCATAAGATACGTCATGACCCACTTGTCCGCGAGGCTTATCTTGGCTCATCAGACCTAGACGTAACGGGAGAGGTTTATGATTAATGTTAGAAGTTAATCAAATTGAAACGTTTTATGGTGAATCACAGGCTCTATTTGGTATCGACCTAACGGTTGCTGCTGGTGAGTTGGTCGCCTTGATGGGCCGAAACGGTATGGGAAAATCAACTACCATTCGGTCAGTATGCCAATTGAATCAAGTGAGTTCGGGGAGCGTCATTTTTGATGGCCATGATTTAACAAAGCTAAAACCGTATCAGGTGGCTCGGTTAGGTATCGGTTTAGTGCCTGAAGGGCGACGTTGTTTTAGCAATTTAACGGTCCAAGAAAATATGATTGTGACCGCTAGCCAGGGTGCTTGGGATTACCAAAAGGCAGTGGCTCTGTTTCCACGTTTAGGCGAACGGTCGGGGCAGTTAGCCAATACATTATCGGGTGGCGAACAACAAATGCTGGCGATTGCGAGAGCTTTAATGACAAATCCAAAGCTATTGATTCTTGATGAAGCAACCGAAGGACTCGCGCCGTTAATTCGGCAGGAAATCTGGGCTGCTATCGAAGTATTAATGCGGGAAGGGCTTTCTATATTACTCGTTGATAAATCGCTCAAAGAGTTACTTAGAGTGGCAAGTCAGTGTGTGGTTCTAGAAAAAGGAGCGACTTGTTGGCAGGGTAACCCAGCTGATCTGACACCGGAGTTGGCTGATCGTTACCTAGGTGTTTAATTTTTAATATTGGGTTTGCTCAGCCATCTAGAGTGTGCAAGAAGGGGAAACTCAAAAAACGTCTAGGTATCGCGTTAGTATGCTCTCTCAATCTTGTTCTGGTTAACTAAACACACCTTTAAAAAAGAAAAAGAAGAAAATAGAGAGGAGTGCACCTGCGGGTAGGGTGATCATCCATGACATAAAAATAGTACCTACCACGCTTAAATTAAGCGCGCCAATGCCACGTGCTAAACCAACACCGAGTACTGCTCCAACCAAAGTATGAGTTGTCGAGATAGGTAGTCCAGTGCCGGAAGCGATGACAACAGTGGTAGATGCTGCCAGCTGGCAAGCGAATCCTCTGCTGGGGGTTAATTCGGTAATTTTACTACCGATGGTGGCGATTACTTTCTTACCATACATTGCTAGCCCGAGCACGATACCAACGCCACCGATGAGTAGCACCCAAACGGGCATTGCTGACTGTTGGTTGACGACGCCATCATTTGCGATACTGATGACTGCTGCCATAGGGCCTACCGCATTTGCAACGTCATTTGAACCATGTGCAAAAGCAATGGCACAGGCTGTTACGACCATCAATACGCTAAATATTTTTTCAACATTCGCAAAGTGAAAATCTTTGTCGTCTGACGGATCAAACTTTAATCGAGATATATATAGCATGCCAATACCGGTGACGATCAGTCCAATAATCACCGCTATGATGTAGTTCTGTGAAGTACTAAATTCAAGGCCAATATGCTTTAAACCTTTGAACAAGGTCACCAATGCAATCATAAATCCAGTAAGAAATATGTATATAGGCACATAACGTTTGGCCATAGCTAGTGGGTTGTCGGCATTTAAAATAAGTCGTTGCACACTACGGAATAAAAAAAATGCTAGCGCTCCAGACAAAACCGGTGACACCACCCAGCTCATTACAATACTGCCAACCTTGTTCCAATGGACAGCCTCAGTACCAATACCTACAATTGCAAAACCAACAATAGCACCAACAATAGTATGCGTGGTCGATACAGGCCAGCCTGCACGCGAAGCAATGAGTAGCCAAGTGCCAGCAGCCATTAGAGAAGCGAGCATGCCGTATATCAGTAGCTCTGGAGAATCCGCTATTGAAGCGTTATCTATAATACCTTTACGGATAGTCGATGTAACTTGTCCACCAGCTAAGAATGCACCGGCAAATTCAAATATAGCAGCAATAATAACGGCTTGTTTAATCGTGAGTGCTTTAGCGCCAATCGATGTTCCCATCGCATTTGCAACGTCGTTAGCACCGATGCCCCACGCCATGAAAAGGCCAAGCGCACCGGCGAGTATGATATAAATAGTGACGTGATCCATAAGGAACTACCTAAAAGATAATGTTACAGTGACGTGGTATAGGGGGTGCAAAAATTTATGTGACAAGTGCTACTTTGCCAACAAGAGCTCAACACGACTTCCGATACGTTGCGCGATATCAGCAACTTCACCAATACCTTCAATAATCTTGTAATAAAACATCACGTCGACGGGTGGTAAGTCTTTTTCGATCTTTAACAACGCGGCCCGAATTTTGATTTGCATCTTATCGGTATCTTTTTCTATGTCATCGAGTTCGTTGATGATGGATGCAACGATTTCAATTTCCTTTCCTGCAAAACCTGTTTCAACTAGTTCGTCCAGTTCATCGATGACTTTTTTGGCTTGTTTACAGGCATCGACGCAGCGTTTGATATAATCAGGAATGAGTTCAGCCACTTTTGGGGGGAACACCATTTTACGTCCAACGATTATGCCAGCAATGTCTTTGGCTTGATTTGCAGCCTTGTCCTGAACTTGTAGTAATTCGAGTAAATCTCTTCGAGCGACCGGCATAAAGAGGCCTTTAGGCATGTGCAAACGGAGTTTTTTCTTGAGGCTATCAGCCTTGTTTTCGAGTTTACTAATTTCTTTGTAGGCTTCCTTGGCCTTGGAATGATCCTCTCTTAAAACGGATTTAAAAAAAGGTAAAAGCTGGCCTACACATTGGTCTGCTATTTCCATGTGGTCTTGCATTGCAGTGAATGGAGATTGGCTAAAAATTTTTGAAAAGTAATGACTTGCCATGCCGCCTGACCTCAAATCTAATTGAGGGTATTGTGCTCAGCTTAATTTAAATATCAATATTTATTTTCAGTCTAATAGAAATTAAGCTGTTCAGCTATAGAAATAAGCCAAGTAATTGAAAACATTGGGTTATTTTTGGTTTTTTGATATTATATGATGTGCGGCCTGCTGCTCTTCTGAAAGGTTAAAGCGTTATGGTCATTATTCAACTCGGCTTAATTCAGTGTGATTTGGTGTTTTTCAATTGTTATTAACTTATTTTTATACAACAGACCTAATGCTTTCTTGTAGGTTTTTTTGCTGACACCAAAGGCATTTGAAATGTCACTTGGTAAACTTTTATCCGTTAAGTTTGAAATCCCATCGTTATCTTTTAAGTGTTGAAGTATTTTTTCAGATAACTCATCTCGCGCGATATGTGCGGATAACTGGAGTGCGAGATCAATTCTACCGTCATCTCGTATTTGTTTAATGTATCCGGTTAGCTTTTCACCATAATGTAGAGGACAGAAAACTTCATTGTTATAAAGTTGACCCAAGTGGGTTCCATTGATGACTGCTTTAAACCCAAGATCACTTTTTGAATAAATCATGAGTTCAACCGATTGTCCAGGCTCGAACTCATTCGATGTGGACGGTAAATGTTCGTCGAGTCGAGTCGTTGCAGCAATACGTTCTGAGGCATCGTCAATAAACAAATAAACCGTATAAGAGTAGCCTTCTTGCATTGGTTTTAATTGCTCATTAAAGGGTACAAGCAAATCTTTGGGAAGACCCCAATCTAGAAAAGCACCGACTCGATTGGTTTCAATCACCTTAAGATAGGCGCATTCACCCACTAAAGCCTTGGGTTTTATTGTGGTAGATACGATTCGGTCTTCAGAGTCAGTATACAAAAACACAGAAATATCTTGATCCACTTCAATGTTTTCAGGAGCTTGTTTCTTAGGTAAAAGAACCTGACCAAATTGTTCTCCATCAACGTAATAACCAAAATCAACGTGTTTGATGACACGGAGTAAATTATATTGACCAAGTTGGGCCATAGTTGGAGCCATATTGAGTTAAGAAGAGAGATTGAATTATGCCTGTCGTCAGCTGTTAAGGCGATGTTCTTTTTATTTTGAGTTGAGTTGACTGAGACTTCAATCTTCTTTTTGGTTGAGGGACGCGATATCAATCTCATTAAGACTGAGGTCAACTGATAAGCCTGATTTTAGGTTATTGTGGTTAATTAAGACTTATCTTGATGGTGAATTTAGTCAAAATTTGACATCGTCGAAGGAAAATTGGTAAAAATACCCATGACGCCTAAATCTCTTAATTGTTTGGCTCGATCCTTGCTGTTAACGGTAAATACCATAGTGGGTATATTGAGACCATTCATTTGGTGAATGAAATCAATATCAATATATTCATCATCCATATGCCACGAATAGGGCTTTATTGCATCGGCCATAGATTCTACTTGGATAGGGAAACCTGTAGAGAGAGGTGAAATAGGCCAAGGGCTATTCATTTGGCGAAGTTCGAGTATCTGACGATGGTCGAATGATGAGATCAATATCCAAGGAAAATGAGGGTTAGGTTCTAGAACAGGGTAATGACTTAACACTTCCAATAAAAGTGCTGCAGTATTAAATGATTTTATTTCAATATTGATAGGCATTTTTCCCCAGAATAAGTCCAACACTTGCTTCAATGTGGGTACTGGTTCGTCATTCAATAATCGAATGTTTGATGGCTGTTTAACGTCTGTGAAGAGTCCAGGTTTACCGGTTAGACGCTCTAAGTCGTGATCATGTATTACCCATAATTCACCATTATGTTGATGAATATCCAATTCTACCGCGTCAATATCGAGTGATAATGCCAGTTTGAAGCCACTCATGCTATTTTCGAATTTCTCTCCAGCTGCGCCTCGATGTCCTATAATAAAAAAATCTTTCATGCACATTTCTCGCTACTTGTTCTTGTGTGTCTATTGTTTAGAATTTTGTGACTATATTTTTGATGAAAATAGTTTGAAAGTTTTTAATTAACGTCAAATATCTAAAATATTGTACACAATAAGAATTTATTCAAAGCACAATATTTTATGTTTATAAAATAAATTTAAATGAACAGAGATCAACGCTATCTGGATTTAAAAAATAAATATTGACTATGGTTTTGGAGCTTGGCATGTCGTTGGATGAAAAGTCCTTGTGAAAATAATATTTGATTTCTTGGATTCCACTGAGAGACGTCTTCCGCTAACTTTCAGGTGAGGGCTATCGTACTCTCGTGAGCAACAAAGGTGCCTAAGTATCATCGATGAAGCATAAGATGATGCGAGATTTTGTATTACTACACTTATGACATAGGCCTCTGTTGGCAGACTGGCAGCTGAAAACAAGAAGCTAGACCAGATTCAAACAATGAGAACTTCTAATGATCATTTTAGTCAGCCGGTTAATAACAACCCGTTTGAGGTCAATTATTGGAATGTTCAGTTTCACACTATCATAGGCGCTATGGATCATAATACTGACCTAAAGCCAAGCTACGATAGGCTTCTCATTGATTATGTAAGGATCAACTAAACCTCCTATCACCGAGGTGATCCAGACATTCAACAGCGCATGAAAACGGCAAACGGTCATCATCAAGAAATGACTATTGCGACTGAAAATAGTAACTGTAAAGTTTTAGTTGAATTGATTCTGGCATAGTGGCAGTTATTACAAGGCTTAATTGTTTTGTAAAACTCGATCCATTGCCACGTAACCATTAATTCGGTTTTGAATTGAGACCCGAACAAACAACATTAACGCCAAGAGATTCAAATGAAATTTGAAGATATTTTTAAATACCGATAATAACGCCTTACCATAACGACTTTAGTATCGATTTTGATCGCCTAAGAAAAGTAACCGAGTTTTTAATTAAAGCCGATGTTCACGGTATTATTTGTGCTGGCACAACGGGCGAATATTATGCCCAAACCAAACAAGAACGATTTAATCTGATGCATTTTAAACAAAAGCAAGTTGCTGGTCGTGTTACCCATATCGTTGACACAGGTGACATACACACGAAAGAGGCAATCTGGCTTGTGAATCAAACATGGGCCTGAGTTATATTTTACTGATTATGCTAGACAAGTGTTCCTGACTAATTTAACGTCTTCTAAAATAGCGCTTAACTAAAGTTTGTTTGCTGCGTCAAGTTTACCTCTTTGTATTAATTCCTTAGCAAAAAAAATTAAAAATAGTCCTCAATGAAGCCATCCGATAAATATCAGTCAATTTTAAATTCAGGAGAGTTTCACTCTGATGATTCGCAACGGCATGCCATCGAACAGCTCGATGAGCTACAGGCCCTACTCATTAGCCGTACTGTCCAAAAAAACCGCTGGTGGCAAAGGCTGGTAAGGACTAGAACCACGGCAACCGCGCCTTTAGGTTTATATTTTTGGGGTGGGGTTGGACGAGGCAAAACTTTTTTAATGGATATTTTCTATCAGTGCCTGCCATTTGAAGCAAAGCGTCGCCTTCACTTTCACGCTTTTATGAATCAAATTCACCGTTCTTTGAAACAGTTGTCAGATACCTCCAATCCTTTAGAGGCGGTTGCGAAAGAACTGGCTGGTGATATGAGAGTGCTGTGTTTGGATGAGTTTGTGATTACCGATATAGCCGATGCAATGATTTTGACTGGTTTGCTGAAGGCGCTTTTTGAAGAAGGTGTTGTCCTTGTGACAACGTCAAATTGCCAACCCAATGATTTGTATCGTAATGGGTTACAGCGCGCCAGATTTCTGCCGGCCATTGATTTAATTTCAAAGCGTTGTCATGTGATTAACTTGGATGGCGGAAAGGATTACCGTTTATTGGGCCTACGCCAGACGCATTTATATACGGTGCCACATTCACAGGCTGTGGTTGATGAGGTGAACCTTTATTTGTTGGAACATGTGCAACCAATACAGTTAAATATGGAGCATTTGAATCTTAATGGGCGTGAGCTTAATTTTCAGTTTTGTTCGGAAGATACGATTTGGTTTAGTTTCAATGAACTGTGTAAAACTAGTCGAAGCCAGAATGATTACTTAGAAATATCACGCTTATTTAGAACGTTAATTTTAACTGATATTGAACAAATGAACGATTTAACGGATGACACTGCGAAACGATTTATTTTACTCATCGATGTTTTATACGACCATCGTGTTATCTTAATCTGCAGTGCCTCAGTCATTGTTGACCAACTGTATCAGGGGAAAAAACTTGCTTTCGAATTTGAACGAACAGTTAGTCGCCTAATAGAAATGCAGTCAGAACAGTATTTGACGCAGTTACATATGACTCAATAGCATTGTTTAAAAAGCGCTAATACTATAATCCTCTAGAAGACTTATTAATCTATTAGATACCTTAGGTTTACCAAGAAAAGTCGGCAATAAGGCCAGCATGATCAGAAAAACTATAGTCGATTTCACTAAACCATATACGCTCTAACTTGGGTTTAAACTGTTGATTAATAATCATATAGTCTAGAATTTGTTTCTTCTTTTTGTGAATATAGGAATAGCGTTTAGGGTGCGATACGCGTTGGGTTAGATCGGTAAGATCTTGCTTGATAAAGTCTTGGCTCCAGAGTTTGGTGTTTTTGTTATCGGGCTTTCCTATTATTGTACCAACCACGTCAATGTATTGATCGGATGGAGACAATGCATTCAAATCACCCAACACCATAAGGGGCTGACCAAGCCGAACGCTTTGAAACTGATTAATCCACTTTGCAATCTTGGTTGCTTGCTCTAACCGTTTAGTGCGGACTCGATGACCTTTGGTTTTCGATCGTATACCAATCATTGAGCGCAAATGAAGGTTGAGTAAAGAAAGGCAGTTGGATTGTTTGCAAACTTCAATCAATAACGGTGGGCGTGAAAAGAGGGGACTATTAACGAGTGTCAATTTGGTTTGTTTAAATAACTGATTGACCGATATAACCTGATAATTTGATTGAATCAAGAAACCGACATTTATGCCGGATATGTCATTGCCTTCTCTTAGAACTGCCCTGTAATGCACGCCACTAGCGAGTTGAATCTGATGGATTATTTGATTCAGTGTATTGATGTTCTCAACTTCTTGTAGCGCTATGATATCCGGTAGCCCAAAAGTGGTAATAATTTTCTGTGCGGCTGCCTTCACGTTTTGATGGAATCTTTGAGTACTTATAACGGTCTCGTATTTTTTGCCACTATCAATGTCGTCAAATAATCGATACATATTTTGACTCACTACTCGAAATGAATTATCAGCCAAGGCTTGCCCGGGGAGTAATGTCCATAACAAGAACCATAAAAACGCATTGAGATATGTCTTTACATGAACTGATAGGTAATTCAAATATTCTGACCGTAATCTTTGTTAAGTAAGGGTAACAATAGGGGGGTTAACTGGACATTGTTTTTTGAATGCAGTCTGTCCATTGCTCAAATAACGCAACTGTGCTGGCAGCAACGACTGATCGAGAATCTAATGATTGGTTAAATACTGGCTCTGCTTCTAAAGTTTGACTTTTGCCACCGGCTTCTTCATTTAGCAAAACACCTGCGGCGTAATCCCAGTACTTTTCTTTACCGTGTAATAATAGTTGCACTCTGCCTGCCGCTAACCAAGCCCACTCGAGCGCGCAGCTACCAACATTACGTTGTGATTTATAAGGCCCTTGTTGAACCAGTGTTAACTTAATTGGGTTTGAGAGTCGTTTAAAATCAACGAATGCTATCGATTGCTTGAGCGTGGTGGGTTGCTCGGGTCGAATTATTTTTTGACCATTAATCCACAGTCCCTGTCCCTTCACGGCAGAGAAAAACTCATCACGCATAGGATCATAAATAATGGCCAAAACAATTTGATTCTGGCTAATGAGGGCTAACGAAACTGAAAATAGCGGCAGGGTGCAATGATAGTTGTTAGTACCATCAACAGGGTCTAGGCACCAATAGTCTTGATTTGAATTGAGAACGCTTATTTGCTCTGGTTCCGTTAACTCTTCGCTCAGTAATAAAATATTAGGGTAGTGTTTTTTTAATGCCACATCCATTACTTTTTGCATTTCAATATCAGCCTCAGTAACAATCGAGCCATCCATTTTAAAGCTAGCGGTTGATTTGGCGTAGTATTTAAGGAGCGTCAATTGTGACGACTGCTTAATAATATTTTGAATAATGGTGATATCTTTAAAACTATAGTGGGGCTTGAACACTGGTATATTCCGCTTCTATTTCAACGAGGTTATTATTCATTTTAACTTGAAATGCTCGAATAAACATCAACAAGTTGCATCGAGATGTACTATATCTGATACGCAGTATTGCTGTTACCGTAAATCACTCTTTTATCGTGAAATAAATGTCTCAAATCCAATCAACAGATATGCCCTATTTTCTGACAAAGCAAACCGCAAACTTGCAAGAAGACTTTAACCGTGAAATTAAAGACAGTGCGTCATTGTTTTTACTCTATGGGGAAGTGGGTGTCGGTAAAACTCGACTCTTAAAAGAGTTGGTATCAACTAGGTTCAATCAGCTTCGAGTGCATTGGGTTGACTGCGATCAGGCTGAAAACAAGTCTGGCTCAACAACCGAGTTGGATTCTGTTTTAGAGCGGGCACTAAAAAAAGCTAATAGTGGAGATGTAATTGTTGCTGATCATTTTGAATTAGCGACCAACAAGATGAAACATCACTTATTACAAACTTGGGCAACTGATGGCATCGATAAAAAATTCAGTCTGATTATAGCCACTGGCCCAACAGGCATTGAAGAGATTCGCAATTTGGCTGATCGATACAGTTTAGATGTAAAGGGCTTTCAGTTACTACCCTTAACGCGAAAGGAGGTTGATGGTTATTGTGCGAGTGTATTATTTCCGTTATTGGTGCCTAGTCCCTTGTGGATGCCACGACAGACGCGTCGAGCACTGAACGAAGCCCGAGGTTTAATTGGTAATTTACGAGATGTTGTTGCGCTTTATAGTCATCATATCGTCATGCAAGGTACTCCCAGTTTACCATCTATTGTTAAACCGCTATGGGTTGTTTCTGGATTGGTTATTATCTTGCTTCTTGCTGGCCTCACTTATCGCTTTATACCGATTGACCCACTTAAGTCTATTTTATTCAATCCGATGAAAGAAAATCAAGTTGAACTCAATCAACCAGAGGGTCTGGCTTTAAGCAAATCTGACTTGAAGATGGAAAAATCTCAAGCTTTAATGAAACCCGCATCAACCCAAACGATTTTGCTTCCACAGATAGAAATGCCTACCTTACCCAAATCTTCAGCTGAACTCACGCTCATTGAAAGTTCCATCATTAAGCGGGAGAAATCCCGCGAAATAAAAATAGCTCAAGCCGAGAAAGCTCAAGCTGAGAAAGCGAAAGCCGAGAAAGCTCAAGCTGAGAAAGCGAAAGCTGAGAAAGCGAAAGCTGAGAAAGCGAAAGCTGAGAAAGCGAAAGCTGAGAAAGCTAAAACTGAGAAAGCTAAAGCGGAGAAAGCGAAAGCTGAGAAAGTTGAAGCCAAGGAAATAGAAATCAATGAAGTGTCAATCAAAGAGTCTGTGAAAGTCGAGAGTCTGGTGCGCCAATCCCAGAAAGAGCCTCATTCAGACTGGTTTAATGCAGAGTTAAAACGTTCGCGTGACTGGTTTGAAACTGTGGAAAGGAGTCGTGCCACTATTCAAATTATGTCTATTAATTTAGATGTCACGACTAGTAGTACCTATTTTAGTTATCTCAAGACGTTACAAAAACGAGGGGTTGACGTTACACAACTACGTGTTTATAGGACGCGTGTTCCAGAAAATTTATTATTCAGTATAGTTTATGGCAGTTATAGCAGTCGACGAATGGCTAGCAGATCAATTATTAATTTGCCTGCCTCGTTAGGGGCCAATCAACCAATTTCAAGATCAATCGGTGGGATCTGGGATGAAATTAGTCAATTTGATTAATTCTGCGGTATTAATCGTCAGCCTAGCTATAAATCAAACCATCGGACAATAATAGTAAGGTTTGTTATGACCTTCTCGATTATGGCTAAAGTGATTTAAAATATAATGTCAAAAAAAAGTAGTCGCTGATTTTTAAGATTCAATTAATTTAATTAGGCCTGCGCGAATGTTTGTCTCTGCTTTCAAGCCCAGCTCGTTATTCATTTTGGTTGGGTTTGCGAGCGAATGCTGAATGTCACCCTCTCGTGGTGCCGCATGAGAGATCTCACAGTGGTTACCCGTAATATCAGACAGCACAGCTATCAAACCTAATAAGGTCGTTTGTTGTCCAGTTGCAATATTGCACGAACCCGTTGCAGCGCTCATTAAAGCTGCGACGTTGGCACGGGCAACATCACCGACATAAATGAAGTCTCTAGTTTGTTGGCCATCACCAAAAATAGTGAGAGGTTCACCTCGTGAAATTCTATCAACGAATAAAGCAATCACACCAGCATAAGGAGACTTTGGGTCTTGCCTGGGGCCGAATACATTAAAAAACCTTTGCCCTAGTGACTTTATTCCATAGACCCTTTGGTACATATCTGCATATGCTTCATTGACTTGCTTTTCTAGTCCATAGGGGGAAAGTTGTTTTTTCTTTGCGTCTTCCGGTAGAGGGATTTCAGATGGCTCTCCATAAATTGCAGCAGAAGAGGCATAGACTAATTTTTCAACCTTATTTTTTTGAGCGGCAACCAATACATTGACGAAACCAATAATATTTTGCATTGCGGAAAACACAGGATTCTCTAACGACGCCACCACAGAAACCTGAGCGGCAAGGTTCAGGCAGTGCGATACACCTCGCATGGCATGATCAACAACATGGCTATCGGTGATGTCACCCTCTATAAACTCCAATAAAGGGTTATTATCAGGCAAATTGTTCCTATTTCCAGACGACAGGTTATCCAGAACGCGGACTGGGATATTCTGGCTTAGCAACAAGTCCGCAGTATGAGAGCCAATGAATCCGGCTCCGCCAGTAATGAGTACTTTGTCCATAAATTGATCGCTATATAGAATGATTGACTAACTTAATTTTAACAGACGCACAGGGATTTGCCCTGATGTTTTTAAATCCAATTGAATGGCGTATTTAAGCTTGACAGTGATACCTCGCTTGATTAAAGTACGCGCTCTTTCGAGGGGGCCATAGCTCAGTTGGGAGAGCGCAACACTGGCAGTGTTGAGGTCGGCGGTTCGAACCCGCCTGGCTCCACCAGATTTCTCGTTTAAAGTTGTCTGGTAAAAACAGTGTCCCCATCGTCTAGTCGGCCTAGGACACCGCCCTTTCACGGCGGTAACAGGGGTTCGAATCCCCTTGGGGACGCCACTTATTCTTAGTGAAATTAAAGACTTGCAGTAATGTAGGTCTTTTTTTTGTCTGACTTATCAATTTTTTACAAATAAATGAATTTGAAAGGATCTTTTTGAACGTTAATTAGGTGATATGTTGAGGAGAAACTCTTATCGTTTTTATGACCTAATACTTATCCAGTTATAAAACCTTTTAGCCATCGTAAACCGTCCATTAAACGACAGCAATAATGAATAATAAAAATTAGTAGAAGACGCCTTCTACTCTGCTTCTATTCTTGCAAGCAGTCTTCAAGCGCATACTGGTCTAAAAATAATACCCCTCCATCAATCTTTTGAATACAATCAGTGATTTTTGCCCTATCAAATATCTAAAGTTTTAATCTAATGGCTATGAAAATTCTCCTGATATTCATGCTTCTCATATATATGCAACCCGCGACTGCTGGTACCGTAACGAACTATAAAGATTAATAGGCTTCAACAGTCCACTCAATAAACTAAATACCAAGCAACATTTGCGTAAATGTTTACACCGTTTGCAATCTAAATCAGATACCACAGGAAAGTGCATTTGACTGTCTATCTTTGCATAGACACCATCAAGAAAAAGCAGGCGGAGGTCTACATTAAAAACGGAGTGCGTTACCAATCCGTTGAATGAGTTTAACTGAAACGAGTTTAGCCGAATGATAGCTTGTGATTTTATGGCACGAACAGTGCCGACCTATCTTCATCCGTCAGGGTGTTAAAGACGATTCGTTACCCATTGGAATTTATGGGTAGCGAATTTTATTGCCGGACTGGTTTTGTGTGGGTTTAGTCGTTAGGGGACAGCTATGTCCGTTAACACAAAAAAGACACACTAAAACACACTAAAACACACTAAAACACACTATCGGCATACTATGAGCACAATGGCAGTTTACAATTAAGCTTCTTGATGAATGCCTTTTAAAGTTGGAGTTTAAAAATGAAATGCGTTAGCCGCCTGTTGGCAACCTTACTGTTTTTTTTCTTGATTACCGCCTGT
>Ga0114995_10000120_pt1 | contig 48067 bp, 27 predicted proteins | sample ArcticOcean_MG_C_11_FD_87038 | JGI IMG/M metagenome (GOLD analysis project Ga0114995, IMG submission 87038) | Marine microbial communities from western Arctic Ocean - ArcticOcean_MG_CB2_154 | ecosystem: Environmental > Aquatic > Marine > Oceanic | place: Arctic Ocean: Canada Basin | collected... | reverse complement strand
TGTCTTCAAACATATCAAACGGCATCTTGCGTGTCCAGTCTTTACCTCTTCCGGTAGTCTGTGGACACATCTGACACTTGTAATTGCAGCCGCCAAATACTTCTACTACAGCTCTTTCTAAATCAGGTACGCTCAATTTTTACTCCGTGTTTATTAAATGTATCAAAGTTAGGCACTAGGCACAATGCTCGAATTTGTTGTTTTAAACTTGTTGAATCTTCTATAGTAATATTAATAGTATTTTTATATGTTTTAGGAACAGTATATCCAAACTCAGTTAAATCGAAATTAGCAACTAATTTAGTTTTTGTAAAAAACTTTTTTAATTTTATGTAATATCTGTGTACTGAATTTATAATAGTACGTTCCTTATTAAAGTGTATGTGCGGTATAAGGCTACCTTGGTCTGCTACTAGACAAAGATACATTTCAGGACAATTAAAGTATTGTTTCATATCATCATAATCTAAAAAAGTCTTGTCAAATAATAATTTAACTCCTCCAGTATTAAAAGCTAAAACTTTTAAAGGACCTTGATGAAACAAATGTATAATTTTTTGTCGAGATCCTCCCGGATGTATTATCCATTTTTTTGATTGCATATCCCAATGAATTCCAACTGGATGTTTAAATGATTTATTTTTTATATAATCATGTGTTAACCAAGCCAACTTACAATAATTTTCTATAGGAACTTTGTAACTGTCTTTATATAGCTTAGTATGAATATCTACAGTATTCCAGTTTAGATTACTGTGTATACCATACGACAAAAAATTATTAATTTCACTTTTTAAATTATGAATAGTATCATAACAAAGTAAGTCTTTGTCAACTGTTGCTAAACCTATTTTTTCACCAGGTTGCATATATTTAAAAAATAAACTAGGGTGAGAGTCACTATGAGGGAGGGTTTTAAAAATCATGTTTGTCCCCACTTGTCCCAAATTTCTGTTAGAAGATTAACATAAAAGTCATCATTGTGTCTAAAGTCATACTCAATACGCTTACGATTAAATTCAATACTATAAAAGTCTGTATACTCTTTAAAAAATTCTTGGGCTTCTAAGTCAGGCAGATTTTGTATTTTACCAACTGGTGCATATCCTAATGCTAGTTGTTCATCTTTAGGATCAACACCTTTTGACTCTAACCAACTTGTAAACTTATCGTCTGATGGCAATTCATACCCTGTACCAAAGTAACAATTAAATTCACCACTAATTACACGATGTTCTGAAATACCATCAGCTGTAACTACATCATCATTATCGAGATATGCTTCGTACCAAGTTTTGCCAGTTTGTGCATAATGTAAGTACACCATTCCGTCTTCAACGTTTTTAGTAAACTGTTTTTTAAACTTTGGTTCTAATTCAATGCGCTCTTGTATACCTAATAAATTATAATAAAAGTAACCATTGCGATATCCGTCTGCTTCTATATCTGTTGTTTCGTACCATGCTTCGAGTTCGTGGCAACAATGATTTAGATAACAAATTGCTAACCTAGTATGTCCATTTGCTTTTGTTAATTCATTTCCGGGGTTCCAAAGTTGTCCCTGCATTGTTTCGAAATGATGATGTAAGTCATTTAGTAATTGTTGATTATTTTCACTACGCAATGCACCAAAGTTGTTTACTATTTTGTAATCACTATAGTAATTAATCGTTGCAATACTTCTATCTAAATCATTACATATATGATCTACTGTTCTATTATTATTATGAACTCCTAACAAACTAAAATTCTTTTGAAATATCTTTTTTTGATGTGTTTCTAATAACCTATCGAGTTGGCTTAGCCATACGTTTGCTAATTCAGTATTATCTGGTTTAATTGTTACGTACTTAATATCGTTATTGATATTTCTAAACCCAAGCTCTATCATGAAATGCCTTTATAATCTGCTCTGCATGTGCCGCTTGAGACTTTGGACCAGGGTGCATTTTATCTCTTGCACACTTATCATCAATATTAGGAAAAGGTTTAATTGTATCTTCAGGAAAGATAAGTTTACATAATTCATTCAACGGATGATCCCACGAAGCTAATATTATTTTTATGTTGTTAGCTTTAGCAATATCGCCTATCCAGTTAATATACGATATTGCTTGATTGATGAAAAAATCCTCATCTACTGTTGAAAATAATTCATTTAACTTTTCGTAATCGTTATGAGGCCAATACGGAATAATGTTAATTATTTCACCTTGCTTTGTTAAATGCATCTGACGTAACCAAGCCGGAAGTGTTAGTACAACATAATCAAAATTAATTACGTTTACTGCACTTGCAAAGGTTCGTGCTGTTCTTTCTAAACCAGCTCCGCCCATACCTACATTTATAGGATTCATATCTAATGATTCACTAACAATATTAACAAACATGTCATCATTGTGTATGCCTTCGCCGAATGTAAAGCTACAACCAAAGAATCCTATTGTTTCTTTTTTAGATTCTAAGTCCCAGTGATTTCTAAAATTATATTCATTAATATAATACTTCCAATCGGTGTTAGGATTTAACAATTCTTCTTCTGCTTGATTACATGCTAGTAATTCAAACCCTTGCTTAACAAAAGGAAGTCTCTGTTTAAAAACTTGATGTACTTTACCAAACACTCGAAGATCACCGACTGTCTTTATGTTAGCAGGTGAAGTTTTAAGATATGGTGTAAAATCATTTCCTCTAGCCATTTCGTAACTCTGGATTTAATTTAAATACATCTGTATTTCTTATGTCGTCAATTTGCTTAGACTTCCATTTAAACTGTTTCCACAAATGACTGTTATCATGTTGATACATGAAGTCTATAATATTTTGCCATCCGCTAAACGGTATGCCAGTATCAGCTTCTAACTTCTTACCATATTTTGTAATCTTATCAGCCGCTTGTTCTTTTAACAATTCAGGTAATACAGTAATACTATAATACTCAGGTGTAAACAACGGATTAATATGGAATCTATCAACCCAATAATTTTCCATATGGAACCCACGTAATGGATGTACTGACTCCAATGGCATTAGATCATTTATGTGTAGTTCGTGATGTAATTCAGTAAGCCTAAATATATTAAGAATACTAACAGTAGGATGGAACCAGAAATCAACAGCACGACTGGCTCTAATAGTTTTGAGATTCGCTAATGTTTGGTCCCACTTGCCTTTATATCGTATATGCTCAAATGCATCACCTTCGCCATCAATACTTATACTTAGGTGTACATAATCAAACTTCTTCCACATTTCCATTACGTTTTGCTTCTTTTGACCTAATGTTGTGCCGTTTGTGCTATAACGCAATGCAATATCGTATTTTTTTCTTTCGTCAAGCATATTAAGAATGCGCCAATGCTCAGGCATAATCAACGGCTCGCCTCCAGCAAAATGTATTTCTTTCATTGTTTCTAAATTGTCTTCAATGTCTTCCCAAAAAACATTTGCTTCTTTTAGATCAATAAGTTGGGTTTCACTATACTTGTCGGCACCCGGATGTAGTTTTTGAAAGTCTTTAGACCACTGTGTACTAAACAATGGTGAGCAAGTTGTACATGCAAGGTTACAATAGTTACTAAATCTAAAGTCCCAGTATTTTAATTGTAGTTCTGATAGTGTACCGTCTTCAGCTGTTTTTGCAATTAGGTCTTTAGTTTCATCGTACCATTTAGAATTTAAACCAGTACGCATAGTGTTTAAATTATTTTGTTGCTTTGACACACAACGTTCACATGCACTAGGCAAAGGCTTTCCGTCTAGCATATCCTTACGCATTTTCTTAGCGCGAGGACTATTGACTATGTCTATTAACTTTTCATGCTTAACATTACCAAAACTGTTTTCTTCACGCAATGGAGTTTGGCAACACGCAAACGATCTTCCGTCATTAATAACGTGTAAATGCATCCAGGGTGCTACGCAAAATCCTGGGCTATTTTTTAAATCGTCATTCATAATTCATTTCTCCGAATAGTTTTTCAAATTTACGTTGATTCTTCATATTGAAAAACTTCTGTTTATTTTTTTCCATAAAGGGTATTAATTCTTGTACCTTATCCTGTATTTCAGTTTCACTAAGTTCTGCCATTCTACTAATACTATCACACATTAGTTTAACTTTTTGAGGAGTTTTTGCAACTCTATCATAAAACTGGTTTGTGATCGGGTTAGGAAGAAAATATCCTTCGCCGCTTATGTATCCCATAGTATTTAAACAACCGAGTGCCATGAATGGGTGTCCTTTGGCTATTTGACGCCATATACCAAGCCCTGGCGCACATACATCAATTTCATCTAAGTAGTGTTGATCAAACATTGGAGAGAAAGAACTGCTAACAATAGAAATAAGACTATCTTGGTAGTACTGTTTATCAACGTTTAAAGGACGAGATGATATTTCAGCTAGTGTCTTGTCAAGTTGCTTTACAGATGTTAAGTTATTAATTATTTCTTTCTTTTTTGCAATGTAGTCGTCACTACGGGTTTTATCAATTATTCTAAAATTATCATAATCTTTAGGAGTTAAGTCACCGGTTAGATTATAACTGTATTCGCCATGGGCATCAAGGCCTGTGTATATCAATTCACTAATAAGTGCTGTGTTGTGTAATGCCCTATTACCAGTAAATGCTGTGAATATGCGCTTAGGTTTCCAATCTTCAAATTTAAAGTCTTCTTTCTCAAGTTGTTCTGGCATTAAAGGATGAAATGTCGGATTTCTAAAAGCCCAAAAGTAATCTTCTTGGCCGTATCTACTTTTATATGCAAGTTGCGCATATATTTGCCACCAGTCAATTCCGTATACGTTTGGATTATCAAAGCATTTTCTATATGACCTACTTATATCGCCTAATACAATATAAATCTTATCTCGTGTAATGCCTTTGCTACCTAAAGTATCGAGCTTTGTCCGTAGTTTCCACATGATACTATAGTCATGTGATAGTGTTGGAGCAAATATTAATAACTTCATTTTTCCTTTTCTAATCTTATTAATAGATTTAATAGGAATATAGTCTTCAAATTCAGCATCATACCAAGAAGTGCCTTCATTTAATTCTAAAGGATAAAATAAGTTCTTTGCTGTTTCATTACTAGAAAATAAGTTAACTCGTTCTACGTTTAGTACCTTTAATGTATTAAACAATATTGTAATAAAATTGATTGGCGATACCTTAGACTTATTCATAGGGATTCTATGAGTGTCACTACTAAACTTATAGTCTGACACACCATTAGGTACTGGCATGTCATCTATAATTTTATCGTAATATAAATTAATCGTAGGACGCAAGGGGATCATCAATATTCCTTGAGCTAGGTTTTAATATCCAGCCTTCTTTTTCTGCAAGTTCTATAATGCTTGCATCTGTATCTGGAATACTATCAACCCAGTCTGTTAATATTTTAGGAAATACACTTAGACTCTTGTTTCTACGTACATCATACTGTGCATAAAATGTTTTAAAGTCACGCCATAGTGTAGTAGGGTTACTTGTACGTCTATGCGGAGCATCTACAGTTACTAAGTAATCTATCAAACGTTCAATACTTGCTTTTTCAAACTCATGCCAACCAATGTCATCTTTGTGTGCTTCCCACCATGTACTAAATTGATTATGTAAATAATCTTTAATATGGTTAGGTAGTGCTAATGGACTTTGAAAACTTGGAAAACGCAATAAGTTTAAACTTACTGTTGGTGTTCTACTTTGTGTAAGTTCTTTTAGTTTATATACCTCATCTAAAAAGTCAGTAATACTAAACAAGCACAAACTGTTAATAGTCATCATAATGTTAATACCATTACAGTTACCTTCTACTAACATACGCTTAATATTTCTAAGCCATTGTTCGTAATCTAAGCCATCACGTATGTATTCTGCTTGTGCGCCGGTTGCTTCACAACTAGTATACAAGTCAAAATGTTTCATACCTTGGGTTTTTAGAATTAACTTATCGATAATATCATCTTTAGCAATTAAGTTACTATTAATAGCAAATCGCATATCAGTATCTTGCTCATTAAACCAATCAAACAACTTCCAGGTGTTTCCGCTCATTAATGGTTCGCCACCTGTAACACGTAGTTCTTCTAAACTATCTGCTAGACCACTGTCCCACCATTTCCAAAATGCTTGTATGTAAGGATTATCGTCGTCGTTCTTATACGGCTGTGTCCAACTACCGTCTTGCTTATATGCACCAGCACCATCACTTACTAAGTTTGTATACTCGCCATTCTTCTTAATATCTTTGGCCCATGTAGTTGAGAAACTTGCATTACAATAACTACATGCTAAATTACATGTTCTGTCAAACGCAATTTCAAAAGTTTTAAGATTAGTATTATCGTTAGCATCTGCTTCATACGCTTGCTGTAATTGTTCATCTGAATAGATAATGCTTTTAAAAGTTCTATCACTAACAGCATCCTTTTTCATATCTTCCATTTTCCAGCAATATTCACATTCGCTAGGACGCTCGCCTTTTTGCATCATGCGGCGCATTTCTTTCTTATGCTTGGTATTATGAATTGCAGACGGATTGTCGTGTAATTCAATTAATGGAATCTGATGTGCTGGCGGGTGATGACAACTAGCGGTTGTTCCACTACCTAACCAAGTAGTAGCATTAAACCATTTTGCTCCACAGAAACTTTCAGACTTAGTGTCTAAAACTCGTTCTCGGTACTGTTGTAGATTTTCTTCAGGTTGTTTTGGCATCCCATTCCTCGACTAAATGAATATATTGCGGAAATGTATCCGCAAAGTTCTTGTTTCTTCTCTTATCGTATGCATGTATGTATCTTACAAAGTCGGCTCTATGTTCTATTGCTGGCTCTGTGTTGCGCAAGTAATCACACAATCTTTTTATCTGATCAAATTCTTCTAAGTATAATCTAGCATATTTTTCTTTGGTATAATACTTTAACCATTGTTCGCATACTTTTTCAATCGTGTTTGCAGTTTTTGTACGATAATCAACATCAAGTAGTGTACACTGTAAATGCGGTGGCCAATGCATAATGTTAATACTCAGTGGTATTCTATTAACGTCAAAACTATTGTTATACTCTTTACGAAAGTCCATTACAGTCATCATAAAGTCAAGAAAACTAGGGATACTTAATATGTTGATAGTTGTCATCATTGCAACTGTACAGTTAGTTTCTTTAAGTATTCTATCTACATTTTTAAGCCATTTAAAAAAATCTAGACCATCTCGAGCATATTCTGCTTGTGCACCTGTACTTTCTAAACTAGTATATACATCAACCTTAACACCTACTTCGGCAAGTTGATTAACTTTAAAAATAAGTTTATCAATTAGTGCATTTTCTACACAGCCATTTGTATTGATTGCAATGTCTAAACCTTGCTGCGGATGTTCAAGTAAATAATCTAAAAGTTTCCAAGTATCTTTACTCATAGTTGGCTCACCGCCGGTAATGCGTAATACTTTTAAATGTGGAAGTGCGTCAGGAAACCATTTCCAAAATGCTTCTACATAAGGATTATGTTCTCTATTCTTGTAAGGCATCTTTCCGCTAGACTTTAAGTAATCTAAATTATGCGAACCGTGCTTAGTTGGGTACTCACCGTTCTTCTTGATATCTTCCATCCACTTGCTACTAATCTCAGGTGAACAATATGCACACGCAAAGTTACAAGCATTACTAAATGATACTTCTAAGTAACTTGGATACACATCGTCTTGTGGATTGCTTTTAGCAATATCTTCAAATCTATCCCAAGCCCACGTATCACTTGTTTTATAATGCCTATCACTAAAATAGTTTTTATCTAAGTCTTCAATCTTCCAACAGTATCCACACTCTTTAGGACGTTCTCCATTAAGCATCTTAGCACGTTGTTCTTTTTTAAACTTACTGTTGTGCAATGCTGCTGGATTTATTTCAATTTCATGTAACGGAATCTTGTGCGGTGCAGGATGATGACAACTGTGATTGTAACCATTCTGTAACATTAGAGTAGTTTGTAGCCACTTGGCTGTACAAAATGAACAACTTACACTGTTTATTTTTTCACGCTTTTCTTCTAGTATTTGTATGCGTTGTTCATTGCTCATCGAGTTCTAATTATCCTCGGAGTGTTTTGATACACACTTTTAAAAAACTTACTTTGTTGTTCGTCAAGAGGAGTAGTTGATATATCTGCACCCGTTCCTTTTAGTATTTCAGTTCCTAAATGAATAGATGTTTCGAGCGGATCTACACCCTTTACTTCTTTTTCCCAAAAGTTGTTTAGCCATTCAAAGTCACGTACATTAGCATAGTCCCAAGGTGTACAGTTTGTTAGATAACATCCTTGTCGTGCGCCTAGTATACTCCATATACCGTTTTTAACATCGGCACCTATCTGGCTCCAAACAAGTAAGCGTTGATAGTTTTGCCACCATACTCTGCGTAAATCTTCTACTTTAGATCCTTGATCTAAACTCATTTTAACACCTTCTCTAAAACCTGCTCTCCAAGCCTGCCAAGGTGTTGCGTTTGTATAAGATACACTAAAGTTTTCATTAAACTGATAATACTTGTCGTCAAAGCAAAATTCTACTTTGCCTCGTTCATCGCCTTCTTCTGAATGTTCGTGTGTTTTCATATTGTGTACAAACTTACGTGTCCACATTTTAAGTCCACCGTTACCATACATTAGTCCGTTAACATACAACTTGCCACACCAACTAAACACATGTTCAGCTGATAATCCTAGTGCTTCATAATCAACTTCTTGATTTAAGAATTCTGGATCAACAATGTTGTCTGCATCCACAGTAATAAAGTATTCTGTTTCACTTAGGTCAGCACATGCTTTGTGTGCAGCGTCACTACCTTCTACACCATGTACACGTTTAGCCCAAGGTACTTTACTACACAAATCTGCATAGTTTTTTTCTGCATTAGGTTCATCATACGATAAGAATATAATATCTTGGTCAACTACCTTTATAGTACTCATACTGTCTCCTGAATATGCAAATAGTTTTCAAATACTTTACCACAGTATAAACTCACATCGGGGTTCTGAGCAACCTTTTTATTTTGTTCTGTCATGTTAAAACTTTCTGAGTACAACACATTGTACATTTTTATATCAAGTGTATCTAATAACACTGTTGGATTATCTTTTTGTGTAACATATATGTATTGATTTTTATCTTTGTAATACATAGTGCTTGATAATAATTCTCTAAGTTCACTTGTTAAACTGATTGTCCACGTTGCACTTTCTAAATTTTGTTTTATTATAAATGCATTGTTAGTGTCTACACTAGTTACTTTTGGGAGATGATGTACACTCTTGTCTACATCAAAAATATCTAAATCTTTATGTTTAAGAACAATTTCATATTTTAATGTTTTGTCGCTGGACGGAATAACCATATAGTCATCCATCTTCTTTACTTCGTTTGCAAAATCTAACATTGTTTCTCTACTAATTTCAATGTAAGGTGTAGAGACATCTAACTCATTTGTTAATTTCCAAATTTCGCCTGTTTCATCTTTAAAGTTAAGGTAAAAGTGTAGTTCCATTTTCTATCTTCTCTAATAATTCATCTGTTAAGAATTCATCTTCAACATAATGTAGTACTCTATTTTGCAAGTAATTTCCTAAGAATAATTTACCTTCAGTAAAATACTTTCCTGTAACCCTTGTCCATTTTTCCGGTTTGTTATACCATCCTTGTACAAGCGGCTTCATATGAGTAAATGTAATAAAACTATTAGGATCAGTAACATCGTGTTCGTTTCCTAATATCTTACTAGCGATGGCCATCGACACATCAATACTACACCATTTTTGGTATTCATTTGGCGCATATTTAGAATAGAACAAAGCCCAATTGTTTACAATAATTTCTAATAGGTTATAAAACTCTTTTGCTGTATCGCCTTTTTTAAAGTAATGTAATGCACTATATAAGTTAGGTAATTCATTTGCGTCAAATGTTTTTCTATAAAATCTGCTAGTTACAACTTCGTCTCGATATGTTCTAACATTACTAACAAAAAATAGTTCACGTTTTGAAAGTTCTTTCCACCAGTGTGTTATATCTGATGTAATTAGCATGTCAGCTTCTAATACAATAGTTTCATCATAAGGACTAGCATGATACACCTTCCAACGATTTTGTATTTTCCAGTCACTGTCCTCAGCATTGTCGTCCCAAGGAATAGGAACTATTTGATCAAATACGCCTTGCCATTCTGTAGGAACTTTGTCATTAGTAATTAAGCTAATCTTCTGACCTTTGTTATACAAATGTAAACTAAGTGCAAGTGCATACGCTTGACGAATATAGTTTGTTTTAGAATTATTTTGTGCTAATAAACAAAAACCTTTACTCATTTTTTAAGTCCTCGTCAATAAATCTATCTAGTGCAAACTTATTTAGAATATGGATGTTTACATCTTTTACACAACCTGCATGATAATGTCCTACCCAATGTTTTTTATCTAATAAAAAAGTATAAGTTTCGTCTTCTAATTTTACTAACACATCAGCATCGCTAGTAAACCATAGTCTTCCTGGTAATACATTTGGCCAGTTGGTTCTCTGAAAACCATTTAATATGTGTATTGCAATGCTAAATGCAAAATCATTTCTATAGGTTTTATTTACAATTTGATACGTAAGTCTATAAAAATTCCAATTATCTTTAATGTGAGTTATAAGATCAAAGAACCGTTTCATGCCTTCTGACTTTTTAAAATAAAATATTGTAGCCCAATACATGTCTATACTTCGATCACTAATTTTATTAAACCTGTATTCATCAGGCCTATCCATATTAAGATCTGTTATGTGACGAAATATTAAAAAATCTTGGTCTGTATCAAATGCATTTAATAAAATATCATTACCAATAATAAAATCAGTATCCATTACTATAGTTTCGTCAAACGGTGATATATCATATGCTGTTGCACGATCATGATTTCGCCATTCTAAATCTTTTTTGCTCATAGTACCATCTCGGTATGTGCGCTTTTGTTTACATTCGTACCAGTCTAACTCTATTACATGACTAATATATTTTTCGTAATAAGGATATGTAGCTTTTAGATAATCTGAATTGTCTGTGGCAATTGCTACAGGTATACCAAGGTGTTTTTTAATTTTTTTAGCACAAAATATTGCTTGTTTAATATAATCAATTGAGTGATTGTTTTGTGCAAATAATAGTACACCTTTACTCATAAATTAACAAGACCTTCTACTTTTCTATTCTTTTTAATTTTATTATATTCATCAAGATATTCATAAGACGTAGTAAAGTAAATATCAAGAATATCATCTAGAAATTTCTGTAGATCTTCTACTTCAACAGGAGTATTGTTGTCGTCAATTAGAATTGCACTATCTTGATCATTATGTCGTAGTGTTTGACAAAAGGTAATTAAATCTCGGCTTATAGAAAATTTGCCTCCATTTAAATAATGTACACAAGTTTCTAAAAATTGTTCATGAATAACTCTACGTTGGTTATTTAATGTAACCATGTAGTTTGAAAAGTCTAACGCTTGTTCTAATCTCTCGTCCATATAATTCTCCAGGTATAGTATATATTATATAGCCTGAAAAAGCATTTGTCAAGTGTTATGTGAGGCGTAATTCCGTTTGGACTGCTACAGCTGGTGCCGGAATATCAACTCCGTTTGCTGCATTAGGACGTTTAAAGTCAAGGCCACAAAAATGACTTCCTCCACCAGATAAAACATTTTCATCAACGCCAGGGCCGATACCAGTTTGGTCGCCTGAGTCATTATCGTAAAATTCAAACAAAAATGTAAGAGTAGTAGCTGTGTTGTTTCGTTTCACATATATAGCTACAAGGTTTTCAGCGTATTCTGCTTGAGAACCATTCTTTTGGAATATTAATTGGTAACCAGTTGTTGCTTGATAATTACCTAATGCACTTTCAATGCCGCCGACATTATCTACGTTAGTTGATCCGTCTCTTGCTCGACCTGTACCTGTGCCATTTGTAGTAGCATTTTTACCAAAAATAACTTGACCCATGTTACCTAACAGTGTACCCCAGTCTGAGTCTTTTGCTGTTGAGCCAGTAAGTCCCGCACTCAATCTAATTTCACCACCGGCATTAAAAAAGTGTCTACGATGGTCTGTAGCACTAGCTGTCATTGAAGTGCCGGAACTATTTGTTGTAGTATATCCGCCTTGGAACTCAACAGTAAATTCTGAATATACCATAATATTAATATTATTAACACCCCAGGGCGTAGTTCTTGAAGAATTTACAGCTTGTCTTCCTGTAGTAAGATCAAACTGTCCTGCAGCAATAGAATTAGCTGATGATTCAATTTGTGTAATTTTAGTATTAAAATCATTAATACCTTCAAGAGTGTTAGTACCATTAATACTAAATGTATCACCCGATATTCTAGTAACACTTGTGCCAGATGCATCTGCACCGATAATAGCACCATCGTCAATTGACGTTATTCCTGAGTTTCCACCAGTTTGGTGATTATAGGCTTTATTAATGTCGTTTTTTAAAAGATTCCAATGGATGTTTTCAATTATTGGTGTACCAGGATTACGCAAGCTCGAGAACGCTGAACTCACATATTGTCCGTAGCCAGTTTGGCCAGAGCCGTTGCCTAGTATAGCGACTAATCGATCCGATAACGCTACATATTCGCTCTTATTAACAATTCCGCCAGTTGCTACCACGTATTAATCTCCTTCAGATAATGCAGATTGTGTGCTGTATGATGGCGAGCTTACAGTTACGTAAGATCCGGTTGGTCTTAATTGTTTAACTATACTAGTTATTGTGCCGCGGATTAATTCATCATCATTTGGGTCGCCCTGGTCGTTGTCCTCAAATTCTATACTAAATTGAATTGCCTGATTGCTTACTTCTTTAGCATATATAAAAAATCTATTTTCTGCGTAGTAATCAGCTTGCCCTCTACGTTCGAATATCTTTTGATAACTTGTTGTCAAATCATAATTACCAACAGGTTGTAATATTCCTGCCGAACCTGTTTTTGAAGTTGTATTAGCACTAAACTTAATTGTTCCCATATTTGTTAATATAGAATTCCAGTCTGCGCCTTTTTGTGTAGTATCACCTTCAATAGTTGCACTTAGTTGTATTTGGCCGCCAGCGTTAAAATAAGCACGTCTGTGTGTAGCATTATCAAATGCTACTGTAAAACTATGTACTACTTTACCATTCCAGGCTGCAAAACGTGTACTAGTAGTTGCTGTTTCAAGTGTTACTTGGGTTCCATCAACTACATCTTTATTAGCTATTAAAATATTAACAACAGCAACAAATTGGTTGAATCCTTTATCAACTATGCCGCCGATGTCATTAGCACTAACTCTTTCTCCTGGAACAAGTTCTAATAACGAACTAAGACTTCCAGTTTGGTGTACTTGGATTCTGTTAATATCGTCTCTTAACAAATTCATGTGTTCGGCTCTTACTATGTCTGATGCTAATAGTGCTGAACTAACAGGTTCTTGTCCATAACCAGTATCAGCAAATCCATCACCAAGTAAATCTGCAACAGACGACTGTAGATCGTTGTAGTTAGCTGCGGTAATTCTAGAAGCACCCTGGGGATCATTGGTACCTCTTACTAAATCTGGCATTTTCGTTTCTTCCTAATTAAGTGCTACTATTATTTATACCTTCAACACACACTCAACTAATTTCTCGTCTTCTTCGAGATTAGTCTCAAGTGCTATGCCTACTAAGCATCCGCCATTGATCATAGTGCTTGCGCATCCGCTTTCGTCGACAAATACTGAATGTCCTTTTCTAACTGGACCAATAATACGAACTGGAACTCGGCCTTTAAGACCAATTGCTTGTCCGTCACATGCTTTATTCATTAAGTATGCTGGTTTAGATGATATAACGCCAATTGCCATAGTATCACGCATTGCTTGTGTTGCTTCTGCATTATCATCTAAGCTAACTGCCATTACTGTACCAACTGGATATTCAGCATCTGTAGTATATTTCTCTGCTAAGTCAGCATATAGTGCTTCTGTTGCAATACCCTGGAAGTAATTTGCGTAAATATCTGCGTCTTGATCTCTTACTACTACTGTATTTGCCGCGGCCGCTTTGCTAGGCTTTCTTAGTAAGTTAGCAGGAGGAGCTACGCCATTTGTAAAGTCGAATACATATGCATCAACATCATCTTCTAGTATTAGACCTTTCGAAGCTGTTCCTAAACCAATATAGTCTTTTGCATACATTTCTTGCCAAGGATACTGTGCTGTACCCATAGTAGAAAGTGTTGCAGTTGGCTTGTTTTGTGTTTCTGTGCCGTTTACGTAACCAGGAATAATTGCATTTGCTAATACTTGTATTGAGTTAACTACAACACCTGAATTATTTTTAGCTTTAAATGCAATACTGCCGCCAGTTTCGTTTGAAATTATCGGACGTTCTACTTGTGTGCCGTTACCAGTAATAATTTCTTGTTTAATTTTTAAATCGTTTGAATCGCCAATAGCAATACCTAGATCTGAAAAGCGAGCTAGTTGACTAAAGTTAGCATCTGTCTTTAGTACATATGAGTTAGCTGATAATCCACCAAGTTTTTCTGAGTTAGTAGATGTGCCTACTAGTCTCCAGTCACCTGATGTAATACCACCGCTACTGTTTAGTGTGTTCTTTAATGTAAGACCTTGACGTATTCTATCAAATCCTAAAATATTAGAGTCTACATCACTTGTATCAATTGTAAAATCTTGTGAACTTACAGTAAATATAACTTCGTCATTTACAACTGCTGTAATAATGCCTCTACTAGAGCCAGTAGTGTCGCGTACTGTACGGCTTACAATTTGTGTTTGGCCTGATCCTGCACTCTGGGGTCCGATAAGTACAAAGTCGCCGCCGTTATATGTGTAAAGTTGTTCGTTATTTTGGTCCCACCAAAAGTCACCTTCTTTAAGGCCTGTTGGAACTGTTGAACTAACTTCTGCGCCACCTGTTGTACGCCATTTAATTCCGTCATAAAATTTTAATTTACTGTTACCTGTATCAAACCAAATTTGACCTGATATCTTTCTCGGTGGCTCAGTTTGCCCTGCAAAGTTTTCCAGTAAAAATACCATATTTTCATTTTGTATTTCACCGTAACCTGCGTAATTTTTACCTACTAATTTTAAATCAGTAGTTTGATCAACAGTACCGTCTTCAATTTTCCAAGACCTTCCGTTGCTGTATGTATCTATTGTATATGCCATTTATTAAACCCCTATTGCGACTTAGTATTTATCTGATTTGTTAAACTGGTATGGTTCGTTGCCATTGCCATACTCCTCCTACTACTTGAAACTCTACCTTAGCCCTTGACGGTGATAAGTTAGCAGAACCAGATACTGAACTAATTGTAATATCTTTTAGTACACTGTCAAATTCTGGTGTTGAACTATCGTCAGGATCAACATACACATTAACTGTAGTTTTTGTTATTGCAGAATTTACATCAATACCTGTTACTGGTGCATCAATATATGATGTTGCATACACCCTTGCATAGCTACCGGCTTGTTTTTGTGCTGCCGGGTATAGATATTCTATAGCATCTTTAATATCTTCGTGCGGTCCGATGTTATCAGAAAATACTGACGATGGATTTACCATTCCAGTAGCATCTAATGCTATTGTTACCGGTTCTGCACTAATTTCTTGATCAACATAACCTTTAGTAGCAACACTAGAGTCTAAATCTTCTGTGCCTCCTAGGTTATTAGCAACTCTAGCACTAGTTGGCGTATCTGCGCCAGTGATGAGTTGATTGTTGATAGTTATTGTACCGTTACTACTAATTGCAAGTGCATTACTTGAAATTAGATTATCATTAATTGTAACATTACCTACTACTGTTAGAGTTGATAAACTACCAACTTGTATAAGTCCTGTAGCATACAATACCGAATCATGTAATCTATCTGTTGATAGTTTAGTTACGTTATTAATATTGAATGTTTTACCAGTTGCTAGATCTAAGTCTTCACTTAATGTCCAGCTACCTGTTTCATTTTCCCATGTTAACGACTTATTGCCGTCTGTTGAACGTATAATTACTCCAGCACCATCAACAACTGCATCGTCGCCAATTGCACTATCATTCATTAATCCTAGTTCAATATTTTTATCTTCAACCCTTAGTGACGACACATTAAGATAAGTTGTATCGCCTTGTATTGTTAAATTTCCTTGAACTTCTAAGTCTCCGGAAAATCTACCGTCGCCTACTACATCAAAATCTACTTGAGGAGTTGTTGTGTAAATTCCAACACGCTTTAGATCTGAATCTGCATAAAATGCATTATCAAATAAGTTACCTCTACGAGTTCTAATAGTAAAATCTCTACCAATTCTTTGTGTTTCTAATGTAGTAATGTAATTATTATCAATTTTTAATGCTGCATATACAGTATCACTAACTCCAACCGTTAACCCTCCAGCGTTTTTAACCGCTAACGAACCAGTTGTACTAGTGTTTCTGTCAGTTTTCATAAAGTTAGTTTCTTGAAATTCTTCGCCAGCGTCACTAACTAGTCCTCTTGAACTTTGTGCTGTTCCGCGGAACCAAAAACTAGTACTTGCAGGATTAAATCCAATTCGTATTATTTGACGCTTTGGAACTCTGTTGTCGTCTGCGTCTACTGGAAACCCTACAATATTAACCCTTGGTCTAAATTCTGATTTAGAATAAATTCCTGTTAATGAACCATTTATATATAGTTGAAGAACTGTTTGGTCTTGACCATTTTCGTCTAATATTGTAAATGCTTCAGTTCCTGTTTTACCTTGACTAGCTGTATACTGTGGTCCTACTAAAACTGTATCAGTGCCATCAAAGAAATATAGTTTATTATTTAAACTATCAATCCAAAGGTCACCTGCTACTAAATTAGGCTGTGTTTGACTAACAACAGCTCCTGCTGCTGATCGAAAAGTATCACCTGTATAAACTTTTAATCTTTGTTCAGCGGTATCATACCAAAGTTGTCCTATTAGCGGTGTTCCTGGGGCGCTAGTTTTAGCAAAATTTTCTAATAACTTAATTAAGTTCTCATTAAACGCTTCACCGTAGCCTCTGTAATTTCTACCAACTAACGAAATATCTGTTGATGTAATATCTAGTTGACCATCTACAAGGTCTACTAATAATTCGCCGTTAGTTTTATTTAATTTATAACTCATCTGTTACCCTCTTCCAGAATATATAATGTAATTCATTGTTACTGTCGGTGGCATAATATTAAAATCCTGTCCTACAGGGTTATCACTAATAACGTTACCACTATTTGATAATTTCTGGCCACTATTAGTAGCCGTTGGGCCGTCTATACCTGTAACATTAGTATCTGTTGATGGATCTTGTCTATCTTGTGTGGCATAAAATTGGTTATTATCTTGGTCCTTCATATCATGCTGGTGTTCAGGCAAGTTAGTTTTATCAATTAGTTTTGTTTCACTACCATCTAATGCACCTACAATATCTGCAGATGTTGCTGTTACAATATTAGCACTTTGTCCGCCCATATTATCAGCACCCATTGGCATTCTACCACGCATGTCTGGTACAGCAAAGTTATTATTTCCAACTTGTGACTCTGGTTTAAATTTATAACCAAGTACTTGGAACAATGCTTGATAATCTGTCTTATCAAGTTCTCTACCATCACATAAAATCCAGTTGCCGCCGTCTGGAGCAACATCTCCACCATATGGCATTAGTACACCAGCAGGTGTTCTTGGAATAGTTTTTAGTAAGTTTTCTTTAGTAACACTCTTAAGACCTGGTGTAGAACCGTCTACATCATTAAACAATAATAAGTCATCTGATGCAACATCTGATTCACGCGGTTTCTTTGATATAAATTGATTTGAAATTTCTGTTCTAAACGTTTTTGTTAGTGGCACTTCGCCTGGTGCTATAACTGTTACTACACCATTTTCATCTGTAGTTGATCCGTTATCAAATTGTGGGTCTTGATATGCTCCATCAAATTCAACAGGAACAAGTGTTGCTACATCGCCAAGCATAATAAATGTAGTTTTGTTAATTAAGTTAGCTGATGATGTTGATGGACCGTTAACCTTACCGTTAACTGTTCCGTCTAACGTTCCAATAAAGTTACTTGAATAAGTATTTCTATAATACCTTGTCGAAGAACCTAAATCTCTAATATTATTATCATCTGGAACTATACTGTTTGTAGTAAGTAAATTAGAAAGTTTTGTTTCGCCGCCTACATTTAGACCTTGTCTAATGCCTGCGCCACCACGTACTTGCAATGCGCCATTATTAATAGTCGTACTTTGAGTTGTATCATTAATAGCAATGCCGCCGCTTGATTGAATGTTGCCTACAACGTCAAGTGCTTGTTCTGGTGCTTCTGTATTAATACCAACACGCAAGTTCGAATCAACACGTATAACTGTTTTAGCAACATCGTTGTTTCTAACACGCATATCAATATTTGATCCGCCAATATTATGTTGAATTACACCAGCATTACCTTCAACTCCAACTGTAAGTTCTGCATTTACGCCAAAGTTAATACCCTGGTTATTCTGAATGTTTAACGGAAATGTTGTTGTACTAGTAGTATTGCCTCTTAAGAAATTTCCTGCGGCAACAATTTCATTATTTACAATTAAATTTTCTGCTTTTTCAGCTGTACCAAAGAACTTATAATTACTCAATCCGTCATTATCGGTATCTTTATTAATTAAGTTAAATCCTGGATTAATTGTTGCAAATCCTGCAATAGTAGATTTAGGAATAAACGGAACTTCAGACCCACTAAGGATACCAATAGTTTGTCCTGATACTTCAATTCTTAAAATATTATATAATAAGTTATCTTGACCAATAATTTGATCTGCTTTTGCACCAGTTGCTAGTCCATCTGAGAAACTAGGTCCCACTAGTACCCAACCACCACCTGTAAATAAGTATAGTTGCTGGTTATCTGTGTCTACCCATAAATCACCAAGTTGTGCAATAGCTGGAGTATTAATTGATTTAGAAATACCACTTGCCGGTACCCAGTTTGTGTCATTATACACCATTAACTTTTCTTCAGTTAATGTATTATCATACCAAAGTTGCCCTTCGACTGGACTACTTGGCGGATTATTAGATGCAAAACTTTCTAATAAGTGTAGAAAGTTTTCTGCAATTGTTGCACCATATGCTGTAGAATTACGCCCTGGAAATCCAAGTGTGGTTTCTCTATTAATAGTGCTGTCTTCAACTGTAATAGTACCTTTATTTGCAACATCTGTATAATTAATTGTATATGACATTTATTATCCCTCGTTAAATCCTGTTAAACTTTGTACTCTTACTGTATAGTCAATTTGTACAAGCCTGTTTAACGATTTTTGTATTGGATGGAAAATAACGTGTGTTAACAAACGGCCTGTGCCATCTGGATCATACCCTCTCAATCCTAATTCGTCAAAAACATATAAACTTTCAGTATTACTTGCTGTATCAAAAGCATCCTGGCCATCTGGCTCACCGTAGTCTAGTAAGCAAGTAACTAATATATCAGTATAATTTGTTCCGCTTACGTGTCGTATGTCTATCTTGTTTCTAGCAGGGTCAACGTTGTTAACACTTCTGTCATCAACTACCTTTGCAAATGTTTGGTTATACAAACTTGCATTTGTACCTGTGCTATTAGGCGTTAGGTACGTAATGATGCCTGTTGGATCCAAACTTGTACCGCCGTTGCCGAAGCTCATTTCATGCACCCATCCCTGGCCTGCATTACTTAAACTTTCTGCAAGAGCAATACTCATATTTTCATAATGTATTGCATTACGTTTATTAAGGAGTACTTCTCCAGTTGATGGATCATGTATTTTTACATGTCCTTCTAAGAATATACCCTGTTTATCTAAAAATTTATCTGTCATTTTTATTTCCTGTCAATGTATTTATCGCGGTAGATCAATACTCTTTCCGCGTAAGAACGTTGCTACCTTTGTATTAGACTGAGCCAGTGGTTTATAGTCGCCTGTTGTTTCATTTGTTATTTCATTCCAGATTAAACCTTGCTTTCTAACTATAGTTAGCACAGTATTTGGTTGTGGTGGCGTAGTTAGGCGCACATATGCTCCAACGTTTTTGTTAACGGCATATTCTGCTTCTAAATAAATGTCACCATCTGGACTATACTGTCCTTCATCTACTGAATATACTTCGATTGGGTTTTTACGCAATCTACGTCCATTAGCAAATACTTCAATGTCTAGTGCTTCCCAATATGTTTCACTTGGAATACCGCCATTATCAAAATCGGTAGTGTACCATTCATTCAACACTGCCGGGTTTTGTACTTTAACTGATCCATCTGGCCAATAAGTTACTGGTTTAGGTGCATAAGGTAATAGTATCTGCACATAAGGTAGATACTTAGGTACAACTAATGTAGAAGACGGTCTATATACCGGTTCTGTTTCAATTGGATTAATAATTACCAAATCATATGACCCAACATCCATAGCCGGTGTTGTAAATGTTAGTTGTGTTGCACTTACATAGTCTGTTGCACATTCTTTATCTTGAACTAACACTTTAACACCTAAACGGAAGCCTTCTCCGTCGACTGTTGCTACTTGTCCACCTAATGGAAATACTGTGTTGTTATTAAAGTTATAAGCAATACTTGTTACACTCATTTCAATACTATCATTTGGATATGTAATTGACATATCTTGATATTGACCCGATAGTGCTACTACATTTTCTTCAGTATCACTATAAGGTATAGTACTGTCTGCACTTTGATTATAAAAGCTAGTACCTGCGGTATGTAAATCCTTAACACCCGTACCTAATGTGCCTCTACGTAGTTGTTTAAGCACGTTTTCTTCTTTTCTAAAGAATTCAATGCGCTCGCCGTCAATAAAGATAACACCTGGAATATTACTCTTTGGATCTGGACTAGGTAAATTACCTATTTTGTTAACAACAGTAATTGATCTATCATACCAATTTAGAGGTTGCTCTAGTACATACTGGTCTTCTTTTGCTAAACGCTTATAGTGTGTACGGTTTAGCATGTCTTTAAACTGTCTCCAACCAAACTTATTTGATATTGGAGGATTACTAAAGTGAATAATTTCAATGCTGTCGCCGTCGTCTACTTTACTAGTAAACTCAATGTATTGTTTATTATCTAATAGTATATAATCTGCTGTAGGAGTTAACCAACGACCATTTAGTGCTACCCATACATAATCAACACCAACGGCTTGATCTCTTAATTTAATTAAACCTTTCTTAAGTTGTCTATAGTCATAATAGCCTTTTGACTGGTATGTCATTTCAGTACGTTGGACTACGTCATAATGTTCTCTGTCAATTCCTTGACCATCGTGATTACTAAATTGGTAAACTCTTATAAGTTCACCCGCTTCATATGTGTTATCAAAATGTATTATTGATGTAGCACTGTCGGTGCCAGTAGTATCAACAAATTCATCATCTTCTGTCCAATAGCCAAATCTATAATCGCCATCATCCATGACATATACCTTTAGTTTATCACCTACTGCAGCAAACCCCCTATTAAGTATCACTGTACTTCCTGGCTGTGCTTCTGGAGTAATGTTTGGATTAAAGGAACTAGCACCTTCAAAAGTCCAGTCTTGCAAGAATCTAATTTCTACATCGTTTAGGAATACTTTTAATCGTGTGCCTGACAACGACCCAACTGGAGTTTGCCATACTTTCATTTTATATTCTAATACATTTTCTTCAACAGTAAACACTTCACTGTACCCTGCATTGAGAACTTTCATATTTGAATCATTACCAACTGTAACAATAGTATAGAACTGTGATGGATCTTGACTGAACGGTGCTTTTGATAACTCATAACTAGTGGAAGAACCATCTGCTGTAATTTCATCAATTGTAACTTGGCTAAATGACTGTATATCATTGTCAAATAATCCATATTGTATTAATCTATTAGCTTCTGGTGGTTGAACGAATCTTAATACACAATTTCCTGGTACTTCGTAACTATCATCAGACTCAATTAACTCATAAGCTAAACTATCACCGTTTACAGTTACATACGCTTTTATTGTGTTAGCAAATTTAATGTTAGTTAAAAATTCTTGTGTAGTTCCGTCTGCTATAAACTCATCATAGTCAAGTATATTTTCTCCGGAAATTCCCATAGTCATTACTACAACATTGTCGCCTACTGCCGGCGCTTCATAAAATGCTATTTGGTTATTGTCAAAATCAATTCTGTAATTAGTTTTTCCATAAACTACAGCATAGTTAACTTTAACAATAACACTTTCATATGAGATAGGTTTTTCTCTTAGATTAAACACTGTTGTAGTTCCGTCACCTTTGAATATGTGACTTTGCATTAAACTAGAACCACTTACTGGTCTTTCGTATACAGTAATATCTAATGTATCAAGTACTTGTCCTGGAATAGTTTCTTCTGGTCCTTTTGATGTTGTTGGTGTTACAAATCCGTCTCCGTCTACATTGATTTCTTCTGCTTTAATACCAAGTGCTGTAGTATATGCTAAGTCACCACCTTGTAATGCTGTATCAAAACTATCTTGGCCCGGTGCTAATGAACCATCTGATGTAGATCTACGTACTGTTATAATTTCTTTTGGTGGATTATCTTGCCATGTTGGATTAATTTCAGTAAGATAGTTATAATAGCCTGTTTCATTTTCAAAAGTAAACGTGTTAGTTACTCCGTCTCCAATAATCGGAGCCATAAATGCTTTTTTATTGTTTAAACTATCTGCACTTGTAGTTCCGTCCCAAGCATCGTCATCTACACGTTTTCCATTAATGTAAACATTATATTTTACACCTGATTGTAGCGGAGCACTTAGGTCAAATACTAATGTTGAACCATCTGTTTCAAAGGACTCGTCATCAAAATCTTGATCAAAGATATCCCAAGATCCAGCATACCAATTATCTGTATCCCATCCTGTAGGACCTGCAAACTCATAACTCTTAACTTGGACGCCGCCGTAGTCAACGCCTTCCATTAACTGTGTAATATCTTTTCCTATTTGTCCACTAGTTGGATTATAGAATAAACTAATTCTATCCTGTGCATCTAGTAAGTCTATAGCTTTTTTATAGTTAATAACTACTAATGAATTATTTGCTGGTGGTTGATCAAATACTATTCTTCCATAATATTTGTTAAAAGTGCCTGTTGTATCAATATAATTTTTATATTCATACTGACTGTTTAGTACTAACTCGTCATTGATTGTAACTTCAATTGTGTTAGTTCGCATGTCCATTGGCCATTTTAGATTAAAATCTGTAGCACTTCCAGTGCCTGCAAATTGTTCAGTTTCATTTAATTGCGTAATGAAATATGTTCCACTAACTCTATCAAACTTAACTGTAGTGTGCATAGACCTAACTAAGCTATCACCAATTTTAGCTGATATCTTTGCTGGCGTGCCGCCATCTGCCTGTGTACCGTTAACTGTTACAGTTGGTGCAACAATATAATCACTTCCTGAATTAACAATAGTAACTGATGATAGTTTGCCGCCTGGGCCTAAAGAAGCTTTTGCTGTTGCATTACCTTCAATAATAATTTGTGGAGCACTTAAATAGCCCGATCCTGTATCTGCAATTGATATTTCAATAACTTTGTAAGAAGCATTATCTAACCACATCTTGTTTGGATATGTATTATAGTCTTCAAGTGTTCCTGCTAGTAGTCCGTTAATGACTCTTACATCACTAACTCCAATTGATTGTGTATCTCTATTGTACTTTGGAGGATTATCAAAATCACTTACTACACTTCCAGACTTTTCAATAGTCGTATAGTCCGAAACATATTCTCTAATTTTAGCTTTGTAAGGCTTAACTTCGTTAATATATTTTTCATAGCTTTCAAGACTATCGTTTTTATATGTAACACGATTACTTAGACTTCCTACATTGTGCTGTGCTTTTACAAAACTTGTTTTAAACGCCCAATCAACATATCCTTGCTCTGTAAATACATAACGCAAACTTGCAAAGAATAATTTATTGTACTCTGATGCTAAATCATCAACTAAAATACTATCTCTCAATGTTTCTAATACAATTCTTGTTTCTGTAATTGGCTGGCTATCAAAGAATTGTGTGTCAAACGTTTGTGTGTCAAACCCAACTCTACTTAGATCAAAGTTATACAAGTTTTCGCTTAGTTGTATTGTTCCGTTTTGTTTACCAATTGTTTTATAGTTAACAGTATAGTCTGTTGTATCTTGGCTGTCAATTTTTTCTAATAGTAACCAACCTTGAGTTCCTACATTTAGAATCTTAACAATATCACCAAACTGATCGTTAAGGCCCTGTAAGCTATAACTTTGATCAATAACATGGTCTATTTCAGTAAATGTACTGTAGTCAGTTGCATACCAATCACAATAGTACCAGTATTTGGTTACATCATATGATTGACTGTTAATTCTGTCCCAAGTTCTAGCAGTGTAGTCTCTTTGGTATAATGCCCAGTTACCTCTAATATTACTATCAGCATTTACTAAAACTGTAAACGGACGAACTTTAATTTGTGTGTTGTTATTATAATTGTACCCTGTATTAAGTACGTTTACTTCTGTTATTTGTCCAGCTGTGTTTATTACTACTTCGAATTCAGCGCCAGTGCCTTGACCTGCAATAGTGTATGTTGGTGCTGTTTTGTATCCTCTGCCAGAGTTTGCAATATCAACACGTACAATTTTACCGTCTTCTATAATTGGTAGTAATTCTGTTTGTATTAATCTAGAAACTCCTACAAATTGTAAATCAATTTCAGTATCTACAGCTACATCATAATGTCGTGATATTAAAGTTGGTGCAGAATCAAAATCTAGTAATTTAGAAATATCCTTTTCATCAGTAACTAAGTTACTTTTTAAAACTGTATTAGTACGCTCAACTAATTGTTTTAACGATTCAACTCTGTTAACAAACCAAGACTGTCTCGGCTTGTTAAGCATTCCGTATCTTTCATTAACAGTTAATGCAGGATCTGGAACAGGGCGCACTTGCTTGTCGTATCCTACTAAACTATCAAACCATTTTTGTTCTATTTCTGCATTAGGTTTACTTGTGCCAAGACCTTCAGCTAAAATTTGGTATTGATTATGTATGTTATCATATTTGTTACTGTATGTCCAATATTGAATGTTTAATATTGTAGACTGATCTTCAATTAAAGATTCACAGTTGTGTAATGCAAAAGAATTATCACCAAACAAACTAATAAACTTGTAACCTGAACCGCTTGGATCTTCGATTAACTTAGCAATAGTTGCTACACTAAGATTTCTACCTTCTAAGCTAGGAGCCGAAGTTTTATTTTTTACCCAATAGTAGTAGTAAGAAGTAAATGTTTCTGCAATTTTATCGTACACGCGATTTTCAGTATATGCTGCCGGACCATATTTTGTTGTGCCGGTAACTCCTCTAGCTTCGCCTTCTGGTTGTAAAGATAGTGTGTCCCAAGCTTCGGGTTTTAGTTTAGATTCAACCCATTCATAAACATCAACACTAGATCCTTCAAATAACTTATTAAAGTTATTATTTTTGTAAGTTGTACTACCATCTAGATATGTGTTTACAAATTTAGAAGTTGTTAGATCCCACCATACTTGGCCAACATGTATTGACCCCCAAGATTGAGTAGTGTCAACATCTAAATCCGAAGTGCCTACATCATAGGTTGCTGGATCAAAACTAGACTTATAACGAATTTCTTGATCGGCTGGGCCAGCAATCTTTCCTTGTACAGGATCGATATAATCTAAATGTTGTAAAATAATATTTTTATCTTTGTTGTACAACATTGCACGTTTTATTTTTTCTAAGTTAACAGGCTTGCTAGGTGCTCTGTATGTTTCCCATATTTTATCACTGTCATTACGTCTGTAATCTAGTACTAGCCCCGGCTTGTTAGTAGATGTGCCGTCAGTATTTACATTATCATAGCTAGGTAATGCAACATACAAGTGGTTATTTTTAGCTTTAATATTTTTACCAAAGAATCTTATGTTAGGACTATTAAGATCAAGTGTTTGTCCAAATATTAAACTATCTTCAATTCTATCATAAGCATATACTACACCATTTGTAGCTATAATATTTTTAAACGATGTAAATCCGTTATCAAATGTTGTTGCTGTTGTTCCTGCTGAATTAGGATCTAGTAAATATTTTTCTCCAGGCTTAATGCTTTCAGGATATAAACGTTCTTGATAAGCATCAAATAATGTTTCGTCATCACTAGGTGCAGCAAATGCACTGACATATAACATGTTTCCGTCAAAGTCAATGTTTCCGCCAAACATTTCACCCCTAACTGGATTAGAACTAACTAGTGTTTGTGTTAGTTCAAATGCTCTTACACTAGCTTTAGAGTTGTAAGTATAAATGTATACCGTGCCTCTTTCATCGCCAGCTATAGTGTTAGCATTAGGAGCAGATATTGCAATCATTGTGCCGTCTTGACTTACACTTATTTGAGTGCCAAATCCGTCATCTACTTGCGTTGCTTCAAATTCTTGATAATTTTGATAGTTATCATTTACGTTTCTATAAACAATAACTTTGTTAGCAGCGCCTGTGTACTCTGCTGTAACAACTAATACTTCACCGTCGTCACTAATATCAAAATCTTTACCAAACGATGTCAACCCAGTTGCATCAAGTTTTAAGGATGAATCATTATTATAAACATGGTCAGTATCGTTTGGTATATATCCAATATAATCAATACTTTTAATTTTATCGTCAGTAGCAAGTTGCCAATCTAATATATTAAAGCTATCACCGTTTGCTATGTTAGTTTGTGCAGTGTAAAAATTGCCATCATTAAACACGATATCATTTAAGTAGTAATCTTTATCATTACCAAATGCACCTTTGTATCTCTTATCTTTAGCAAGGTCCCAGTTGTATGATATTCCTTCTTCGTCTATTCCATTGTTTAAAAAGTAAATTCTACCTGGATTAGCTTCTGTGCCATTGCCAGCACACCCAATAAATGCTTTATACAATTCGTTACGCTTGGCTATTTTAATATTGGATCCTATGCGCAATCCGTCAATTTGTTCAGGAACAATAAAGGAGCCTTGTGGAGTAAATGTGCTTACGTTTTCTCTAATGTATACAGAGAACATACCATAATTGTTTAACGGTAATGCTTCTCCATCAGCATTTACCGGAACTCTGTATGTATTTTTCCAATCTAAGTTTAAGGAAGACGGAATATTTGCATCTGTTGGTAATCCTAAAATTGTAGTATCTTTATAGATAATATATTCTGCACCTATGATAGTATCATTTACAGGAACAGTTACAATTTCAGCATCAAGCTGGAATACACAAAGTTTTCCTATGCCTAAGTTAGTACTACCTAATGACGTAGCTTTAATATTTCCTAAATCTCTTGTAACGTTATATACTGGAGATGGATTAGTTGGTATTCTCAACATTTCAATAGTAGATGGTTCACCGTTTTCACTACCTAATGACCAGTTGTTTGTACCTTGAACATCTTTAACAAATATTGTTGCGTTTCTAGAATCTCTTTGATAGAAAGCAACTTGTGCCGTTGCACCTGTTGTAGTATCTCTTACAAATTGTCCAACTAGTGGCTCATAATAATTACCAAAGTCATCCGGCTCATCTAAAGAAAATTCAATGTAACCGTCCCACAAATCAAACAGTGTATGTGATTTATTTGTTTCTGTATAATTTATTCCTGCTGGTGTAATATCAACATACGATTGATCATTTAAGTTTGGAAGATTTAACACTAATAAACTAACATCGTCGCCGACAGCAAGAATGTCAGTGAGTGTTTTGGGAGATCTAACTACAAACAAATCACTCTCAATAATATCAAAGTTTCCGTATGCGCCTGGCGTACCTTCAGATGTAAGTGTTCTAATATAACTGTTAATATTGTTAGCACCTTCAAATATTTCAGTATTATTATAATCGTAAATATTTCCACCAGCGGATGTAATTGCTGTTTTACCTGCAGGAACAATATTATAAATTGCTAATGCTCTACCTTCATCTTCAACAATACTTGTTGTTGTTACTGTTGCAGGAAGATCAAACCACCAATAGCCGCCTAAATCTTCTGTAGTGTCTACTTGCGCTAATTCCTTAGGAGCGTTACGAACATATTGTCCTATAAACTCTCCTGTTTCTAAGTACAATGCTTCAGTCTCTTGCCAAACACCTACACTACCGCTTACATAAACTACACAACTTGGACCTTCTTGGTATACGTATTCTACATACCCAAATACTCCCTGTGCGTCTATTTGATCGCCTATGCTTGGTATTACTGAAAATGCATCAATATATAATACTACATCAATTTTCTTTTGTACTACTAATCCACTTTCTAAGAACGCTTCAGTTACTAACGGTAACTCTCCTCCAAACGGAGCTCTAGTTAAATTAGCAGGATCTTGTCCTTGGTTTGCCGTTGTAGTAGCATACCAATCTAAGAAAACAGTATCGCCTGGGCCTGTTGCTGTATATTGGTCTTTGCCGGCTCTTACTAGTATGTGATTTGTTTCAGTATTTACAAACGGATAATTACCTGCTAGTAAATTGTTAAATTGTATTTCGCCACCAGTAATATTGTTGTCTAATAATACTTCGACCATTGCTGTAAAGCTACCAAACGGCTGTGATAAATTAGCACCATTAATATCAATTACAGCTTCCCATAATTGATCATTGTATGAAACAATTTCTGTGTTTTGATAATCAGTTGTAGTACTGTACAATCCTTTAAATTTAGTTTTTACATTTGAACTATCTGGTGAACCAATAACTAAATATTTGCCATCTGAACTAATTCCAAGTCCTTTACCAAATCCTTTTTGTAAATCTGCTATTGGTGTTACTGGCTCAACAATTTGTGTAAATTGGAAGTTTTGATTATTGCCGCCTCTAGTGTAAACAAAAACTTTTCCATCGCCTGCTACCGGATCACCGTTTATATCTAATGATCCACTTAAAGGTGTTGACACTGCCATTGTAACATTTCTATTATCAATAGCTATTGCATCTGAGAAACTATTAAACGGTACTCTATCTTCGCCTTCAATACGCTGTAATAAGTTAAATGGTTTATTATTTTTAATAACTCTCCAATCGCCGCTGTCATCACTATCAACCCATAGTAGGCTATCTTTTTCAATGCCTGCTTGTGCAATACTATTTGCTTGTTCATAAGATTCTGCTCTTACTGGAGTAAATTTTGTTAAGATTCCTTTACATTGATTAACGTCGGAAATTACTTTGTTAGTTTCGATAATAATTTCGTTTACACTAATTTTAAGTATTTTAAAGAATCCATCAACATCTACTGTTGTTTGATTTGCTATTGGATATGTACTATCAGTTGTAGTGTAATCAGTTTCAATAAGATCATAAATGCCAACAATGTCGCCAACTTTTATATCTGTAACAGAAGTATCAATTGTAATTTTAAACTGATCTTTATCTGATGAACCAACACTAACTGCTGTAGCATTTCCTTTAATACTTGTAATAGTATAACCGGAGTTTACATGCTGATATATATTCCATTGCGCATTCCTGTCTCCTACCCAAAGATATTGATTGTTTTTAATTCTATTAAAGTCTACATTAACAAGATCTATATACTCACTTAATATAATCGATACATCTTCAATATGTGCATATCCAGGTGACTTTGTAAATTGTGGTAAATCATCAGTTGTAGGGAACGGCTTATTATTATATTTTGCTGGCTTTTTATAAACTTGGAAATCAGATATTCTATAAATTAAATCAGTTTCTTCGCCTGTGAAATCGTTAGTAAGAATAAACGGTTGCGGATTATATCTAATTTTAGATTCGTCTAATTTAAATTCAACTTCGTCAAATCCTTCACTCGCTCCGTATTGGCTTTGTTTAATTGCCCACTCTTCGTAAAAATCAATGCTTTCTTTATCAGCTCCACTAAGTACGTCAAACAACTTATTAAGACTATTTAATGTACCTTTTTCTTTAATCATTCCTTGATAGAACTTGTACTGGCTCACATCGTCATTAATAATGTTTGCTAAGTAATCTCTGTTCTGGTATCCGATTAAGTGTTGTGCATACTTTTGTTGTTCTACATCAAAGTTATCTGTGTCTAGATCATAAAAGTCAGCAAACTGATTTGTTTTATATTCAAAGTTAGTAAGTAATTTACTTTCCGGTTTATTAGCAAGACGTGTCCAGCTAGATGCTTCAAATATTTCACTACCAGTTAGTTTATTGTTTGCACTATAAAAGAATTGTTTATGCTTAACTAATGCGCCAATGTTGTAGTCTTCCCAAGGTTCCCATTCTGTAACAATAGCCTGGTCATATATAAAGCCTGGTATATTTAAACTACCATCCCAATCTACAGTTCTATATCCCAATGAACGTATTCTGTCCTGACGGTAACCTGTAGGTGGTTGATATATTACATCACCAAACACTGTTGTATTATCTAATAATACAATATGTTCTTTTCTTATTATTGGTATTTGTACAGCATACACACCGTCACTAGTTTTTCTCGGACGTATTTTAAATTTGTTTGGATCTTGTCTGCTTATTCTTGTAAATTCTTCTGAAAACTTAGTACCGTCTGCTTTTAATAAACTGTAGCCGTAAAAATTATCAAATATATTATCAACTGTTGAATATTCAGTTTCAAAGTTTATTTCATCAGCGACTGGACTTAGTGCAATAAGTGCGCCTTCTGTCCAATTTTGTGTACTCCAAAACATAAACTCTCTACAACTATTTTTCCAGTCTGAAAGTACTTGTTCTTCACCATCGTAATATTCAAATCTAAATCCCTGGGCTTTTAACCATTGTTCATAACCTAGTAAAAAGTCTACAACATCTTGTATTGTATCTAAATTAGATCCATAAGACATAACTTGTGTATCAAATTTATTAAATCGTTCTTTAAATATTGCGTCTGCGCCGCCTACTGTAGGTAAATTAGGAAGTTTTGCAAACTTAGATGTTTCAAAAACACTTGTTGCTGTATGAGTTTCTAGTACTGAATAATAATTATTCAGGTACTGAATATTCTTTCCTTTAACGTATACTTTACCGGCATCCCAATTACTAAACGCTTCTGACACTCCGCCAATGTTTATATTAATATCTTTATTTGAACTAAAAGGCTGATACCATTTAAATACTGGATTTTCTTTGTTATAACCTCTTACAACAAAACCAGTAGGTCGTTTTTCTACAATAACACCACTGTAATTAATTGTTTTTATTGGGGAACTAGTATGTAATAATATGTTATAGTTTTCTTCCGGAATAAACACATTGCCGCTGTTTAACGGTGTTCTAGATTCTAGAATTAATTTAAATTTAGACTTATCAGTAAATCCGCCTAATTTAAATGCCAAACAGTTTTTTATAGATTTTAGTTTACGAGTGTAATCACTATAATTTGCTGTTATGCTACTAGCCATATATGCTGCAACGTAATTTACTATGCCTGATGTTAATACTTGTACTTCTTCTTTTGAAGTATTTGGAAACACTAAATCAGCAAGTGTTAAATGATTCATTGTAGGCTTGTAAACTATATGTCCTAGTGTATTTCTAATTTGTCTTGATCTATCAAACCCTGTTGCTAGTAACGAACTTGGTGAATTAATCATCCAACTTGTTAACAATGCAAACGGAAAATCTGAACTCTGTCTCCATACATTTTCAATAGGTCCATTATCGCCAAACGTGAATGGGGAATCTAATCCAACTGACGCAAAACGCTGTACAGCATTTGAGTCTGACGGACTTAGTAAGTTACCGTTACTATCTACAGGTATAAAATTTAATAAACCCGGACGAGCATATTTTTTGTTAATTGAAAAATCTGTTGTTGCAGATCTAATAATGCCTGCTTGTAAATCTTCCCATAATAATAAATTTTCATTAGTATATGGAGCAGGACCATATTGTGTTTCCCACCAAGTAGGTTTAATACTAAATCCTAGCATTTCCCAAGGATTAGTATGAGGACGATCAGTATCAAAGAGTTGTCTATATACTCCTCTCCACCATCCTGCTAAACGCTCACCAGTAGGCGAATTCATATTTGAATAATTCCAAGAATATGCATCTACTCTATCATAATATTTTTGAACAGTATAATCTTCGTCAATTAATTCTAACCATTGAATAAAATCTGTAATCATTGGTTGATATACGTCTGATCTAGAAAATTGTGTATTTCTAAAAGTGTTAGGAAGATAATCGTTAACATCAAACATAGAAGCATCGTATTCTGTTTTAATATTATTAAAGATTCTCTTTTCTAAATCTAAAATTAAATCGTCTCTGTAATCACCAAATGCTTTTATTATACTACCATCGTGACCTCTGATCATCATTGGTGCAGAACCATATGTATCGTCCTGGAATAATTCCGGAATATACTTAGGAAATAAACCTAATTTTGTTGGTGTCGACGGTATGTATGTTCCATTTGTAGTTTCATACTCATTAATTTCTAATATGTCGCCAAATTGCTTAGTTGCAATAACATCTAAATAACCTTCAGTATTAAACACATAATCTTGTTTGTGTATTAATTGTGTTCCGTTTAAATATACACTAACTGAACGTGTGCTAAGTTCGTTTAAAACAAACGGTTTTGTAAGTGCATAAAATCTAGTACCACTATCTTCAATTGTTATAGTAGTTGTAATAGATGCACCATAGCCTATCATATCCGAGAAGTAGAAAGGCATTGTGTTAATTTTATCTTTAGTAATTTCTGAAATTACTGCATCTACGTGTTGTTTTACTGTTCCACTAAAAGGTAACTCTTCGGCATGTTCTAAAAACATTCTTTTAAATTTACTATATTCTTTTTTAGCAAATCTTAATGATTTAATTACATTAGACTCTTTATCTAATGTAGAAAACATTGCAAGGTTTAACGGAGCAGAATGTTTAATAAACTTTGTACCGTAAACACTTAAATTAAACAAGTCTCTTAAATTACTAACTCCAGGGAATACTCCAACGAAATCCGGAGCATTTTGTGTAATACTATTAACATGATCAGTAACTTCACCTAGTGTAAATGTGTCAACATCGGCATTAAGAGGATTTTTTTCTAAGTTTGGAGCAATTTCATAAAAGCCATTTTGGTTCTTAGAAGTATCAGACGATGTTTTAATTATAATGTTTGCATTTTCTGAAACCTTATTTAAAAACTTAACTGATTTTATTTTATCTGCTGTAGCTACTATTTCATAATCGATATTTTCGTATACAACTTTATTGTCAACAGTTACGTTAACACTTAGGTCACTAACAAATGCACTTTGATTATAACTATTAATTGGATAGTTAATCTTTGTGCCATCGTTAACATACTGTAGTACTACATCTTGGCTACTAAATGCACTTGCTTTAACATACGCACCTATTAACTGATATTGATTATTTGACAAATACTGTCTTATATAACCGTTATTAACATTTATACTATATGTTTGGTCGTCAATTTGGTATTGTGTTTTATCTTGGTTAAAATTAAAGTTAAAAACAATATCGCCTACGTTTTCAATACTTCTGTAAGAAATTGGAAATCCTAATGCAACGTCATTTTTTCCTTGGCCATCTTTATAACTAAAGAGTTTTGTACCTCTAAAAGTTGATGCAGGATAAATTGTTGTGTCTGAATAACTTTTTCCATTTGCATCAAAAATATCAAACACCGGTGGTTGATTAACCGCTATTTTTTCTTGTGCTTTATTCCAAGTAACACTATCGTAATACCACATTGTACCTGCATGGTCATCACCTCTAGTAATTAAAACGTTTTCGCCTGCTAGTGGCAAACTATCTGTTGTTTCAACTAAACTAATTTGTCCGTTGACACCGCTTCCTGTAAAGTTAATAAATTTAACTTCAAAGATTCTACCCTTAACTAACGGGTCTGTGTCATTAAGGAATAATACTCTCATTCCTTCTGCAAGTTGAACACTATCAATGTTATAGCCTACGCTACCTTCAATTGTACTAAATGCATCTGTAGTAAAATTATCAAGTAAGTCAACTACTTGTTTTGTTTTTGTACCAAAGTTGTATAATTTTAATCCTTGGTTAAATTGTATAATAGGTCTATTAGCACGTTGTGATTGATCAATTTCAAGAACTAAGTTATTAATTTTTGCAGATAATTCTATTACTTCTTTATGGAACCATCTATTATATCTTGACCAAAAGTTGCCGTCTGGACTTGAGCGGTTAATTGTAATATAATCTTTATCTCTTGGATAGCCTGTTGCTGAGCCAAAAGGAAGTGAGTCAAAGCCGTCAACAGTATCATCAAATGGTACTAACAAATCAATACCAACCGGAAAACTAACTTCAACATCAATGTCACTTATAAGAGTTATTTTGTCTCCAACACCTTCAACATACCATTCCGAGTTTGCATATTTTGCAGGTAATACATCTCCTGCAAAACGTACTTTTAGTCCGTTAGTTAAACTCCAGTTATCTCGTGTAGTATAATATTTTTTACCAACAATCTCTGCTTCTACGTCAATTACACTTGCTTCAGTTTGGTTAGCAACTCTAATTAAGCCGCCCATGTTAATGTCGTTATCAGCAACATAATAAATTTCATTTGGTGTGCCCGGACCTAATGTTATTTCTATAACACCATTTTCTACATTTTGTTGCGATACTTCAGTTGTTAATAAAAACTGATCTTCTAGTGTTCTTGCAGATCTAAAAGTTAACGGAAATCCTGTAGCGTTAATTTCAAATCTATACGTTACACCTCTATATAATTTTAGTGTAGGATTATTTGTTGCTCCGTCAGGAGTAAACAGATAAGACAGATCACCTAATGCATTTTGCACTGCAACAGTGTATGTACTTGTAATTTCTTTTTCGTCGCCTGGGACAACAACTGTTTGTGGTCCTGTAGGCAACCAATAGTATTCACGGAAGTTTGAAAACATATCCCAGTTAATACTTGGGTTCCAAGAATAATATTCTTGTTTATTATTTCTACTATGATTAGAATTATCACCACCAAAATTTTCAATTTGATTTACATAGTCCATGTAATCTCTTAAATATTCTGTATTTCCTAATCCATCTTTAATAACACTAACTGGTTCTAATTGGTAGTCAGTTCTATCAGCTGAAACATCTTGTAAATATCTGTCAGCTTTGGCATCATATGCTTTTGCGGTTTTTCTACCTACAAACGAATTAACTTTTTCAGAAACGCCAGGTTGTAATAACTGATCTAATGTAGACTGTAAAAACTTTTGATTTTTGTCTGTCCTAAAATACTTAGGCAAATGTCTAGCACTTTGTCTACGCTGTGGATTTTCACCCGGAAGCGGAAATTCGTTTTGATCTTTATCGTATGCCATTAGTAACTATATCCTCCGTTACTCGAACTGCCTGATGAACTACTTGAACTTGAACTCGTAGTTGTATTTGTACTTGTAGTTGACGTCTTAACAGGTGTTGCTGTATCGGTAAATGCTGAACTTTGTATTCCAGCATTTATTGTTGTAGATTTTGTTACAACACTTCCTGTTGCTTTTAATCTTGAAGCTGTAATAGCATCAATAATTTCAACATTGTCTACGTTAGCACCACTTATAAAAATTTCGTCTGCTTCTGATTTGATTTCATACAAGCTACCAAAATTTTGATCTTCTTGTACTGGTGTAAGAATAAATGACGAAACATCAGGAGCAAGTTCGTTAATTACATATCCTGATAATTCGGAGAAGTAAAATGTTTCACCAAAGTCCCAGTTATCTAAAGCAAAAAATTGATTAATTGCTGTAATTACCTTTGTCTTAATATCATTATCATTTAACACTTTGTTAGCGTTCTTTACAATTTTAAATGTAGCTTTCAATTCTTGATCCGCGTCGTTACCAAATAGTATCTTATACTTAACTGGATGATATATAATTTCATCTGTTAGTGACTTAATCTTGTTTAACTGTGCACCGTATTCAATAAACAACTGATCGCTACTTGGAGGTAACGGCTTTGTTTGAGACTGTTCTAGCAACCAAAGCCTAAAGTTATTATCGTAGTTTCTAGTTAGTAAATACATATCAATAATGTTGCTTGCACTAGGGTCTATTCTAGACTCAGAACTTGCTGCATGAATATAACGGAATTTTAAGTTATCTCTACCTATCCTTGCTTTATAATTAGCTGTGATATTTAATTTAAGTGTCGACTTGTCTAGTATCTCAAATACATCAGTATCGATATAATAGAATATTTGCTGATCATCATATGTGCTGAACGGAGCAACTTCTGTTTTAGAATTTAGAATAATAATAGTATCATTATTATTTGGATAATAATTAAAATCTTCTACGCCGTCTGCTGTTGTAATTTTTTCAAAGATAATGTATTTGTTAGTAGCATTTATTTCTGGTTTAACAATTTCTTCAAATAAATCTGCATCGTCTACTACACCGTCTTCGTCGTTGTCATAATAACTTACTTCTAATTTTTTACTATCAATATAGCCATCTATGTCTCTGTATGCATCAACAATTTCCCAATTAAAATCTTGAGTAAACGGTGCTGGATTATCAGGCTGTGTATTAATGTTTAGTACTGTGACACTGTCTTTAATAATTTTTCCACTTTTATTATCAAATATTTTATCAGTTGAATCATAATAAAAACGCATTTCGTTATCGCTTTCAAACACAAATCTCATTGAACGGTATGTAATAGTATATCGCTCTCCGTTTGTTTCAAATAAAACTAACCAACTTGCATCAAGATTTTGATTTGTAACATCACCAGTTTTACCTGCACTAAATCCTGTTCCTAATGACAAATTGTTTTCTGTAACAATACGCCATTCTGCAGCAACTTGGTCAAATCTTAAACCAAATGTGTTGTATGAAAATATTTGATCAATTATTTGCTGCTTAACACCTGATTCTAAGTTATTAGCCAGCGGTGGCTTAATTTCAAATAGTATTGCTCCAGATGGAATAATATCATTCAGTATAACAGCGCCAGAGCCGTCATCTTTTGGTTCAAATCCAGTTCCGTTAATTCTAACAACTTTTACCCATTTGTAATAAGAGTCACCTAATAGTTTTACTGTTCCGTTAACTAATTCGCCCTTTGAATTAAAGTGGTTAGTTGATGTATCGATATCTGCAGGATTAACTTTAGCAACATAGCCCGGGGCGATTACCTTGATTAACGACCCTACTTTAACTAGACTTAAAATAGATCCAGTAAACCTACCTAATGTTGACGGAACATCTTCGATGTTCTTAAAATAACCTGTACATATGTTTGTGTCTTTTGTAGTTTGTACCCAGTTAACGCCTAAGTCTCTTGTTATAATTTTATTAAATTTATCAAAGTAATAATTTCTAATTTTCTTATCACTTAAAATTGGTATAATGGTATTTTCTACAGCGCCTTCTACATCAGTTCTAGTAGTAAAAGAAAAGCCGTCTTTTTTAGTTTGAAATTCTTTATAAACAACACCATCATTTGCATATAATGTTGTTTGACTATACTTACTAGTAGCATCTACTAAATCAAAGTATCTACTAATACCACTTGACACTCTATTAACACTTTTAACTTTTACAATTTGTTGGTTAATTCCTAATGGTGCAATTTGATAATCCTCACCAGTAACCATTCTATTTTGTGTATAGTATGTAGTCGGAGCATTTTGTTTTATTGATTCTGTTGATTCACTGTTAGTACTGTTATCAACAGTATATTGTAAATTATAGGTTACTGTAAGAGATTCTAATTTATTACGTTTTGACAGATAAGGAATTGTAATTGCTATTCCTCTAAAATCTTTAGGAGTAATAATTACTCTTTCGTTTAAACTAGTTCTAAAATAAGTTTTAAATTGTCCTGTTGGAATATTTCCAAATACACCGTCACTAAAAACTAAACTAACTCTATCGTCAACTCTAGTTAATACAGAATACACATTTCTATTATCTTTATTAAGACTATTGTAAATGATATTACTACCTTGTAAGGATTCAACTTTAGTCCATAATTCTTTTTCGTTACCGACACTATCTAAACTGTATAACCAAACATCTGAATTATTAATCTGCGGAGTTTCAATTGCAACTGCCTGATTAGATGCATAATCATTAATTGTAAATACACCTTGGTCTAATACACCCTGTCTAAAGTGACTAAAGAATCCTGTATTTGAACTTGTAGGTCCTTTGCCATCGTCTCTATATAACATAGCAAAGTTATTTCCCGGAAACGGTGCTTCTTCTTCAACAGTATCCGTAATATCTGTAGATACTATTTCAAAACGCACAGCTCTACCATCAATGTTTTTATTAAATTGATATGTAGGTACATCAGTATTAGTACTACTAAATCTATACTGCTCTGTGTCAACATTTGCTATAACTGATTTCTTTGCCGGACGACCGAATGTTCCGTTAACAGGTAATGCAGTATTCATTACTTTAATAAATTGCTCATACCACTCACTATTAGCAGGATCATTCCAAGTTATAGTCTGGCCTTGTAAATTGACATTATTGCTATCTCTAACTTCTTCAGTAGTTCTAATGTTTTGAATTTTTAGCAATCCGTTAGCAGGTTGGTTTCGCTTCGGATTGTATGAAAGCAAACGTGCTAAACGGAGAACTGATTCTCTACGCTCTGCAAGTTCTAGGTAATTTTCTCTAGCATTTAAATCAATGCGATAAGAAATATTTTGACCTAAAAATGCAATAAGATCTATTAGTGCAAGGTATTCACTCGATTCAACATAATCGTTAAAATCTTCAGGATAATTTTCCCTTAGATACTGGACCATAGTTCTGCGTAAATTGTCAAAGTCGTAACTTTGAAAATCTGCGTTTCTAAATGACTGGTAGACTCGCTTCCAATCTTCTGCTAATAATAATCTGTTTTGTCTATCTGTAGACGACATTGGCTATTCCTTATCTATAACAGTATTTATGTGAGATCGATAAGTGCGTATATAATTACTGTGTTAAAAACCCAGCGTCCTCATCAAACTTTAACTGTAGTTTTTCTACTATAGAATAGGGCAAATATGCAAGCTCGCACTCAACTTGAATGCCACTTTCATATGAATCTACAGTAATTTGATTTACTTGAACACGGGGATCATAATTTATAATTCTTGATACATTTTCAACGATTGCGTTTTTAACTGTGTCAGTTAATGGTTCAAATAATATGTCCCATATAATTGTTCCAAATTCAGGATCGCTAAGTTTTTCTCCTTGGCGAATATGAAAGTGATTAATAATGTCTTGCTTAATAAGCGAAACATCATGCAGTATATGACTATTTGATTCCTCATTTACTGTACTAAATCCTCTATACGTAGGACTTTTTTCTGTGGTAATTTTGTCAGAGTTATTACTACCCTTTACAGATACTTGTTTATATAAACTTTTTTCTATTGTACTCATACCGTATTTACCTTATTATGTTGAACGCTTAAATGTGTCAACTAATACAAATTGTTCAGGCGCTTCTTCAAGTGTTCCGTTTACAAACTCTTTTCTTTCTTCTAACGAAGCTGCAACTGTTTTATCAGCCACGAATTCTTTTGGATTGTTATTTTCATGATCTGACCACGGTTCGTGAGCAGGTATTCTAACTGGTACATTTGCATCTACAGCGTCTGATGCTGATTCATCTGAATTCATGTAAATGCCGCCCAGTGCTGTTTCATGATGAGTTTTAGCACTAATATTTGTAGTGTTGCCTGCTGTAATTTTTCCGTCTTTGCCTGCTTTAATTTCTACGTTATTAGTAGACGAAATAAATGTACTTCCACCAGTAGATGTAAAGTTTGTATTTTGTCCTGATTCAAAGTTAATATCTCTATCAGCAAAAAAGTTAATATCATTTTCTGATCTAAAACTTATACTATCTTTAGCATATACATCAATTTTACCATTAGCTGTCATTTCAATCCAGCTATTACCGCTACCATGTGAAATATAAATTAAGTCTTCTGAGTTATGTAATAAAATTTGATGACCGTGACGAGTTTGAAGTCTAACTAATTCATTAGCAGGAATAGTTTTATCACCGTCTGACTCACCTTTATTAATATTAGCATATGAAGGCTTGTCTGGATCATCACCGCCTGGTGTTTTTCTTCGACGTAGACTCATATCGCCGTCATCCATAACAAAACTAGATCCGCCTAGTCTATTAAACGGGCGTTGTATTGATGCACCCGAACGGCCGTATGAATATTTTGGTCCATCTAGATCAGGTGGTCCCGGAGTGCTCCATCCAAATACAGCACTAGGAGCTTCTCGCCTTGCACTAGAACTATTATATCCTCTAATAGAATCTTTTTCTAAGCCTGCTTTTTCTAAACGCTCTTTTTCAACTGTATTTGTAGGTTTTACAAATTTAGTATAATCTTGCCCAGCGCCTTCTTCTTGTCGCTTGTTATATTCTGCAACAGGCAACGCTACTGTTGTATCTTCACTATTTGCTGTTGTAGAGGGGTTTCCTGGCGTCATAAAGTTCATTCCAAGATCTGGAACACAAGCAACCCAATATGCTTGACTATAATCTCCGTCTGGCATTAGTACAATAACCATTGTACCTGCATCTGGCGGTACCGCCCAAAAGCCATAACTTTTTTGTGAGTACTCGTGTCCGGCGTTATCTGTTACACCGTCATAAGGTGACTGTCCTGCAAACGGACTAGCATACTTGCATGTAACATAATTTTCTATTGGACCGGCTGCTGTTCTTTTAACAATCATTACTTCAATACCGCCCATAAACGATCCGTCGAGGTGACTTATTACTTTGCCAATATGAACGCCAGGGCTAATATTATTTGATCTTGGAGTACGAGTTTGTTGTGCCATATTATACTTCTTCTCCGCCCATTTTGTTTCTGTCTGTACCTAAGCCAATTGCTTGTCCAACACTTGATCCGCTAAATGCACTAAGTAAAGAACCTGCTAATGCGGTTGGCGATAAATCTTGGTTCATTAATCTTGCTAAGTTTAATGTCTGGGTAAACTTGCCATTTTTAAAATGGTTAGTAACGTATATAGTTCTATAAACTCCGCTAAACATAGCTATTGGCAAGAATCCGCCTAATGGGTATTTTACAAATCCATCTTTGCCATCATAGTCCATTGGAGTTCTAAAATTTAAAACTGTAGTAACCATACCACCTACTGGATTGCAAGAACCCTCAAGTGTTATAGCAGAATTTATCGGGTTACTAAGTCCCAGATAGTTTCCTAGGCCTGCATCCATTAACCAATAAGGATCGCCGTTTATTTCTAAGTCAACTGTAATCATATCTCTATCAGTATTAATAAGATTATTGTTCCAGGTTTTAGCAACAGAAGTAGCTGTATCAGGTGTTCCGCCGCCACCACTTACTTGGTTGTTTTCAGTTGTTGACAGTACTGTTGGTGATCCTGTTTCGGAGCCACTGACGCCAGTGCCGCCAGTATCTGATGTTGCATATTCTGGCGAATTTTCTTCTTTTGATAACATAGATCCGCCAAATATTTGACTCATCATTCTCTGAGAACGAGTAGCTTGCATACCTGTATAAAAAGTTTGGTTAAAATGTAGATCAAATTTAATTATTTCGCTATTCTGTCCTGTATAGATATAGTTATATGCTTTTACAGCGCCGGCTTGTGCGCTTAGTGCATTCCATACACCTTGAGTATTTGGTCCAGAAAATATAGATGCTGGCACTGTGTACGGAACTACTCTAAATACATAAACTTTAGGAGAAGCACCTGTAACAAGACCTCCAAAGAGACTAGAACTATTATAAACATGGGTATGAATTTTAAACCATTCATATTCGCCTTTGGCATTTCTTTTTTGCCTAACAGCATTCCGTCCCCAGTCACTACTTGTTATAACATCTTCAATCATATCAGTTATAGCTGTGCCATCTCTAAATGTAAATGTTTCTGCATCAGCATCACCTGTTGCCATTCTTTCTGCAACCATTGTGCCTTCTTCGTCTTCACTTTCAGCATCGCCAGGTGCAACATTGCCCGGATTAGTAGCACTTGCCTGATCCGAAGGATTTACTCGGTGGGCGCCTATAGAATTAATGCTTGCGTTTGCCGCTGCTTGTAATGATGCAGCTAAAGGTGCGCCTAATGTAGTAGTGCCACTTAATTCTTGTAGTTGCTCCGAAAATCCATCTGGAACTTCTGCTCCTGTTCCTCGAATACTTTCATATAATTGTTGGAATTTACCTGTAGTGGCACCTTGCGTTGCTGAACTATTACTAAGGCCAACTGATGATAGTAAACTATCATTTGGAAAACTGATAACATAGTAGTCTGCCGCAGGTTTTTGTTTTGCATCAACTTGTGCATCTTCTAATGTGTTCAGTTTTACTGTTAAACTTTCTGCACCAGTTTGTAATACTTCTGCAACAGTTCTTCCTTTTATTACAGTGTCAGTGTTTACTGAGTTAATTTCGTCTGTTAGCGCACTTTCGTTATAAGGCACACACTTAACATCATACACCGCTCCTGATTCACTAACGTCCATATCAGCTTGTACAAATTTGATAGGTATGTGTCTTTTACTAAACAATGGTTCTTGGACATTTCCATCATCGTCATAGCCAATGAATCCAATACTTAATAAAAAAGGTGCTTGTAAATAATTAGGATGGCCTGCTACCATAGCTGCTGTTCTTAGTGAATGGAAAAACTGTCCCATGCTATATGGTTCAATTACTTTAAAGTCAATAACAGTAGCGTTGCTTAATCTTGTTCCCGGGTTCGGTGCAAGATGGCTTTGAATTTCAACATCTTCAATAAAAAATTCTACTTGCCCGTCTAATTCATAAATTGTAGGAATTTTGTTTCCACCTGTTCCACCACTTTTAATTATTTTAATTAGTGGTCCAACTGTTCTATAACTTAGTGGAAAGTTTAATTCTAAATTTGTTAATGCGCCAAGTGTAAAGATATAATTGTAGCTTGAAAATTTATCTAATTCATTTCTATAAGGAGGAAATCCTTTACCTAGTAAAGATAGTGCGCCACCGAGTGTTGGATTAGTTACTAGATCAAACACCTGTTTGCCTTTTGATGTAATATCAATTACCGGTGCGATTGCTTGGCCTACAGCTCCGCCTATAATTCCAGATGCAATTCCAGTCACTCCGCTAGTTACTACATTTGCTGTATTAACAACTCCTGAAGTTACAGTTGATGCTGCATTGTTTAATCCTGTTGTAATAATATTTCCGGACGGTGTTGTTGCCATATTACATTACACTCCTAATAGTTGTGATAGATCTGGGCCTTTAGGTAGATAAATTTTAATACCAGGTAACAGATCGTTAATTGGATCTTTTAAAATATCCATATTTCTTTGTGCAAATACCCACCATAAATCTTTTGATCCGTATAAGTCATAGGATAGTAAGTCTGGTCTATAAGCATATTGTGGCTGTACGGTGTATAATATATCATCGTCTGCAGCTGGCACTGGTCTGATGTTCAATATATCTAAATATCGATTTTCAGTTTGTAGTGTAGTATGCCAAGGACTAGTTGAAGTATAAGTTGCCATTAAATAAATCCTTTTTTATTAACTACATATGCGCCATTTACAAATGCATCTAAACTAAAGTCAGATACACTTTTTCTACTGTATATTGGCTGTACAACAACTGAAAAAGAACTACGTGTCGGCACCCAAGTACCATTTTCTCCGATACCAACTTGAATATAGTCAACATCGTTCGGTAATTCAACTGTAAACATTTGTACTGCAACTGGTACATCTTTAAAAACATAGTCGCCATACCCATTTAACTTAACAACCGGCGGTGGTGCTCCTGCATTAGAACTAGCACCATATGCCATCTTTGTTATAGATCTTAAATAATGTGTTGCCGCTACCCAATACTGTCCTTCTTTTTCATTTTCAACAAAAAAGTCTCCAATTATTGTCATAGCGTTCACTTGACTGTTCTGATAAGCAGGAAAGGCATAATTACTATGTGTAGGATGCAGTGAATTATAGTTAGCACTGTGTTCCATAATTATCTGAGGAGTATATGGAAACATGAACCCATCAGTTTCAAGTAATGGTTGTAAAATTGGACTGGTTTTATATGTTGACGGGACTGATAGTCTAACACGCCAATCAAGATCAGTTTTGGAGCCCCAATTTGCAGATGTAAAACCTACGCCAGCACTAGGTACAGCACCAGGTAATAACCCAAATGCTCTTAATGCTTTACCAAATCCAGTATCGGAAATACTATCGGTTACACTTTGTATAGGCTTAGTTATTATTGTATTAACAATATTTTCGCCTGCGCTAATTACGCTACCGCCTAAATTTTCTATACTACTTTGAGGGTCATTTGCCATTCATTGTCTCCTATATACATTATTTAGTTGACTTTATTAACAGAGTATATTATAATATATACAACCACTGGAGGAAATATGAGAAAAGTAAATTACTTAAACAACAAAGATATACTTAAAGAAATACATAAATCAAAATCAAAGTTTTCTAGCTTTATAGATGCTGAATTTAACCAATATGATATTATTTTGCTTGATATTGATAAAATTAACATCAGAACCATTGCTGAAGCTAAACGCAATAAAGCAAAACGACTAGGCGATGCTGATTATGCTGCACGTAAGCTGGCAGGAGAAAAGGTTAAACAAGCACAATGCGAAATAGATTATAAAAAAATTACAAAAGAAGAATTAATCTTCCGTGTAATGACGTTTGACCATATTCCGGAAGAGCCCGGACGTAAAAAGAACCCAAAGACTATTGCTGATACTAAAGTCAAGTTAAACTTTCCACCATTTGTGCATTATAAATTTAATGACGAAGGTGAATTAATACTTGTAGGCAAAAGTCACTGGGAAGGCGGTATGGATAATGGTAACTTTAGTATGAGACACACTAGAGCAACCGACGAGTTAGCAAAAATGTGGATTAAATTGTGTGAACGCTATGCAACTAGAGGCAATGTACGAGGATACACGTACAATGACGAAATGCGTGGACAAGCAATCTTACAATTAGCACAAATTGGTTTACAGTTTGACGAATCTAAGTCAAATAACCCGTTTGCTTACTACACCGCAGCAGTTACTAACTCGTTTGTACGTGTTATTAACCTAGAAAAGCGTAATCAAAACATTAGAGACGATATTCTTGAAATGAACGATATGAATCCGTCACATACTAGACAACATGCTAGTGAATGGGAAGCAGCTCTTAAGCGAGAAGACAAATCATACGTTAAAAATCCTACTTCTAAAAAATAGTCGGTTGACTATACATCATAATTATTGTATACTATTAACACTAGTATGGAGAACACAACTTGTTTAAAAAAGCAGCAGTCTTTACAGACATACACTTTGGATTAAAAGGCAATAGTAAAGTTCACAACCAAGATTGTGAAAACTTTATTGATTGGTATATCGATCAAGCAAAAGCTGCCGGTTGCGAAACTGGTATATTTTGCGGTGACTGGCATCATAACAGAAATAGTTTAAATTTAACTACTATGGATGCTACTATTCGGAGTATGGAGAAGTTAGGTGCTGCATTTGAACAGTTCTTCTTCTTTGACGGCAATCACGACTTGTATTATAAAGACAAGCGTGACGTTAATAGTACAGCATTTGCTAAACACATTCCAGGTATTACATTTGTAGACGAAATTACTACAATTGAAGATGTAACTATCGTTCCTTGGCTCATTGGCGACGAGTGGAAGAAACTTAAAAAACTAAAAAGTAAATATATCTTTGGACATTTCGAGCTACCTAGCTTTTATATGAACGCTATGGTACAAATGCCCGATCACGGCGAGCTTAGTGCAAAAGACTTTGCTAATCAATCGTATGTGTTTAGTGGTCACTTCCACAAACGTCAGCAACAAGGTGTTGTACATTACTTAGGTAATGCATTTCCACATAACTATGCAGATGCATGGGATGACGATCGCGGTATGATGATACTTGATAGAGAAAATGATAAAGAACCTGTGTATCTTAACTGGGCCGACTGTCCTAAGTACCGCACAGTTAAGCTAAGTCAGTTAATTGATGAAGCAGATACACTTATTAAACCTAATATGTACTTGCGAGTGAACTTAGACTTACCGATTAGCTATGAAGAAGCAAGTTTCATTAAAGAAACATTTATTAATACACACAACTGTCGTGAAATTAGTTTAATTCCTCAAAAGTCATTAGAGGAAATTAGTACACAACTAGATATCCAACAATTTGAAAGTGTCGATCAAATTGTTGCTGGCGAAATTGCTGCAATCGACTCAGACAACTTCGATAAGAAGACGCTAATGGACATTTATAACGAACTATGATAAAAATTAAAGACCTCACAGTACGAAACTTCATGAGCGTGGGCAATCAGACCCAAGCTATTGACTTTAACCGCGAACAACTAACACTTGTACTAGGTGAGAACTTAGATCAAGGTGGCGACGACAGCGGATCACGTAATGGTACAGGCAAAACTACTATTATTAATGCATTATCATATGCACTATATGGTAAAGCCCTTACAAATATCAGAGCTAACAATTTAATCAACAAAACAAACTCAAAAGGTATGCTTGTTACGCTACACTTTGAAAAAAACAATGTTGACTATCGTGTTGAACGTGGTCGCGGGCCTAATGTGCTCAAGTTCTACGTAGATGAACAAGAACAAGAGATGACAGACGAGTCACAAGGTGACAGTCGCAAAACTCAAGAGTCGATTAACAATTTACTCGATATGAGTCACGATATGTTTAAGCATATTGTTGCACTAAACACATACACTGAACCGTTTTTAAGTATGCGGCAGAATGATCAACGTGCTATCATCGAACAGTTACTAGGTATTACTATCCTTAGTGAGAAGGCCGATGCACTTAAAGAACAAACTAAGCAAACTAAAGATGCAATCACCGAAGAAACATTAAAAATTAATGCTATTCAAAGTGCAAATGAAAAGATTCAAACAACTATTGACAGCTTAGGCAGAACGCAACGTGCTTGGCTTTCTAAGAAAGAGCAAGACTGTACAAAGCTACAGACTGGCATTACTGAATTAGAAAAAGTAGATATTAATGCAGAATTAGAGGACCACGAAAAACTTTCTAACTGGACACAGCATAACAATACTATTTTAGCTCTTAAGAAAGAACTAAGCACACTTGAGCCAGCACTAGAACGTGCTACTAAGGCATCAAACAAGCTCATTAAAGACATTACAGAACTTGAGGATGCAACTTGCTACACTTGTGGACAAGAGCTACATGCGGATAAAAAAGCAGAAATTGCAGATCGTAAAGATAAAGAACTAATTGATGCAACTACATATCAACAAGAGATTGCAGGTAAAGTAGTTGAAGTAATGAAATCACTCGAAGAGATTGGTGACATCAACGGCAAGCCTAATACATTTTATGACAGTGCAAAAGAAGCGTATGACCATAGACAAAATGTCGATAGCTTAAAGCAAGCACTAGCAAATAAGAAAGATGATACTGATCCGTATCAAACACAGATTGACGAACTTAATGAAACTGCTATGCAAGAAATTAATTGGTCAGCTGTTAATGATTTAACGAGCTACAAAGAACATCAAGACTTCTTATTAAAATTACTTACAAATAAAGATAGCTTTATTCGTAAAAAGATTATTGATCAAAACTTAATGTATCTTAATAATAGACTTACATATTATCTCGACAAGTTAGGGTTGCCGCATCAAGTAGTATTTCAAAACGATCTTGCTGTTGAAATTACACAGCTAGGACAAGACTTAGACTTTGATAACTTGTCACGTGGTGAACGTAACAGACT
>Ga0114995_10000118_pt1 | contig 48421 bp, 46 predicted proteins | sample ArcticOcean_MG_C_11_FD_87038 | JGI IMG/M metagenome (GOLD analysis project Ga0114995, IMG submission 87038) | Marine microbial communities from western Arctic Ocean - ArcticOcean_MG_CB2_154 | ecosystem: Environmental > Aquatic > Marine > Oceanic | place: Arctic Ocean: Canada Basin | collected... | reverse complement strand
TAGATATGGGGTCCCGATTATTATCAATATCTTCTTGATTATTATCAATATCTTCTTGATTATTATCAATATCTTCTTGATTATTATCAATATCTTCTTGATTATTATCAATATCTTCTAGATTATTATCAATATCTTCTAGATTATTATCAATATCTTCTAGATTATTATCAATAGTGTCGGGATGAGTATTGGGAGAAGTGTCGGGATGAGTATTGAGAGAAGTGTCGGGATGAGTATTGAGAGAAGTGTCGGGATTTCTTAGATATCTTCCCAGGAGGGCTTGAATCGCGGGTGATTGTGAATTTTGAAGTCTATTTCGAATCGCAGTGCGAGTATTCTCGGTCATGTTAGCGGAAGGTTCGTTACCAAGCAAGCGATTATATCTACTAAGTATTCTGGATGAATAATCGGGTTGTGATATATTAGATGAAATATCGGGGTGAGTATTATTAGAATTGCTTGAGATATCGGTGGGTATATTTATAATAGTATTCGCATTAGGGATAACACTAAGTCGATCTCTAAGGTCATTAATGCGATTTAAAGTTTCGTCGGTATTTTCAATAGAACGACTAATAACATCATCAAGAGAATTTTCGATGCTTTGAAAATCGTAATCGGTATGATTTGTGGGGTTACGTTGTAGAGTGTTGTCGGGGATAGACCTTCGGCGTGTTCTAGGAGTATCATTTAAAGACTGATAATTGATATGGTCAACATATGTAGTAGAAACAGAAGAATCCAAGGTGCCGGGTAAGATAATTATTCTCCCAAAGGTGGGGTTAAGTTTAACGAAATTGGATAGTCTTTTTCTTAATGAAACTTTAGAACGAAATTTCGCAGTAGGATTGAGAGAATAATTAACAAATAAATAATCTTTTAGAAATGGCTGGAATGTAGATATAAGTTTATCTTGCGGGAAAGAAGGGTGAATATAAAGATTATTAAGTATATGTTTATTATCCATAATCATTTTAGAAATATAGTACTGTTTCAAGGAATCAATACCAGAATAAATAAAACGATTAATAGCAACATCTCTAATGTATGCTTCGTTATTTTCAAGGAAATGGTCTAAATTAAAAGAAGATTGATAATATAACCTAAACAAAACGGGTATTTGAAATGGACTATTTTGTATATTAAAATAAATATTATATAACTGGGCGTAAGTAAAGGGAACATTAATATAGGGATTTTTGATAGGTTGTGGGTCGGCGAAGAATTCGGGAGAATTAGAGAGTGAATGGATAGACATAGTAATAATATCGGCCAATCTAAATTTATAAAAAGTTCTAGTTTCATCATCAAATAAATTAATAAGATGCGTATCTTTGAAATCGGCAAGAGGGTTCATATATAAATCGTGTTCGACAGTATCAACCCTGGCCTTAGAACGTTTATATATTCTGGCAAACTTATTTAAAGAAAGGAATATAGATTGTGCCTTCGAGAAAGATTGTAATATGAATTCTTTTTTATCAGTATTGATGAGGGGATTGGTGAGGATGTTTTTTAGACAATGGTATTTATAATCGGGCTTATGGTTGGCGGATTGTATATGTAGAGAGTTAATAAAACTATATGTAATAAAATCCTCGTTGATAGGTGCGTTGCGATTTACAGGATGCTCAAAAGCGCCCTTTTCAATATCAATATCTGGATTTAAGATAGAAAAAATGTTGGAAAATAAAGACATATAATATAAAATGAGTAGTTATTTTATATTATTTTTTATGATAGAATGATATTAATTTGATTTATGAATATTATGGTATATTATGGTATATTATGGTATATTTTAGAATTCGGGGATATAGTCATCATCGTCGCCAAGGTCGGTAGTTTCTATATTTTCAATAGAACTAGGTACTGAAAGATTAGTAATAGAGCAAGGGTCTTCGTTGTTAATCAAATGTTTAAAGTGGTCATTAATGAACTTATCCGTATCATTTTCTTGCCATTCTTTTTCGCCCGAGATCTTTATGTATTTATCTATGTCAAGAATAATTTCGAATGCGCTTGTTCCAAAATAACCTTCCTGTCCGCACATTACATTAGCGGAAACACCTCTCATATTATCCAGTTCGCCGTGTCTGGCGGCCCTCAAAAACATTTCGGGTGTTTCTTCAAATGAGGCCTTTGCGATAGGACCAATATTATCATTATTAATACCGTGCCTGAAGATGGAGACCATGTTATCATTACAGGTCATTCGGTCACATAGGATCGAAAGGTGGTGATGATTAATATATGTGCTATCAAACGCAAGGACATCGGCGATTTCATTGTAAATAGCTTGTCGGGCGGCTTCAATACCCAGAACTCTGTAAATTTCTTGAATATCATTCGTGTGGGTTCTTTTAGAATCGATAAAATCCAAGGAAAGAATATTCATAAGATTGGTTCCAACGGTGTCAAGCACCCAGATATCAGATCTTTCATAAACGCCGTTATTATTGATAACATTGTCTGCGATAGTTCTAGGGATAACCTTGCCGATATTTTTAACACCTCTCAGGATAAGATTGTTTAAGATCTGTTCTTGGAAGCGTTTGATAATATATATCTCGTCGGTTTGGTCGAGAGGATGTAGGTCATTCTTTTTTTTCTTGGATGAAGTGTCGAAAAGTCTAATTCTAAAAATAAGATTTTCATCATTAAAGTCCGAGTATATACATGAGGTAGAAGTTTTCCAAGAAGATTTGATAGCAAAATTTATATCATCCATAGAGATATTGCGTTCTAACATTTCTTCGGCATTCATTTCTAAACGCAAAATCCATTTAGATTTAGAGTCATTGTCAATGTCGTCCTTAAGATCAACATTAGCACATTCGGTAAATAGTTTTTCAAATTCATTAAATTGTGCTAATAGATTTTTATCTTTTTCAATAGTCGTATTATTATCATTTGGGTCAAAACAGATTTGAGATGACTTAACGATATGTTTAAGACTTGTAAATTCTAATTTATGCATGATATCAATAGCCTTATCTTTATTATTTTCATCTTGTGGAAGCAAATGGACCGTACAAGAAGGATTTTTGGGATTCTCTGAAAGAGAAAGAATTTCTTCAATCCTAGGAACACCGCGGGTTACATTACTTTTTGAAGCAACACCCGCAAAGTGAAATGTATTTAACGTCATTTGTGTGGTAGGTTCTCCAATACTTTGAGCGGCAATCATTCCAACCATTTCTCCTGGAGCAATAATAGAGGATTTGTATGATAGCAAGATAGTTTCGATGAGTTGGATTAAGGTTTTTTTATTAAAACGTTTAATAACAAGTAAATTCTTGGGGGAAAGATTATAATAGTAGAGAACTTTAAATAGTTCATTTGGTTTACAATAATGTAAACGGGATAATTTGTCAAACCCCTCTTCAATAATTTCAAATGCCTCAAGCGGGGTAATATCTACAAGTGAATTTATATTAATATGATGTTGTCCCTGAATGTTATTAATAATATGTTGAAATGCAACAGGAACGTTAACCTTTTTATCATTTTTGAAATTAAAAACATACTTAACAATATCCTCCCTTTGTTCAATGATATAATCAGTAACAGATTGACATTTTTCTTTAAGTTTGACACTTTGTTTATTCAGCCTCCTTTTAGTGGTAGTAGTAAAGATGGCATTGTCCGTTTTTTGAATATTATAATGTAAGAATATATCTTCAAGAGACATATTTAAGAAGGGAAGAATCTGTCCTTCTACTTTAACCGTATCAAATGAATCCTCTCCATATGAGAATTGTATAATTTTATTTTTATTATTTCTAACAGTCATATCATAATGAACCATAATGTCTTCGAGTCCTTTGATAAGTCGTCGCTGTATATAACCGGTTTGACTGGTCTTTACGGCGGTATCAATAAGACCGATTCTACCACCGATAGCATGAAAGAATAATTCTTGCGGTGTTAATCCCGAAATGAAAGAACTTTCAACAAAACCGCGTGCTTCGGGCGAGTCATCATATTTTGTAAAATGGGGGAGAGTTCTATCTTCAAACCCATAAGGTATGCGCTTACCGTCGACATTCTGTTGTCCCAAACAAGAAATCATTTGTGAGATATTAATTTCACTACCTTTAGAACCAGCATTAACCATAACAATAAATCGGTTGTCGGAACTTAAACTTTCTCTACCAATTTTACCCGCAACATTAGTTGCTGCATTAAGAACATTATTAACTTGTAGCTCGAATTCTTGAAGATTAGACTTACCACTTTTATTCTGGAAAATACCTAAATGTGTTTGATCTATTAGATTTTTAACCTCCATTTTCTTTTTAGTAATCGCGGAGGCAATCGCATCATTCGTATTTTTATCGGCAATTAGGTCACTAATTCCAACACTATAAGCACTCGATTTCATATATTCGGTGACGATATTTTGTAGGTCATCTATAAATTCTACCGCTCTCATATTACCATAATCATTCGTAATTCTTTGGATAAGACCCTTTGAGTCATCACCAAATGTACCCTTATCAAGCTGTCCCCGCATGTATTTACCATTATTAATCTCTAATACATCATTCGATGACTTTGGGTCATCGTGTTCTTTAAATTGTTTTGTTTTATATTTTAGAGAAATAGTAGGCATAATTTGGGATAGGATGTCATTGGAAGAGATGACATCTTTATTGCCAATATTTTCGATATCAATATTATTAATTTTGACAAGTAGGTTCATCGCATCTCTTATAGGGAAGTTCATTCCGGTTCTTGTAAATCTATACGCGCCTAATAGAGAATCCTGGAATATACCCACAATTGATTTATTATTCGCAGGACTAATCAGATGATGTGGCACTGCGGCCAAATGTTTTAATTCGGACCTACTTTCTTCATCTTGAGGCATGTGTAGATTCATTTCATCTCCATCAAAATCGGCATTATACGGTTTTGTATCTCCTACATTCATACGAAATGTATCTCCCCTATACAATACCTTAACGATATGACACATCATAGACATACGATGTAGGGTTGGTTGACGGTTAAATAAAACCGGGTCTCCATCCATCATCTGGCGATGGACGATATCACCTTCTACCAATTTAATCGAATTTCTATCAATATATCTTAATGATAACTCATTTCCATTTGCTCTTTCTAGAATCTTGGCTCCCGGATAAATATCCGGACCATTTTGAACTAATTTAGACAACATATTTATATTTCTACGATTTACCTTTTGAGGATAAGTCAGGTTCATTGCAATCTTTAATGGCACCCCCAGTTCAGCAATTGATAGATTCGGGTCAGGAGTAATCACCGAACGAGCAGAGAAATCAACCCGTTTCCCCATTAGATTACCCCTTACACGACCCGTCTTACCATTTAAACGCTCCTTAATTGATTTTAGCGGACGACCCGAACGTTGTGCCACTGCGGCTACTCCCGGCATCTTATTATCAATTAATGTTGCTAAATAATACTGGACTACCGTCGTCCAGTCATTAATTACATTTGGTGACGCATTATTATCGATTTTGTCTTGAAGTGTTTTATTCGCCTTTATTATATTTACCAAAATATGACTAATATCATCCTCACTTCTTTGTTGAGAATCGTGTTTTACGGAAGGACGGACCGCTGGCGGGGGTACTGCCATAACTTGGCATATCATCCAATCTGGACGCGACCATACTGGACTAAAACCCATAAATGTTACGTCGTCGTCTGATATCCTCCGGAATATCTTTAAGACCATTTCCGGCATTAAATTCATCGACATCTTTTCGGTCTCGCCGTCTAAATCATTCCATTCTACAATAATTGTTGACAATCCTTCCTTTTTTATCTTGCCCGGTTGTTTACAACCACAACCATCACTGCTATCTTCTCCACATCTTTTAATTTTACTCGCGATTGGAAATACGCTATTCCATCTTTGCGAATTTTGTTGTTTTAAAAGATGAGCATATTTTTCTTTACTTATTAGTAATTTACTACATTTAAAACAAACACATCTCAATATTTTTAGGATTTGGGGCAAATATTGTATATAATACATTGGTCTTGCTAAATTAATATGTCCAAAATATCCAGGCGTTTTCATATAGTCAAGACCATCTGTAGGACATACCAATCCTGGGTCAAGAACACCCATTCTTGGGTCAAATAATCCACCAATAACCGGCTTATTATTAATATATGTATCCCTACTGGTAATCTCTGCTACCGAACCTTTCCGTATTTCTTCGGGTGATAGTATGCTAAATTGTATTCCAATAATCTTTGATGTATATTCATTTTTATCTATTTGAACTTTTGCCATTTCCTATTATATATTACTAATATTTAGATTGTTTCAATTTTGTATTTAATTATGTGATTTGTATAAATTGTGTATTTTATCTAAAAATTGATATGAATATAATATATAAAAGTATTGTAATGCCTAAAACAGAGTGTATGTCGTCAAATAACATTTCTGACTCCGAAATGGATCACTCTTCATCTGATGAGGAAAATAATAACCGTCTTCAAAATAAAAAGAAATTTAATAAACTACTTTCTAAACTCTTTCCATCAAAATACATTAACAATCGTTGTAAAGAAGAGAAAGATTCTAAAATGACCCGAAAAGACAACGATAAAAAGAATGATAAAAAGAATGATAAAAAGAATGATAAAAAGAATGATAAAAAGAATGATAAAAGAAAAGATAGAAAACCCAAAAAAGATATTAAAAAATACAAAAAAGAGAAAGATTATAAAACGAATGAATCCGGTAGTGATTATTCTGACGAAAGTGAATATAATGCCGATAGTGAAGCCGATGTAGAACAAAACATATCAGGTATGCTAAATTGTGGCAAAAACTCAAAATTTAACATTATCTTTACAATGAAACACCCCGACGATGAATACGATGAAGATTATGACCCCGACGATGAGGAATATTATGAAGAGTATAGCGATGACGAATACGACGAAGAATATACTGACGAGGACGAGGAAGAGGAAGAGGACGAGGAAGAGGAAGAGGAAGAGGAAGAGGAAGAGGAAGAGGAAGAGGAAGAGGATGATAAATTAGAAGTAAAGGGAACTAGTCTAAAAAGTAGTGAAGAATATAATACCCGAAAGAATAATAAAGAATCTAAAGCCGGACAAGTTAATGATACCGATGATAAAGAAGTCTTGAAGAAACTTGAAGAAATGGTGGCTTCTTTTAGTAAAGAGGATAGAAATAACCCTATTGTAGAACGTTTGTTTAAAGACTATAAAAAGACAATTAAAGATGTCGAGAAAAATGAAAAGAAAAAGACGAAGAAAATGCGTATGAAAAATACACAGAAGTTCCGGGAACTTCTCCGGGAAAGTAATGTAATGAATGATGCCGTATATTTTTGTGATAATCTAAATGTTGAGGAACAGGAAAGGGTTTTGCAGCAGGTGAAAGAAATTAAAAAATATAGCGAGGTGGCCAAACCATACCGTCTTACACTGTTGGATTCAGACATTCCAGTCCATTATAAAGCGTGTGCTTATAAGAAAATAAATACGCTTCGTTATATGGACCCCGGTTGTAGTGAATATTATAAACTAAAACATTGGGTGGATGCATTTATGCAGATACCTTTTGGACTTTATAAAAGTTTACCACTAACAATGGATGACGGTGTAGATAAATGTCACGAATTTATGGAGGATGCAAAGAAAACACTCGATAATGCTGTTTATGGATTAAATGATGCGAAATTACAGATAATGCAAATGGTTGGACAATGGATTGCTAATCCCGAAGCAATTGGTAATGCTATTGCTATTAAAGGACCAATGGGAACGGGTAAAACGACCCTTGTAAAAGAAGGTATTAGTAAGATTCTTGGGCGGGATTTTACATTTATCGCGCTGGGTGGAGCAACCGATAGTAGTTTCTTGGAAGGACACTCATATACTTATGAGGGTTCAACTTGGGGTAAAATTGTTGAGATCCTTCTTCAATGCAAGAATATGAATCCGGTAATTTATTTTGATGAACTAGATAAAGTTAGCGATACTCCTAAGGGCGAAGAGATCATTGGTATTCTAACACATCTTACAGATACTTCGCAGAATAGTAAATTTCACGATAAATTCTTCTCGGAAATTGATTTTGATTTGAGCAGATGTCTCTTCATCTTCAGCTATAATGATGAAGATAAAGTTAATCCTATTCTTAAGGATAGGATGTATAGGATTCAAACCGATGGATATTCTGAAGAAGAAAAGACTGAAATTGCTAAAAATTATCTGCTCCCTAAAATTCGGGAACAAGTTCGATTTAAGGAGGAGGATATTGTCCTACCCGATGCAACGATTAAATATGTTATTACTACCTATACCGAACAAGAAGATGGTGTTCGGAATTTGAAACGTTGTCTTGAAATTATTTATACTAAACTAAATCTGTATCGTCTAATGAAACCAAATTCAAACCTATTTGAGAAGGATATGTCTTTGGTAATTCAATTCCCAATTACGGTTACACCAACCGTAATTGATGGTCTACTGAAAAAAACGGGGGATACATTGAGTTCAAATGCCCGGACTATGGCAATGTATATGTAAATATATTAGGAATAATCGCGGTAATCATAATTAAAATTGTAGAAAATAATAAAAATTTATATTTATTGTGGATAATATAAATATAAATACATTAAATAAACTTTTTTTATTAAAAAAATCATATCAAAATGTGCTCTAGAAATTTTATAATATTTTATTAAAATTATTAAAATTATTTAAATTATTTAAATTTCATTTTAATTAGTTTAAATAATATCTGTTTTTCAGCACCATTAGGCATACTACCTTTACCACTTTCCAGTTCATTTATCCTTGACGATGATATTTTACCGCGAGTAGCATCCGCGAGAGTTTTTTGACTTTTAAAACCATGTAAAACCCTATGTTTAGACATAGACATTTTATCGCTATTGGTAAGTTTTTGTTTACCTTTTTCTTCAATCTCATCATCGGTTATAATTTTAGGTTTATTTTCGACACTTAGGCATTCATTGGGTATGCGTTTTTTAAAAATAATTTGATTCCAGTCCTGTTTATCCATTTTGTGATATACAGAATATTTATAATAAGGGTCAATTTTTACGAAAAATGATAGGACTATAAGATATTTTAGAAATAATAGATCACCGAATACATTTAGTAATAATAGATCACCGAATACATTTAGTAATAATAGATGGCCGAATACCTTTAGTAATAATAGATGGCCGAATACCTTTAGTAATAAAATTTGTCATAGGAATATTATTATTTAATTTCTTTTCTGGTCGACAAATTATAGAATTCGTATTGACATCCGTATCGGGTTGATTAATATTATTTTTATTAAATTCGGCATCGTTAATGAATTTTAATAATTTTCGGGGATTTGGATTATCAAATACATATCCGTGCTTATTATAAAAAGTTCTATAATAATGAATACTTTGATAGATAAATCTTGACATATTTAATAAATATATATATACCTACTTATTTATTTGAAACGACATTTCTACTAAGACATTTCAATAATTAGATAGACATTTTAACAAGAATATGAATAAACATTCATTGGATTAATAATAACACAATTAATGCTTGAACCAATGGTTCAGTCGTGTTTATTTTATCTCTTAATTTGAGTTCTTAATTTGAGTTCTTAATTGGAGTTCTTAATTTGAGTTCTTAATTTGGGTTCTTAATTTGAGTTCTTAATTCTTTCCAAAAACCTAATTCTTCTTGTTCATCTAGTTCAATATCTTTATTTCGCTCAAGATAGTCAACCATTTTGCCCTCAATGATGTCAATACGGTGATTGATTTCATATGAACGATGATCGCGATATACCCGTTGTATTATTGACGCATTTTCGTTGAGAAAATGATTGGTGGAATACCCGATGTAATTATAGAGATAATAATCCATGAGATAAAGAGAGAAATTAAATTAGTGAGGAGGTGTAAATCAGTAACAAGGACACAAAACAATACATTGTAAGGACATTGTAAGAACATTGTAAGGACATTGTAAGAACATTGTAAGAACATTGTAAGGACATTGTAAGAACATTGTAAAATCGTGGGAATGAATTGCTTAAACAATAATAAAATAAAAATGGTAAGATAGAAATAAATAAATAAAGATAAATAACTTTAATATTTTATTTGATATACTTTATATGGGGCAATCCGGTAGTTGTAGCAAAGGGGAGGATTGTAAAAATATTATTCCTAAAGAAATAGGGAAAGGTCTTTCTAATCAGGAGAATATTATATTAAGAATTGACCCAAAGAAAGACAAGCGAAGGTCTAAAAAAAATACAATTATAAAGACGTATAAACGAAGGAGGAGTAAAAAGAATAAATAGTTTTATAAAATTGATATCCGGGATATAATTTAGATTATGATAAATCATGACTACAAAATCAAAACACGACATTACAAGTTTAAACGAGGATATTTTCGGTAAAATAATTAATTTCGTGTATCCATCCGAACCTATTAAATGTTATAAAAATGATATTGATGGAAATATCATTGCCGAATATATTTATTTAAATGAATCGGGGTCTCTTCATTACCTGATTACATCAAATAAAGGGGTTTACGAAACAATAAAATCAGCGGTTGATAAGATGGCGGGAAGTTATCATATAGTTGGGGCATTTCAAACAATGTATAATAATTATCGGGATGATAAAGAATGTAGAAGAGAACAGGATACCTTAGTAAAGATGATAAAAAAGTTATGGGATAATCGCGAAATAAAAAAGTCGTTTTACGAGTCTATGGACACGCGTTCGTTGCGTGATTTTATGAAATCAATCGACTGGGGAGATTCTTATAATCTAGATAATGAGTGGGTGGATATATTGGCACCGAATAGGTTACAGTTGGATAGTTCGCTATGGACTGACAAGGATGAAATTGCGATGGTGAAATTGTTTAGCAGCGAGTTTAATTATATGTGGTTGGGTAGTACATATTATAGCCCCGAGCTAAATACATTAGTAAATGATGCAATGTGACAAAGACGGATTTATAAACAATATATCGTAAAATTGGGGATATAATGAACGAGATGAATATTAGTATTAAGAATAAATGATGATAGTAATATCGTAGAATATCGTAGAATACTTATGCATACCAATTATATAATCTGTGAAGACTTACCAGGGACAAAAGACTTAAAATAAATAAGCCTACATACGCGAAATATATTTGATTCTTAATTTGGTCGTATAATAATATGTCTTCTTTATTCATTTCTAAACCGTCTACAAGATTATGAAGACCAATAGTCGAAAAGTAACCATAGGCAATGCTTAAAATGATTAAAGCGAATGCTAAGAAATGAACGGCTTTGCGATGACTTAATTTTTTAAAAGAACTACTATAGTTAAATGATACAATGCTTACGGAGGTAATTAAAAATATATTTCTAATTATAGAGATGTAACTACCGAATAATGCTAGTAATTCGCCTCGGGTGCTATTGGCTTTTTTTTGATTATCCATATATTATAAATAAATATAATATATAAAAACATATTATTAATAAAATTAACGTAGATAATGAATTTGGTTATAAAATTAGAAGATTTATTAAATAGGAATATATTTTTTATGGATGCAGTAAAAAATACAGTAATGGATAATAGTAATTTTGTAAGAATAAATTATTCAAACGAAGATATTGTAACCAATGGGATGTATTTAATATTTGGTCTAACATCGACATCTCTAGATAGATACTATGCGAAATATAAATGTTATTTTAGTTTATCAGATAATGCTACCATTTTAAATAAATTATTTGACGTAGAAAGACAGATATTATTATCTTATTTGAATAGCAATAGCAATCGCAAATATAATATTGGTCCGCGTAAAATAATTTTTAAACTTAGAGAACAATTAAAAAGCGGAATATTAAAGATTGTAAATAATACTACTATCACTAACACTAATATAAAAGTCCTTTTAAAAATATCCGGATTGTGGGATAGTGGAGATGCGATAGGATTAACCTATAAATTTCTATGTATTCAAGAATAAAAATTACATAAATTCTCATCGGTGACATTATTATCTAATACTTTAAAAAGGGAATAATTTAATCCAAATATTGTTGCTACAATTAAGGAACACACAAAATATACTATATACATATAATTTCCAATGTTGTTTTCATTAAAGACATCTAAATTAAAGAGCTTATTATTAAATAAGAATATTGTTATTGCTAACAATATTTGTGAGAACCAAGAGATAATATTTAAGAACATGGCGGTTTCGTCTTTTTTAAATACTAAAATATGTTTCTTATGAATGATTATTTTACCGATTAGAACGCCTATTAAAGAAACTATCATTAGTGTAGTACATGCGAATGTAATAAATGCCGCTTCGTGATTATTTGTCTGTAGAAACAGGTGTATAATTGAAAATAATAAAACACAATACATAACGAATGTGCTAGATAATTTAGACATAATAGCGCTATATGTCTCGTGACAGGCATGGGTCTGTTCGTGAGATTTTTGTATCTGCTCGTTTTTATAGTATTTTTTGTCACTATTCCTGTTAATGCCTTCGGGATAAATTGTAAACAGCAGATTAATTAGAAACGATACAATAAATCCGGTCCATAAAATTTTAATATACATAGCTTTATTATTTTCGATGGCTTTTTTTAGAATTGAATTCATTATTATATATTAATGAATATAAAATTTATCCACTTGTCATTTTATAAACGAAATCATCGCCGGTGTTTTTTAATAATATAATTAAATAGCAACATAGGGTAATTGATATTATATGCCGATAATTGTATTTATTATAATTTAACAAATATGAAATTATATTTATAATGTTAAAACCTAGTAATGTAAAGAAAATATCATATTGTAAACTATTAGTATGATAGACGTTAAATATCAAACAAATTGCCGAAAAAACAATATGCGGGTTTTTTAAAACGCCACTAAATATATATTTTATTAACAACCCGATTGTAATAAATGCTAAACCATAAGGATAATAACCAAGATAGTTATCGTGAAACGCATAATGTCTAATAGTATTCATTAACATTAACATACCCGAAATCGTTATTAATACATTGATAATCTGGGAGTTATCAATTTTTGGAAACATTCGATTTAAATTAGTTTCAATGCTGGATATAGGTGTTTGATAAACACAAAATAAATATATATTCAGTACGGTTAATATAATATTTATACTATGCCAGTCTTTTGTTATAAATGAATAAGTATTAAATTTATCTTTATAGAAATAAATAAAACAAATAAGCGTCATTAGTAAAACTATTTGTAAAAACATATGAGAATATTCATGAATTATCGTTGAATAAACCGAATTAAATTGAATTGTGTTTGTTATTATTTTACGGTAAGTATTTTCGTTTAGTATAGAGAAAGATATATATATGTAGCATAATAAAAATGCTATAATAGATGAATAAAACCCGATAAGTTCATTCCCTCTATTATGACTCTTAATAGGATAATAAATATATTTTTCGCCCGATAATGTTTTTATCTTGTCTCTGGTTACCTGAAGTTTGTTACTATGTTGACCGGTAGCATCAATTAACATTATTGTGAATAAATCTTTTTTTGGGTCATAGTCGATTATATTCGCACTAATATATTGATAATCATTATTTTTATCATAGTAAATTTCGTGTGGCATATTGTAATCGACCCCGTCAAGTGTAAAATCTATATGAGAATAATCTTTAGACCCGGAGATGTAAACGTATCTGGCTATAATATATAAAATGAATAGAGTTAGAAAAAATACTTTTGGTAAAATATTCATATTATGTTATAATGGGAAAATAAATATATAACATATATATATATTTATTATGAATAATACATTAATTCCAAGAGAACATGTGTATAGTTTAAATCGTAAATTCGTAAATATTTATAGCAGTGATAGAGATGTATTAAAATGGCCCAAGAATAATAATTTTGAAATTACATTACCACAAACATTGACCGACGTCCAATCTATATTTTTGTCTTCGGTAACGTTGCCCATCGTTTTCTATACTTTTTCAGATCAAAATAAAAATACTAAAATGAAATTTGAAGTATCTGGTAATATATATTCAATCACGATAGATGAAGGTTTTTATGAGGGACCGAATTTAGCAATAGAATTAGAAAATAAAATGAATGATGTTACCAATCAGACGGGGTCAATAAAATTTCTGGTTAAATTCAATGCTGTTAATAATAAAATATATATTTTACACACCCATAGTGTTGGCTTCTCACTAATGTTTGACGAAGAGTCGAGTTATGATGATGTGTGTGGCTTAAATAATTATGACGTATTTAACCGTTGTTCTGACTGGGGATTAGGTTATAATTTAGGATTTGATAAAAAGAGGTACCAATCTGTTTTTCATGGGAATTTTAAATTTGGATATACGAATGATCTTTCCGGTGTTAAAGCGCATGTAGTTACTGCTTCATATCCTATTGTAATGTTTAAGAATAAGAATATTTATATGGAATTAGATAAATATAATACTATAGATGAATTATCTTGTCTAACCTCGCGAACAGATAATTTATATAATAATAATTATAGTGGTAAAGTAAATGCTTTTTTTGCTAAATTATCAATTAATACCGCGCCATACAATGAAATAATACTGGATAAAAATAATACTCTAGATAACATTTCTATTTATAATCCTCCAATAGAAAAGATATCAAAACTAAAATTTAAATTTAGGTATCATGATGGAACTTTAGTAGATTTCAAAAATCACGAGTTTTCCTTTGTCATAGGTTTTAATAGTCTTCAAAATGAAATACCAAGAAATTACAATATTAGATTGCCTGCAACATTAAATGTATAATTATATTTTTTACGTGTTTATAGATTATAAGATTTGAATGTATTATAATCTATAAAAACTTTTAGGTGGTCGCGGATTAATCCCTTTCCCCTCAATAGCTTCTCATACGACGATATTTATTGTATGCGAATGTTTCTGGAGGTGAATTGTGGAGGACCCGGCTAAGATGGGGGAGATGGCGAAGATGGAAGAGATGGCGAAGATGGGGGAGATGGCGAAGATGGAAGAGATTGCGAAGGCAATGACATACTACATGTTTGTAATAAAATTATGGTGTTTTCTAATTTAAGAATTTGAATAAATTCGCTTAGTTTAAATGTTGACCGCCCGATACTATCAAATTTGGATATCAAAGTACCATCCTCCTCATAAACAACAATATTATCATCCGGTGCAGTTTTAAATTCTATAAAAAAATCGAATAACTTATTCACAAACTCCCCTTCCATCGTTTCGTCTTGAAAAACTTTATAATTAAATTTGGACCCCGTTGCGGGGTCTTTGTTCCAATGACTTGACGGTCTTGTTATTTGCCCGGGTCGTTTTTCCAAATAAAAACCAGCCATCAGGCTAGTTTGATTAGCAATAAATTTCGCATCAAGGAACCGACGATTCATATCTTTTTTATCGGGTATACTCACGACTTGTCCTGTTGTGGTAGATTGTTCATTTAATAGTTTTAATAGTTTTTTGGATTCTTCAATCAATCGGGAGAGCTCATTCATAAGAGATTCTTTCGCACTTTGTTCTCTAATATAGTTATCTGCCGCGAATGAACGTTTCACGCATTTATTTGTGCTTACTTCAAGTTGTGTTAGTCGATCGTGGAATACTTCGTTACCCGATTTTGGATTGTGATTATCTATTAAAACTTTTAGGTTGGCTTCAAGAGAATATATTTGGTGGTTTATTCTTAATATGCTTTGCACGATGCCGCCTGGAGAAGATATATGTTTTTCGAGGAATGGAACCTGAGGCAAAAGTTGTTGTTGCTTGCTGGGAACGATTATAGAATTGTTTTGGGTATATAATAATGGTTCTTTGGGTAAAGTTATACCGTGCGCGGTAATTATAAATACATATGGAACTTTGCCGGAATTCTCTAATTCGGTCTTAATGTTCCCCAATAAAATATTATCGGGGTTTGTACCTATAAAGGTTGGGGTGGTGGGCATATCACCCGTGTGGGTAATGGGTTTTTCGGGGGGGCCTATATTCATTTCTGGCAAGGAATCTCCAACTGGCACGATCGTAGATACTAGTCCAGAGCCACCTCTATGTTTTCTTTTATTTACTCTTTTTTTAGTGCGTTTATTTTTGAGGTTCTTATATTTAATTTGTCTTTTTCGTTTTGTACTTTTTCGTTTTGTACTTTTTCGTTTTGTCCTTTTTAATCCGCCCCCTTTACTATCTTCCAATCGTCTTTTCTTTATTGAGTAGTTTTTAGAAGAATCATCTATTGACATACTATGACGGCTTTTATATCTTTTAGTTTTAGTTTTATGTGAGGGGTTTTGCAATGATGGAGGTATAAAGTCTTGAGAGGACAATTTTAAAGAAGATACTCGTCGTTTAATTTTATGAAAAATATTATATGAGGTGGGGGGTGGAAAATGATTTTTACGGACAGAGTCTAAAATATACTTATGTTGTGTTTTTGGGTTTCTAGTCAAATTATTATAAAATCTATCACTCCAATTTGCGTGGTTGTTTCTTTGTTTATTTATTTCTTCAATATTGGAAAAAATTTGTATTAGGTCTCTTTCGGCATGCTTATTTCCTTCCTTAACCATGTTATATAATTGCTTTAAACATTCGATAAATGTTTTATTAAATGGGAGCTTATTTATTCCATACCACCAGTGTGGAAACCCTTTTAATCTTTTATTCGCATCTAATATACCTTGATTTGGTATAATTATTCTATGCTCACTAAATATTTGTAAAATGTTGGCTTCATAATTTTGATATCTATGGAAATCATAAAATAAACGACCATCTTCGGTTGTGCCAATGAATGTATTATCTATACCTTTTCTATTAAGCCAGGTAATATATCCACCAGTTTGAGAGATTTTTACCATATTATATTATAATAATAAAATAATAAAATAATAAAATAATAAAAAGACACTATTTATATCTAATTATATAAGTGTATAGTAGTATTGGGTGAAAAAATAATACAAATAATACAAAGAATAAATAGAGATATCTTGTATAACATTTCCGGTGTTAATAATAATAAATATACATAGAGTCACCTTAGAAGAGGCATGGATTGTATTGGGGGGGGATATTTATAGATTATATTCGGTGTGAATAAAATCTTGAATTAAACGAATGGCGCATTCTTTATATGAATTTGGGCCGTGTTCTTTAATAAATGGTCCAAGTTTTAAAAATCTGGGTTTTTTCCATCCGGATTTTTTATAAAATATATAGTCTCCATATTGACCGGACCGAATAGAAGACTGTTCATCAATCTTTCTTATTACACCTGAATTAGTATTCTGTGATAACAAATGTTCAATATCACTAAATTCGATATCATCAAATGTTTTATCGATAGACACCGACTTTTTATTGAGGCCATATTCGATATACGCTCCAAATTTACCTTTCTTTAAAATAATATCATTGTCTTTATGTGTACCTAAAATACGTCCACTACTAATTTTTTCTTGTATAAGTTCCTTTAATTTATATTCATTTCGTTTTAACTTATCGATATCAATGTTCTCTTTAACAGGATAAAAGGTGGTTTTATCTCCATCGGTAAATTTAATAACAGGACCATATTTAGCGATCATATATGTATGTTTATCATCAATAATAATTTTAATTTTATCATCGATAGAACCAACTAAATTGTGTGACAGTTTATCTATTTCATCTAAACAACTTTTACACAAGTTGTGCCATATATAGCGTCCTTTTGCGATTTCATCTAATTGCGCCTCCATATGACTAGTATAATCATATGAAAATATATTATCAAAATGCTCTACTAAAAATTCAATAACTAAAATACCGACGGGTTGTATAACAAGTTTATTTTTTTCTCCGCCAAAGGTTCTTTTATTGATGTTTTCGGTGAGATTATAATCTTCTAATTCAAAATCAATACACGAGATTTCTTTGCCGGGAACATCCATAATTTTTACATATTCTCTTACCTGAATTTTGTCAATTAAGGATGAGAAGGTAGAAGGTCGTCCAATGCCTTTCTTCTCAAGTTGTTGAACTAATTTAGCCTCACTAAATCGACTTTTAAGGTCTTTGATACTAACCTTAGAAATAATTTTATTAAATTTCATTTCAAAATTATTTTTTACATTATGAATAAATGCATATTCATGAGATACCTTCTCATAACCTCCAACAATTTTCCAACCGGGAAACACAACCTGTTCTGTAGAGAACTTATATAAATATTTATCTGGCGCGGTAATAGAAGCCGTAACTCCCTTATAGCTGGCGGGAGCCATACAGCTTTCGATAGTATTCTTCCAAATAAGTGAATATAATTTTTTATCAAACTCCCCGATATCTAAATCACGAATGTCTTCTACGCTGATATCAGTTGGACGTATAGCTTCGTGTGCTTCTTGTGCCGTGCTTTCGGGCTCTTTGGTGCCTTTTTTTAAGTTTTTCTTTTTGGGAGAAGTTACCCTGCGTTCGCTATGACGGTCGATATCAATGTGTATATGTTCATTGCCGTATTTATTTTTAATAGCCTCTTTCGCGGTTTCGATGAAATCTTTGCTATAAGTTGTGCTATCAGTCCTCATATAGGTAATTAGACCTGCTTCATATAAACGTTGGCTAATTTCCATCGTTTTTTTTGGAGAATAGCGGAAATTATTACTGGATGTTTGTTGAAGAGTGCTTGTAGTAAAAGGTGTAGGTGGATTCTTGGAAACATCTCGGTCTTTGCCGAGAGTAAAGATATGACTAAAATCGGGACAATCCTCTAAAAATGTAGACATAGTATCTTCATTTTCGTGATTAAAATTTAAAATAAATGGTAAATTTAGCGATGTAAAATAGCCGGTAGTATTATATACTTTTTTTCCCGGAGAATTATCAATATCTTTTTGATTATCATATACCAATTTTAAAGCCGGGGTTTGACATCTACCTGCTGATAAAGAAGATTTCGTTTTATAGGAAATTTTATTCCACAGTATAGGTGAAATTTTAAATCCAACAATAATATCTAAAATCTGTCGTGCCTGTTGTGCTTTAACCTTATTCATATCTAAATATGTGGTGTTTTTTACTGCATTTTTTAGTGCTGTTTCTGTAATTTCGTGGAAAATTATACGCTTGGTTTTATTAATCGGGAGATTAAATGTGTCACAAATATGCCACGCAATCGCCTCACCCTCTCTATCATCATCTGCTGCTAAAATAACTTCCTTCGCATCCTTAATTAGTCTGCGTATATTATTAACTTGTTGCTTTTTTGAATCACTAATTCTAAATGTTGGGGCGAAATCATTTTCAATATCAATTTGTGATAAATTTGATAATTCTCTAATATGTCCATAACTGGCGACACATTTATATCCGGGACCCAAGAGTTTCTCTATTTTGCCACATTTCGCGGGCGATTCTACGATCACTAAGGAACTCATTGCTTTTCATTTTCGATGATTTAGGTCATATCAATCTTTTTAAATTACGTTATTTTATATTCTTTCCAAGATATATTTTTAGTAGTCCTTTTGTCGTTTTCATTTTTAGGATTATCTTCTCCCAATTTTGTATCTATATAATGCTTCTTTAACAACTTACCTATTTCATATGAAGCGGTATGTTGGTCTAATTCCCCATTTTCCACCTTATTTAGAAAGAAGATGAACTTATTTAAAATCGCTAAATCTAATTGGTTATTAATTAATTTATTAAATATATTAGGATAATTCGTGTGTAAAAAATTACATTGATTTATTGCCTTTTCTTTAAATAATTCTTTATTCGTTTTAGCAAGTCTAGAATATTGTTTCTTTAAAGTCATAAATTTATTAATATCGTTTTTAATATTTTGAGAGTGTTTATTATTTCTAATATTCTCGGTATTATCTTGTACGTTATTATCTTTTATCATTTTAGATAAACTCTCTTTTTCAGCCGGATTCATTTTAATATGTTATATTAAAATATTTTTATTATATTAATTTAATCATTATTTATATAATGACCACTCATACACTTAGCGAAGTGTCTAGAATTTTAGCACCCCCATCAACGAAAGGAGATATTGACCCAGGAAATATTGCAATGATGGCGACGCAGAAGGCGTCCATTCAACAAATAAACGCAAATGGGATCGGTGGGCGGACTTCTGGGGGTTCTACTCGTAAATCCCGCGTTTCTACTCGTAAATCCCGCGTTATCGACGGAGGAAGTAATTGTAGTAGCGGAACCAACCCTAAATACTATGAAATACATAGTGGTAGTCATCCTGGACCAGACAATTTTGGAAATGACCCACATAAAGCCACCGTGAATGCGGTAAAACATGCGGTCAAGACAGTGGTAGACGCACAACACGATAATTTACAACAAGGTTGTGAAGGAACGATAGGTGGTGGAAGAAGGAGAAGTAAAGCGATAAAGAATAAGAGTAAGAGGAATAAGAGTAAGAGGAATAAGAGTAAGAGGAATAAGAGTAAGAGTAAGAGGAATAAGAGTACGAGGAGTAAGAGTAAGAGTAAGAGTAAGAAGAAGGGTAAGAAGAGATAGAGAGAGAGAGTAAAAAGGGAGAATAAGAAGATAAAGTAGATGGTAATAAATATTTATTGGTAATAAATATTTATTGGTAATAAATGTTTACAATAAAATAACAATATAATTTATTATGAGGTCGGTTGATATATTAAAGTCTCTTTACATATTTATAATATTTTTGATAACGATATTTTTATCATTTATAATATCAAATGTTCAGGATATAAAGAATAATTGGCCGAAGTATAGATGTTCTCCAATGGTAATACCATTTGTATCATTTTTTGGATATGATGTGGAGAAGAATTTTACAAGTTGTATCCAGACAATGCAGGCGGGATATATGGGTCATTTATTAAAACCATTACATCATACTTTAGGGTTAATGTCAACGACGGGTGCATCACTGGGGAAATCAATAAACGATGTAAGAGCGTTTTTCTTAAAAATGCGTACATTAATATCATCTCTAACAAAAGATATATTTGGCGTGTTTTATGGGATAATGATAGAATTTGAAAGAATGATTATAAATATAAAAGATATGTTCCAACGATTAATAGCAATACTGGTGGTTCAAATTTTCACACTCAGTAGTGTAATGATGACAAGTAATAGTATATGGAAAGGTCCTCCCGGGACGATAATGCGGGCATTATGTTTTCATCCAGATACTTTAGTAAAATTAAAAGATGAAAGTTATGTAAAAATGAAAGATATACAGTTAAATGCCGAGATGTATGATGGAGGGGTTGTATTAGCAACGATGAATATAAGCAATCTGGATTTAAATAATAAACAGAGGGAGAGTTTTTATAAAATATCGGGGGGAGAAGATAATGAGCCAATCTATGTAACAGGTTCTCACTTAATCTATGACAAGGTGCGTCATAGATTTATTAAAATCGAGGAACATGGTGATGCGATTTTAAAACCAAATTTCAAATCGAAGACGCTATCGTGTTTAATAACATCGAATCATATAATCCGTTTGGGTAGACGTATGTTTCATGATTGGGAAGATAATTTGGCGGAGGAAACATTAGAGAAGATAAATATTTGACGAAATAAAGGTTAAGGAATAACGTATGGATAGATAGAGTAAGAAAAGAGATGGGAGGATATGAGGGATAAAGTATATATTATTCTATAAATAATATATATGAGTTTAGATAATATCACGGATTTTTCAAAAAGAGCAACATATAGTGATATGCATGGAAAAGAGATATTTATAGTGATAATCATATTAATACTATATTTTTTATTACAGGCGTATTTTTGGATAATATCGAAAACAGGGTATTTAAGGAAGAATTGGATACAATCTCGATGTGACCCTCGTGTATTACCGTTTGCGGGGTTTATAAATAATGAGGGTTCTGGATTAGGAAGTATAGAATATACTATAAAAAACTTTTATGGATGTACGAATGATATATTAAAACATATATCGGGATATTATTTCAAACCGGTGAATTATTTGGTTGAAATAATCCAAACTACATTAAAGGAGTTTGTTTCGGTAGTAAATGATATAAGGTCGACATTTTTAAAGATTAGAAAGAGTATAGGTAATATCGTAAAACAGATATATGCGAGTATAGTGGCGTTAATGTTACCAATAATAGAATTAATGATCCAGATAAGGATTATATTTAATAAATCGGTGGGTGCATTAATCGCGGGATTATATACGGCATTATCATTATATTTAAATATGAAAAGTACGATGACATTTGTGATTAATCATGTGATAGATATATTGTGGATAGCATTCGGTATATTAGTAGCATTATTATGGATACCATTTGGGTGGGAGTTGGCGGCGGTAGGCATGGCGATTTTTACCGTCCAATTATCATTGACAATTATGTTACAAATGTTTATGTCGAAAGTATTTCAAATATCATCGAGCGGTTTACCGGGAATACCAACGTGTTTTGATAAGGATACAGAGATAGTATTAAAAAACGGGAGGAAGAAGAAGATAAGTAATTTAAAAAATGGAGATGAGTTAATAGATGGTGGTAGAGTGACCGCGACATTTATATCAGCAACGAGAGACCAGATGTTATATAATTTGGATGGAATATTAGTAACGGGAGAACATAAAGTATATCATAGTACGTTTGGATTAATAAAGGTAAAAGATCACCCAGATAGCATTTTAGTAGAAGATTACAGGAAAGAATTGTTATATTGTATTAACACGACAACCAAGAATATACCAATAAAGAATCATATCTTTACAGATTGGGATGAATTAGATAACCTGGATTTATATTATTTAGAACAGAATAGTAGTATACGCAATGAGGAGTCTAGAGATATTAATTTATCAGATATACATTCTAATTTAGATGTAGGCTTTACAGATGATACTATGATTGAATTAGAAGATGGAAGAAGTATATTGTTAAAAGATGTAGAAGTAAATGATGTGTTAAAATGTGGGGAAAGGGTGTATTCGACCGTAAAGATAGATATAAAGGATATGATTTCAATAAGAGAATATAATTTATCACCAGAAACGACCATTAAATGTAGTAGTAATGTGTTAATAAAGTCGGTGGGAAATATGGAAAATATGGAAAATATAAATGTAGATACATTGGATGGGGATAGATGTAACGGTTCAAAATATTTATATAATTTAGTAACAGATAAAGGATATTTTAATATAAATGATGTTTGTGTGTATGACTATAATAGTGGTTTAGAGCAGTATTTATGCCCTTGAAACTTAAAAATGAGAGGATGTGAAACGGCCAATCGGGGGTAGGATGAAGTTGTTAGAATTTTCAAGGGTGTAAAATAAAATATATAGTTATTTATATATAAGTAATGTTAGTAATAAAATATAAATATAAATATATATTATTTTTAGTGTCGACGCTTTTACTATGTCTCGCGAGTCAATATATAAATGGGTCTCTAATAGAAGGTTTTGATAGAGATAATATGTATAATCATAATATTTGTGGAAAGACGCCTTCATTTCCGGGTCTAACGATGTTTTCAAATAACATATCTTCGCCGAGGTGTTGTGGTACAAGTCAATATTCGTCTTCGGGGGGATGTTTATGTTTATGTGAGGAACAAGTAGAGTATCTTTTAAAAAGGGGAGGTAATATGTCTTAAAATTGAATAGTATAAATACAATATATAAATATTATATTTATGATGAGACAAGAGTTCGTTCAGGAAGACAATAATGTGGCAGAAATATTGGCAATAAAAAGTTATACCGAGATATTTTCACATAATTTTTATTTAGTAGGTGTAATGTCGTCAATTACAAATAAAGCGTGTGAAATAAATAATATGGATGAGAATATTTCAAGTGAAGAATTCATAAAGAGAATAGATGAGGATCCAATAGATGTAAATATTATATCTGGGATAGTTGAAGATAAATATAAAGAAGCATTATCAGATTCGAATGTATGTTTATCGATATGTTTTATAATAAGTCAGGTGGAGATGTATTTGTCAAATTTAAAGACGATAGGATATAGCAAAATAGATTATAATAATTATGGTATTATTTATCAAATATTAATGGATTCGGGTAAGAGAGAGACTATAATACGTGGTAGGGTTTGGTATCAACAGCATAGCACTAAACGTGCCACATATTGGGGATATAATATAGTAGTGGATAGTAATAGTTTTAAAAAGAGATATAAGAATGATATCTTGGTGGGTGGAGAATATGAGATAAACCCGAATACAAATGTAGAAAGTAAGGAATTATATGTTTGTCAAATGAAAAATAATATAGATTATTTAAAATTTCTTTATAACAAAGAGAATAAAGAGGTGAATATAAGTTGGCACTTATCAGATATATTTGAAGGTTATGGGGATTTAGTGTGTGATGGTATATATTATAATAATGGGGGAATAGTGTGTCGCACAATTCTAGAAGAAGAAGAAAGGTTGGAAGATAATACGGTTAAAATAAGAAGTATAACAAAAGTGTTGGCCTATAGAGAGAACTTTATAAGACTAATTAAGGAGAATTTTAAGAAGATAAGCGAGTATAAATATGGGAGCATGACACCTTGGGGGATAGTGGTGACCGATGTTAGAAATATAATAGATACGAATAAGAATGCTAAGTATTTTGTGGGGAAATTAAAGAATGAAGAAGAATAATTTGCTCAATAGATAAGTCGTGTGTGTCATTTAGATTATTAAGACACTGGTGTGCTTTTATAATTAATTCTTGATATTTATCAATCTTTTTTTGTAAAAAATGAATCCAAAGGGTGGAAATCGTGGGGTGGGTAGTAAGATTATTTTTAAATTTATGGACGAGTTCATTTAATTGGTGCATAAATGATATAATTAATAAATAAGCATTAAATTTAAATAGAAAGATATATATTAATTAAATGTTATTAATAGATAACCATTTTGACGAATATGTAAAGGAATGTGAAAGAGTATCGTTACATAAAAATATTACATATGATGATTTTCCAGAGAAGATAAATGAATTAAAGAATGTAATATTTTATGGTCCAAGCGGGGTGGGAAAATATACGCAGATGTTAAAATGTATAAAGAGATATAGCCCGAGTGAGTTAAAGTATGAGAAAAGAATAACAATAACATTTAATAAAAGTGACTATATATTTAAAATAAGTGATATACATTTTGAGGTAGATGTCCAGTTGCTTGGTTGTAATTCAAAACTATTATGGAATGAAATATATACAAATATCGTAGATATAATATTGGCACGTCCGGATAGTAAGGTAGGAATAATAGTTGTAAAGAATTTTCATAATATAAATAATGATTTATTAGAGACATTTTATAGTTATATGCAAAAGGTAAAGAATATAATAGATATTAAATTTATATTATTAACGGAGGCATTGGGATTTCTACCAAATAATATTTATAATTGTTGTAAATTAATAAGGATACCAAGACCATCCAGAAAGAGTTACAATACAATAGTAAAGGTGGCAACAGATATAGAATTAGACAATATATCAAATATAAAGAATTTGCTATTCGTAGAATCGACGCATAATTTTAATAAACCGATTTGTAAGAAAATATTAGATAGTATATTAAATTTAGAGGGGTTAGATTTGAAAGAGTTTAGGAATGATATATATAATTTATTTATATACAATCTGGATGTGTACCAATGTTTATGGTATATATTGTTTGATTTAATAAGCAATCATAAGATAAAGGAAGAAGATATGGGGGGAGTATATATAGAATTAATAAAATTTTTACAGCAATATAATAATAATTATAGACCAATATATCATTTAGAGAATTATTTATTATATTTAGTAACGAAAATTTATGGATTTTAATTTATCATGCGATTTACTATGTGTAAAGGTTCCTTTTACTAAGAAGTGTTTAAAAAGGTCCTATTATAGAGAAGCATTAAAGTATCATCCGGATAAAAATAAAGAGATTGGTGCAACCGAAAGATTTAAAGATATACAAAATTCATTTGAGTTATTAAGTAAATATTTAGATGAAAATAATAATGTAAAATCGGGTGAAGGTGTGTACATAGATGATAAAACATCATTTATGGGTCTTTTAAAAAAGAGATTAAATATAGATAGCGATTTATTTAGTCTTCTCACAGATAATTTATCAAATAAATTAAATATAGATATGTATAAAAGTATATTAGATCGAATTGATAATGAGACCGTATATGAAGTATTAAATTATTGCGACACATACAAAGACACATTGGGCATCGATATAGATATATTAAATAAATTAAAAAGAATATTAGAAGAGAAAAGGAAAAAAGACGAGGTGATAATATTAAATCCTAATGTGGACAATATATTAAATATGGATGTATATTGTTTACGACTAGAAGAAGACGATGTAGAGATTTATGTACCATTATGGCAAGAGGAAGTTATTTTTAATATAAAAGAGAAGACATATATAATAAGAAATGATTTAGATTTGCCGGAGAACATGTTATTAGACGAGAATAATGACCTGCATATTAAAATAGATATAAGTCTCGATACAAATATAGACACCCCATTTATCTATAAAATGTGTGAGAAAGTATTTGAAATTAACTATGGCGAATTAAAAATAAAACATTATCAAACGTATAGAATAAAAGGAAGAGGAATTCCCCGAATAAATCCACGCAATATTCTTGATATTAGCAATATCAGTGATGTGGTGTTTCATATAAATTTAATTATTTAACCGATTAAGATAAATAATTAAATGAAGTAAAAATAATTAAATGAAGTAAAAATAATAAATGAAGTAAAAATAATTAAATGAAGTAAAAATAATTAAATGAAGTAAAAAATTAAAGTAATATCATTTTATTTAATCAATATTTATTTAATCAATATTTATTTAATATTAAGCTTCGCTAGATACGGTCTTCTTCCTTACCTTCTTAACAATTTTTTTCTTTGGTGGTTCCGGAGCAGTTCCTTCCTCTTCTGCTTCTGCTTCTGCTTCTGCGACGACTTCTTCTGCTTCTTTTGTATCCTCGTCGTCGGTATCATTCGTTTCTTGTTTAGAAACGACCGCATCATCCTCACAATCATCGCCCTGTTCGTGAAGCACCCGACGTTCTTGGTCGCTCAAGTCAATATGACATTGTCCCGCCAAACTTTGACGAGGCTTTACGATTGCCTGAACCAACTTCCATGTTACACCAAACTTACCATTTGCAAACCAAAGACCACCACAGCGGATTACTACAGCGGTATGCGAACCCTTCGTAATATGGTCGATGGGAGAAGTACTGCCATTATCATCTGGGAAAATCAAAGACTTATTCATATCATAAAGTTCTGTTCCATCAAACTTATCATCCCAATAATTTAGCTTAATTTTAAACGTTGGTGCCCTGGTATGATCCGGTTCGCCAGTATCAGGATTTTTAGGATACTTCAATACCGGGTTGAAGAGGGCATCAACAACCTCGGGTGACATTTTAGTTTTATTAAACCATTCCTTACTATTTGATACAGCATCACTCTTGATTTTATCGGAGAAACCATGAAGTGCTTTTAGAAAACTCTTCTCGGCATCAGTTTGATAACCGTCACTGTTAAATTGTAGAACAATATCATACGACTTTTTACCCGAAGCTTCATCAATCCACTCATTAACACCCCAGGTCTTCATCAAAGGAGTATTGATATTTAGGATAGAATCACTGTGTGCGTTAAGGATACCAATTGCTTTACCGCCAGATTTGTTAATCTTTGATTTGGCATATTTGACATCCGTATCTGGGGTAAAGGTAACACCCGAAATAATCATATTGTTTTTCACGTTCTTTCCTGTCATTTCAACTACACTATATTTGTAGATTGTCTCTAAATCAATTTTATAAAAAATGATGTAAAATACAAAAAATACATAAAATACAAAAATACAAAAACAGGGAGGGGCTATAAATAAAGATATAATATATAATAATAATAATAATGATATATGCGATGGCGGGTAGTTTAATAGAGATGATATTTTTTAATGCACCGATGATGTTGGTAGGATATTCCGCTCAAGGGACATATTGGGTCGGAAACAGGGTATATAGGCATTATTATCCTGAAGTGAGGGAAAGCGATTTAATAAAAAGGGAGATAAATAAATTGAAATTTGAGTTGGAACAGTTAAAGAACATTAAATGGGTATTAATAAATAAAAATATAGAATAATATACTACAATGATATTCCATAAGGAATTAATTAGAGAGAATGTATGCATGGTGATAAATGAAAGAAAGAATCAATTTATAAAGAGGGGGGAAATGATACAATATTTAGAAGGTCATAAGTGGGTCAAGGGAAAGGTAATAGATATTGATACAATTCGCAAACCGCGATTATTTACTTTAAGAATATCAAAACCAAGCACATATGATTCGGACATTATATTTAATTGTTGTTCGGGTTTAGAGACAAGGAACTTTGATATAATCAAATTATTATCACCGGAGATATGTCCGGTATTAAATAATAGAGAAGTGTCTGTAGCAAATATTAAGATTTAGTATATATTATGATATAGTTCAAAAATTGATTATAATTATATTATAAAAAGAAGTGTTAAAATGGGTATCCGCGGTTTGAACCGATATATTACAAATAATTGTAAACGTTCGGTAAAAAAAATGGATTTATTTATGTTACGAAATAAGATTATAGTTATAGATGCGAGTATATATATGTATAGGTATAAGTCAGAAGGGAATATGATAGAGGGTATATTTATGTTAAATTCTTTATTTATTAGAAATGAAATAAAACCGGTATATATTTTTGATGGAAAGACTCCACATTTAAAAATGAATTTAATAAATAAACGAAATACGGATAGAAAGAAAGCAAAAAAGGATTACGATATATTAAAGAATGAGCAATTAAATAGTGGTGTATCGAATAATGATTATAAAAAAATACGAAAATTAAAAAGGGAAATGATAAGAATTACGAATCAAGATTATGTCGACATAAAAACTCTATTAACATATCAAAACATACCATTTATAGATGCTATAGGTGAGGCGGACGCATTATGTTCAAATCTAGTAAAGGATGGAAAAGCATATGCTTGTCTAACGGATGATAGTGATATGTTTGCTTACGGTTGTCCTAGAGTATTAAGATATCTAAGTATGCTGGGTGAAACATTGCTAATGTATGATTATAATAAAATATTAAATGAATTAGAATTAACAGATGATATATTTAAGATAATTTGCGCGATGTCTACGAATGATTATAGTATAGATAATATGAATCTTTATAAATGTATTGATACATACAAAAATTATCTGGATTCCAATGATAGTGAAAGATTTATAGATTATCTTTTAAAAGATGGAAAATATATAAAAGATGTGGATAAATTTCAAGAAATCATTAACATTTATAATTTAAGGGAGGTAGATATTGATAATGATAATATAGAACTAGATACATTATTTAATAAGAATAAGGAGAATGGCGATGATATCAAAGACCTATTAGAAAAACATAATTTTGTTTTTGTGATGTGAAGAAGATTTAAAAAAACGACCTGAAAAGATATATATAATATATGTATATGAAAAGAGATATAAATAACATGAATTTAAGAAGTAGAGAATTAAAAACGAATGAAGTAGTTAATAATGATAATAATCTTTTAATGAGATGTTTGAGACGACACTCGACGAAGTTATTATCTCAATCGGCAAAGCGAGAGAAGGTACGGTGCGAAGATTTTAAAATATTAAGACCTCGGGATTATAATGATATAATGAATATGAATTTTAATGTCAAACAAATGAAAGAAATATGTAAACATTATAAGTTAAAGGTTTCGGGTTCAAAAAATGAGTTGGTAAATAGAGTATATAATTATTTGCGATTTACATATTTTGTATCAAAAATACAGAAATGTTGGAAATGTTATTTATGTCGGCAAGTAAAAAGGCTAAGAGGACCGGGTTATTTGAATATGAAAATTTGTGTAAATGACACGGACTTTTTAACAATGGAAGATTTAAAAGAGGTACCAATACATAAATTTTTTAGTTATAGTGATCAGGACGGTAAGATTTATGGGTTTGATATTAATTCTCTCTATAAACTTTATCAAAATAATAAAGAAAAGAATAATATTCAAAACCCATATACTAGAAGTATATTACCTAAAATAATAAAAAAGAATATAAATAAATTAATATTATATTCAAGTTTCTTAAATGAAATTATTATTAACACCGAAGAAAAAGAAGAGAAAATGAGCGCTGAGAAAGAATTAGAATTGCGTTCGATTGGATTATTCCAGAGAATAGATTTGCTTGGAAATTTAACGAATCATATGTGGTTATGGAGTTTAGGAAGAATATCTCTTGTTAAATTTATAAGAACAACAGTAGATATTTGGATATATAGGGCTGGCTTATCTATTCAAGCAAAAAAAGAGATTTGTCCTCCGGTGGGGGACCCTTTTCGTAGTCTAGTTCCAAATAACCGAATGGCTATTATGCCAATTGACGAATTAAGAGAAAAGGCCCTTGATATTATTGATAATTTAATATCAAGAGGAATAAATGATGGATGTAAATGTTTAGGAGCAAATTACGTGCTATGTGCCCTCACATTGGTAAGTCATGATGCGGCAGGCGCATATCCTTGGTTATATGAATCCATCGTTCCAATTTAGAGATAATTGTTCGTTTGATTGATGATTATTGGTATCATTTTTATATAGATATATCCAATATATATTTTAGCGTATGAAAACACTTAAAAAAGATACTATAATATAGGGTATAATGGTTAAGGCAAAAGTAGAAAAGACGACAAAGGCGCCAAAGAAGGCTACGACGGCTAAGAAGGTTGACCCAAAAATAAAGGAGCTCGATGCGGTTAAGGAGATTAAGGAGGAGGTTAAGGAGGAGGTTAAGGAGGAAGTTAAGGAGGAGGTTAAGGAGGAAGTATCCGGGTTGGATGCTCTTAGTGGAGAATTTGTAGGATTTATGACAAAGCTCCAGCAACTAGGAACGCATATCTCAAGCCTGAAGACTGAGTTTAGGTCACTCGAGAAGAAAGCCAGTAGGGAGCTACGTGCTGCCCAGAAGGGACTTGCCAAGAAGAAGCGCAAGGCTGGAAATCGTTCTCCAAGTGGATTTACCAAGCCATCTCTAATTAGTAACGAGTTGGCGCAGTTCCTTGATAAGCCTAAGGGGACAGAAATGGCGAGGACATCTGTCACGCGCGAGATTAATGCTTATATCCGCGAACATAGTCTACAGGATAAGGCAAATGGTCGTAAGATCAATGCTGACGCGAAACTAACCAGTCTTTTGAAGTTGAAACAGGGTGATGAGCTAACTTATTTCAATCTCCAACGTTATATGAGTCCTCACTTTGCGAAGGCGGGCAGGCCACTTGAAGAGTCGAATACGGTAGAAGCGTCGACGCCGGTTGAGGCGTCGAAGTAAATTAAACAAACAAATAATGAATTATAATAATATTATCATACAGGGTTATATTATTATACAGGGTTATATTATTATAAAGCAACTTCAAAATGCTGACATACGTAATGAATCGTCGTATTTATTAAGCATATTACGACTTTTATATATTTGGGTTCTATACTTTTTATTTCTGGACCTTTTTATTATCATCTTTAAAAAATATACTATATTTTCACGATTTGAATGAAATTTCAATAAATGTTTATTGCTTTTTTTAAAGAAAATCAAAACACTTTCATAATCAAAAAATAGGATAGAAGTCAGTATATAATAACTAAATACATTTGTTCGTTCTCTATATAAATTTTGTCTTAAACATATATTTTTCTCACTATTACAAACGATATCATCATATCCCAGACTCATATAGTCCAATATTTTACTACTTTGATATATGCTATAATATTTTTCGATTTCTAACCCATACTTTATGTCCTCTAATATTCGCTTTGAATTTATTCTTTTCTTGTGTAAAAAATAATTATAAAACACTATATTTAATGTTCTAGCCCAAAATTCCGCATAAGACTCTGATAATAAGAATTCGCTTTTTATTGGAAAATATTTCTTTAAGGTATTTTTTATAAGCATATCGTGTGAACTCATATCAAAGCCAAAACAATGCATCGTTTCGTGAAGTAAAACTTTCATCCATTCTTCGCTTCTAAATATTACTATCTCATTATTTTCCTTACAATGATATGTATATCCGGTATTTATCTCACTTGGTCCCAATACTTTTGTTTTATTCCCAGGCAAAACTTTATTTATACTTGATAAATATATCTTTATATTTAAGGTCTCAACACACGAATTCCCGGTGTGTGTAAAGCAAAAATGTAACCAAGTAAATATCCATTCTGTATAATCTTCATATTTATCTATATCGGTTAATTCATCTTCATCTAATATCCCAAACTCTAATAGCACTTTATGAGAACCTATTTGTGTTGAATATCTTAATATATGTGTTATTTTATTTTCTATATTGGTCTTTATATGTTCTGGTAAAAATCTACCCCCTACGAGGTCATACCTCTCCTTGTGATATTTATCAACTATCAATGTTTTTAAACCGGTTTGTATTTTGTGATTCTTCTTCTCTTTTAAAAAATATTCATTTCCATTATTTATATTCTGTAATAAAAATTCATATATCTCCTTTTCTTTTGTTGTGATCACTTCCTTTAATTTGAAATTATCTTCTATCCTCTTTGAGATTTCCTTGGTTACTTTTAATTTCCTCATATATAAAATCATACGATTAATATTTCTACTTATTATCCCTAATTTCTTTTCGTACCTTCATTAAATCTAATAACTCTACCGGTGACATCCTATGTACATAGTGTTGTAGTTTCGCATCTCCAGTATCTAATAGTATCCTTTTTAAATCATCATTGTCTCTAAATTTCGCTCTTAATGCTTTTAGCAATGCCTCCTTATTCTTACCATTAAAATAATGGTTATCTATCTTTATACTCTTGGGTCTTACCTCTCTACCCTCAAACATACCATTTATACTTCCGGCCGCTTTTGCCATTTCTGGTATGTTTGATAACTCACTACCCGACCCTAACGCAAATTCATTATAAAAGGATGGATACATATCTTTAAATTTACACGCCTCATAATAATGTTGTACCGAATTCCAATCCTTTCCATCTAAATTAAATTTCTGTTGCCAGAAATTTGATAGTTTTCTTCTCCAATTCTTATTACAATCACACCGCAATTTTATAAAGTTTATTGGTTGGCTATTGCCTAAACTCTCGCCTGCCCCACTACTAGGAAATGGTTCGGGATTTGATTTTGAATATATCTGTAAAATGGCTCCATTTTTATCATATAATAAATTATCTAGTATACTTGTTTGCTTTGACCCCGATGAATATCCTCCCTTTTGTTCTTTATTTTTTGCCTTATCTACAAATTCTTTAAATCCCGGTATTGCCGGATAAATACCGCGTTCATTTTCTAAACATCTATCTGCTATATTACTCTTTAATTGATATGGTATTTCATTAAACTTAAATACTCCTTTATTTTTATATCTTATTAGCTGATAATGCAACCCACCTATATAATTTACGATTATATAATGTTTCGGCTCCAAATTACCTTCTTCATTTAACATATCTTCATCTATCATATCACCACATTGGACTACATTTGCTACATCTCCCTTTTGATAATATTCTTGAGACAAGATAATTACTTTTATATCTAATTCCTTTTCTATTGTACTTATCGCCCAACTATCTGCCCAGAATTGATTCGTTCTTAATAATAAATGGTATGCTTCTATTGTGTCAATCCCTTTTAAAAATTGATACTCCTTATATAATCCTTCGGTCGCCTTTCTTTCTTCGGTTAATTGTATTAGACCTTTCTTTAAACGAATATGTTCTTTCATTAATGTCTTCTTCTCTTCTTTATTCTCCTGAACTGGCGGACCGAACGCTTTTATTTTATTTCCCACATCAATATACTCTTTCTTTAAATTTAATAATTCCTTCTTTGACATTAATAACTCCTTTCTTGTCATATCATATAATTCTTTATAGTGATTAAAAATGTCCGGATTGGCATTTTTTACTAATAACTCTCTTAACTCTAATATTGTCTTATCTTCTCCCGTCTCCTTTAACCCTTCAATCACACATGTGAAAAAACAATCACCGTCCCCCCCAGTATCCTCTATTGTATAATTATCACTTTTCATATATTTATTAATCCACGCGTCGTCCTTCTTTTCTGTATATAATGATATTTCTCTTTTTGCTTCTTCTTCCGTTTGTATTGGCAAAATATCCTCTCCCTCCTCTTCTTCTTCTCCCTCTTCTCCCTCTTCTCCCTCTTCTTCTTCTCCCTCTTCTCCCTCTTCTTCTTCTCCCTCTTCTCCCTCTTCTTCTTCTCCCTCTTGTTCTTGTTCTTGTTCTTCTTCTTGTTCTGTTTCTCCCTCTTGTTCTTGTTCTTCTTGTTCTTCTTGTTCTGATTCTTTGTCTATGGGTATTTTTTCTAAATTTTCCATTGTGGTGTGTTTCTCATCCCCAGAGGCAAATGATATTGTAAAATAAGGTAACTCGCCGTCATTATGTGCCTCTTTTACGATAACTTTCAGTCCTTTATATAGGGCGTTTACACCTGGAATAATCCAAGACTTTTCTTTTACGAGTTCTTTTAATATCTCTTTGGCGGGTCTTTTTAAAAATTCAACATTTACATAACTATAGATTAATGGTTCTAAATCACGGATATCTATATCGCCATCCTTATCTTTATAAATTTGTACTTGGTCTGCTAATATTTCATATAACCCGATTTGTATGTCTACCTTATTGCTCTTTATCAAATATATAGGATAATAGTAAACATTCTTTTCTACAAATGTTTGAACCACCTTACCAACCGCAATGATTACTTTTGTGCCTAAAATTAAAGCATCATATACAGCCGCATTATAATCATAATCAACATTATTTAACGTTCTTATTTCGGGATAATTAATTGATCTATCAATTACAGAATGAATCATTATAATTTAATCTTATATTTTTATATTAATTATATATTCTTTAAAATTGATTTAATTATATATTCTTTAAAATTGATTTAATTATATTCTCTCCTTATTATAAAGAGCCACTCTATGTATGATGTCCTTCTCCGTCTCAAAACAAGACTTTCGAACGCATATTAGGAACACATCTATACTCGGCTGTTTATATTCGAAAAATCAAATACATTTCATGTATAATCGTAATATACGAGTAAATTTAGGAACGATTCGAAGAATTATTCACTGGCAAAGTAAAGCAGAAAATATATTAACCGAAATCGTAAATAATTTTTATTATAATAAAAATGAGTATCATAAAAAGAAGACGATGACAATAGAAACGTGTGATAATGAAATATATCCTCAACTGGTGGCTCGTTTGAATTACGAAATACTAGAAACATTATGGATAAATTATTTATTTTCAAAGATACAGAAACAATTCTTAAAGAAGAATAAGAAATCTAAAAACTTTTTGTCAATGATATTATGTAATTTATCCATAATGTAGATAAATATGAATTAACATAGGGGGGGAAGCCGACAATAAAAATTAAATACAGAAATTGTTGAACGATTTGATCAAGCAATAGACTTTTTTAATAAAATTGACATAATAAATAAGGTGAATAAGATGATTTAAAGACGTAAGACTCGCATATGTTCAATGATACGCTTGGTGGGATTTATGGTCGAGAAGACCTAGAGACGGAGTTTAAAACGGTTTGTATACGGGGTTTTTTTGAATTAGATATTTCGACGGAGGAAGCGGAGGACATTTTAGAGAATTACAAGTGGGATCATAAATTATCAATATGTGTTGATAAAACAATGCTATTTTATTTTAATAATGTACTTCCCAAATATATATCTAGTTTTTGTAATAGTGATATAAATGGAACATTTATAATGGGAGTGGATGATGACGGGGAGATATCGGGGATACCGTTTTATAAGGAAGCCAATATAGATAAAATAAAGGATAGTATAATAGAATCTATAAGACACAATATATCGTTTGAAAACACAAAGATGTTGGGAGATAATATAGATATGCTAGTAAAGAATATACACATAGATGTAGTAAAATTAAAGATAAATAAAGATTTAGTAGAGGATGAACATATAGAAATATATGAAGAATATAAAAGAAACTTTGTAAAAAGAAATAATATGATAGAAGAGTATCAAAACAGAAGGCATTTATGGCTCAATGAGTTACAGAGTTATTCAACCAAGTTGGTAATAATTATAAACAATACAAAAAGGAGACTAGAGATGATAGAATATATAAAACAAATGAAGGATAATATATTGACAGAAAAACAAAAACAGATAATAGAGTTATTGAAAACGGATGATTATATATCGACACCCAAATTTCCAGAATTAGATAATAAGAAGAAGGACCCCGATGATGTAATATATTGGCTTGTAAAATTCAAGGATTATATGACAGAAATAGTAAATAAAAAGCGTCCCAATAAGCTTTCAATAAGGAGAGAGTATAATCCAATACAGATTGTATCAAAATTGCCGATTTTGAGAGGTATATTTACAAGAGATAGCAATATAATTTATTATATAATAAAGATAAGCATAAAATATACAAAATTTGATAGCAAAGTTTTATATAAATTTAACGGAAATTATAAAAGTAAAAAAAGAATGATAGATGACTATGGTCCATATAGTGAATAAATACTTTTATAAAATTGAATAAGTATATGATGTGGTAAATGAATGATAAAAATATGGAACCATTTTATCAAAAATATGGAATATCCGAGAAATATGGGACTATCTTGTTAAAAAACACTAACATAGTTAATAACTTAAGGAGTAGTAATGCGTGTAAAAGAAAGATATTCGATTATTATAAGTATGATACATTTGATGAATATATAAGTAATATATGTGAGACACTAATAAAAGATGAAATAATAATGTATGGAGGGCTAGGTTCCGTGAATGAATTTATGTGTATGGTTTTTACAAGATTAAATGCGGATTTAACGAAGAGGATAGCGGACGATATATTTAAAAGTAACATGACCGGAACAATAACCAAATTCCAACAAATATACAAGTGTTGGCTATACCCAGTAGATAATGTGGGTTATAGATGGATAAATATTGTTTTGAAATATATTCGAATTAAAATGAACTAACTTAAAGATAGGTTGCGAATATAAATGAATGAACAATATTATATGTATTCATGATGCGGGACACGACCCCGCGAGTGATGATGAAATAACTCATATGGGGTTATTTACCCTTTTTAATAAGCAAAAGGTAAATAATTTAACATTTGTAGGTAGTGGTGTAAATCCAACGAAGTCTAACTATATCGCAAAAACTCAAACATTATCCTTTTTAGAAAAGAATAATATTTTAAGGGAGGAAGCATTAAAAGAACATATTCATTTTAATATATCAAGGGGAGGGTCGGGTAGTGGATTAGTAAATAATCCACCAAAACATTTAAATAAGTATTTTAATGATATTGAAAAGATCGTAGATATAGATGATGAAAAAATGAAATTAAAAATAAATGAGGGGGCAATAATATTAGCGAATGCCCCGGGATATGCTTATTTTTTACAGAATATGAAAGAAGAAGGGGCAGATTTTAGTAAATCAATCTTGATAGTACAGGGTGCAAGTGACCCGACTCAAGTATATTCAACATATAATGAAAAGTATGGCTGGTCATCTTTAGAAGAGAGAGAAAAGTATTTTAATTTATTTAAAGAAGTATATGTGCACGGGAGGGATATAGCATATAGACATTTCGAGTTATCTTCAAAGGAATTATATGATATAGGGATATTATTTGAGAGTTTTGGGTATGTAAATCATCCACAAGATTATGTAATCAATGCGTTATGTGGTAAACAGAGTATAAATTTTGTATGTACGGGTCCATTGACATATTCCAGGATTGCAAATTCTCTAGATTTATGGGAGGAGGAAGGTCCGTATGGATTAATGAAAGAACAACTTTTTCAATTGTTATCATCATTGCCCGAAGATATCAAGAACGAGGATGATTTTAGAGAATATATCAAACGAACGGTAACAAGTAGTAATGACTATACTATATTGACGGAGTTTAAACACCCGTCTACAGAGATTGGAATAATGGATATATATAATTATTTACATGATGATATGAATACGGACAAATTATCATGTTTGGCATATCGGGTTATGTTAATGGTATATATTAGTAATGGAATAGAATTAAAGTTAAAAGATGAGGATAAGATTGTTGATTATTTAAAAACCAAGGCAAAAAGGATAATTTATGACCCAATATCATTATTCATAATTCATAATATTTTAGAAACACCGGAGAAGGACTTATTTAGTTTATCTACACATAATTTGGGAGAATGGGTTATCCTGGATGATATAGAAACAGATGATACACCATTTGTATGTCTGTTACGATTATTCTAAAAAGAATAGGAGTATTATAGTATCTTATTATATTGTCATAAAAATATAATAAAAATATAATAAAAATATAATAATAATGATTATTAAATAGCTATAAATTTTGATAAATATTTATCGTTTTTTAATTCTATTAAAAAGGTCCATAATTTTAGTCTTTTAGTCACAATGTCAATATTTTGACTATCATATTCAAATAAACATATTGCCTGTATCATGTCTATCTTTATCATCTTCCTTCTTTGAATTTGATAATAATTTAGTATATGAACTAGATCGGGCACATTATATGTTTCATATTCTTCGAAATTACTATATTCATAATTATCTTCGCGTAAAAAGTCATCATTACATAAATCTAATTGATTTCGTGTAGTTAATTCTTCTTCTATATCAAGCAATAAATTGGTTAGATTTGTTGATATCTTTCCGTCCAGATTTATATTATCTATAATATCGTATTGAATATTTTCAATACACATGAATTACATAATAATTATTCTTTATCTTTATTCGTTTTTTGTTAAATAATCTTTTATATCCATATGTCTAAATTTAATTTTATTAGTAAGACTACTATAGTCCTTCGTATTTGATTTCATAATCGTATCCATATACTCCATAAATTCGGTATCATCTAAAGTGACTTTTGCCTCTAAATTTGTAATAATTATAAAGAGTAAATTCGATAATTCTTCGATTAAAGTACATTTATCATCAACCGCGATTTCTTGTAAAATCAAAGAGCTTATTTTATTTCTTATCTCTAATATAAGGTCCATAGATACTACTTTATGTTTCATTAGATTGACATAAAATAATATTAGGGCTCTACGTATTTCATTATCTTTATTTATATCGCAGAACTCATCATAACTATTCTCATTTGTGGAATTATTTATAGTGGATAATACGTCGACTAATTCTAATTTCTTAATACAGAAATGGTTATAAATAAAAGGATAATCATTTATCAAATTTTTATAGATTAAACTATATAATTCGCTATAAAACCGGTTTTTTGTTAAAACATGATATATTAAATCGTTAATCATACCACATTTATCATTATCATCGATTTCTTTAAATTTTTGCAAGTTATCTTGTAATAATTTAAATTGATTACTATAAGTCTTATCTGTTATCTTATTTAAAGTAAATCGAATATTATCAATGAGCGTTTCAAACTCATTCTTATGCTTTACTTTGCGAGGATTATGTTTTAACCAATGTTTCTGATTATCATACTTAAATTGTGGTGCAATATTATATTCGGGCGAACCTACCTCTTTTAATATATTAGCTATAACCTCTATTATTTTTTGATCTAGTTTAATCGTGGGATCCTTTTCTCTAATAGAGTCTATATCGCTTAATGAATATCGCATATTATAATCATAACGATATTTTTAAGTTATAAATAAATATAAAGATTACAAGAACAATAAAAACATTCTTAATCAATAAATATACTTAAATATATTATTCAATAGTAATTATGGATAATAAATATAACATTATCAAAAACTGGGATGATTTAGAGAACATAAATTTAGATTTATTACGAGGAATTTATGGACACGGATTTGAGATACCAAGTCCAATACAACGAGAAGCAATTACACCTCTTTTTGACGGCAAAGACATTATCGCACAAGCACAATCAGGCACAGGAAAGACCGGGTGTTTTGCGATAGGATGTTTACAGCGAATAGACTGTGAGAATGACCTAGTACAGGCATTAATTTTATCTCCTACAAGAGAATTATCTATGCAAACCAATAATGTGATACGTGACATTGGGAGCCTGATGAAGAATTTAAAAACACAATTGTTGATTGGGGGAACCTCGCCAGAAGTTGATATCACAAATCTACATAAGAATAAACCACAGATAATAATGGGTTGTCCAGGTAGGGTTCACGATATGTTACGTAGAAAGAGATTGAATTTATCGGGGTTAAAGATTATTGTATTAGATGAAGCCGATGAGATGTTATCGCAGGGATTTAAAGAACAAGTATATAATATCTTTCAGTTTCTACCGAGTGATATACAGGTCGCCTTATTTAGTGCAACAATGCCCAATGAATTATATTCTCTCACGGATAAGTTTATGAGAGACCCTATGAAGATTTTAGTAAAAAATCAACAATTAACTTTAGAAGGAATTAAACAATATTATATTTCTTTAGAAAATGACGCGCAAAAATATGAGACAATTAAGGACCTTTTCAATTCTATTTCGGTAAGTCAATGTATTATTTATTGCAATAGTGTTAGACGTGTTAATGATTTATATGATGCAATGACGAATGACGGATTTCCTGTATGTCAAATTCATAGTAATATGAGCAAAGAGGATAGAGAGAATAGTTATAATGAGTTTAAAAATGGTTCATTTCGGGTTTTAATATCCTCAAATGTAACCGCTCGCGGCATAGATGTACAACAGGTAAGCACGGTTATTAATTTTGATTTATCGAAGGATATTCATACATATATTCATCGTATAGGTAGAAGTGGTCGATGGGGAAGAAAAGGTATGGGTATTAATTTTGTAACTCAAAGAGATGCTAGTAAATTGAAAGAAATAGAGGAATATTATAGCACAATAATTGAAGAATTGCCAGAGAATTTTTTAGAAATGTAGATATTTCACTTTTATTTTCGTTTTATTTTCCTTTTATTTTCGTTTTAGTTAATTAATTATTTTATTTAGTAATAATTAATTGATGACCAATAACTTTCGATTACCAATTTCGTATTTAAAAAAACTATCGAAATTAGATAGTCATATAATAGATGATTTACAATTATGTAGAACTGACCATGATAATGACCCCGATAATCCAACTATATATGAGACCTTATTTGATAATTCAAATAATAGGTTATCAAATAAAAGTATAAATTTGTGGGCAGATAATTTTACAAATGATGTCGAGTTTCTTAAGAATACCCAATCGCTTTTAACTAAGAAATTTACAAAGGTGGATGATACATTTCAAGAGATCGCTACCTTTTGGGATAATATGAGTAGCGAACAATCCTTCTTTATTGATAAATATCAATATATTGATTGGAATTGGTTCGAATTCTTAAATAACAGTGTTATCTTTCTTCAAATACTTAGTACCTATAATTTAACATCGCCTATATTGACGTTATCTATGCCTATATTTATGTTATTAATGCCGTTTATAATAATCAAAATGAAAGGGAAAGATATCACATTTATTGATTATTATAATTTATTGGCCCTCGCATTTAGCCAACATCAAATCGGACAATTATTTTCGATAGGTAGTGCCTCTTGGGACCAAAGAATCTATATATTAATATCCGGCGTATTTTATATATTACAAGTTTATCAAAATATTAATAGTTGTTATACCTTTTTTACTAATCTAAGCGTTATACACGGCAATTTATTTTTAGTTCGTAATTTTATTTCACAAGCACTGGGTTATATGGAGGAATTCCATAAGAAAACTCGTAAATTAAAAAAGTACAATCCTTTTAGAGAAGATATCAAGAAAAATATGGATATCTTAAAAGAATATAGCGACTGTTTATATCAAGTCTCCTCATATGAAATATCTATTAAAAAATTATATAATCTAGGCAATGTTATGTATTGTTATTATAGATTATATAAATCACCCGAGATACAAAGTTCTATGTCATTTGCTATACATTTTATGGGATATTATGATAATTTAGAAACGTTAAGAAGTAAGCTTTCGCAAAAGACTATATCGCTCTGTTCTTTTACTACAAAGAATTGTTCTTTCAAAGATTCATTTTCACCTTCCATTATTCACACAAAGCCTATTTCAAATAGTTATTCTCTAGATAAACAATTATTAATTACGGGTCCTAATGCTGCCGGTAAAACCACTTTATTAAAAAGCACCCTCGTTAATTTATTACTTTCCCAACAATTAGGTCTTGGTTTTTATTCTTCCGCAAAAGTACATCCGTATGATTATATACATTGTTACATAAACATACCCGACACCTCGCACCGAGATAGTTTATTTCAAGCCGAAGCTAGAAGATGCAAAGATATCATTGATATTATAAATAATAAACCCAACTTTAGGCATTTTTGTATCTTTGACGAATTATATTCCGGCACCAATCCGTATGAAGCCGTCGCCAGTGCTACCGCCTTCCTTAAATATTTAAATACTTTCCCAAATGTATCATATGTAATCACTACGCATTTTCTACATTTATGCGAAAGGTTAGATAAAGATGATAGAACATTAAATTGTCATATGGAAACGAACGGTAAAAATAAAGATATTACATATACATATCGTCTTTGTAACGGTATATCACAAATTAAGGGGGGAACCAAGGTTTTACATGACCTTGATTATCCATCGCAAATATTATCATGCGCTGAAGAGATAATAAACGCCGCAAAATAAATATTATTACGTTCATAATATCTATATTTTTTATTCAATAAAAATAATGATAGCTGATTCTATGAACGATAATTCATTATTAATATTATTTGGTATATTATTTGTAGTCCTTGGTATTGTTATATTTAATTTTAATTCCAGATTGAATTCCCTACAACTACATTTAAATAGTCAAAATAGTATTTTAAACGAATTACTTAATAATGTCGGTTTACAAATTGGTGGTTCAAATCGACCTTTAGCAAATAATGACCTAGAACAAGACGTATCTTATGATAAACTAATTCACGTCCCAGATAATGATACATCGAATTGTGACGACGACGACGACGACGATGACGACGACGACGATGACGACGACGACGACGACGACGACGATACTGATTCCGAGTATGAAGATAGCGACGAAGAAGAAAAAAAAGAACCTCTCGAAGAAGTCAATATTAATGATGCGAAAGATAATAATTTAGATTATGAAGTAATGGGTAAGGATACGTTAACTATAGAAGATATTGATGAAAAGGCACATAATTTGAAGCAAATTGATATTGCAGGAACCGTAAACGGTGGGTTATCATTATTAAATATTTCACAAATAGCTTCTCCCGACAATGAACATGATGTCTTGCGCGAAGCTATTCTCGACGAGAACGATGATGAGGATGATGATGATGATGATGATGATGATGAGGATGATGATGAGGAGAGTAAACTAGATGTGGCGGGAATATTATCAAAATTACAGGGAGAAGTAAAAAGAGATAACTTGAAGAAATTAAAAGTAACCGAATTAAGGGAATTAGTGGTAACAAAAGAATTGGTAGGAAAAGGGAAGGCAAAGAATTTAAATAAAAACCAATTATTAAAATTATTTAATTAATAAATATATCATATTAAATATATATGAATTATTCAAATTTTAATGATGATAATTTAATTTTAGAAAATAATCGATTATATACAAATATCGTGAGGGGTAATCGTGTAAATAATTCATTATTAAATTCGAATCGAATAGTAACAAATCAAGATTATAGAAAATATCTAACTGATAATGCCACAAAAATAATGAGCTCTAATAAATTAGAGGCGGGAAATAATACGAGTTTTTGTTGTAATAATTATAATGATAAACAAAATAATAGTCCATATCTATTTGAAATGAGAGAGAATAATGATGTGCCGGATGGATATGAGAATAGCGACCTAAAGGAAAATTATGTGAATACATATAATTTAAAAGATACATTAAAAATTCCGGTTATAAAGATAGAACAAGATTAGATATAAATATATAATATTATAAAAGATAATATATATTTATGAAAGTGTTAAGTATAGATGTGGGTATTAAAAATTTAGCATATTGTATATTAGATGTATTGGGTAATAAGGTGAAGATATTAGATTGGGAGGTAGTAAGTTTGTGTGATAAGGAACAGGTATGTAATTATGTAACGAAGAAAGGTTTATGTAATAAGAATGCAAAATTTGTATATGAGGAGAAGACATATTGTAAGGTTCATTCAAAGAAAAGCGAAATGATAGAATATAAAAGTATTCCAAGTCAAAAGAAATTGGGCGAGAAGTCATTCGATGAAATAATAAGTTATGTGACAAAGTATAATTTGGATATTGAAGGCGATAAATATAAAAAGAAGAATGAATTAGTGAAGGCGGTGATAAATAAATTGAAAGATAAAAGTTTAAAAGATATAAAGGGATGTGGTGCGAGTAAAATAGAATTATTGAAGGTAGGTATAGGAATAAAAAGGGAAATTAGTAAGTTAGAATTAGATGATATAGATTTAATATTAATCGAAAACCAGATTGGTCCTTTAGCGAATCGTATGAAATGCATTCAAAGTATGTTGATACAATATTTTGTAATGATTGGGAAAGATAATATAGAATGTGTGTCATCGAGTAATAAATTAAAATTCTTAAAGACAAAGAGGTTAAGTTATAAGGAAAATAAAGAGTTATCAAAGTTGATAACTAAACAATATTTAGATAATGAGGAAGTTGATAAGGGAGTAGAGGAAAAGTTTAGAGAAAATAAAAAGAAGGACGATTTAGCGGATGCATTTTTACAGGGATGCGCATATTTAATAGAAAATAAAAGAATAGATAATATATTTAATTATGCGGATGACTTAAAATAAAAAGATGTAATAATAATCATATATGGAGGGAATTATAGAAATTTCGTCATTGGATAATAAAGAGGATACACCTATAATAACGCTAAATAAAGAACCGTCTAAAGAAAATATTCGTTTTGATATACCAACCGATAACCAATCTGTAAATTATGGAGGAGGATTAGATTTATTAATGAATGATAGAAAGAAAGCCGACCCAGATAGTAGATCACGGGTATCAGATATAAATTTAGATGATATAAATGTATTAGAGAGCGAGTTAAATAATTTATCAAACGAAGAGATTGAATTTGATGAGAAACCCGCATCAAAGAGTGGTTTATTTAATTTGAATAAAAGGGTTGATAGACCTGTTCATATCGAAGAGGATAAAAATATGGATAATATAAAGATTGGTAAGGCTACCGCAGGGGAAGTAGGTAGAAGTGATATGAATAATAATTTATTCGGGAATGTTGCTTTTGACCCGGATAAAGAAGTGGTAAAAGAGACGAAATTAACAGAGGAAGAAACATTAAAAGAAAAGTTAATATTTTTAAGAAAATTAGAGGGATTAGAGAAAAAAGGTGTAAAATTATCGAAGAGATATTCGATGGAGGATTCGTTAGATGAGATGAGAGGGGAATATGAAATGATAATATCAGAGAAGGAGAAATCCAATAGTGTGAAGTTTCAAGGTAGGATGTTGATGGCCGCAGTAACCGGATTAGAATTTTTGAATAGCAAAGTCGACCCGTTCGATGTAAAATTAGAAGGCTGGTCCGAACAGTTAAATGAGAATATAGATGATTATGATGAAATATTTAGTGAATTACACGAAAAGTATAAGTCAAAGGCGAAATTTGCACCAGAATTAAAATTATTGTTTCAACTAGGCGGTTCAGCGATAATGGTCCATATGACCAATACGATGTTTAAATCATCCATGCCAGGTATGGATGATATCATGAGACAGAACCCGGAATTAGCACAACAATTTACACAAGCCGCGGTAAATACAATGGGCGAGAGTAAACCTGGTTTTGGTGGATTTATGAATAGTTTTATGAGCGGTCAGCAGGAGAGGGGTACGCCAAATACGGGTATGATGTCAAATGAACCACCGCCATCACCAATAAGTACTAAGGTGCATAAAAGTACTCGGTCACAAATACCAAATAATAGACCAGATTTACAGGAGAGTAGAAATGAGGAACCTAGAGCAGAGATGAGAGGACCTACTGACATAACTGATTTATTGGCGGGTATAAAGAAACGAAAAATAAACATACAAGAGAAAGGGGAGAGAGAGGATAAAAGTAGGGATGGTAGTACGATAAGTATCCAAGACTTAAAGGATATGTCAAACACGCAGATGGACGGACATGGTAAGAGGCGACAGAAGAAAGATAAAACAACCATATCGTTAGATATTTAGTGCCCGGCTAATATTAATAGAATTAGTATGCTCGCGATAATATAACAACCGCATCTTATAGAGAAACATGTTTTAAAGTTGCTAAAATAATTTTTATATGTTTTTTTTAGAATAAGGTCGCTGCTACAAATAAGACATTTTGAGAAACGTGATCTATTTGATGTTTGGTTATGCCACGTATCAATACAGTCCTTGTGAACATAGTATTTACAATTGCAAGTCGAAAATTCTATAAAATACTTATTATTATAAAGTTTATTGGGTTCATCGTCAAGACATATAACACAACAGTTATCATTATCATCTTCCGAATATGGAACATTGCTGTCATATATTCTTATCGGTTGTAAAATATCTTCTTGATAGGCATCTTCAATGTTCTCAATATCGCGAATTTCATAAGACAATTCTTTAGAATCCATTTGATATTTAGGAATATAAATATTTTAAATATCAAACTAGTGCCTTTTTTCGTAAAATTGAAGGTACGCAAAATAAAGTGAAAAGGGTAAGAAATGTTAGGAAACATCATCAGTGCCGTGCCATATGAATTAATCGAGATTCTCAAGATAAATAATATGTGGGAAACTATAAATAAATTAAGTTTAACAAATCGTGAAATAAGTAGATTAACAAAAGTGCATATTTTAGAAAAATATGTGTGGGAGATAAAAACTAATATTAGAATCCTGGGGCATAATCCATATATATTACCCGCGAAAGTATTAGCATATATTTACAAAGATACAATTACCGTAAGCGAGGACAAATATCTTTTTAATTCTATTTAAAATTGATACAAACTTATCATTGTTTATATACATTAATATGCACTTCATTCTTATCGATGGTAGCTATTTTATATTTTACCGCTTTCATGCTCTAATCGCTTGGTGGAAACACGCCAATAAAATAGACCTAGAAAATGCATCCCAGTGTCAGGAATTTATTGATAAATTTACGAAAGTCTTTATCCAAAAAGTTGAAGAAATACCCAAGAAAATTAATAAAATAATCTCTCATACGGGCACCAATATTACTATCGTTCTTAAAGATTGTCCTAGAAGTGAAATTTGGAGAATGCAACATTTACCTCTATATAAAGGCACCCGGGTTACCAATAAAAAATTTGACGCTAAATTCTTCTTTAACCTCGCATATAATGAACTCTATAAACAATCGGGGGTCAACACTATTATTTCTTCCCCTAACCTTGAAGCCGACGATTGTGTAGCACTTACCGCCAAACACATTACTAAAGAATATCCCGACGCTCATATTAGTATTATTGCTAATGATATGGATTATCTTCAATTATGCTCCAATAATGTTAAACTCTATGACCTGAAATTTAACGATATTACTCAAACTACTAAATCTACCGGTGACCCTCTAAAAGACCTGTTTTGTAAAATTGTTATGGGTGATAAAAGCGACAATATTTCAGGTATTTTCCCCAAATGCGGTATCAAAACCGCTCTTAAATATTATGATAACCCCGAACTCTTTCATAACAAATTGCTCGAAAATCCCGAATATAATAAATTATTTGAAAGAAATAAACTCATCATTGACTTTAATAATATTCCACCATATCTTGTCGAACAATTCTATAAAGATTGTCTGCTCATTAAATAATTATTTATCTACTTATTTACGT